>Ga0302325_10035036_pt1 | contig 10263 bp, 9 predicted proteins | sample Palsa_T0_2_FD_201948 | JGI IMG/M metagenome (GOLD analysis project Ga0302325, IMG submission 201948) | Peat permafrost microbial communities from Stordalen Mire near Abisko, Sweden - Palsa_T0_2 | ecosystem: Environmental > Terrestrial > Soil > Palsa > Peat permafrost | place: Sweden: Abisko...
TCACAGACCGTCCCAGCCCGCGCCCTTCGAATCAAATACAAACCCGCAACCCCAGCCGAATCAGATTCATCCGAGCAAGACCCCGTTGTCGAGCTTGTCAACAAGAGTCAACCCCAATGATTTCAAATGGATGCAAAATACGACCCAGGCAAAAAACCACAATTTCCCAATCCACTGCCCCAAAACAAGTGCAAATCCATCACTCGCACTACGCTCGATGCCCGCCGGCCTTTCGCTCGCAGTCGGCTCGAAGTTCGCTCGCATTTCGCTGGCTATACCCTGTCTTTCTGTACCCTGTACCCTGTACCCTGTTCCCTGTCTTTATGTCCGCCGTCAAAATCATCGAGTGTCCCCGAGACGCCTGGCAGGCTCTCCCCAAGCCCATCCCCGCCGAGATCAAGGCCGACTACCTCCGCACCCTCGTCGCCGCCGGCTTCACCCACATCGACGCCGCGTCCTTCGTCGCTCCCAGCGCCGTTCCGCAAATGGCCGACGCCGAGCAGGTCCTCAACTTCCTCGATCCCCCCGACGACGTTGAGATCATCGGCATCGTCGTCAACCCCAAAGGCGCAGCCCGCGCCATCGAAACCGGAGCGGTCTCGACCCTCGGCTTCCCCTACTCCATCTCCCCCGAGTTTCTCCGCCGCAACCAGGGCCAGTCCCCCGAAGAATCCGTCGAAGCCCTTGACGCCATCGGCCAGGCCGCCTTCCAGGCCGGACTCTCCCTGGTCGTCTACATTTCCATGGCCTTCGGCAATCCCTACAACGATCCCTGGAGCCTCGACGAGGTCCTCGCCGCCTGCGATCTCCTCACCGACTCCGGCATCACGCAGATCTCCCTCGCCGACACGGTCGGTCTGGCGACCCCGCAGCAAGTTTCCCAGTTAGTAGCGGCCGTCCTCGACCAGGTCGACGAGACTACAGAAATCGGCGTCCATCTCCACGCCAGCCCCGCCGACGCCGCAGACAAAATCGCCGCCGCCTACAACGCCGGCTGCCGCCGTTTCGACACTGCCATCGGTGGATTTGGAGGTTGCCCCTTCGCGCAGGACGCGCTGGTCGGCAATATTGCTACTGAAATCGCGCTGGCTGAACTCCAGCAACTAGGCGCCGAACTGCCAAAGCTCCAGCCCCTCGACAGTCTCCGAGCCGCCGCCGCCGAAATCGATCGCCGCTACTCGCCCGCGATCCACTAGCGCTAGGAAGCCAAATCCTCTCGCGACGATTCGACCACTTCCTCGTCGATCAACCGCGGCCCCGGCGTCACCCCACTGCGCTTGAGCAACAAGCGTTCCTCGCCGCAAATCGCGCACTGCCACGGAAACAACCCCACCAAAGGAAATATCCGGACGCGGAGAAACCCGCGCCGCGAAATCCGCGCCAGTTCCGGCTCCTTGCACTTCGGACACTTCAGCTTCGTCTTTCTCTTATTAACTAAGTAACCCGGTGCCGTCCGCAATCTTCCACCCCCGGCATTTCCTTGCTGTGGAGCCCCGGTTAGCCTCAACTCAACCGGCAAACGAACCGGTCCCTGCTGACCTTCTTCTCTCTATCTGTTCTGAAAGAAGAAAAAGACTAACAGGTTGCATCGTGGAAATCGTTTTGTCATTCTGCAGTTACTGTGGTCTTGGTACCTGCATCCTCAACCGTTACACTAAAGACAATGATTCCCACCCTCGAATGGACCTCCGAAGGCGTCCGTTTCCTCGACCAAACCAAGCTTCCCCTGGAAGAAATCTACGTCCTCGCCACCACCTGTCAGCAGGTAGCTGACGTCATCGTCACCATGGTCGTCCGCGGCGCGCCCGCCATCGGAGTCTCCGCCGCCATGGGTCTCGCCCTCGGCGCAAAAAATTCGCCCGCCTCCACCATCCCCGCGCTCACCGCCGACTTCGACACCATGGCCCGCACCCTCGCCGCCACCCGCCCCACCGCCGTCAATCTCTTCTGGGCCATCGAGCGCATGAAGCAAGTCTTCATGCGCCTCGCCTCCGAGCCCGCCGCCACCCCCAACACCATCCGCGCCGGCCTCATCGAAGAAGCCCAGCGCATGTACGACGAGGACATCGCCGCCTGCCGCACCATGGGCTCCCATGGCGCCGCCCTCCTCCCCAAACAAGGCGGCGTCCTCACCCACTGCAATGCAGGAGCACTCGCCACCTGCGGCTACGGCACGGCCCTCGGCGTCATCCGCTCCGCCATTGAGCAGGGCAGCCACCTGCACGTCTACGCCGATGAAACCCGCCCCTTCCTGCAAGGCGCCCGTCTCACCGCATGGGAGCTCATGCACGACGGCATCCCCACCACCGTGCTCTGCGACAACATGGCCGCCAGCCTCATGCGCCAGGGCAAAATCCAGGCCGTCATCGTAGGAGCCGACCGCATCGCCGCCAACGGCGACGTCGCCAACAAAATTGGAACCTACGGCGTAGCCGTCCTCGCAAAAGAGCACGGCATCCCCTTCTTCGTAGCCGCCCCCTGGTCCACCATCGACCTCAAAACTCCCACCGGCGACGCCATCCCCATCGAGCAGCGCGCCGAAATCGAAGTCACTCACCACGCCGGCAAGCAGCTGACGCCCCACGGAGTAGGCATAGAAAACCCAGCCTTCGACGTGACCCCCGCCAAATACGTAACAGCAATCATTACAGAACGAGGAGTCCTCCGCGCCCCCTACGCCGACTCCTTGCAGGAACAAGAAACCGCCGCCGCGATCTAACAGCCGCCCCAATTCCTGGTGCCCCATTCAAGCCGTCTTTTGGCTTGAGTGGGCATCGCGCAATGCGCGATCCAGGACGCTATTCCCCATTCCCTGTACCCTGCCTACTGCAGCCACTTCGCATACGGATATAAAAACAAAAACCAAATCAAAGCCAATGCCAGCACATCGGCATAAAGCAGCAGCAAAACTCCGCCATGATAAAAACTCCACCGCGGCTGCAGACACCGGCCCGTCTCCCACGTCCCCCAAACCGCAGCGCATGCCGGAACAATCAGCAGCAGGGACCCGTGCACGTTCGGGAAGCCGCTCCAAACAAACGCCAGCACCACGCTGCCCAGAACCAGCAACGTCCCCCGCAACAGCGATCGAGCCCGTATATTGAAGACGGCATACCGCATCGGCCAGCATGACGAGTCTACCGAATTCCGTCGCCGCCCTCTCGCCCTCCGCCCGCCGCGAGCGCATCGTTCAACGAGTAGCCCGCGAGCTCCGCGACGGCTTCTACGTCAACCTCGGCATCGGCCTCCCCACCCTGGTCGCCAACCATGTCCCGCCGGGAATCGAAGTCGTCCTCCAATCGGAAAACGGCATGCTCGGCGTAGGCCCTTACCCGCTCCCCGGCGAAGAGGACCCCGACCTCATCAACGCCGGCAAAGAAACCATCTCCGCCCTCCCCGGCGCCGCCTACTTCTCCTCCGCCGACTCCTTCGCCATGATCCGCGGCGGCCATATCGACCTCAGCATCCTCGGCGCCATGGAAGTCGACGAACAAGGCACCCTCGCCAACTGGATGATCCCCGGCAAAATGGTCAAAGGCATGGGCGGAGCCATGGACCTCGTCGCCAGCGCCCGCCGCGTTATCGTCGCCATGGAGCACTGCACCAAAGAAGGCTGCCTCAAAATCCTGAAGCGGTGCACCCTCCCCCTCACCGGAGTCCGAGTGGTGGAAACCATCGCGACGGATCTGGCGTGGATCCGAGTCACTCCTGAGGGATTAGTTCTGGAAGAACTAGCGCCCGGAGTAACAGCAGAAGAGGTCCAAAACCTGACGGAGCCTAAGCTCACTCTCAGCCCCAATCTGCGGGAAATGTGACCCCAGGCGGGAGTAGAGGCTTGCCCTCTGATCGGGTCCTCGGGTTGAAAAACACACTTTTTCTTTTTTGGTCAAGGGTGGGTCGAGACAGCTTATCAATCTGATTCCACGTGGGTTGCGGTTTGCTAGTACACAGTCTGTCAACATGGCTGGTGACGGTTATGTATTTGATTTTCAAGTAGAAGTTGTGCAGCGATTTTGTTTTCAAATACTTGCGTGCGGAACAGGGGCAGCGTGCAGGGTACAGGGTGCAGGCAAGCGCCGGGGACTTGGCGGGGCGGGCTGGATCGGCATCGTCTCTCCTTTCTGGACGCAGAAAAGCCTGCCGGGATGGCAGGCTTTTTTTCTTTACCCTATAATTTAATTATATCAGGTTGGTGGGGGGTAACATGCCAACTATCTTTGGGATTTTGGATTGTAAGTTATTTGGAATGTGTGGGCATTACTTTGGTGGGTTGGTGCGGGGGTTGACAAGAAATGCGGATGGTTCTATGGCAAAGGTGCCAGACATTACGGACCCCAAGCCCTTTTAGCGGGGATCAATCCTCAAAACGCAGCCAAACTCAGGCTCAATGAGTGCTTCGGCCTGCTATCGGCAACGCAGAACGAAGATCCTTCTGAACTGCAGCTTACAGTTCCCGAATTGCGGTCACGGGGTTCCGGTGCATGGCTCGATGTGCGGGAAGGTAGCATGCCAGCAATGACATTGCTCCCAGGAGCATGACGACAGAAACGACGGTGACCGGATCGTTGGCGCCGATTCCGTACAACAGCCGGACGATGATGCGTGTCAGTCCCAGCGCAAAGGCCAGTCCCAGCGCCAGCCCGATGCCTGTGAGCGACAAACCCTGCACCAGCACGAGCCGCAGCACATCGACACGTGAAGCACCTAACGCCATTCGTATTCCGATCTCGTGAGTTCGCATTTGAGTTCGATAGGCCACGACTCCGTAGATTCCGGTTATCGCAAGAACCAGCCCGATCAGCGCGAACATTCCCGCCAGGGAGCTCTCGATGACGGCGAAACTGCTCGCCATCTGGGTACTCTCCCGCATGGAACGCACATCGAAAACCGGCAGCCGACTATCGATTTCATGAATGGCGTTTTCCACAGCCGGCTCTAAGTCGACCGGATTCCCCTCGGTTTTCACCTGCACCATGGTCTCGTACCCCGGGTGCTGGAAAAAACTCATATAGACCATAGGCTCCGGTGACTCATTCACGAAAGTATGTGTCGAATTCCTCGCAACGCCGACAACCGTGAAAAGTCTGCCCCACACCGTGAGCCTCTTTCCCAGCGGATCCTGCCCTGGCCAGAAGCGCCTCGCCGCGGTCTGATCCACGATGATGACCCTCGGGGACTTTTCATCGTCCTCCAGCGTAAACTCGCGTCCTTCCAAAATGGGTATATGAAGGGATTCGAAATACCGCGGGCCTACCTCGGCATTCTGCACCAGCAAAGATTCATGGGGGTGCGGCACATACCCTTCCGGATACGCATCGTTCCTCTTTTGGATCAGGGTCATCGGAATCCAGTCCGTAAGAGACGCAACCTCCACGCCGGGCAATGCCGACACGCGATCCAGTATCTTGTGACGGATCAACTGTGCCTCGTCGTTGCTGTAGCCGGCAATATTCAGCCCCACGGACGCAGTGAGAACGTGGTCCTGCTCAAATCCGGGGTTCGCGCTGGCAAGATTCCGCAGGGTTCGCAGGAATAGCCCGGAGCACAACAGCAGTGGAAGGGAAAGCGCGATTTGCGCCACCACCAGCCCGCTGAGCAATTTCCGGTTGCGCGAGCCGCCGGAGATACTTGCAGACTCTGCCTTGAGTACCTCAATGGCCGGCGCGTGGGACGAACGCCAGGCGGGGAGCGCGCCGCATAGCATACCGGCCAATAGAGAAAACGCTGCAATCCCAATCACCACCTTATGGTCCATGTTCCCGTTCAGTACGAGGGGAATTGCATTCGCTGGAAAGAACCATGCGAATGTCTTCGAAGTCCACAATGTCAACGTAAAGGCCGCGGCCCCTGCGACGATGGAAAGCACCACGCCTTCCAGCACCATCTGCCGCACCAGTTGCATGCGATTGGCCCCCAGCGACTGCCGGATCGCAAGCTCGCGCCGCCGGGATACAAACCGCACCAGCGTCAGCGTCGCCACGTTCGCGCTGGTCAGCAACAGCACCAGGCCGGCGAAGGCCAGCAGAATGGGCAGCGTCGCCGCCATGTATCCGTTGGCGCCGAATGGCGAACGCCACATAGGATCGAGCGTGATCCGGTTATCGCCGAGATGCTGGTCCGGATACGCCACCACAATATGGTGCATCTGGGTGTCGAGATCCTGGGCTGCCTGGCCACGGCTCATGCCCGACCGCAATCTTCCTATTACGATTAGCCAGTCCGAATCGCGATGGGTCATTCGCCACACATCCGCCCCGAGGGGGTCGAGCGTTACCCACAGATCGTCGCGCAGCCCGGGAGCTGCTCCGACAAACCCCTCCGGCGCCACACCGATCACCGTCACCGGATGCCGGGCGACCTCGATCGACTTGCCCACAATGGCCGGGTCTTTGGCATAACGCGTTTTCCACAACGAATAGCCCAGGACCACGTTGGGTACCGCACGGGCCTCCTCGTCCGGCAAAAAGAATCGCCCCAGCGTCGGCTTGATGCCGAGCACATCGAAATAATTGGCCGACACATTCGCTATATAGACACGATCCGGCTGTGCGCCGCCAGTCAGCGCGATCCAATCGTTATGATAGGCAAGTATTCCGGTCAAGGTGCGGTTCTGCTCGCGCAGGTCGCGATAGTCGAGATACGAGAAGGGCGGAGTCGGAGAGAAGTTCCGTTCCCCCCGCTGCAGGCTAACAAGGTCGCCCGTGTCCCGCGCGCCAGGAATCGGACGCAACATTGTGCCGTCGATCCAGCTGAATACGGTGCTGTTGGCGCAGATCGCTACGGCCAGCATCGTCGTCGCGGTGATCGTAAAGCCGGGGCTTTTGCGCAGTTGCCGTAACGCGTAACGGACATCCCGGCCTAGTTGTTCAAGCCAGCCTTGGCCCCACATATCGCGCGTCACATCCTGCACCAGAGGAATATTTCCAAAATCCCGCGCCGCCGCTTGTCGCGCGGTCTCTGCCGTCTCGCCTCGCGCCACTCGATCTGCAATCGCCATCTGGAGGTGCGCATCAAGCTCTTCCTGCAATTCGCGCTTGCGCCGCTGAGAACCGAAGCTCGGGAACCACTTCATAACTCACTCTCCTCCGGCTTGACGTGCATCACCGACCCGATCACTTCGACAATCCGCGCCCATCGGCCCAGATCCGAGACCAACTGCTTTTTCCCACTGGCCGTGATTCGGTAGTATCGGGCTCTTTGCCTGCTCTCTGACTGCTTCCATTCAGACTGCACCCAACTCTGACGCTCCAATCGATGGAGGGCCGGATAGAGTGATCCAGTCTCCACCTGAAGCACGTCTCCGGATCGCAAACGCAAGGCCTGGACAATTCCGTATCCGTGCTGCGGTCCCCATTGCAGGGTCTGAAGAATAAGCATGTCGAGTGTTCCCTGCAGCAGCTCGATTCGGTTCTTATACTGGTCTTTTTCGCTCATGGATGTAGACACTCTACCCCCAATGGAGGTAGATCGTCTACCTGGGCTTCGTAATGACGCTCAAATTCGAAACCAGGCTACAGCGGATCCTCAGGCGAGATCGCATCCGGTCTGACAGTGCTTAACCAAACGATCCGGATCTCGAAGGTGTTATGCGGTGGCCGAACTTTGACATCTGCGCGACGAGTGATAAATCGCCAAAGCACTCATCGACGCGCAATAGGTACTCGTAAGTCGGCTTGTGTTCAGTCATCCGATGTGAGCGGTTCCTCAACTGCCTACAACAGGGCACTACTCTGGATGGTTTTGGGATTTTGGGGCTGGAACTCGAGAGGCAGCTTTCGGCATTGGGCGTTTCACGTCCCAGGGGGCTCAAGCACGTACCGTTGTCGGTTCCCTCCATGCCCGGCAAGCAACAAGTCACGACCGGAATCGCTCCCCGAGGATTTGCCGCAATCCCCGTCCCGCCCCTATCATCTCTTCGAGGCGTCCTGCCGTCCCGGCCCCGGAACAACACAAGTCCCCCATCCCTCATCTGAACCGCAGTCTGCCCAGGAATAAAGAAGGAGAATGCATGCCCGACCAGAAAGCCGCAAAATTGAACGAAACAGCCGTCAAGGAACTCATCGACGCGCTCAACGAAGATCTCGCCCGCGAATACCAGGCGATCATCGCCTACACCGTCTACAGCAACGTGCTGACCGGAGCCGCGTACATGAACATCGCCGCCGAGCTCAAGGTCCACGCCGGCGAAGAGCTCCAGCACGCCATGATCCTCGCCGACCAGATCGACTACCTCGGCGGCATGCCCACTGCTACGCCCAAACCCGTCAAGCTCTCAAAGAAGGCCGAAGAAATGCTCCGCTTCGACCTCGATAACGAGAACGAAACCATTCGCAATTATCGAATCCGCGTGAAGCAGGCCGAAGCCGTCGGCCACTACGCCCTGGCGGAACAAATCCGCCAGATCATCACTCAGGAGCAGGACCACCAGCACTCGCTCGCCACAGCCCTCGGCATCGACGTGCCGAAAGTCCTCGACCTGGGAGCCTAACTCAAGCCGAGCCCGCTCAATCCGGAACGAATCAGCGCAACCGAGGCCGGTACACTGCCCACCGGCCTCACTTCCGCATTCGTCCCTGGAGCAGACGTTTTCTGCTGCGCCGGCTCCGAGTGCAGTAGTCCGTAAAGTGTAAACACCGTCACCAGCACCACCGCAATCGCCGCCGCAATTACATAGGGAGCCCGCGGCCAGCGCGCCATCTCCGGCTCTTCTTCCAGGACCGCATCCACCGAGCGCTCGTCCGGCAGCGTCATCGGATCCGCAAACAGCGCCCCCTGCGCGTGAACCTCCATCTGCCTTGTCGCAAACAGGCGCGGAGCCACAGCACTCGTCTTAGCCTCTACCTTCGGGGCCATCGGCATCTCGATCGCCGGCTCCGTCATCACCGTCGGCTCAGCGAGTGCCTGAGCCGCCTTCGCCGCCGGAGCAACCACCGCAGTCGCCATTTTCATCATCGTCTTCGACAGAGGCTCAATCCGGGTCGCCTCCCGCGCGACCTCCGGCATGAGTTCCAGGCGTGTCCCCGCCAGCGCCGCCACTTCCGTCGCCCCCGCTATTCCGCTCAGCGCCCGACGCACCGCACGCGCCATCGACTCCGGCAGCAGCTGCAGAATCGGATCGTTCTCGCTGGCCGGAAACCGCCCCGTCACCGCGTGCGTCACCATGCGCGAAGCCCACCGCACATCGTCCGCGGCCGCCGTGCCGAACGCCGACCCAACCATCTGCAGGCAGTCGCTGCGCAGTTTGATCGTGTCGCCCATCGCTACCACGCTCACTGCTTCCACATGCCTGTGGACCAACCCATGCGCGTGCATCGCGCCCAGCGCGGACAGCACAGCGTCCAGAACCTGCCGCCCCTCGGTCGCACTCAATAGACGATCGCGCAGTACATCACCGAGATTCTCCTCGGTCATTTCCATCGCGGCCACTACCACCGGCACATCGTCCAGATGCGAAATCACCACCTCGCGGATCTGCAGCACATTGGGGTGCCGAATCTGAGCGGCAGCGCGCAGCCGCTCCAACAGCTCATCCTCGTCGTTGAGCGCTTCTGTGATGCTCAGCATCACCGGCGTTCCATCCGGCCCGATGGCCTCGAACCACGCGCGACGGCCCTCCGGCCGCACCAGGTGTCCCAGCAGCCAGCGATCCTCCAGCCTGCGACCTTCAAAGTCGCCCCACAACATCGTCTGATTCAAGCCTGCTGTCGCCATAACTGACTTCCCTCCCCTTACATGCCTCGCTGGGATCGCAGCGTTCGCATCGCCTCCCGCTTAGGCACACCTGTCACTTATTAATTCCTAGTAAACAGCCTCCCGCGACTAACATGATCGTCTTTTTTAATGTCGAGAACAAACCTTGGTACGTATCTGCACCGTCAATCATGAACCGCTCCCGGTACCCCTAACTAGTTCCCGATCCCAAAATACGCTCGCAGCGAAGAATGCTACGCTCACTTTGGAACATGTCCTCGCCCCCATCGCAAATTCCGCCGCCCGCGCAACCCATCAAGCTGTGGTGTCCCGTCTGTGCCCGCTCCGTGGACGACCCGCTCGTCTGCGGGGATTGTTCCTCCGTCATTTGCCGCGTCTGCGGAACGCCTCTCGAATCCGCCGACGAACTCGCCTTCGGATAACGTGTTGGCCAGACCCTCGCAACCCGCACACGAACCAATGGTCGTCAGCCTACGCTGGCTCCTCTCCTCCTTCGTCCTCACCGTCTTGCTCGCCGCCCTCTGCGGATACGCCGCCTTCTGCCTCCTCTTC
>Ga0302325_10035039_pt1 | contig 10263 bp, 8 predicted proteins | sample Palsa_T0_2_FD_201948 | JGI IMG/M metagenome (GOLD analysis project Ga0302325, IMG submission 201948) | Peat permafrost microbial communities from Stordalen Mire near Abisko, Sweden - Palsa_T0_2 | ecosystem: Environmental > Terrestrial > Soil > Palsa > Peat permafrost | place: Sweden: Abisko...
CCGGTCGGCGAGATGATGAACGACGATCAGGTCGCCGCCGTCGTGAACTATCTGAGGACCCACTTCGGCAACCACTATCAGGATGCGGTCACCGCCGCGGACGTGAAAGCCGTCCGCCACTGAACCTCGACAAACTGTTTGACCTGCGGCGATCCAATCGCGGAAGATACAGTGCAATGACGTCACGCCGCTTTTTTCAATGCCTCGCGCTCGCGCTCTGCCTATTCGCGGGCAATCTTGTCGCGCCGGTCGCGCGCACCGAAACGCTGCCGCTGCCGGGCAGCCTCACCGATCTCGGTTCAGACGAGGGCGAGAGGTTTCTGCTCGAAAGCAGCGCGCTCGCGGCCTATTTCCCGATCGCCGACAATTTCGTAACCCAGAAGACGCAGGCCTATTGCGGCGTCGCCAGCATCGTCATGGTGCTCAATGCGGTCGGCGCGCCGGCGCCTTCGACCCCGGAATATCTGCCCTACCACACCTTCACCCAGGACAATGTGCTTGATGAGCGCACCGAAGCGGTGCTGCCGCAGGCCGTCCTCGCCAAACAGGGCATGACGCTCGATCAGCTCGGCGGACTCCTGGCGCTGCATCCGGTCACGATCGAGGTTCATCACGCCGCCGACGGCGGTCTCGACGCCTTCCGCACCACCGCGCGCGACTATCTCGCGGCGAAGGATCATTTCGTGATCGTGAATTATCTGCGCAAGGCGATCGGCCAGCAGACCGGCGGCCATATCTCGCCGCTCGCGGCCTATGACGCAAAAGCCGACCGCTTCCTCATCCTCGATGTCGCGCGCTACAAATATCCGCCCGTCTGGGTGAAGACGGCCGACATGTTCGCCGCCATGAACACGCCCGACGCCGTGAACGACAACAAATCCCGCGGGTTCGTGCTGGTCAGCAAGTCCGCGACCGCGACACCCGCGCCGGTGCAGTGACCCAACCCGGGCGCCATCGTCGCTTTTATGTCAAGCTGGCGTCCCTCGGGCTAGCCGGCGCCTTCGTACTGCCGCTCGCCGCGCTTGGCGAGAACCTTCCGGCGCCCGCAACCGCCGGCGCACCGGCCGTCACCGCCGCGCATGGCATGGTGGTGGCGCAGGAAAAGCTGGCGGCGCGCATCGGCGCCGACATCCTGCAAAAAGGCGGCAACGCGGTCGATGCGGCGGTCGCCGTCGGCTTCGCCATGGCGGTGACCTATCCGCGCGCCGGCAATATCGGCGGCGGCGGCTTCATGATCATTCATCGCGCCGGCGACGAGAACGTCGCCATCGATTATCGTGAGGTCGCGCCGCAGGCGATCAACAAGACGTCTTTCCTCGATGCGCAGGGCAATGCCGATCCGGCGAAGTCGCGCGACTCCGCGCTCGCCATCGGCGTGCCGGGCACGGTCGCCGGCCTCGCGCTCGCCGAAGAGAAATACGGATCGGGACATTTCAAGCTCGCCGATTTGATCGCCCCCGCGATCGCGCTGGCGCGCGACGGCATTGCGGTCGCGGACGACACCGCAGATTCACTGCCGGTCGATCGGGCGCGGCTGGCGCGCTGGCCATCCTCGGCAACGATCTTTCTCAAGCCCGACGGCGCCGCACTGGCGCAGGGCGACCGGCTGGTGCAGCCGGAACTGGCCAACACGCTGCAAGCCGTCGCGGCCGGCGGCCCGCGCGCATTCTACGAAGGCGAGACCGCACAAAAGCTCGCCGCCGCCATACAAGCCGCCGGCGGCGTCATGACCGCCGCCGATCTGAAATCCTATCGCGCCGTCGAGCGCACGCCGATACGCGGGACCTATCGCGGCTACGACATCCTCTCGATGCCGCCGCCATCCTCCGGCGGTGTCGTGCTCGTGGAAATGCTCAATATCCTCGAAGGCTACGACCTGGCGCACGCCAACGAGGCGCACGCAGTGTTTTTGATGGTCGAGGCGATGAAGCGCGCCTATGCCGATCGCGCATTCTTTCTCGGCGATCCTGACGCGGTGAAGGTTCCGGTCGCGCGGCTGATATCGAAGAGCTATGCCGGCGAGTGGCGCGCCACCATCGATCCCGCGCACGCCACCGCGGCGAAGGACATCCATCCGACCGCCGCTCCGGCGCGGTCCGAAGGCCGCAACACCACACACTTCTCGGTGATCGACCGTTTCGGCAACGCCGTCTCCAACACCTATACGCTCAACTTCAGCTACGGCGTCGGGCTCGTTGCTGCCGGCACGGGCGTGCTGCTCAACAACGAGCTTGACGACTTCGCCGCCAAGGCCGACGCGCCGAATGCCTATGGGCTCCTCGGCTTCGAGGCCAACGCGCCCGGCCCCGGCAAGCGGCCGCTGTCGTCGATGACGCCGACCATCGTGCTCAAGGACGGCAAGCCGTTCCTGGTCACCGGCACCCCCGGCGGCAGCCGCATCATCTCTGCGGTGCTGCAAGTCGTGGTCGACGTGATCGATCGCGGCATGGACATCGCGAGCGCGGTATCGGCGCCGCGGGTCCACAACCAGTGGATGCCCGATCAGGTCTGGGCCGAGCCGGCGCTTCCAGCCTATCTTGTTGCGGCGCTGCAAGCGTGCGGCGATACCGTCACGGTGCAAAAATTTCCGACGTCGGCCAACTCGATCCTGGCGACGCCGTCGGGCTTTGCCGGCGCCGCCGATCCGCGCACGCGCGGCGCGCTAGCGGTAGGATATTGACAAGGTCCGCGCCGCGCCTGCCCGGGCTCGGTGCGGAATAGAAAAAATTCGGGGGGATTTGTATGAACGGTCACGGACCCATCGCCGCGTTGCGGATCGGCTTGATCGGCTCTGGCTTCATCGCCAAGTTTCATCTCCAGGCGCTGGTGTCCGTGCGTCATGTGACGGTGACGGGCGTCTACAGTCCGACGATAGCCAACCGCGAGGCGCTTGCCGCGCAGGCCAACGCGCTCGAGCTCGGTCCCTGCCGGCCGTTCGCTTCGCTCGAAGCGATGTTGATTTCCGGCGAGGTCGATGCGGTGTGGATCGCGGTGCCGAATTTCGCCCGGCTCGACACCATGCGGGAAATTCACCGGCTGGTGAAAAACAGCTGGGCGAAGCTGATCGGCGTGGCTTGTGAAAAGCCGCTCGGACGCACGCTTGCCGAAGCGCGCGAGATGCTGCATCTCGCCGAAGACGCGAAACTCCTCCACGGCTATCTGGAAAACCAGGTGTTCTCGAGCGCCGTTCAACGCGGCAAGGACATCGTGTGGCGTCGCGCTGTGCCGGTCTGCGGCCGTCCCTATCTGGCCCGCGCGGCCGAGGAACATAGCGGGCCGCACATGCCGTGGTTCTGGCAAGGCCGGCGGCAAGGCGGCGGCGTTCTCTCCGACATGACCTGTCACAGCGTCGAAGTGGGACGATACTTGTTGACCAAGCCCGGCGCGCCGCGCAGCGACCTCAAGCTCATCAGCGCCAGCGCCACCGTCGGCAACCTGAAATGGACGCGGCCGGAATACGTGACGCGGCTCATGAACATGATGGGCCCCGAGGTCGATTACGCCACGCGGCCGGCCGAGGATTTCGCCCGCGGCGCGCTCACTTTTCGCGACGCCGAAGGACACGAGGTGATGGTCGAGGCTACCAATTCATGGGCCTATGTTGGCGCCGGCCTGCGGATTCTGATCGAACTGCTCGGGCCCGAATACTCGATGGAGTTCTCGTCGCTCAACGCCGGGCTGAAAGTATTTCTGTCGCGCGAAGTGACCGGCGGCCAGGGCGAGGATCTGGTCGAGAAACAGAACGCCGAGCAGGGCCTGATGCCGGTGGTCGAGAACGAAGCGGACATCTACGGCTATGTCGGCGAGAACCGGCACATGGTCGAGGCATTTCGCCACCGCCGGCAGCCGGTTGAAACGTTCCACGACGGCGTCGCCGTGACCGAAATGCTGATGGCGCTGTATCGGTCCGCCGAGATCGGCCAGGTCGTGACTTTTCCGTCGCCGGGCCTGGAAAGCTACGTGCCGCCGGTGGCGCGGCCGTGATGAAGGGTCGAACGTCTGCGCCGTTTGCGGCCGCAGCAAGCCCGACTCAGTCGAGGCCCGCGACATTCGGGTGAATCACGGCGCGACGATCCTTGACGACGCCGATCACGACGCCCAGCCGTTCGACGACCGCAACGATCTTGCCGTCGACCGCTCGATCACAATTCATGTGCGTCGGCGCGATAAAAAAATCGGCGCGATCCCGATCGCGTGTCCATTCGAGCCGCGCATCGGCCTCCTTCTCGAACGGCAACCGCTCTCCACATACCATCACATCGTATCGGCGCCCATTCCGTGCCCCGCCCGCCGCGCCTCGAGTCCGATCGAGAAAATGCTCGAGGTCGCTCACGGCTTCCGGCATGATGTTGACCCAATAGTCGGTCGCGTATCGGCGCGAGGCGCCTTCCAAACCACCGACCAAAGGATTGAAGAACAAATACTCGTCCGGGTGCAGCCGATAGAGCGTGGTTGCATTCCAGCCCAGCCCCAAAACGACGAAAGCGATTCCGGCCACCGCTGCGGCGCGGTTGATGGCCTCGAGGCGGACGAGGATGCCGTTCAGGCCAATGCCGGCGAGCACCGCGATCGGCGGCACCGTGAACAGGAAGTGCCGCATCCCCGTATCCGCCGGTCCGGCGATGATCACCTGGCAAATCAGCGGGACAAATGCCGCGCATGCCACCAGCGCCGTTTCTTTTCGCGCGACGCTGTCTGTCCGTCCGACGCGTTGCGGAAGGATTGCAAAAACCAGCGAAACACCGGCGCCGATCAGGAGCCACAGCGTGAGCTTGATTGCGACGTAGGTCGGGACGTACCAGCGTGGAACGTCAGCCATGTGGTACACGTGGCCATCCAGCACGGTCTGGATCGGGTAATTAAAGTCGACGAATGCCACCAGCGCCCGCAACGGATTCAGCGGCGCGAGACCGGCCCAGGGCCATGCAGCGATCATGATCGCGTAGGCGAGAACGAAAGCGGCGGTGAGCGGAATCGCGGAGCGGGTTATGAAGGCGAGCACATCGCGCCAGCTCGCACCCCGACGGAGCGGCGCGTAAGCGACGACGGCCACGCCTGCATAGCCAATCAGAAACAGCCCGAGTACGCGAATTCCGAGAGCGCCGCCGCAGAACACGCCGAACAGCACGACCAGCCACCAGCGCGGACGCGGCAATTCACGTCCAAGACGGACGAGGAGATACACCGCCGCCATCATCGCCGCCGCAAAAGGAATGTCCTTGGTGTGATTGAACATCGCGCCATACCACGTCCCGCACACCGCGAGCGCCGACGCTGCCAGCAGACCCGCACGCGGCCCGGCGACGGTGCGGCCCGTCGCCCATACCGCGGCGATGCCGCCCAAGCCGGTCAGCGCCGAAAGCAGATGCCGGACCGCGTACGGGTCGAGCGGCAGGAGTTTCTCGACGCCAACCGCAACGACGTCGAAAAGGCCGCCGTAGAGATAAAGGTTCTTGAAATGAAACACTGCCTGATCGGCGAATCCGGTTGCGTAATAAGCGACGATGAGTTCGCCGTAGCGCTGCTGCACCTCCTCATCGTTGGAGAGGGCATAATCTCTGAAAGTGTAAGCGAGAACAACCGTGAGTGCGGCAAACAACAAGCCAGCCGCCAGATCATGACAATCGACGCGCGCGAGCCATCCAGCGCGGCTCAAACGAGCCGCTTGGCGGTGTATGCCGGAAACCAAACAAGTGAAGGTTGTTGCGCCTGCTGCGCGTGCCGGCGTTATTGGCATTTCCTCTCCCGACCAGCCGGCAGCCTGCCGCAATCAAAATTACATAGCAACTACGGGACCATCGCGAAAGCACCCGCGGGCCGCTGCGTCACGGCGCCGCGTTCATATGCTTAATTGTTTAATCCGCCGTTTCGCAGGTCGGCGAAGCACGGATCGCTCAGAAGCGCCGCCGCACCCAACAAGCCGGGATAGGGCCGCACGATGACATAGGTCGGGATCGCCGCAAGGTAGCCGCGCATGCGCCCCTTGGCTTCGAACCGCGCGCGAAACTGCGATTGCGCGAAGAAGGTGCCGAGCTTCGGCACAATACCGCCGGCAATGTAGATGCCGCCCCGCGCGCCGAGCGTCAGCGCCAGGTTGCCGGCCACTGTTCCCAGCATGCCGCAAAACAGTGCCGTCGCTTCAAGGGTGCGCGGATCGTTGTTCCAGGTGCGCGGGCTGGTGACCTGGTCGGGCGTGTAGGACGCGGCCGGCATTCCCGCCAATTCGCAGAGCGTATTGTACAGATTGACGAGCCCCGGACCGGACAACAATCGTTCGGCGGAAACGTGATCGTAGCGGGCGCGCATGAGGTCGAGGATCGCGCTTTCCTGCGCCGTGGCTGGCGTCATGGTGACATGCCCGCCCTCGGCGGCAATGGTCACCGCGCCGCCCAAACCCGGAGCAAGCGCGCCGACGCCAAGCCCGGTGCCGGGCCCGATGATGCCGACCGGAGCATCCCCAACCGCCGCGCCGCCGCCGATCTGGATGCGATCGTCGGCGCCGAGATACGGAATCGCCGCCGCGTTGGCGGCAAAGTCGTTCGTGACATGAAGCCGCCTCAGTCCGAAGTGCCGCCGTAGGCCTTCGATCGAGAATGTCCATGCGTGATTGGTGAGCGTGATTTCGTCGCCGGTGATCGGCGAAGCAATCGCCAGCACAGCCTCGATCGGCCGCACGGCAGGCGACTGCTCGATCAAATACGCATCGATGGCGTCAGACAGAGACGAATAATCGTCCAGCGCACAAACCCGCGGCACGGTGGTCTTGCCGCCGGGAAGGACCAATGCAAAGCGCGCATTGGTGGCGCCGATGTCACCAATCAACCCGACGCCGGCTTCCGGCGTGCCCATCGCGAGGTGTGGTTTGAACGCGCTCATTTCAAACCAGCGCGCCGGTCGTGGCGGAGCGCAAGCCAAGCAGCTTCACCGCATTCTGTTTGAGAATAAGCGGCCTTACGTCAGGTTTGATGTCGAGCTTGGCGAAATCGCTGAGCCAGCGATCCGGCCGAATGACCGGCCAGTCGGAACCGAACAGCACTTTGTGCTTGAGAAGCGTGTTCGCGTATCTGACGAGAATGGATGGAAAATACTTGGGCGACCAGCCGGAAAGGTCGATGTAGACGTTCGGCTTGTGCTGCGCGACCGACAGCGCCTCCTCCTGCCAGGGAAACGAAGGGTGGGCGAGGATGATCGGCATGTCGGGAAAGTCGACCGCAACGTCATCCATGTACATGGGGTTGGAATATTTGAGCCGGATGCCGGCGCCGCCGGGCATGCCAGAGCCGACGCCGGTCTGCCCGGTATGGAAGAGCGCCGGCAGCCCGGATTCCGCGATCGCCTCATAAAGCACGTAGGCGCCACGGTCGTTCGGATAAAATCCCTGCATCGACGGATGGAACTTGAAGCCGCGAATGCCGAAGTCGCGAATGAGCCGCCGCGCTTCCCGTGCGCCGGTCTTGCCCTTCGCCGGATCGATGCTCGCGAACGGGATCAGCACATCGCTGTTCGCGGCGGCTTTTTCCGCGACCTCCTCATTCGGATACCGCCGGTAGCCGGTCTCACGCTCGGCATCGACCGGAAAGATCACCGCGCCGATCTTGCGCTCGCGGTAATAGCTGGCGGTTTCTTCGATGGTGGGACGATTGTTCGGCTGATTGAAATAGGTCGCCATCGCAGCCTGAAGGTCGTCGTATCCGTCGTCGGGATGCGTGCCGCACGGTTCCTCCGCGTGCGTATGGATATCGATAGCGACCAGATCGTTTACATTCACGAAACGCTCCCGGAACTTTCCAACCCTGCCGACATTCGAGCATATCGGGAGCGCGGCGTACACGGCCAGCCGCCGGTGCAGGCGGCGCAGACGATCACGTCCGCAGTGCTGCCAGAACGTCGTCGGGGCGCTCGCTCATCAGCATGTGACCGGCGCCTTCGATCATGGCGACGCGGCACCCCGAAAGCGCGGCGGCGACAGTTTCGCCGCCCTTTGCCGGCGTCATCAGATCGCGGCTTCCTATGATGACGGTTGATGGAACCTTGACCTTGGCGGCGGACGCGAGCGCATCCTGATAAGCGTTGCAGGCTGACAGGTCGGCGAACAGCACGCCGGGACCCGCGCGTTCGAGCAGGCGCTCGCCGCCGCCCAACATCCAGAGCCCCGGAGCCTGCGAGCCTCCCAAGGTGGCGTGGTAGCCATGACCCCAGATGGAGATCATATCGACGGCAGCGTGGTCGTTGGCTTTCGCCGCGTTGACCAAATCCTCCGACACCCGCATCGGCGCCGCTGTCGCGATCAGGCCAAGCGCTGTGACCTTTTCGGGATGGCGCGCGGCAGTTTCCAGCGCCACGAGCGACCCCATGGAATGACCGACAAGGCGCGCCCTCCCGACACCCCCAGCGTCGATCAGCGCCGCCGTCCAATCGGCGAGCGCGGCGATCGACGACAGCGGTGCGCCGGCCGAGCGGCCGTGGCCCGGAAAATCCGGTGCCAGCACCGCATATCCGTGATGTGCGAAGGAGCGGGCAAGCAGCGCCCATACGGAATGATCCATGCCCGCGCCGTGCAGAAAAACGACGCAAGGCAGCGCGGGATCGAAATCGCGGCCGCCCGTGGCGACGAACGTGTCGATGCCGTCGACCATGAGCCGCATGGCTTTAAGCCTTCTGCGAGGCGCGCAGCGCCTGCGCGAAATCGTCGAGAATGTCGGCCTTGGCTTCGAGGCCGACCGAGATGCGAATGAGTTCCTCGCCAACGCCCGCGGCGGCGAGCGCCGCCGCATCCATCTGCTGATGCGTGGTGCTCGCCGGATGGATCACCAGCGTCTTGGCATCACCGACATTGGCGAGATGACTAGCCAACCGCACCGCCTCGATGAATTTGCGTCCGGCGGCGCGGCCGCCCTTGATGCCAAAACTGACGATCGAGCCCGCACCCTTCGGCAACAGCTTTTGCGCCAGCGCGTGGTCCGGATGCGTCTCAAGCGACGGATGCAGCACCCAATCGACCGCCGGATGCGTGCGCAAGAATGCGAGCACCGCCGCCGTATTTTCCATGTGGCGATCCATGCGCAACGGCAGCGTCTCTACGCCCTGCAGCAGATGGAACGCATTGGTCGGTGACAGGCAGGCGCCGAAATCGCGCAGACCTTCCGCGCGCGCCCGCATGATGAAGGCCGCCGGCCCGAACTCCTCGGCGAAGACGATGCCGTGATAACCGGCATACGGGTCGGTCAAAGTCGGAAATTTATCCGAAGCCAGCCAGTCGAAGCGGCCGCCATCGACGATTACCCCGCCGATGGCAATGCCGTGTCCGCCGAGCCATTTAGTGACGGAGTTCATGACGATATCGGCGCCGAGCATGAGGGGCCGGCTGAGATACGGCGTCGCGAACGTATTGTCGATGAAAAGCGGAATACGGGCGGCGTGCGCGATCTCGGCCACTTTGGGAATATCAAGCACTTCTAGGCCGGGATTGCCGATGGTCTCGCCGATCACCAGCCGGGTGCGTTCGCCGATCGCGGCACGGAAGCCGTCGAGATCGCGCGGCTTGACGAATGTCGTCGCGATGCCGAAGCGCGGAAGCGTGTGGGTGAGTAGATTGATGCTGCCGCCGTAGAGCGAAGCGGACGCGACGATGTGATCGCCAGCGTTCAGCAACGTGGCGATGGCGAGATGCATCGCCGCCATGCCGCTTGCCGTGCACACCGCGCCGACGCCGTCTTCGAGTGCCGCAAGCCGCTCCTCCAGCACCGCAGTCGTCGGATTGGAAATGCGTGTGTAGATATGACCGGCACGCTCCAGGTTGAACAATCCGGCCGCGTGATCGGCATCGTCGAACACATAGGACGTGGTCTGATAGATCGGAACCGCGCGCGAGCGGGTGACCGGATCGGGATGCTGACCGGCATGCAGGCTCAGGGTCTCGAAGGCGGGCGGTTTCGGAGCGGGCATCGCTATCTCAGGGGTTGCGTTAGCCGTGTGCGGCCTCCGGATGGGGAATGCTCCGTCAGCCTCGGGACGATCGTTCGCGTCCAGGACTTAAAGTAGCAGCTCCACAACCAGAAGGCACCAAACGAGGTCCGCGTGCTTCGGGTCGCGATTCCGTGACCGGTTGAGGTGCTGATTCAACATTGTCGGCTGTTGCGAATCAGTCTTGTCGCCTACCGGAGACTGGGGGAGGGACAGAATAGAACAAAGGATAGCAACATGAGCGACGAATTCGAGAAGGAGAAGCCGGAACGACTATCCGGTAGGACGCAATTCATGCGG
>Ga0302325_10035040_pt1 | contig 10263 bp, 8 predicted proteins | sample Palsa_T0_2_FD_201948 | JGI IMG/M metagenome (GOLD analysis project Ga0302325, IMG submission 201948) | Peat permafrost microbial communities from Stordalen Mire near Abisko, Sweden - Palsa_T0_2 | ecosystem: Environmental > Terrestrial > Soil > Palsa > Peat permafrost | place: Sweden: Abisko...
TAGATCCGAGCGACAGAAGAACTTATTTGCCTTCTTTCTCAAGATTTGTATTTTTGTTCATTATTCGTATGCAGAAGCCTTTTAGATAGCAACGCCGCCAGTCTCCTCGTCCACCTCCATAGTAACATCTTTCGCCCCACTTGCCATTTCTACAGTTGGATTCCAAGCCCTCGCATTCCTAGGCCACATCCGCTTGTACAAACTCACACCTACGGAGTCTTGCGGATTGATCTTCCCATCGAAAGTTGCCTTGAAATATCCATGTGTTCCCAAACTCTCTTTAATAAACCCACTTCTGCCTCTCTTGGTCCATAACTGCAAGGCTTTAAACCATTCCACATCCTCGCGGTTGAAGAACATATATCGGATGGTAACGAGCTTCTTGTGGATCTTGTAAGGATGGCCGGTAAGGATGATCCGCTTGGCTATTACTCGAGAGGAGGATGGTGCAAGTGAAGTTCCAGTTCCCATGAGGGTTAGGGGCAACTTCGCAGACTCTTCTTCACTCATCTCATCGTTCGAGACATTACGTTTTAAGAAGAGAGTAGGCACAGAGCCCCATGTAAGCGGAGCAACAAAGGTCGCAATTGCTGACCGGCCAGGGTGGAGGAATCTGTCGAATTTATGAACATCGTTCTGGGTGTTTCCCCCATCAGAGAAAAGCGGATTGATGACAAAGCGACGAGGACCACATTGCATAATGATTTCTTCCTTCGATTTGACTGGTGAAGGATAGTCGGAAGTAAGGGTGATGTTGAAATTGAGCACTGCGCGCTTGTGTTCGTGACGCAATAAGGAGAAGAGGTTGAGGGGTCGAGAAGAACTATATAAGGATCGAACAGAAGTTGGAACATTTCGAAGATGAACGTGAACCCGAGTTCCAGCAGGAACACCTCCAATTAAAGCCTCGCGAGTGACTTGACTTCTTGCTGACTTGTAATCTGGCACTTGAAGCATTCGTCGCCAGTCTTCTGGCTCGTGAGCTCGGTCTTCCGCTTCTTCCCAGTGACTGGTTCGCAAACTCTTGAGTCCTCGATATCGAGCTAATCGTTCTCGTGCTAGAACTTGTGGGTGAAGCTCAATTTCATCTGGAAATTCACGGTCTTCCTCGGCTTCATCCCCTTTTCGTGCTCTGAATGCTGCCAGTTGCTCTGCTTCCGCTTCATCATCTGGCTTTGGATCAAGAAACATCTCAGATTGTGGATATTCGGTGTGAGCCGCTTCAGTGGGCTCTCGAGGAGCAAATCCTTCGATTCCGTCTTGTGGAAGAGCTGGTGCGTCCATTGATACATCACCTTGCTCGTCGTAATCTTCCAGATCCGATCCCGAGTCGGAGAAATTGTCTCCTAAGAACCAAGCAGCTTGGTACGCAGAAGTTCCTTTCGGTAATCGTTTTGGAATCGCTGGCATATGAGTCTGGTCATCTGAGAAATAATGATGGTCGTCCAGAAGCACTCCCCGTTTGTCAGTGGTAGCCGCAGACATTGCTCCGTCCATATCTAGATCATCCTCCATCATGATCTCTTCCGGAGCCAATTCTGCAAGGTCATCTTGTTCTGTAGACGGAGATTCAAGCACTTTCTCTTCACCACTCTCATCGACAGCCATCTCTTCCGATTTCCTCTTCTTGGAGCCTAATGGAGCAGCAGTGATTTTCTCAATTTGAAAATCTCCCCAATCTCCGATATGGACCAGCCTGTCTGCCTTCAATCCCTTCCCTCTAACAACTCCCGTTAGCACAACGTTTTCCTGCTCATTTTCTGGCCAATGGACTTCGTCAACCAGCATCCAACTTCTTTCGTCTCTCCATCGAACTCCCTTGGGCGTTGTTGTGCATAATGATCGCATCAGATTGGCGCATTCTTGTCGGGAATCCAAATTATGTACTTTCTCCTGATCGGGATGAAAATGCGTGATCCATGATTTAAGAGATGAAAGCACCTGGGTCCTTCGTTTCGCAGGCTCAACCTTTTCCAGTCCTTGAACAACGGTCAAAAGGGTCGATAGGCCTTGACTTTCTACACTTCGTATGATAAGCTCGCCCAGCGCATCCACCTCTTGATCCGGGGATAGGACGAATATAACAAAATCTGCAACCCTTCCCGCATCCAAACACGCAATCAAATCCCGTTTGAGAACCACATATTGAATCTTTTGTTTGAATCGATCGATGTCGGTCCGGACCAGGCCCTCATCTGGAATCTCTGTCTCAATATCTAGACTCCCACTCAAAAGTCGCACTGCCGCAGCAGCATCTCCTCCTTCACACAGCGGTACGATTGCGACTATTCTAGGTGCTCCATCACGTCCTGCAAAAACATTGGTCTCCCTTAAATGTTCCTTGTGTTTCGTTTGTTGCTTCTGTCGTGCTTGGTTTCGGCGTTCGAATTTGGACATGAGATGCTGATGAGGCGTCTTTCGGTGGCTTAAATCAGAAACCTTGCCTAGAAACTGTCAAATTGAGGCCACTTAACATGGAAGGGGGAGTATGCACCTTTCGAGACTTCCTTCAAAGCGCTCTTGGTCGCCTTCCGGGACTTGAATGGTTTGTGTGATACTTTGGTTGTACTCCTATGCGAGTGGGACGAAACTGAGGAAGGCATAATGCCGTCTCCTCCGGCCTTAAATCTGAATGGTATCGAAGCCACGATGGGTAACGTCAAGTCTCCTGAGTTGTGGTAATTATTGTTGTAATGTGGGGAAAAAAGTAACCTCGAGGAAACTTTTCTGTGCGCTTATCGCTTGCAGGGTATGGCCGATAAGGAAGTCTTAGCGTTCAAAATTTCCATCGCATCTGAGACAACCTCTGAGCATCGAACAAACTCCGAAGATCTCTATGAAATACATCGACGTTGTTTTGGATCAAGAGACAAATATGGAGGTCGATACACCAAAAAATCTAGATGTTACTGGCTTCAAGGAGCACTTCAATGGAGCGGTTCCAATCAAAAGAGCCCGAATGGATTTGACGACCACGACATCAGAGGCAGCTCTACTTCGAAAGCGGAAAGAGGCAGAGAAAGCCTATGGCAGAGGTCGAAAGATTCCAGGTCAGTGGCAAGCCAATGTGCCCAGCGAATTCGAGGATTGACAGCTTCTAGTGAAGAGTATTAGAGACAAGAAATTACGAGGAAATCTAAAGGCCTTGGAGAACAAGTACAAAACTGCGACATTGCGGGCAAAAGATGCGGAAATCCTTCACGAAAACACGGAAGGATTTCTTGAGCCGGAGAACGAATTAGAGCGAACTTATAAAGTACGGCAGGAAGACATAGTAGCAGAAGTCCCGATTGAGACGGCGAAAAAGAGATTCGAGCTGAAACTGGACGCTCTGGGGCCATATGTGTGTGACTACACAAGAAATGGAAGGGAACTACTACTTGCTGGACGAAAGGGCCATGTTGCTACAATGGATTGGCGAGAAGGAAAATTGGGATGTGAAATACAACTAGGAGAGACCGTACGAGATGCGAGGTGGCTGCACAACAACCAGCTATTCGCAGTTGCACAGAAGAAGTATGTGTACATCTACGATCGGGCAGGTGTGGAGATACATTGCCTGAAGAAGCACATCGAGGTTACAAATATGGAGTTTCTACCATATCACTACCTGCTGGCGACGGTGGTAAGTAATTCTAGTCATTCTTAAAACCTGCAACTAATTTCATATCAGGGTAACGCAGGCTACTTAAAATATCAGGATGTCTCTACTGGTCAAATGATCATTGAGATGCCTACCAAACTTGGTTCACCAACTTCTTTGACACAAAATCCCCAGAACGCCGTCCTGCACATGGGCCACCAAAATGGTACAGTGACGCTCTGGTCACCCAATTCCACAACCCCACTTGCAAAGCTACTAGCTCATCGAGGCCCAGTCAGAGCGCTTGGTGTGGATCGAGAAGGAAGATATATGGTTTCGACTGGCCAGGATCTCAAGATGTCCGTCTGGGATATTCGAATGTTCAAAGAGGTCAACAGCTATTTCACTAGACAACCGGCTTCATCCGTTGCAATATCTGACCGTGGTTTGACAGCCGTGGGTTGGGGAACACAGACGTCGATATGGCGAGGTTTATTTTCGAAACACTCCTTAGAACAAGAGAAGATCCAGAGCCCATATATGGCATGGAGTGGTGACGGCAAACGAATAGAGCGAGTAAGGTGGTGTCCATTCGAGGATCTTTTAGGCGTCTCTCATAACGCGGGTTTCTCATCTGTCATTGTGCCTGGAGCGGGAGAACCCAACTTCGACGCGAGCGAGGTCAACCCCTACGAAAACACCAAACAACGACAAGAAGCCGAAGTCAAGTCGTTGCTCAACAAGCTGCAGCCAGAGATGATCTCACTGAATCCGGATTATATCGGTAACTTGGATTTGTTATCTGCAGAGCAACGAAAGGCGGAGAAAGATCTCGACAAAAAACCTGTTGATCCGATTGCGGATATCAAGAACCGTGGGAGAGGCAAGAACAGCTCTTTGAGGAAGTATTTGAGGAAGAAGGGCTCGCGGAATATTATCGATGAGAGGAGGTTGAAGATTGAGGAGTTGAGGAACAGTCAGGGCGAGAAGCAAAAGAAGCGACTGAAGGAAGCCGAGCAAGAGCTAGGTCCTGCGTTGGGACGCTTTGTAAGGAAGGGCGCTTGATTAGTCGCTCGCAAGTCTGACAAATCAACCAATTGGGCCGTCACATAGTTCCATTATGACATTCGTGCGAATATCACAGTGATTTGCTGTTGCTTCAGGTTCTCGAAGTCGAGCAGTCTTGGAGCAAGTTTTGTGTCAATAGTAGTCAGGATAGATACCAGCACAAGTTGCTTGCTCTATTCCAGATTTTTAGAGGGGAAAAAATCCCTCTGCTCCTCTGGGCTGGCACAATTTTGTTTTGCTAGAGTCGCTATGCCACTATCCATGCTTTCCGTTTTTCTGCAGGAGCGCTGTGAAAGGGGGCGGAAAGGGTTATCACGTGAGCACATCAACATCCCGCCTTCGGAACCAAGTGAATTCGGGAAGAGTTATTATATATTAAAATAAGGCAAATTCCCCGTCGACAAACGACAACTGACTTAACGTAAGTCCAAATGCTAACATACTTAAGTCAGCATCACTAACAACTTACAGGCGACTCCTAGACAAGAGCATAAACTGTGAGACGCCACAATCAAACCCGATTTGTCATCTCTATACCCCTCACCAGGCAAGGTTTGCAAAGACCCATGGTAGGAAATAGAGAGTTGTTTCGAATAACCGTATACGAAAAAAATCCATCCGGGGGTTTCTCATATAAGCAGTCCGCAAGGGCTCATTGAGTTTTGCTATTTTGGTTATTACCTCAATTCCGTCTTTTGATGGATATAACTCTTTTTCATTGGAGCGCAAGTCAATTCTTTCCAGGTGATACTTATTTCCTCTTGTCGACAAATCAGTACCTAGGTAAGTATAGTGCCGTCTACATCATGTTTCTGGGAAACGTCCACAACACTTTTTGACGAATCAGTATGCATGGTGCTGTCCAAATCATGTTTCTGGGAAATATCAACAACACTTCTTGACGAATTAACAGGTATCGTGCTGTCGCCGTCGTGTTTCTGGGAAGTATCATGAGCACTCGCGATCAAAATTGCCGGTCTGAACTAATAAATTAATGCTTTATGACTTTGGCATCCTAGCCATATAACTCCAATGCCCCTCCGGATTCTCCTTCAACATCAGCATATCCTTCACATCCTCATCCTTCTCCCCACCACTATTCACTATCCCCACCTCAATTGCCAACCTCGCATGTTTCTTCGCTCTGAACGTATCGCCGACAGCATTGTGTGCCAGCGCAGCCAACACGTGACCCTTTCCAATCGCCGCATGAATCTCCTCTGCTTCATAAAGAGCCAACAGCTGACGAGAGATTTTCGGCGTTGCAAGCGAGCTTGCCGACCAGTCTGATAAGTACGTTTGCATCTCTAGGATCTCTCTGGTGCGGGAGTCGGAAGTGGAGATTTCTCCTATGTTGGAGGAGCAGAGGGCGCAGGTGCAGGAGAAGCCCCAGGCGGCTCTGAGATGGGCTTGTCTCTCTTCGTAGGTCTGGAGGACGTTGATATCTGGCCGTGTTAATAGGCAATCCAAGTTGCAAATGGGGGGAAGTGGGGAATAAATACAGGTAGTGGTAATTTCCTCGCCTGGGAGAATGGTTCGAGACGCATATGTGGCGTGAATCAGGCTTGATGAATCAATGTAATGCATGGTACTAACAGTTTAGCTTATTTTTGACTCGATGGCCAGGTGGGAGACTTACTTTGGACGGCAATCATGGTTCATGAGCTGAAAACAAAGAATTAGTTGTATCACGTGACGAGGACTCTGTCTCCTTACAGCAGTCTCTGGGTATAAAAGGAAGTGAGGAGCACCCTCAAAATCTCCGAGGAAAGCATTCGTATTGATTCTCTCCATAATAGGGTCTCCCGGCTCATTCACCGCTGTCCGAAGAATGACCTCCCGCGTATCATTCGGCATCTGGTCAAAAGTCTTTCTTAGATATTGGTAGCCGGTGAGGCGATCAGCCGAGAAAGCCTGGCTGTGATAAACTCCCACGGGAGTAGCTACTATAATCTCATCTCCTCGATAGAGCGTCCGAGTAGCGAATAAGCCGTTTCCTCGACCGAGAATATTTCTGATCTCCCAGGGGGGGTTGACGAATCGGTTGGCGTTGTCGTGAATTCCTTGTTGCAGGAACGCTGGTAGCGATTCAACTCGTTTTGCTATCTCTCGTGACGTGAAGAATGATATCCCTCTTCCGTCTGCGAAGTTTGCGTCGGTGTAGACGCAGTACTCCTGGTAATTTTCTTCATCTTCGAGACACTGTCTTTTGTGTGTCCATGGCGTGTAAGAGGAGGTTCTCACGATGTTCTCGTTGGGTGGCTCGTGTTGACTGCAGCTTCCCGCGTGCTGGTGCTCCTCCTCGATTCGTGCGACTGATGAATTGGGGAATATGCTCTTCTCTGGTGCATTGCAGAAATTCGCTTGATACTGAATATCCAGGGCTGGGCCAGCCTGCGCATAAGAAAGGAAAAACAAGGAAGTTGAGAGTAAGGGGAGATACATATTGGGGAGTATGTAGATTGAGCAAAGATCGGATGACACGTTTTAAGACGGGTCTTTACATCTTATCTTGAATTACGATTGATGTCACGGATCGCGAGATGCTTCTCGGCTCAGCAGGAGTTGAAACAAGTGTTGTCTGATGTTCGTCGCATGCCAAGTCGCTAAGCGAGCGTTTATCTGATCTTTTTGATCCACCTAGAAACAAGTTTATTTGACCAAAGCTTAAAGATTAGTCAGTCATACGTTCAGGTTTGAAAGCTTATGTAGTCTTCATAAAATTTCCGAATGCGTGTCTGTGCAAAGGAGGAAGGGGTGGTTGCAAGGTGCGCAAGGTTCAGGGACTGCTCGTCCGGAAAATAGGGGCTTCTCGCTTAAGGGGGACTAGTGGAGGCACGGGACAGGGCGTTCCGCATTCCCCGATATTGATCAGCCGCTTTCTTGCTTCCACTAAGTGGTGAAGATTTGGGAAGGGTGATGTATTATCACACATTCGTCCCTATATACGGCCCCCAGAATCATCAATCCCTGCTTTTACGCCCCATAAATTTACAAGTGGTAATACAAGCTTGCTTAAATGCAAGACGTCCAATGATAACTCCTTTCCGCATCTACTGCTCTCCATTTCCATCCAGTCATTGCCTACCCGAGTGTCCTCCACTCATCTGTCCCTCATACACGTCAATATCCCCTTGCACCCGGGCCTGAGACTCGACCACAATCTCTTCTTCCATCTCTGATCTGCTAGGTTGGTCCTGAGGAAAGCCATATGTGTATGTTAGGGCGGTCGTGTATGCCGAGCTGTACCCTGGATTCGAGTGCGTGGGGTCGCTTAGGTAGAAAACGAGGGGCTCGGAGGGGATGTAGGTGTGTGAGGAGTTCGACGAATTTGTGGAGCTTGTGCTCGAGTTTGAAATTGCTTGCGATTTTGACGAGCGCTTGGTAGACGAGGATTTCGCGCGAGATGTCGAGGAATGTTTTGTGCTTGACGACTTCTTGGAGCTATGTTTTCGACTGTGAGGACACGCATCAGCAAAGCAGACCCTCTGCTAAGTGGCATATTGATCATGGCTTACCTGGACCCCGACCCATGTTCCACTTGAGTTGACATTGTGCCAAAAATTCTCCTGAGGGGGTACCTGGGTACCTGGGGCTAGGTAAGGTAGGTCGGGAAGAAGGTACAGTCACGTGGCTTGATATTTCACGTGATGTGGTTGGGCAGACGCGATGTGGTAGTGATGAATCAGTGAGATTTACGACGGTACATAGAGAGACTGATCCCGTTCTTATATCATCTGCCATTGTCCTCATCTCTTGCAATTGCAAGCAGTCTTTCCATTGCAAAGCCTTCAAGTGCAAAGTCTTGAAGTGCAAAGTACAAGAGCGGACATGGGGAGTACGCTTTGACCTCGAGCACTAGAAGCATTTTGGAACATGTATGCACTTCCCTCTTCAGTAATCATCAACCCATGTTCAGCCATGTTCAGCCATCAGAAGTAACCGATATCAAGTCGTATACTGGAAGTGGACCGCAGCTCAGCTTTAGTTTCAATCGAGTCGCCCCGGGAAGTTGCAGACAACTGGTCCGAGACGTGCAGCGACCAGGAGCACCAGCAGCAAAAGGCTGATTGATCTTGCAGGCTTTCCACGAGGATGCGCGAGGACTTCAATACCTGGACCTGGCATCCCTGTGCGGTATCTAGCATCCATGTGCATGATTTTCCCCACGCCTCAAGCCTCAAGCTGTCACTTACGGCTCGACCCCAAAAAGAAGCTTGGCCGCACGCTGGTCATCTCCATTTTTCGAAGGCAGTGCGAACTTTGGAATACGAACGCCTCGCAAGGCCGGCCTGGAACACGCCCTGGTGGCCACCTCGAGACTGTCGATTTATTCCATGTCGTTCATGGTATCCAGTGTCACCCACCCATCCTATCTCGACCATCCTGAAACAACCCCAGGAGATTTGCACACATCCCGCCAATCCATTGCTTGCAGGAATGGTGACTGGGGCTCCCTAGGTGTTCTGCACAATTACGACTTTGACAGCTTTAAATCTCTATTCCAAAAAAATAATGGGCCGCAAACCGATTCGCGTGAGCCTCTTCGTGGAGAACATTCGCAACGGAACGGCCCTTGCGGGCACAATGTTGGTATTCCTCTTCACCACTTGAACGGTCCCATGGTCTTTTGTTCTCAAACCTCTGTCGCTCTGGAATTTCAACGGTGAGAGATATTCCTTTCCATTGGCAGGTCGCTAGCAAATCAGCACGATGGGGCGGACGAGGCAGACAGGAGCATCCTAGTCCCCAATGATTACTGAAGACGCCCCCTTTCCTCCTTCCGTGAAACTTCAAGGGAGTCCCCCGCCTCCTGTCAGCCGTGTTCTTGTACTTTGCAGAGAACTTTCATTCAGGCATGCCATCGCAGATCAACCGGACCGGTACTCGACGTACTGTATGAGCTGGAACTTTCGAAGAAAGTATCTTGCATCAAACCCACAAGTCTTGCCGTCAGCGTCTGGTGACGTTTGTCAGGTTTCGAGGATAAATTCTGAATGGGGACTTCAGGCCGCGGATTGGCGGCCACGAGGACAGCCACCCCTCCTCATGCAGCACACAAATCCCCATTTGTCCCCCGGTCTGCGTGCACCCATGGCCTGATGCCTGGTTTACCGGTAGTCGGTGACCGTCTGCAAAGTCGACGGCAGCGTCCCTCAAATTAAATTCTGTTCTGCTCCTCGACTCAATCCAACTCTGTCCATTTCGTTCCTCCCTCCAGAGTGTTCTCCTCCCTTTGATATCACCGTCTCTTGCTGGACACCTCTCAGCATGCCGTTCTTTACTTAGTGAAGAATCCCGAACTTGAAAAGCAAAAGCAGCGCCTTCAGCCTTATCACCGGGGATTTTGCAAGACATTGGACTGTTCTGCGAGGAGGCTCACACTGACCTTCTCGTCATTTCAGAATCGTGTCAATTGCTCAACGACTATTCGTCTGCAATTTATTCTCCCCAGTTGCATCCACGCTTGACAATCCTTGGGGGACTCATTGTTTCCCATTTCCACGTCCTGGGCGACGATACTCGACCCTTCCAGTCTTTACCGTCAATCTTTCCTATTCGCAATTCGTGCTGCTGGCCTGGTGCCGCTTCATATTCTAATACACTATCCT
>Ga0302325_10035043_pt1 | contig 10262 bp, 6 predicted proteins | sample Palsa_T0_2_FD_201948 | JGI IMG/M metagenome (GOLD analysis project Ga0302325, IMG submission 201948) | Peat permafrost microbial communities from Stordalen Mire near Abisko, Sweden - Palsa_T0_2 | ecosystem: Environmental > Terrestrial > Soil > Palsa > Peat permafrost | place: Sweden: Abisko...
GGCAGATGTACCCCGTCGGGGTCGTGTTCGGGATGGGCTTCGACACCGCGACCGAGGTGGCCCTGCTGGCTACCACGGCGCTGTACGCATCCCGTCACGTCCCCTGGTATGCGATCATCTGCTTGCCCATCTTGTTCATGGCCGGGATGACGCTCATGGACACCACGGACGGATTGTTCATGAACCTGGCCTACGGCTGGGCCTTTTTCAACCCGGTGCGCAAGGTGTACTACAACTTGGCGATCACCGGCCTGTCGGTGGCCATCTGCTTCTTCATAGGCGGTGTGGAGACGCTCGGCCTGCTGCCGATGGAGGTCCACAGCCTGAGCCGGGTGCACGGTTTTTGGGGCTTTATGTACAGGTTCAACATCAACACCGCAGGCTTCGTGATAGTCGGGATGTTCATAGCCACCTGGGCGGCCGCTATGTTGGTCTGGCGCTTCGGCCACATCGAGGAGAAGTGGAGCGCGCGCCTCCAGACGGGCGGTAGTTTTAAGGCCTAACCATGAACGAGAGCGTGCGGGCCGAACTGAGCCCGAGGGGTATGTCCGCTGCGTCGAGCGAGCTCGTCGAACGCGGGGACCTCGACGAGCTCACTCGCCACGTCAACCGCCTCGTCGCCAGCGCGGACTGGGACGAGTTGGCCGAACTCAGGATGCGGTGCCGGTTGGCCGTCGAACGCGGCAAACAGCTCTGGGCTGTGGCAGCTCACATCGAGTACCGCCTGGCCCTGGGGGCCCCGGGGCGCTGGGCAGCGATGATGCTGGAGACCGGCCCGGGGCGCTTTGCGCTTGGGCCGCTCCCAGAGGTAGCCGCCTCGACCCACACGTGGGAAGAGCTTTCGGCCCACGTTCACCCCACGCCACAGGCGGCAATGGCAGCCCACGAGAGGGTGATGCGCGGGGAGGACCTGACCAACGACCCGGCCGCCATGAAGTTGCCGGACGTGCTCGACCTTCCCTGGTCGCTGCAAACCTGGGAGCCCTCCTACGCTTTGGCCGAGTACGAGCCCGACCGGATGGACGCACCGCCGCCGAAGCTGCCAGCGCTCTCGCTCCTGGGTGCGACGGCCCAGGGGAGCGAGCGGGGCTCCCGGGGGGCCTCACCGCTCAGTCGACGCGAAGCCGACGCGGTGGCCAGCTCCCTTGTGGACCTGGTCAGCACCTGGACAGAGGAGTCGAACGGACGAGCCGAGGCCATCGGTGTCAGGGGGGACGCCCTAAGGGCGATTGACGCGCTCGGCGCGCGGCCGAGAGAGCTCGCCGAACTCGAGCCCGCCATCGCGCTCGCAGCGATGGGGTGGGCGGCGGCCAGCGGCGGCGCTTTCGGCCGGCGGCGTGGCGCGGCACCCGGTCGCTTTGCGGCGTGGTTGGTCCTGGTCGCCCTTGGCGACTTGTCGGCGAAGTGGCCGCTCGCTCCCGACGAATTGGGCGAGGTCCTTCATCAGGCCCGTTGGTACGCATGGGGCGCCGGCGAACCTTCCACAGGCTGGGCGTTGCGCCTCGCCGTCGAGGGCACAGCCGGTGCGAGCAAGGACCGCGCCTGGGCTGTGAGCGCTACGGACGCTGTGTAGAACTCGACTGCAGCGCAGCTTCCTTAGGTCGGACCTGGGCCAGAGGCGCACCAGCTGACAGGTCGGGGGTGCTGGCGGTCGCGGTTCTTCGGGTAGCGGGCCCCGCTCCACGCTCGGGGGTCAGGACCGATGCTATGTGGTCCGAAAGCATCTCGAGCGGGGTTACGTCGTCGCCAGTTAACTGCACCGGCCGCGAATGGGCAAGCACGATGCTGCCCAGCCTGCGCCGCCATGCCCACAAGGGAAGGACGACGACGGCGCGAGCCCCGCCATCGCGCAACGACCCGGTGCCGGCAAACCCTCTTCCCGATGCATCGCCTGCCGTGTAGCACGACCTGATGTCCCCAACGAGAGACGAGAGTGCCTCGATCTCGTCGCTGCCCAGCCCTGACAATGGACCAGCGAGAGGGCCGATCGCCGCCGTGACTCGTTTGCCCTCAGGCCCGTCCAGGACCAGGGCTGCCGAGTCCAAACGCGCCGCCGAGATCAGGTGGCCTAGTAGCAGCTTTGCTGCCTGGCCGCCCCCGGTAACCCCCGAGATCGCGACCGACGCCTTGACCGCCCGCTGCCAAGCGGAGTCGTCCACGGCTCTGCCGATCTCACCGAGACGCCGTGCGAGCAGCTCTGCGCAACGCTCGAGCAGCTGCAAGGTCTCTGGGGGGAGCGGCACTAGCGACTCGACGTTCAGGGCCCCGAGTGGCTTGGGGCCCGCCCCGATCGGCACGCAAATCTCCGCCACGACTCCTGGTATCGCCTCTAGATAGTGGGGGTCAAGCGTGACGTCGGGTACAACGACGGGCTTGCCGAGCTTCCACGTCCGTCCCGTGATCCCGGCCGAGCCGGGCATCCCGTCGAGCACCTGCCACAAGCCACGCTGCGCCATGCAGCGGAGTTCCCCGTGGCGTTCGAGGTAGACGCTCGGCATCATCCCGCCTTGCCTGAACAGGTACTCCGCCACGGCAGAGCAGGCGCTGCGACTGTCCTTCGCCTGCACAAGTGATTCATGCAGCCGGTCAAGGGCCGGGTTCGCCGTCGGTTCGAGCCCCGCCCCGGCTGTCGCGATCGACGGCCATGGCGGCCCCGGTCGCGCGAGCAAGTAGCCCTGGACAAGGTTGACACCCGCGTCGCGGAGGACCTCCAGCTCCCTCGAAGTCTCGATGCCCTCGGCGATAACGCTCGTCCCGACCTCGCGTGCGAAGGCTAAGACCGACCTGACGAGGGCGCGGCGGGTCCGGTCCTGGTCGATCCCGCGGACCAGTTCTCGGTCAAGCTTCAAAAAGTCGGGCGACAGCTCAATGACGTGGCGCAGGCTCGAGTAACCCGCGCCGGCATCGTCGATTGCGATTCGCAGGCCTTGGGAGAGCCAGCGCGCCAGGTGGGCCCTCAGCTCGGAGTAATCGATCACTGCTTCCTGCTCGGTGAGCTCGACGACGACGCGCCCGGGGAGCGAAGCAACAAGAGCGAGCGCGGCGGGGTCGGCGAGCGTCGAGGGGCTTATATTTATGAAGAGCAGCCGCCCTTCGGGGAGCGGGCCGAGGCGTGCGACGGCAGCGAGACAGGCAAGCTCAAGCTTTCGCCGAAGGCCGAGTTCCTCTGCGCGATCGAGCCACCAGTCGGGCGGGCGGGTGGGCTCTATGGACATGCGTGCGAGCGCTTCGTAGCCCACGATGACCTGATCGCCAGGTCTGACGACAGGCTGGACCACGATGGCGATCGCGCCGGGCTGGCACAACTGCTCAACAAGCTCGCGCATTCGGTGGTTTTGCGCGGGTTCCTCGACGTGTAGTGGGGCGCGCGATGTCACAGGTTATTCTCGGCCGGCTCTCCTGTTAGCTGAACGGTTTGCGTCCCTTACGATGCGACGTGACGTGGCCTGCGCGGGCCTGTTGGGTACCCTGACTTAATGCCGGCTCATGCAGCGGTCGACGCGAAGGACCAAATGGGCGAGGACAACTGGTCGGGGCCGGTCCTGGAAGTGGACGGCCTGTGCACTGAGTTCCATTTGCGCCACGCCACTGCCCGTGCCGTCGACACCGTCTCGTTCTCGGTCCGCAGGGGCGAGTGCCTGGGCCTGGTCGGCGAGTCGGGTTGCGGCAAGACGACGATCGGCCTGTCTGTGCTGAAGCTCCTGCCCCAGGTCGGCCACATCACATCTGGTGCGGTCCGGCTCAATGGCCGCGACCTCGTCGGCCTCGATGAGCGACAAATGCGACGGGTCCGCGGCAACGAGGTCGCGATGATCTTCCAGGATCCGATGACCTCTCTCAACCCGACATGGACGATCGGTCGCCAGATAGCGGAGCCGGTGAGGATCCACAGGGGGGCAACCAAGAAGGAGGCCCTGAAGCGCGCCGTCGAGGTGCTCGACCTTGTCGGCATGCCCCGGCCCGAGGAACGGCTGAACCAGTACCCGCACCAGCTTTCCGGCGGCCTCCGCCAGCGTGTGATGATCGCAATGGCTCTGGCGTGCGAGCCGAAGCTGCTGATAGCGGACGAGCCGACGACAGCGCTCGACGTCACCATCCAGGCACAGATCCTCGACCTGATCGACTCGCTCCGCCAACGCCTCAACATGGCCGTCCTGCTCATCACCCACGACATGGGTGTCATCGCCTCCCGGACCGACAGGGTGATGGTCATGTACGCCGGCAAGGTTGTCGAGGGGGCTGGGACCGGCGAGCTCTTCGATACCATCCGCCACCCCTATTCCGAGGCGCTCTTCGAGTCGATCCCGCGCCTCGACCAGGACCGAGCGCAACGCCTGTACTCGATCCCGGGAGTGCCACCGGATCTATCGACGGAGCTCGTTGCCTGCCGGTTCGCACCTCGCTGCCGCTACGCCACCGAGGTGTGCTCCGAGCAGGAGCCCCTCCTGTCGCCGGGCCCCGGGGCGGCCGGGCAGCCCCTCTTGTGGCCGGGCCCCGGGCGGGGGACCGGGCCGGGCGAGACGCGCGACGAGCACGTTTTTGCTTGTTTCCACCCCGTGACAAGCTCACGCTCCGAAAGGCAGGCTTTCCATGAAGGCCGCGTCAAGACGGGGGTGGGGGACCGCCGCGCCCAAGAACCCCTTGCTGGGCGGGAGGTACTGCTGGAGGTAACGCACATCGAGAAGGAGTACGCAGTCACTGCGGGCGCCGTCATCCAACGTTCGATTGGCACGGTAAAGGCTGTCTCGGACGTCTCGTTCTCCATCCGTCGGGGTGAAACCTTCGGGCTGGTGGGTGAGTCGGGCTGTGGCAAGACGACAATCGGTCGGTTGGTCGTGGCCCTCGAGCCGCCGACAAGCGGTGCAATCCGCTTCGAGGGAGACGAGATCTCTGCCATGCGTGGAGCGCGGCTCCGCCGCCGGCGGCGCGACGTCCAGCTCATGTTCCAAGACCCGTACTCCTCGCTCGACCCCCGGATGCGGGTAGGGGCTATCGTGGCCGAGCCGTTGCGGATACAGGGCCTCGGCAGTCGCCGCGCCCAGCAAGAGCGCGTTGCGGAGGTGCTCGGGGAGGTTGGGCTTTCATCCAAGGCCGCCGATCTCTACCCCCACGAGTTCTCTGGGGGCCAGCGCCAGCGCATTGGCCTGGCGCGTGCTCTGGTGTTGCAACCCAAGCTCATCGTGGCCGATGAGCCCGTATCGGCCCTCGACGTATCCATACAGGCTCAGATCCTCAACCTGATCCGCTCATTGCAGGAACGCCACGACCTCACCTTGATAGTGATCTCTCATGACTTGGCAGTCCTCGAGTACCTAGCCGACACCATCGGCGTCATGTACCTCGGCAAGCTCGTCGAGATCGGCCCAGCGGCAGATGTGTACGCTCACGCTGCACACCCCTACACCCGGGGCCTGATCGACACGATCCCGGTCCCGGACCCGGCGATGGCCAAGCAGCGCCGCGAGGCAGCGGTGAAAGGCGAGCTCCCCTCGTCGCTGGCGCCACCGAGCGGCTGCCGGTTCCGTACCCGCTGCCCTTTCGCGCAGGTCCGCTGTGCCGAAGAAGAGCCCCCGCTCCGCTTGTTCGGGAACGGTCACCTGGCAGCGTGCCACTTCCCTCTTCAGACGCCGGTCAGCGCCGAGGTGAACGAGGTCAGCGCCGCATATTAGACCTGTCGGGCCGGGCCGGGCCGGGCCGGGTGCCACCTCAGCGCCGTCGAAGCCGGACGTCGAGGCTGTCCCTTAGCGCGTCTCCCACGAAGTTGAAGGCCACGACCGTGAGGACGATGGCGACGCCCGCTGGGTAGAGTTGCCACCAGTACCCATCGAAGATCACCTCGGTGCCGTTCGACAGCATCCCGCCCCAAGTCGGCGTGGTATCGGGGAGCCCCAAGCCCAGGTAGCTCAGGGCAGCCAGCAAAAGGATGGAATCGGCGATCAGGAACGATGTGTTCACCATGATGGTGCCGATGGTGTTTGGCACGATGTGGCGCAGCACTATCCGCCGTTGAGTACCGCCGGCTACCTTGACTGCCTGGACATACTCGCGGGTACGGAGGCTGAGTGCCTCCCCGCGTACAAGGCGGGCCGGGCCAAGCCAGGAGATGAAGCTGATCACGACGATCATCAGCGGGAGGTTGGGGCTGAAGATCGCTGCGAGCAGGATGAGGAGAAAAAGAGCAGGCACTGAGAACAGTGCGTCGACGATGCGCATCATGATGGCGTCGACAAACCCTCCGGCCACGGCAGAGACAGCTCCATAAAGAGTCCCGAAGACGGCGGCGAGGAGCCCTGCCGCCAGCCCGATCTCTATTGAGCTCTGACCAGCGACCATGAGCCGGCCGAGGATATCGAAGCCCTCGCCGTCAGTGCCGAGCAGGTGCGAGCCAGTCGGGCCGAGGTTGTTGATGACCGGGTTCACCGTCTTCTGGTTCGTGAGATAGACATGCGGCCCAACGAAGCAGAAGAGCGCGAGTAGGACGAGGATTCCTAGCCCGGCAACGGCGAGCTTGTTCTCGAGGAAGCTCACTACCGTGAGGCGCAGCATGCTGCCAGTGGGCCGTGCCGCCCCGCCCTCGACGCCTTGGGGGCTAAGGGGCTCAGCCCCAGGGGCGAGAGCGCGGGACGCCACTGCTGGTGCCGCCGGGAAGAGCCCCTCTTTGTCCAGCTCCTCGGCCCCTTCTTCGGGGCCCTGCACTACGTCGGCCATTAGTACCGGATCCTCGGGTCGAGCACTGCGTAGCCGATGTCGGCGACGAGGTTCCCTGCTATCACCCCGACGGCCGCAACCAGAGTTAGGCCAAGGAGCACGGAGAAATCGTTGCTTTCGGCTGACTGTATGAACAACAACCCGACACCGGGGTAGTTGAACACAGACTCGGTGATTATGGCGCCGCTCAACACAGCCGGGATGGAGAGGCCGATGAGGGTGGCCATCGGGATCAAGGAATTGCGCAGCGCGTGGCGCAACAGGATCACCCGCTGCGTCACCCCCTTCGCCTTAGCTGTGCGAATGTAGTCCTGAGCGAGGCTGTCGATCATGGACGAGCGCATGTAGCGGCTGTAGGAGGCGATGCTGACGAGTGCCAAGGTCATCACGGGTAGGACCATGCCCTGCCAGTCCGAGACGATCCCCCCTATAGACGTAGTCTCGGGCGCGTTCGGCGGCAGGACATGAAGTGAAATTGCAAAGATCTCGATCAACACGATGCCGAGCCAGAAAGTCGGGAAAGAATAGAGCACGAAGGAGGCGCCCGTCAGCACATAGTCGTCGAACTTGTTGCGCCGCACCGCCTGCATAATCCCGAGCGGGATGGCCGCGATGACAGCGACGCCGTAAGCGAGCGCGAGAAGGATGATGGTCTTGGGGAACCGCTGGGCGAAGAGCTGGGCCACGGTGGAGTTCTGGACATACGAGAAACCGAGGTTGCCGTGCGCCAGATGGTCCAGGTAAACCCAGAACTGGTACCAGACGGGCTTGTTCAGGCCCTGTAATTTGTCGAAAGCGGCGACTGCGGCGGGCTGGGCCTTCACCCCGAGCTCGGCGCGAGCGGGGTTGCCCGGTAACAGGTGGAACATGATGAACATGATCACCGTGACGAGCAGCAACACCACAAGAGACTGCGCGAACCGCCTGAAAATGTACCCGCTCAAGTGGTTTTCCCTCTAAGGAGCGCAGGTGGGCCCATAACCAGGCGCCTGACAGAAAGCTCCGACTGGCACCTGGTCATGGGTTTGCTACCTCGTCTTGCGCGCTACTTGGTGTACCACCAGAACTGTGGCTCGATGTAATCGCGGTAGCCAGTGAACTCGCTTGCCAGGCCGAAGCCGGCGAGGTTCTTGATGGTGGCAGCGACGTGGCCGGCAACCGGCTGCCAGATCCAGGGCGCTTGCTGTACGACCAAGTCCTCGTACTCGTAGAAAGGCTGCAGCGTTGCCGCTGACGTGCTTTCGTTGATGTAGTTGTCGAGCTTCGGGTTGGAGTACGAACCGGCATTGAATGCCCCGCCGGTGTTCAGGACTCCCTCACCGGAGGGGTAGGTCGATTCGCCGAGCACTCCGAACTCGCCCAGCTGCCATGTGCAGGTGGGCGAGTTCTTGAACTTGGGCAGGACGCAAGGCTCGACGTCGGTGATCACGGTGTTGAAATCAGCGGACCTCGTGGTGAGCTGGACACCTGCTTTTGCCGCATCGGATTGAAAGAGGTCGGTGTCCTCCTGCAGGACAACCTCGCCGCTCGAGTACAGCATGTTGAGCGAGAGTTTCTCACCTTGGGTCACGCCCACGCCGCAGCCGGCCGCTCCAGCCGTCATGCAGACGTCCACCCCGCCCGGGTTCACCTGCCAACCGTGGGCCTTCAGCAACGCCTCGGCCGCCGAAATGGAGTAGGGGTAAGGGTTGGTCTTCTCGGCCGGACTGACAAAGGGGTTCCCCAGCGGGTAGACCGGTACCGGCCCGTACGTAGGGATCCCGTAACCATCCATGAAATGCTTGATCATCGTGTTCTGATCGGTCAGGTGCGCGAGCGCCTGGCGAATGTAGAGCTGGCTCAGTATTGGCCCCACTTGGGGGTTCACAAGGTTGAGGGAGATGTAGCCCACCGCCCAGTCGGGGACCGAGGTGGTGTTGTAGCCCTGGGCCTTGACGGAGCCAAGAGCGGGGAAGTCCACGTCGGGGACGTAGCCGTAGTCCAGGGCGCCGGCCTTTAGAGAAGTGAACTCTGCACTGTCGGACGTATAGGGAAATTCCTCGAACTCGGATATGTAAGGCTTGGGCCCCGAATAGGCCGGGTTGGGGACGAAGATGTCGGGCGAGCTCGCCCCGCCGTAGCTCTTCAGCATGAAGGGGCCGTCGATCACCTTCCATAGTGGGTTGGTTGTGTAGGTGCTCTGGTCAGCGGCCTCCTTTTGCAGGAAGGCCACCACCTTCGCAGCTCCCGCGGCGGTCATGTCGTAGTTGCCGATCGGGCCGTTCACAGACTCTTTGTCCCAGGCGTGCTGGGGGAGGGGGGTGATGTAGTCGATCCCGTTGTCGTCGAAGTAGGTCGGGTTGATCGAGCTCTTGAGCACGAACCTGATCGTCGAGGCGTTGACCGCGGTGTAGCTCTTCAGGTCGTAGGGGAACGCCGTCGGGCCGCTGTAGTTGCCCCAACTCGTGCCCTCGGCCTTGCCGAGGTTGATGTAAAAAATGAGGTCTCGGGCGGTAACGGGGACGCCGTCGGACCACATGTAGTGCTTCAAGGTGACTGTCGCGACGGTGTCGTTGTCCGACCAGACGGGCGGGTACGCCATCGAGTGGTTGTAATCAAGGGACGGCTGGTCGGGGTTGGGGAGGTAAACCAACGGCCACATGAGGTTGATGAACTGGTCGATGTTGGCGAGGCTCTGCTGGGGCGCGGTTGTTTCAGCGAAGATGTAATCAGGGTTGCCACCCGGTTCCTCGGCGTACTTGACGATACCGCCGGGGGATATCGCGGCAGCCGTCCGTGTGACGTTCGCCGCTGCCGCGGCGCCGGTAGCCCCCGCAAGGCCAACTACCGTCATCCCGACGAGCCCAGCGCTGATGGCTGCAGCGGCGATCGGGCCTCGCAACTGACGAAAGTGTCTCATGTGGCGCTCCTCATAGTTTTAGGCAGAATTCAGCAATTGCGCTTACCCTACCCCGTACGCCCGGTCATTACAGTGCACCATTGTCCGCCGCCTAGCCCTGGTGACCGGAGCGTCAACTGCGTTGACCACCCGCGGCAGATCGAGTTGCTGACAACCGAGCCGCTTCAGGACGCTGTCTCGTGTGCAGGGGCCATGCCGCGCCAGATTGCCTCGACCGCCTTCTCGGCCCAGCCGGGGCTCGCCGGCTGCCCGCCGACGCGCCGGAAGAAGACGGACCCGGCCAGCATCTGCATCGCAAGCCGGAGGTCCGCATCGGCAGCGAGCTGTCCACGCCGCTGCGCCTCCTCCAGCAGTGAGAGCGCATAATCGGTCCGCGGCTTGACCACGCGCTCGCGGTGCATTTCGAGGGCGTGTGGAGCGGACCTGTCGCCGACCAGGCCACCGATCACCTCGAGGCATGACTCGGCAAAGCGGCCGTCGAAGGCCTCGAGGAAGCGGACGAGCTCCCAGCGTGGGTCGAGCCGACCGTCGCTTATTGGCTGCACGGCGGCGGCAGCTCCAGCGATCGCGTCCGTGACGACGTCGGCCTTGTCCCGGTAGCGACGGTAGATGGTCGCCCGGGAGACTCCCGCTTCAAGGGCGATGCTCTCCATTG
>Ga0302325_10035044_pt1 | contig 10262 bp, 9 predicted proteins | sample Palsa_T0_2_FD_201948 | JGI IMG/M metagenome (GOLD analysis project Ga0302325, IMG submission 201948) | Peat permafrost microbial communities from Stordalen Mire near Abisko, Sweden - Palsa_T0_2 | ecosystem: Environmental > Terrestrial > Soil > Palsa > Peat permafrost | place: Sweden: Abisko...
GCCGCTGGTGAGAATACGGATCGCGGGATCCTCGGGTGTCGGGGTCGCTGCAACAGCCGACAAGCTGGAGGGTCGTGAATGCATGCGAGCGCCCGCATCCTCGTCCAGCGCAAGGCCACGCGCGCCGACCGTCTGCAGCGCCTCGATCACCGGGCCCTGCAGATCGTCGCTTGAGGCGAGCAGCGCGCGCAGCTTCAGGCGCCTGACATCGTTCGCCAGTCCATTGGGCGACTGAAAAGGGTAGAGCATGGGGATTGTCCGCCCCGACGCCAGCAGGGCCAGCAGGGCGGCAATTGAGGACGGCCGATTTCGCGGCGCGAACGCGACTGGCTCACCCGGCTCGAGATCTGACAGGGCGGAACTGACTTTGGCCGCCGTCTCACCGATCCAGTCCCCGCTGTACTGCTGCCCCTTGAAACTGCAAGCCTGGCCGGTGCGCCCCGTTGTCAGAACGTTTGCGGCCATCTCCTGAAGGTGCATGGTACTCCTGCTACGATATATCCATTCAGCGCACCTGGTGTAGCTGTGGTGCACAGGGGATTGTGCACGAAACCCAGTGTAGTGCACATGGCGTAGTCACTGCGCAATTTTATTGAAGTAGCTCTTCGAGAAAACTGGGTGGATTTTACCACCCTCGGCGTCGTTCCGTATCAGGGTTAGAATGCGTTTGATCTACAGGTTTTCGCTATATCGAGGGAGACACGCTTATGATGTTCAAGGACAAGGTGGTGATCATCTCCGGCATCGGCCCGGGGATGGGCGTGGAGCTGGCCCGCATCGCAGCCAAGGAAGGTGCCAGGGTCGCGATCAGCAGCCGGACGCAGCCCTTTCTCGAAGAGACCGCCAAATCGATCTCGCACGCGGGCGGCGAGATCATCTGGCGCCGTGTCGACATCAGCAAGAACGAGGACTGCAAAGCCTTCGCCAAAATGGTCATCGACAAATGGGGCCGCATCGACGCGCTGGTTAATAATGCCGCGTCGATCGGCGCATTTAGCACCTTCGAGGAAACGGATTTCGAGAACTGGCGCACGACTGCCAACATCAATCTGTTTGGTTCGCTGCAGATGGCGCAGGCCTGCGTGCCGCAGATGAAGAAACAGGGGAAGGGCTACATCGTCAACGTCAGCAGTATGGCGCATAAAAAGCCGCTGCCTGCCCAGGGCGGCTATGGCACCTCCAAGGCGGGATTGGAAGGCGCGAGCAAATTCATGGCGCTCGAACTCGGCAAATACGGCATCCGCGTGAACTGCGCGCGCATGGGATGGATGTTCGGTCCGCCGGTCACCGATTTCTTTCAGGAACAGGCCAAGGCGGCGGGGGTCGATATCAAAGTAGCGTTGCAGCCGATCGCCCAGAACATCGCCCTGGGTGAATTGCAGGATGACGCCGATTGCGCCAAGGCGGTGCTGATCATGTGTACCGACTGGATCTCCGCTGTATCCGGCGCCGTTCTGGACATCAATGGCGGAGAATTCATGCCGTGAGCCGCTTGGGCGGACGCAAACGGCCGCGCGTGGACCGAGCATTGACACTTCAGCTGATAAGTCCAATGATTCAACTATCATCGCGACGGCCCACTGGTTTCGGGCGGTGGGGAATAACAGGACTGGGTCCGCGCGCATCTGCGAGTGCCCGTTCAAAGGGGAGATATCCGTGACGGCAAGCGGCGAAGACCACCTGGGCGTTTTGGAAACGATCGCTTTCTACAGCGGCTATGCTGGGCAGTTGAATGCCCCAATGATGATCAAGGTGTTTATGCCCGACGCGGTGCTGACTGGGGTGGCTCCGACGATGGGCTTGCCGGATCCTATCGTCGGCGCTGAAGCGATCCGGGATTTCTTCGTTCCGACCTTCGAGGCGCTCGAATCTCTGCAGCAGATCTCGAACCCCTATGACATCCGCATAGACGGCGACACAGCGACCGCACGAACCGTCGTAACCGAATTTGCGAAACTTAAGAATGGTCCGCTCTTGATGATGATGGGCGAATATCATGAAAACTTAGTTCGCACCCCGCATGGCTGGCGCTTCAAACGGCGCGAGTTAGTCGTCAAGCGTCTGACCTCGCTGAGCGAACTTCCGCTGGGCATCGGGGGACCCGCATGAGCGAAGCGCCGGTCACCCCGCCGCTCGAGCGCGACGCGCTCGTGGCGGAAGCGCGCCGCCGCACCGGTCTCTCCGATATTGGCGATACCTGGTTCTACGAGCCGATGGGCGTTCTGATGGCGGCGACCAAGGCGGAGGCCAAACTGTCTGAGATGGGTCGCATCTACGAGGCGGAACGCATCGTCTCCTATCTGGCCAACCGGCTCAGGATGGTCGACCTTCTCAAGCGGCATCCTGAGATTCACGACGAAGAGGTCAAGGTCGCGGCCGCGATTGTCAGTTTGTCGCGCACCGGCAGCACCAAGACGCATCGCATGCTCGGCAGTGCACCCGGCCACACCACGATGACCTGGTGGGAAATGAATTTCCCTTATCCGTACCAAGGCGAGGAACGCGGCAAGCCGATCCAACGGCGTGCGGAGGCGCAGAAGCTCTTTGAACTCTGGTGCCAGACGATGCCCGACATGATGTCCATCCACCCGATGGGGCTGGACTATCCTGAAGAAGAAGCGCAAATCCTCGACCAAGCATTCATGGGTACAGTGCCCGAAATATTCCTGTGGGTGCCGAGCTATGTCAAATGGTTGGAGACCGCCGACCAGCATCGCGCCTATGAGGAGTTGAAGGTCGCGCTCAAGATTCTCCAGTGGCAGGAGATCTCGCGCCGCGGCAAGAGCTGGATCCTCAAGAGTCCTTCGCATCTTTCGGCGCCCGAAGCGCTACTCGACACTTTTCCGAAAGCGCTGATCATCCAAACGCATCGCGACCCGCTGCGCAGCATCCCTTCACACTGCAGCATGATCGCCATGATCATCCGCATGAAGACCGATGAAATCGACCCGAAGCAGGTCGGGCCGTTCGCGTCGAAGCACTGGGCATCGATGACGCATCATCTGATGGACCTACGCGAGCGCATCGGAGACGACCGCTTCGTCGACATCCAGTATCAGGACCTACTGGATCGCCCGATGGAAGTGGCGCGGCGGGTGTATGAGCGGCTCGGCCGCACGATGAATCCGGCGGACGAGGCAGCGATCAGCGCCTGGCTCGCGAACAACAAGCGCGAAAAATGGTCGTCGCACATCTACGATCTGGAGACCTATGGCCTGAGCGAGGAAAGCATCAAGGCGGACTTCGCGCGCTATCGCGAACGCTATTGCCTATGACGTTTACGTGAGTTGCATCGAACGTCGACTGATTCGGCAGGGTGCACGGCCTCATGCGTCGCTTCCGGTCTTTGTAAAACGCCCGTCGACGTAGATCATAGGATCAACGGTACCAGCGACGAAGACTTGGTCGACCTCGCCAATGAAGATGGCATGGGTGCCAAACCCGACCTGTTGGACATTGCGGCACACAAAACTGGCCTGGGCATTGGCCAGTCGCGGTATGCCGATAACCGATTCCGTCCAGTCGCCAACCTGGAAGCGTGCCTCGCCCTTGTCCTTGCCGCTGCATCCTGCTGCGATTGGACCGTGATCGCTCTGTAAGATGTTGATTGCAAAATGCGCACCGGCCTGCAGTGCCGGGTGCAGCGACGCCGTCTTGTTGACGCAGATAAGCATCGAGGGTGGTTCCATGCAGAGTTCACTGACCGCGGTTGCGGTCATGGCATGGCGCTGGCCTTCGTGACGCGTGGTGATGACGACAACGGCCTTTGCGAGCCGACGTAACGCATGCCGCATTTGTCCGGCTACTGATGCTTGATCCATGACCGAATTTCCTCTTCGACGCATTTCCAACCAACAGCGATTCTGCCTTGATGGGCAGGTCAGCGCCTATTCGCGGAAGACCGGGTCGGCCACCTCCTTCATGATGTCCAGCCGGTTCGGATGCGGACTCCAGCCGAGTTCGATGCGTGTCCGCGGACAGCGGATTCTGCTACACATCGCAAACGCGATCAGCGTCATGAAATCGCCCCACAACTCCTTGGCCTGAGCATAAGCGACGCTGCGAGTTTCGACGCCCAGGGAGCGCGCGGCGCATTCCGCCATGGACCGGTAGTTGGCTTCCCCGGAAACCGCGTGGTAGAGCGCACCCGCCGTGCCCTTCTCGATCATCAAACGGAAGACTTCCGCCAGATCGTCTACGTGGACGTTGGAATAGAGATTAAGTCCGGCTCCGAGATAGCAGACATCACCCGTCTTTTTTGCCGAATCGTAGATCGCTCTGATGACGTTATTGAATCCGTTTCCCCATATCAGTGGCGGCCGGATCACCATGGCTCTGACGCCGCGGGAAGCCGCCGAACGCACCATTTTCTCGGTCTCGCATCGAAACCCGACATACTTTGAAGGCACGAAAGTTTCGTCCTCCGCAAACGTGTCCTCGCTCCATGCGCCGTCCGTCCTCTGCGACAAAACGCCGGTACCGGACGTAAAGATGAAGGTCTTGCCGCTCCCTTCCAGCGCATCGAGCATGACGCGTACCAGCGCATGTTCAGGTTGAAGCGCAAGCTGGGGGCAGAAGACGACGATGTCGGTGTTATCCAGAAGCGCCACCGACGAGGACACATCGTCGAGGTCGCCCAGCACCGGCCGGATTCCTGCGTCGCGCAGCCTATCGGCAGCAGCCGGCCTCCTTGCCAGACCGCTTACCGCGTAGCCGGAGCCGAGCAGATGTTTCGCAACGTGCGATCCGACGTAACCGGTTGCGCCGAAGACGAGTGCCTTCATGATTCTCTCCACTCGTAACTACGGGTCGGCATCATTGACCCGAATGGTGGCGGTATCCATCCCGAAGCGCAACCATCACCTTCGGCATCAAGACGCTGTTGCCATTGCATCATCCTGCAGTTTTATTGAAGTCGGTGTTCGATAAAACTGGCTAGATGGTTTCAACTGAATACGTATTGTCACGAGCTGAACTCGGCGGGTATGCGCGTCGATGTAAAGAACGATATGCCTAGAAACACGAAGCCGATGTCAGGAATGACGGCGCTTATCACTGGCGGCGGCGGGGCGTTGGGGTCGGCGTCGGCGCTGGAGATGGCGCGAGATGGCGCAGCCGTCGCGATCATGGGTCGAAATAAGAACACACTCGACAAGGCAGCGGCGGAGATTTGCGTAGATACTCCTGAGGCTCGTGTCGAAATGATCGTGGGGGATGCGTCCCGCGAGGCCGACATTCGGCGCGCGTTGCGCACATCCTACGCCATCGCCGGGCGCCTCGATGCAATCGTCGCTCTGGTCGGAATCTCGGGCGGCTTTCAGCCGCTTTTGTCGCTGACGCAGGAGTCATTTCGCCAGGTCCTCGATTTCAACGTGCTGTCGGCCTTTCTCGCGATCCGCCACGGAGCCCCCCTCATGCGCAAGACGGGCGGCTCGATCATCTGCATTTCGTCCACGGTCACCGCGATACCTTTCCCAGCCATGACCCCCTACACTGCCTCTAAGATGGCGATCGAGGGGTTGGTCAAATGTGCCGCCGATGAATTGGCGGGGCTGAATGTCCGCGTGAACGCTATTCGCCCCGGCCTGACGATGAACGATGCGCTCGCCCAGCTAGGACCGTTGGAGAAGCGAGCCGACTTTGAGGATTTCTTCGCCGAGACGCCGCTTTCGCGTGTCCGCAAAGGATTCGGTCAGCCCAACGATATCGGTCGAGCCGTGCGCTGGCTGGCTGGCCCTGAATCGCAATGGGTGACGGGGCAGAGCTTCGCCGTCGATGGCGGCCACGAACTACGCCGCTATCCGAGTATGGACAAGACGATCGCGCGAACCATGGGACAGGCGGAGCTGGAACGCGTTCGCCGCGGCGAGGTGGATGATCCGGTGTAAATGTGCCCGTAGTGAGTTTCGGTTAGCCCGGTCCCGGCGTGACAGGTAGCGTTTGGGTGAATTCGAGGACGAGCCGACGGACCGCCAAGCGCCAAACCCCGTCGGTTCTCACGCAATCGTCATGATAGCGGATATACCAGATGAGCGCCGAGGGCACTCCCTTCTTCAGGATGTGATAGGCGATGCAATAGGTCGTAGCCTTGGCGCGGTCGCCCTCGACCTGCGCAGAGTGATTCATTATGTAATGCAGTGTCTTGCCAAAGTTGAAGTTCTCGCCACCCAGGGTACTGGCCATCTTTGCGATCGCCTCCCGGCCTGAGATTTTGAAATCGACGCCTTCTATCACCGAATCCTCCGTGAAGATTTCTTCAATCAGATCCGCGCGGCGCTCGTCCATGGCCTGTGCATAAAGTACCGACAGCCTGTAAGTCTCGGGATGCAAGGTCGGCAAAGCCACAGGGGATCTCCTTCTAGGATATCGTCGCCTCACAAGGCGCCGCGATTCGCTTATCGGCTTGCAATTCGATAGAACTCCCGCGCGGTATCGAAATACATCCGATTCTTCTCCGAATCAGAATAATTTCGCGTCAATCTCTTGTAGGTATTCCAAAGCGTTCGAAAGTCACAACAGCCACCATCGGCTGGGAAATTACTCTCGAACATGCAGCGCTCAGGGCCAAATAATTCGATGCTCACTTCGACAAAGACACGCCATTTCTCCGCGAGAGCCTCCGAGGCCGTCTCACCATGCAATGGGACAGCCTTGAGGTTGCAGAAGGGCAGGCCCAACCCCCCAACTTTCACGAAACAATTCGGTCGCTGCGCCAGCGTTTCCATCTGGCCTCGCCAGCGCACATACACATCCCGCGCCTTGCCAACAAAGGCGCCGACGCCCAAGGGCGTTCCCAAATGGTTCAAGACGATACGCAGATCCGGATTCGCGTCGGCCAAGTCCACGACTTCGTGGATCTGTTCGTGGTAGACCCAAACGTCCAGCGATAGGCCGCGTTGGCTCAATTGTTTCAGACCGTTGCGGATACCAGGTGAGACGCATATATTCGGCGGCGCCTGTTTGGATTTCATGACGACGGAGCCCGTCGGGTCATAAGCGGCGGAAAGACGCACACCGCGGAAGCGACCTCCTCCCGCCGCGAGATGCGCATCGATCAACTGCTCGATTTCACCTTGACTCCTGCTGAGGTTGATGCGGCCGACGATGGCCGAACACACCCTCGAGTCCCCGTAACGGCCGCTGGCGGACATCGCCGCGATGCCGTTGGCGAACTCGGTCTCGCCGGCGTAGCGGAGTCTAGGGTCTCCATCAGCCCGGTAGAATGCCGAGGAATCTATGAATACGCTGTTGCGAACCGCGTGGCCGGAATTTATATCCTTCAGGTAGTCTGGAAGAAGGTACGTAAGAGCGACTCCGGGCAGCATTTCCGGAGGATCTTGCAAATGCCATAAGTGATGATGGGCGTCGCATATTTCAATATGAGGCTCGATGACCTCCACATCGCCGATCGATTTGAGACGCACTGTTATTTCTCATCCACTCAGCATTTTCTGGTTTTGAAATTCTCTTTTCAAACCCCGCAGCAACCCAAACGGTCACGGTTGGGGCTGAAGAAGAGCAGGCTTGCCATCACGCTTCAAACCCCATCGATTTGGCTCGTTCCCGAAGGAGGTGCTTTTGCACTTTTCCGGCCGCGGTAGTCGGCAACGCATCGACGATCACCAGATGCTCCGGGATCTTCTGCTTGGCGAAACCGCGCGCGATGAGAAGATCCGCGATGGTCTTGAGCGTCGGCACCCGGCCCGGCTTCGGCACCACGAACGCGCAGGCGGCTTCACCGGTGCGTTCGCTCGGCTTGGCGACGATGGCAACCGTTGCGATGTCGGGATGCGCAAGGAGGGCGTCCTCGATTTCCTTCGGACTGAGGTTCTCGCCCGAGCGGATGATGATATCCTTGGATCTTCCAGAAATCTCGATCCAGTCCTCGAGTACGAAGCGGCCTAGATCGCCCGAACGGAAGAATCCATCGGCATCGAACGCCGTCAGATTATCTTCCTGCCTCAGATATCCCAGCATGGTCTGAGCGCCGCGCATCATGATCTCGCCCTCGGCACCGGCCGGGACCGCCAGTTCTGTCACGGGATCGACGATCTTTAATTCGCTGAAAACTGGGCGACCGTCGGTGGAGACGTTCAGGCGCATGTCGGCCCTGTCCATGCTTCCCAAAGTCACGGTCGGCACTTCCGTCGACCCGTAGCAGCGGAACAGGACGCAGTTCTCGAGCCGGCGGTAGGCTTCTTCGGCCAGGGCCTGGGGGATTCCGGCACCGCCGGCGAGGAAAACACGCAGCGAGGGCATGCGATGGCCGGTGGCTTCGGACGCTTGCAGGATATCGGAGATGAAGGGCGCGGTTCCGTTGGCCAAAGTGATGGCGTGCTCGCGGATCAGCTCTGCGGCGTGGCTTCCGTTCCAGACGTCGAGAAGTATGGCGCGGGCGCCCGATATCCAAGGCAGTTGGAACGCCAAGATCGCCCCGGAGATGTGGGTAACCGGTGACGAGACGAGAAGCGAGTCCCGCTCGGTGATCCGCATGTGTGTGCGAAACTGCTCGGCCATGACCCCGACGGTGTTGTGGCTGTGCAAGACTGCCTTCGCCCTGCCGGTCGTGCCCGAAGTGTAGAGCGCCAGCTTGACATCGTGAGGGCAAACTTCAGGGAGCTGCACTCCCTCTTGTCCCGAGGCGAGCAAAGCCTCGAATGGCGTGTGATGACCCGCGTCACCCCGCACGACCACGACCTCCGGCGGAGGCCCTGCCGCCGCCGCAAGCACGCGGCCCATCATGCCAACATAGTCGTAACCTCTGAAAACCGCCGGCACGAAAATCATACGACTGCCCATTTCGCGGGTCATGAAGCCGACTTCCGCCTCGCGGAAAATAGGAACGAGCGGATTGACGATCATGCCCGCCAACGTGGCGGCCAAATCGATGATCATCGTTTCATGCCAGTTCGGCAGCTGGAACGAGATTCGGTCCCCCCGCCGAAGTCCGCGACGAAGCATAGCGTCAGCGAGTTTGCGAGACTTGGCAAATAGCGCAGCGGCGGTGAAACTCTCATCGCCTTCGACCGCCAAGACTCGATTAGGCGAGCGATTTACAAGCGCGGTGGCATGGTCGGCCATCGTCAGGTTCGCCCACGCGCCAGTGGCGATCAAAGACGCGGCGCGGGCAGCATCCCACCTTACCTGCCATCCGCTTGGATCTGCACGGGTCATTGACCAGCCACCGTCCATGACACCCTTGCCGAGCGCGTGCCGCCGAGATGCACCCGTATCCACTCCGCCGCGAGACGTCTCAGCACCCTGTTCCGCAGCAAACTTTCTCCGTTCGCATCACCCGATTGCAGTTCGGCACGTCTAGGCAGTCGCATCGTAGCCGCCTGGAGTTGAGCCCGTTACATTTAGATAATATATATATCTATCGGTCCGCCGCAACAATGAGATTAGATTAGATAATATAAAGACCTTGCCGAACATTGCACACCCCCGCCGAATCCCACTGACAACCTTCCCATTCTTCTCGCCCGCGTGGGCAAGCAGTTAAGCTCCATTGTTGAGATATATCATTTAAGGAAGGTCTGAAAAACTGGGTATGAGGGCAAAGAAGGCATTGGGATTTAGTTCCGATCGGGCACCGGCGCGCGTTTCCGCGGAAACGTCTTTGCATTTCGCTTGGAAGACCCGAACTCGGCGGCTTTCGCCGACTCGTTCCCTACGCATTCAGCAATCTCCTGCGCGACAAGAACAGATTCGCCAGCGCTGCAGTGACCTCAAGCCGGTGCAGGTTCTTCGCCAACCCTCGGTAACACACCTTCTGAAAGCCGAAGACCCGCTTGATCACCCCAAACACGTGCTCAACCTTGGCTCGCACGCTGGACTTGCGACGGTTGGTGGCCTTGACCGACTCATCAATGCGTTTGCCCCACCGGTAGCGTTGATTCGTAAAGTCCTCCGCTCGGGGCGCCCCGGCACGGATCGCGGCCTTCTGTCCGCGGTAGGCTTGATCACCCCAGACTCGCCTCTCTTTCCCGTGCAGCAGGTACTGCAGCGCGAGGCAATCGGCCACATTCGCCGCAGAGGCCAGCACCGTGTGAACCAGCTTGGTGCGGCTGTCGACCCCGATGTGCGCCTTCATGCCGAAGTACCATTGTTTGCCTTTCGCGGTCTGATGCATCTCGGGGTCGCGTTTGTCCTCTTTATTCTTCGTCGAACTCGGCGCACCGATAATCGTCGCATCGACGATCGTCCCGGTTGTGATCTTGATGCCACTGCGGCTCAGATGATCGTTGACGCTCGTCAGCAGC
>Ga0302325_10035045_pt1 | contig 10262 bp, 9 predicted proteins | sample Palsa_T0_2_FD_201948 | JGI IMG/M metagenome (GOLD analysis project Ga0302325, IMG submission 201948) | Peat permafrost microbial communities from Stordalen Mire near Abisko, Sweden - Palsa_T0_2 | ecosystem: Environmental > Terrestrial > Soil > Palsa > Peat permafrost | place: Sweden: Abisko...
CGTGGTCCGCGTGTTGTTCCGCTCCCAGCGCCTCACCCGCGCACTCGAGGGCCGCTCCGCCGTCCTCATCCGCAACGGCCAGATCGATCTCAAGGCGATGAACCGCGAGATGCTCTCCCGCGAAGAGCTGCTCTCCGTCGTACACCGCCAGGGCTTTGAAGGCTTCCACCAGGTGCGCAAATGCGAACTCGAACCCAACGGCACTTTCTACATGGAAGCCTTCGAGCCCTCAGTCGAAGACAAGCGCCACACTGAGCTGGTGGCACACATCGAAGAATTGGCGCGGGCAGTGGCCGCCTTGCGCCCGCAAACGTCAGGCGATTAGGACCTGATTCCGATTGCGATTGTTTGCATCCAATCCTTGGAACTATTCCCACTCAATCGTGCCCGGCGGCTTTGAAGTGATGTCGTAAACCACCCGATTAATCCCGCGCACCTCGTTCACAATGCGGCTGGAGATGCGTTTCAGCACGTCGTACGGCAGCGGCGTCCAGTCCGCCGTCATTCCGTCTTCCGAGTGCACTGCCCGCACCGCACATGTGTATGCGTAAGTCCGCTGGTCGCCCATCACGCCCACGCTCATCACCGGCAGCAGCACGGCAAAGCTCTGCCAGATCTTCGAGTAGAGCCCGGCCGCTTTGATCTCCGCGACGACAATCTCGTCGGCTTCCTGCAACAACGCAACCCGTTCCGGCGTCACTTCGCCCAGAATGCGCACCGCAAGTCCCGGCCCCGGAAATGGCTGCCGCCCCAGCACATCTTCCGGCATGCCCAGGTCGCGGCCAATGCGACGCACTTCATCCTTGAACAGGTCGCGCAGCGGCTCAATCAGCTTCAGCTTCATGCCCAGCGGCAGCCCGCCCACGTTGTGATGGCTCTTGATGGTCTGGCTCGGCCCCTTCACGCTGCTCGACTCAATCACGTCCGGATACAGCGTTCCCTGCACCAGCCAGTCCACACCACCGGTATCCTTCGCAATGCGCGTGGCCTCATCGTCGAAGACCGCAATAAACTCCGCGCCAATCCGCTTGCGTTTGGTTTCAGGATCCGTGACTCCAGCCAGTTGCGCCAGGAACCGCTCGCTCGCGTCAACCGCCACAATGTTCAGTCCCAACTTGTCGCGCAGGTTCTTCTGCACGCTCTCGAACTCGTTCTTGCGCAGGACTCCGTTGTTGACGAAGATGCACGTCAACTGGCTCCCGATCGCCTTGTGCACCAAGACTGCCGCCACCGACGAATCTACGCCGCCGGACAACCCGCAGATCACGTGTCCCGCGCCCACTTTTGCGCGAATGCCTTCAACGGTCGTTTGAATAAAGTGCGCCGGCGTCCAATCCCCCGCCGCTCCGCAAATGTTGAAAACAAAATTGCGAATCAGTTGCGATCCTAGCGGCGTGTGGTGCACTTCGGGATGAAACTGCACCGCCCAGATGCGCCGCTCCTCGTTCACAATCCCCGCCAGCGCATTGGATGTGATCGCCGTCCGCTTGAACCCACCAGGCAACTCTTCGGCCTCGTCCCCATGGCTCATCCACACCTGTAGCGTGGCCGGCAATCCCGCGAACAAAGCCGTCGCCCCATCCTCGATCACCACCTCCGCATGCCCATACTCTCGGAGCGGCGCAGACTTCACCTTGCCGCCCAAATGATGCACGATGAAATGCAGCCCATAGCAGATGCCCAGCACTGGCACGCCCATTGCCAGCACGCCCGCATCCGCCGCCGGAGCGTCCGCGTCATACACCGACGACGGCCCGCCAGACAGAATGATGCCGAGCGGCTTGTGCGCCTGGATTTCTGCAAGAGGCGCCGTGCAGGGCAGCACCACCGAGAAGACGTTCTGCTCGCGAATGCGCCGCGCAATCAGCTGCGTATACTGCGAACCAAAATCGAGAATTACGATTGTCTGGGTGTCCACTCCCTAGTGTGGCAGGGTCGGCGCCGGGATGTAAAGTTCGGCGGCTTCCTCTCTGGATTCTCCAAATCAGGTGTAAACTTCAAATCGGGAACGGAAGTCGACATGGGTGTTGTGGATGAAACCCGGCAGGGAATCCAGGATTTTCTCGCACCAGAACTGCGGGAAATTCGTGGTGTCCTTTCGTCTATCGACAAGCGCCTGGATTCTCAGGACAAGCGTCTGGATTCCCAAGACAAGCGTTTCGACGCAATCGAGGAAGTAAACCGAGTCCGCTTCGAGGCTATAATCCAGCGCCTTGAGCAAATCCAGGAGTCCTTCGCCTTCGACAAACGCATCTCCGCAATTGAAGCCGATAAGCGGCAGTCTGCCTGATACGGATTTCGCAAGCCGAAGCGGCTGACTCCCCGCGAAAAGCTCTGCCCTCCCTGCGACCTCATTGCCCTCATCAGCATCTCAAACTCGTATGCCCGAGGAGAGCTTGATGCGTGCTGCGGTGGTCCACTCCTTCGATGCGCCGCCCACCTACACAACCTTCGCTGATCCCATCCCCCAGGCAGACGAGCTGCCTGTAACCATCGCCGCAGCCGGCCTGCACCAGATCGTGAAATCGCTGGCCAACGGAACCCACTACGGCAGCACCGGCGAATTGCCCTTCATCCCGGGAGTCGACGGCGTGGGCCGCCTTGAAGACGGCAAGCGCGTCTATTTTGGCGGAGCGCGCAGCCCCTACGGCACGTTCGCCGAACGCGGAGTGGCGGCAAGCTGGATGTGCGTCCCCGTCCCCGACGGCCTGGACGACGCAATCGCCGCCGGCATCGCCAATCCCGCCATGTCCTCATGGGTTGCGCTCACCGCGCGCGCCAAGTTCGTCGCCGCAGAAAGCGTGCTCATTCTCGGCGCCACCGGCGTAGCCGGTCAGCTTGCCGTGCAGATCGCCAAACGCCGCGGCGCGCGCCGCATCGTTGCCGCCGGCCGCAATCCCGAAGCGCTTGAAAAACTCAAGAGCCTCGGCGCAGACGTTGTCATCTCGCTCGAACAGGAACCCGGCGCTCTCGTCGCCGCCTTCCGCAGCGAATTCGCCGGCGCAGGCGTCGACATCGTGCTCGACTATCTTTGGGGCCGGCCGGCCGAAGCCGTGTTACAAGCCATCTCGCAAAGAGGACTCAGCAAAGCAGCGCCACGCGTGCGCTTTGTGCAAATCGGAGCGAGCGCGGGTGTAACCATCAGCTTGCACGCGGCGTCTCTGCGCAGTTCGGGGCTTGAGTTGCTGGGCAGCGGCTTCGGCAGCGCCTCGCTCGATCAGATCAAGATTGCGATTGGCGAGTTCTTTGAGGAGGCTGCGAACAAGCCGTTCAACTTCAGCGTGAAGACCGCGCCGCTCAGCGACGTTGAAGCCCTATGGAACCGCCCCGAACCAGGCACTCGGCTGGTGTTTCAGCCGTGAAGCTGGTTCAGTGCGCTTGCTACTCGTAGTGGAAGCGCGCCTGAAGGAAAACGACCCGATCCTCATAGACTCGATAGACCAACCGGTGCTCCTTCGTAATGCGGCGGCTCCAGCAATCGGTCAGCGCAAATCTGAGGGGTTCCGGTTTGCCGATTCCTTCAAATGGGACGCTCAAGATGGCATCCACAAGTTCCAATGTCCGCAACGCGGCCCTGCGATCAGTCTTGATCCAATACATCAGATCTTCGCGAAAATCGGAATCAAAGACGGCAACACGCTCAACTAGCCTGGACATTAGACGTAGTCACTCAACCCGATCTAGACCCACGGAGCGCCGCAGGCTCTCGATGGTTTCAGGAGTGCCCTCGCCCCGGTTTGCCCTGTCAAGCGATCGCAGCAGCCGCTGCGCATTCTTCCGCGAACTCAGCAAATGGGCCGTCTCCAACAGGCTGGAAAGCTCATCTGCTGGAAGAATCGCCACATCCCGCCTTCCGCGCCGCCGCACGATCACCACCTCGTTGTCATCCGTCACCCGATCCAGAAATCCAGCGAGCTTTTCGCGCAGGGCGGTGTAGGTGGTCTCCACAGGCATGGGTTCGTCTCCTGCCTCAAACGTACAGCCTTTCTGTACGCCCGTCAACAAGCCGTCACCCTTCAATCGAGGGCCGCTATCTGTTCCCCATTCCCTTTTCCCACACCCTTGAAAATCATCCCGCCCTTCATCGCGAACTTCACATCCTGCAACACCCGCACATCGTCCAGCGGATTTCTATAGACAACGATAATGTCCGCCCACCTCCAGGCTTCCGGGCTGCCGGTCTTGTCGCTCCGAGCGCATCACTTCCGCTTCGCGTCCACCGTCATTTTGAATCGAGGTGCTTCACCAGCAGCGCCGGTGCGTCTCCTTGTTGGTTGCGCAATAGCCAGTCAACCCGTTCTTCAATCTCCCCCGGTCTCATCTGTCCCAGAATTCGCGCGCGAACAATGCCCTGCGTATCCAAGAACAACGTGGCCGGCACCTCTTCTCCAATCTGCAGCCGCTTCATGTCCTCATCCGTCGCCCCCACCCAGATTGCATACCCGATCTGAAGCCTCTTCACAAAGTCGCCCACCTTGGCCAGGGTCTCCGCTGAATCGACAGAAGCGCCGACAAAGGCTACGCTTTTATCCCCATAGGCATTCGCCGCCTTAACCAGCATCGGCATCTCCGCTTTGCACGGTTCACACCACGTAGCCCAGAAGTTGAGCACCACAACCTTTCCCCGCAGGTCGCTCAGCTTTGCCTTTTTCCCCTGCATATCCCTCAGCGTCAGCGCAGCCGGCTTCTCCGCGCCGCTTTGCCCATCGGCAACCTGTTGCCCCGCCATTACGCCCAGCACCATCACCGCCAGCAAACAACAGAGCCTCCGCAGCATCCGCGCTCCTTCTTGAAAGATAGAAACGGCAGACCTGCATTCAATCGCAAGCCTGCCATGTTTTTGATCGACGATCCGGCCAGCTCAGAATCGGTGCTGGAAGCTCGCCAGCCAAAGCCAATCGGCAAAGGCGGCGTCCCCGTGTTGCCCCAACTGCAAGTCAGGCACACTCGCAATTCTGTTCCGATAAACCGCTCGATCGATATTGGCCGTGATCACGTCGTGTCCCCCATGCATCGCGTAGACGACTCCCGGCTCCAGCGACACCGCATAACCAGGCCGCCGAAACCCTTCGTCTCCGCCAATCAGGTCATGTGCCGGCACCCCTTCTTTCCGCAACCCGCCGGTCACCGTCAATCCATGAACCCTGGCCACCATATACCCGACGCCGGCCTGCAACAGGTACTCATCCGCCGCCGAAACAAACGCGTTCTGCGGCGCGGGCGCTGGAAAGCTTGGCGGCGATGCATTCGCCACTCCGTTCGTCTCCGATGGCGTGACCAGGTAGCTGCCGTTGAAGTAAACCTGCGCCAATTTTCCGATCGATTGAAATGACTCCACGCTCACCGGGATTGCCCACACGCCAATCCCAGGCTGAATCGAGTAATCAGCCGTTGCGTTCACCGCCGGCGTTCCCGGAATCTCAACCAGCTTGTTCTGAATGTTGTCTCGCCCCGTCGGCATCTGCACGCCCAGGCCAATTTGAATGTTGTGGCTGGGATTCTTCGTCGGGTCCCAAATCCAACCCTGCCCCATGAAGCTGATGTCTCCTACACCCGATACACCCCACGCTCCAATCAGATCGACGCCCGGAGCCCCACCACCCAGGCTGCCCGCGGCAATGAAGTAACGCCGGCTCGCAAACTCTACCGGCACGTTTCCTTCCACGCTGAAACGCGGCGTGATCTGGTAGGTCAGTCCCCCATCCAGCAGGTTGATCCGGTTCCGAACCTCCGAGTTCCCCTGCTGCCTGTACTCCTGCGGCACAGATCCTACGAAATGCCGAAACGAATAAAGGTGCCGGTAATCGAGCGTGAACTGCCAATGTCCGGCGGCCAGGTAGCCGCCATCGCTATCTGGCCCGCCAACCCCGCCGACAGAGTGTGCGACAACGCAGCCTTGCGCGCCCATCTTCTCAACGCAGCCCGCAATTGCCAACATGCTGAAACCTGCCAGGAATCCAATGCGGACCGCACGCCTCACAAAAAAGTGCCTCACAAATGCCATTCAGTTCTCCTTGTTTTTGAGGTGGTACTGGAGAACCTTACCGGCAATGACCATTCACGTCGTGGACACATTGGATGGCGCTTGTTTAGCCCCTTCGATGGAGATTCATCTCAACCCCGTTGCGCGGCAGGTGCACTCTCCAAGGAGATCGCAAGATCACTGCTTCAAACCCTCGCCCTTGTAAACCACCCCCGCCTTCATCACAAACTTCACATCCTGCAACACCCGCACGTCTTCCAGCGGGTTCTTCTCGACCGCGATGATATCCGCCCACTTCCCCGCTTCCAGGCTGCCCGTCTTGGCGCTCCAGCCCATCAGGTCGGCAGCGTTCACCGTAGCCGTTTGCAGCGCCGCCAGCGGAGCCATGCCCAACTGGTTCACATACACATCCAATTCGTGCGCGTTCAACCCATGCGGATACACCGCCGCATCCGTCCCAAGCGCGATCTTCACCCCCGCCTGCATGGCATGCTTGATGTTTCCCTTGGCCACGACGCTCACATCGATCATCTTCTGGTGATAAAACGCCGGCAGATTCCCCTTCTCCAGCATCCAGTCCTCGAGATAAAGCGTCGGCACCAGGTAAGTCCCGCGCTTCTTCATCTCGGCAATGGCTTCGTCGTTGATATAGCTTCCGTGCTCGATCGAGTCCACACCGGCCTCGGTTGCCCACAGAATTCCCTGCGCCCCATGCGCGTGCGCTGCCACCTTGCGGCCCAGGCGGTGCGCGTCGGCCACAATAACCTGCATCTCTTCGAGCGTGAATTGAGAGGCCTGCGGATCGTCGCCCTTGGAAAGCACGCCGCCGGTGGCGCAGATCTTGATCAGGTCGGCCCCGTACTTGATGTTCTCGCGCACCTTGTGCTGCACTTCGGCAATGCCGTCGGCCACGCCGTCTGCGACAACGTGATATTTAATCGGCAGCAGGTTCTCATCGCAGTGTCCGCCGGTAATGCCGATCAGCGGCCCGCTTACCTGCATGTGCGGGCCGGGGACCTGGCCGGAGTTGATGGCGTCGCGCAGGTCCACGTCGGTAAACCCGTAAGCGCCCACGTTGCGCACGGAGGTGAACCCTGCCATCAGCGTCGCACGCGCATTTACCACGCCGTTGATAGCTTCCTTCGCATCCGTTGAAATCAGCTCGCGGTACGGATCGAAGTCCGTATTCATGGTGAGGTGCGTATGCACATCGATCAGTCCCGGCAGCACCGTCATGCTGCTCAGGTCCACCACCGCATCGCCCGCCTGCGCCCGCACGCCGGCCGACGGACCGATCGACTGAATCGTCTCGCCCACCACAACGATAGTCTGCCCATCGAGCAACTTGCCTGTCTTCACATCGAGCAGGTGACCTGCGCGCACCAGCGTCCGCAAAGGCGCAGCACTCGTTCCCGTTTGTGACAACAGGGCTGCCCCGCCCATCGCCAGACACAACAACGCAGCCAGCTTCAATCGCAAAACCATTCTGCACTCTCCTGGGAAAATCGTAGAGGGAGTGTAGCAAATTGGCGTGCCGGCGTGCTTCGATCTTCTGGACTCAAGCCCAGGTCTTGCCGATCTCGGCCAGGTTTGCCCGCCCCAGATCCTCAGGCGTCATCGCGATACGGTATTCGACCTGCGCATTGAAAGCCAGGAACCACGGCTCCGCCATCGTCGCCACGTCGGATGCATCCTTGAGGTCCACAACCAGGATGGCGCCCCGATGACCATCGCGCTCGGTGAAGTAAGTGGTCTCAGGTTTGATCGAGTCCAGAATCTGCTGAATCGTCTCGCCAATGGATCCACTGCGAACGAAGCTCTTGAACGGCTCAACGGGGAACTGCACAAGCATGATCATGCGCATAATCGATCTCCAGTGTCCGGGCTCGCGCCTATCCTGCGAACGGCACGCGGGCAACCTTATCACGTTCAACCCACCGCGGGCATTAATTCCTGACCTGATCTGCGCAGTCGCGCAGGGCGGCTCGCCGACCCGCAATACGAGGCAAAGTGGAGCAACATTCCGGCAATGACCAGACTTGGAAGGATGGGCGAGCATCGTCTCTCGCGCATGATAGCCTTTCTAGCAATGCAGCCCGCTTCGAACTGGCGGCGGCAGATTCGATCCTGGCCCGCACGCCCCTGCTTGATGCGCTGAACCTTTCCGGCCAGTTGACTCCGCTTTCCAAAGGACACTCCATGAATCCACTTCGTCTTGCACTTCTCCTGATTTTGACCGCCGCAACCGCTATCGCGCAGACCGCCAACGTTTCGCAGAACGACGCAGCCAAGCCCGCGCCCCCGCCATCCATCAGGAGCTTCGACCCCGCCGCCATCGACAAGACCGCCGACCCCTGCACCGACTTCTACCAATACGCGTGCGGCAACTGGAACAAGAACAATCCCATCCCTTCGGACCAGGTGCGCTGGGCGCGGTCCTTCTCGCTGCTTCAGGAGCGCAACCGCTATCTGCTTTGGCAGGAATTGGACGCCGCCGCCAACAACCCCAAGACACCCCTCGAAAAGAAATACGGCGACTACTATTCCGCCTGCATGAACACCGGCCTGGTTGAAAAAAAGGGTCTGGAACCGCTCGAACCTGCGCTCAAGCGCATCGGCGATCTCAAGGACGCCAGCCACCTTGCCTCGCTCATCGGCGAGCTCGCGTCCCAAGGCAGCCCCGCGCCGCTCTATCGTTTCAGCGTTGGCCAGGACGAGAAGGACTCCTCCAAGCAGATCGCCCAGCTCGGACAGGCGGGCCTGTCTCTTCCCGATCGCGACTACTACATCAAAGACACCAAGCGGTTCGTGGAAATCCGCAAGCAGTATGTCGATCACGTCACTAAAATGTTCATCCTGGCCGGCGACACACCTGAGCAGTCCGCCAAAGAATCCGCGGCCGTGATGGAGATCGAGACCGCACTCGCCACCGTCTCCACAGACCGCACCGCGATGCGCGATCCGGCGAACCACTATCACATCTACACCGTTGCCGATTTGCAGAAGCTTGCGCCCGGATTCGAATTCAACGCTTATTTCACCGACATCAAGGTTCGACCCTTCGACACCCTCAACGTCTCCACTCCGAATTTTTTCAAGGGCCTGAACGATCTCATCGCCAAAGAGCCGGTCGACGCCTGGAAGGCTTACCTGCGCTGGCACACGCTGCACGGTTCGGCAAGCGAACTGCCAAAGTCCTTCTTCGACGAGAACTTCGCCTTCTTCGGCAAAACCCTGCAAGGCCAGGCGGAGTCAACGCCGCGCTGGAAGCAATGCTCCTCAATGACCGACGAGGCGCTGGGCGAAGCCGTAGGCCAGGACTGGGTAAAGCAGAACTTTCCGGCCGCCGCCAAAGCCAGCATGGACCGGCTTGTCGCCGCCCTGGAGAAATCTCTCGGCGACGACATCAAAACCCTTCCCTGGATGAGCGACGCGACCAAGAAAGAGGCCGAAGCGAAGCTTTCCATGATCCGCAACAAGATCGGCTATCCGGAACACTGGCGCGACTACTCTGCCTTCGAGGTCAAGCGCGACGACCTCATCGGCAATGCAGAGCGCGATGCCGTTTTCGATCGCGCTTACAACCTGGACAAGCTTGGAAAGCCTGTCGACGAGAAGCTGTGGGGCATGACGCCGCCCACCGTCAACGCTTATTACAGTTCGTCAAACAACGACATCAACTTCCCCGCCGGCATTCTGCAGCCGCCCTTCTTCGACGCCAACATCGATCCCGCTGTGAACTTTGGAGGCATCGGCGTGGTGATCGGCCACGAGATGACGCATGGCTTTGACGACCAGGGTTCCAAATACGACGGCAAGGGAAACCTGCGCGAGTGGCAAACTCCCGAAGACCGCAAAGCCTTCGACGAGCGCACCAACTGTGAGGCAAGAGAGTACAGCGGCTTCGAAGCGGCCCCAGCCCATGGCGACGTTCCCGCGCAGTACCTAAACGGCAAGCTCACCCTGGGCGAAAACACGGCGGACAACGGCGGCCTGCGCATTGCCTGGATGGCCTTGCTCGACACGCTGGCGGCAGAAGGCAAATCCATTAACGACAAGATCGACGACTACACCGAGGCGCAGCGCTACTTCCTCAGCTTCGGGCAGGTGTGGTGCCAGAACCAGACCGAGCAAACCGCCCGCCAGCGTGCGCTCACCGATTCTCACTCTCCCGGCCAGTGGCGTGCCAACGGCTCGGTGCAGAACTTCGACGAGTTCGGCAAGGCCTTCGGCTGCACCAAGGGACAGCCCATGTACCCGGCAAACTCCTGCCGCGTCT
>Ga0302325_10035046_pt1 | contig 10262 bp, 7 predicted proteins | sample Palsa_T0_2_FD_201948 | JGI IMG/M metagenome (GOLD analysis project Ga0302325, IMG submission 201948) | Peat permafrost microbial communities from Stordalen Mire near Abisko, Sweden - Palsa_T0_2 | ecosystem: Environmental > Terrestrial > Soil > Palsa > Peat permafrost | place: Sweden: Abisko...
CCCATGCGTCCGTGGCGCTGCTGATGGAAGAGCCGTTTGGCGAGTTTGGCGCCATGAATCCGACCGGCCATGCCGCGGTCTATCTCAACCACGTATGCGCTGCCTCACCGACCGAGCTGCGGGTGTGCCAGCCGGGCGAGTTCGGCGTGGTCATAAGCCGATACCACAAGATCGACGGATACGACTGGATCGCGATTCCCGTGATTCCGTATCTCTATGCGGTCGATGATGCGGCGGACACGCCCGCGTCAGTGGACAAGGCCCAGGTCGCCGCGCTGCGCGATGCATATCGCCGGAAACATCTGCTCGCACTGGCGCCCGATGACAGAAAGGGCAGGGCGCCCAAGGGCGAGTGGGTGCAGCTGGTGGGGTCCTCCTACGACCGGACCATTCACGGGTTTGAGGTCGTGAGTTCGGCCGAGCAGGACGAGCGGTTCATGGCCATCTTCAACGACCGGCGCGATGTCGGGCACTTCAACCTATTCTTCCACAACTGCGCGGATTTTTCCCGCGTCGTGTTGGATATCTACCTGCCCCATGCGGTCCGCCGCAACTTCATCGCGGATGTTGGGCTGACCACGCCCAAGCAGGTCGCGCGCTCGCTGGTGGAGTATGGCAAAAAGCATCCCGAGGTGGAGATGTCCGCGTTCGTCATTCCCCAGGTGCCGGGCAGCGTCAAGCGCAGCCATCCGGTCGATGGGGTGGCCGAGTCGCTGGTCAAGAGCAAGAAGTACCTGATCCCGCTGGCCGTGCTGACCCCGGAGGTCGCCGGCGTAGCCGTGGTCGCGTATCTCGCCGAAGGCAGGATGAAGCTGCCCAAGAATGCCATGGTCTTCGACGCGGACGATCTGGAGATGGAACCGGGACAGCCCTGGCCAGCGCACCCGGCAAGCTCCGGCGGCGACGGAGCGCCCACGACTTCACCCGCGCCCTCCCTCGTGGCGCCACCCGCAACTTCACCAGTCGGCTCGCCAATGCTGCCGCATTGAAATACTGTCCCGCCGGACGGGCGCCCTACGCGGGCAGCGGTCACTCCGTGACTCGTATCGGGCTTCGCGTGGTTCTCCGTTGGTCGGCACGAAATCTTGATTGCGACCATCGGGAGCACCACGCGAAGCTCTTAAAAGGCGTGTGAACGCCCGCCCCACGCGCAGGGGGCCTGTCCGGCAGGACCATTCTTGTGGTTCTTAAAACAGGTTCTCGGTCGGATACACCATCGTCGAGTTGCGCTCTCAACCCGGCGAAGAGGAAGGAGCCCGGGCTTGCCTCCTTCGCCGAATGCTCTACCGCCTCTGACTCCGCGCAATCGCCGCCTTCGCCTCGTTGTCCGCCTCGCGCTTGCGCTCCGTCGCCCGCTTGTCCCACTCCTGTTTGCCCTTGGCCAGCGCAAGCTCGCACTTCACTCGCCCTTTACGGAAATAAAGTCGCGTCGGGATAAGCGTAAACCCCTTCTGCTTCGTCATACCCTCGAGCTTCCGCACCTCGTTCTTATGCAGTAGGAGCTTGCGCGTGCGCAGCGAATCGTGGTTCATCGCATTGCCATGCGAAAAAGGTCCGATGTGCGCGTTGAGCAGAAAACACTCCCCATCCTTCAGCAGTCCATACGCGTCCTTCAGGTTGGCCTTGCCCTCGCGGATCGACTTCACCTCGGTCCCCCTCAGCGCCACGCCCGCCTCGAACCGGTCGAACAGCGCGTAGTTGTAGCCCGCCGACCGGTTGTACGCCGCATCCCGCATCCCCGCCGCCACCGGGTCGCGGTCCTTCGCCTTCACCGCCGGCTTGGGCTGCGCGGCAACCGTCGGATTGGAGAGCGATCTGGGCATCCGGGAAACTGCAAAGGAAAACTTCAGTCCTGGCGATCGAAACGCATCGCGCGGTACCATCCGCAACACGTCAGTTTAACATGCTGCTCGAAAGCTACATCGCTGTTCAGAAGCAGGTACCGGTCAATTCTTGACCAGTACCCAAGCCAGCCTCACTTGCCCACAGTCCAAACGTCTAACCTCTACCCGGCAGACGCGCTCGAAGATTCTTCCGCGGGAAGACGCGTTCGCAGTCAGTTGATACGGCACCCACCCTCGAAAGGCCGAATGTGATCCGGATGCTATACTCGCCAAAGTCCCACCGGTCCAACGAGTGCGACTCCCTGGCAGTTGACGCTTCCTATCCCGGCTCTCCCTCAACTCATGATTCTTCGAACCTGCGTAGCGTTTCGTCCTCCCCATCGCGTGGGCACGGCGACCTCTCCAGCCGGCGCAGTGCCTCACCCGGCGCGGCGACCCCACTCACACCCATGTTCGCCAAAAAGGAAGCACACAGCATCGGCATGACTCGCGGGTACCCACTTTTGCTCTCAAGACTCTCCTCCCACGCGCGTCCGGGTTGCTTCGCTGCGCTGCCCATCCTCACCGTACTGCTCGCGCTCGCACTCACCCCCTGCGTTCACGCCCAGTCCGCCAGCACCTGGAACAAGCGCGGCCAGGCTGCCGAGCTGCGCGAGGACTTCGACACCGCCTACGAAGCCTACCTCCATGCCCACCAGAAGAGCCCGAAGGACATGCGCTATCAGGCGCGCGTCGATCGCATGCGCTTCCAGGCCGCCGCCGCCCACGTCGACCGCGGCCGCGTTCTGCGCCAGAGTGGCGACATCGCCGGCGCGCTCAACCAGTTCACCCGCGCCCTCGAGATCGATCCCGGCAACGAGGCCGCCGCGCAGGAGGTCCAGATCACCCAGCGCTCGGAGCCCGGTCCTGGCGCCGCCAATGCCCCCCCGGTGACCTCGGCCGAGTCCGCAGCCGCGCTTCGCGACATCGCCGGCGTCTCCGCGCCCATCGAACTTCAGCCCGTCTCGAACGACCCCATCACCCTGCACATGGTCGAGGACACCAAGAACATCTACATGGCCGTCGGCAAGGCGGCCGGACTCAACGTCCTCTTCGATCCCGACTACACCTCCAAGCGCATCCCCGTCGATCTCACCAACGTCAGCCTGTCCGATGCCCTGCGCATCGTCGGACTTATCTCCGGCACCTTCTTCAAGCCCGTCACCCCGGATACCATCTTCGTCGCCGCCAACACCAACCCCAAGCACAAGGCCCTCGACGACCTCGCCGTCCAGACCTTCTTCCTCACCAACTCCAGCCAGGCCAGCGACTCCAACGAGATCCAGACCGCCATCCGCAACATACTTCCCCCCGACGCCAAGATCTACCTCATCCCCAGCCAGAATGCCCTGGTCGTGCGCGCCACCACCGACCAGCTCACGCTGGTGCAGAAGCTGATCAACGACCTCGACCGCACCAAGGCCGAGGTGGTCGTCGATGTCGCCATCCTCGAGGTCAACCGCGACAAGATGCGCAACCTCGGCATCTCGCTGCCGCAGTCCTTCGGCATCACCCCGCAGGCCAGCCCCACCACAACAACCACCACCACCGCCACTACCGGCACTACCGGCACCACCTCGCCCTCCGCTTTCACCCTCAACACCCTGGCCAACACCAACGCCACCAACTTTGCCGTCACCATCTCGGGCGGCACCGTCAACGCCCTGCTCTCCGACGCCGACACCCGCGTGCTGCAGAATCCCAGCATCCGCGCCACCGACGGCCAGCAGGCCACCATGAAGATCGGCTCCAAGATCCCCATCGCCACCGGCTCCTACTCCGCCGGCGCGGCCACCGGGATCACCGCAGGCATCGGTGTGCAGACCCAGTTCACCTACCTCGACGTCGGCGTCAACATCGACATGACCCCCACCATCCATCTCGACCACGAGGTCTCGCTCAAGCTCAACGTCGAAGTCTCCACCCAGAGCGGCTCGGTCACCATCTCCGGCGTCACCGAGCCCATCATCGGCCAGCGCTCCGACAAGACCACCATCCAGCTCAAGGACGGAGAGCCGTGCATGCTCGCCGGCATCCTCACCAAAGAGGACAACACCACCAACAGCGGTACCCCCGGCCTCTCCCAGATCCCCCTGCTCAAATACTTCTTCGGCTCCATCTTCAAGGAGGTCGCCCAGGACGAAGTCGTATTCATCCTCATCCCCCACATCGTCCGCGAGTCCGTGCTCACCCGCCTCAACACGCGCGCCATCGACACCGGCACAAGCGACTCCATCGAACTCCGCCGCGCGGCGACCCCGCTCGAAGCGCTCTTCCCCGAGGCCTCCAGCCAGGCCGGCCCCGCGCCCGCCGGCACAACCAGCGCCGCCAACGCCGCCAACGCCATGGTCCAGCAGATGCAACAGCAGGCCATGCCGCCCCTGCCCGTTGGCAACCGGCCGGCAGCGCCCGCGGCTTCCAACCCGCCCCCAGCTTCCAACCCGCCCGCGGCTTCCGCCCCGCCCGCTGGCCCGCCGGTCTCCTTCACCGTGCTTCCCGCCAACTCCACCCAGCCCGTTGGCGGCACCTTCCGCGCCTCCGTCCTGCTCTCGAACGCGCGCGACGTCTACTCGGTTCCGCTGCAGCTCCAGTTCGATCCCAAGATCCTCCAACTGGTCAACGTGGACGCCGGCGGCCTGCTCGGCGGCGACGGCCAGCCCGTCGCCCTCGTCCACCGCGACGAAGGCAACGGCCTGGTCACCATCTCCGCCTCGCGTCCGCCCGGCGTCCCCGGCGTCACGGTCGCCCAGGGCGATGTCTGCATCCTTACCTTCAAGGCCCTCGCCGCCGGCGACTCCAATATCGCGCTGGTCAAGGTCGGCGCCAGGAACAGCTCCCAGGCCAGTCTGCCCGCCATCGGCTCCCAGGCCGTGGTCCATGTGAAGTGAGGTTGAATGTGAGGTTCAAGGTTCGAGGCTCGAGGTGCAGGCTGCCGGGATGCAATACCGCGAGCCTCGCCCCCGACTCCGGCCTCACCCTCATCGAACTCATCATCACCGTCGCCATCGTCGGCATCCTCGCCACCGCCGCCCTCCCCATCGCCCGCTTCCAGGTCAAGCGAGAAAAGGAGCGCGAACTCCACCGCGCCCTCTGGGAGATGCGCGACGCCATCGACAAATACAAGGACGCCGCCGACCGCGGAGGCATACAACTCAAGATCGATAGCCTGGGCTACCCGCCCGACCTCCAGACCCTGGTCGACGGCGTCGACATCCAGGACAAGAAAGTCAGGTTCCTGCGCAGCATCCCCACCGACCCCATGACCAAGTCCACCGACTGGGGCCTGCGCGCCAACCAGGACGATGCCGACTCCGACTCCTGGGGCGGACAGAACGTCTTCGACGTCTACAGCAAGAGCCAGGGCACCGCCCTCGACGGCACAAAGTACAGCACATGGTAAGCCTCGCGAAAATCCGCGCCGCCGATCGCGGGTGCCATTCTGCCCCGGAGAGCCGGGTGGCCCTTCCTTTGCGGTCTCATCGCAAACAGTGGGCTGTCTCCCTGCGCGCCAACAAGAGCTCCGACTCCGACTCCGGCTTCACCCTGCTCGAACTCCTCATCGTCATGGTCATCATCGCCACCCTCGCCGCCATGGCCATCCCCGCCTACACCCGCAACGTCCTCGCCGCTCGCGAGGCCGTCCTCAAGGAGGACCTCCAGGTCCTGCGCACCGCCATCGACTCCTACACCGTCGACAAGCAGAAGGCCCCCCAGTCGCTCGACGATCTGGTCACCGCCGGCTATCTCAAAGCCATCCCCAAAGACCCGATCACAGGCCGTACCGATACCTGGATCACCTCCCAGTCCGATACCCTCGACAGCGTCGACCAGACCGACAGCGGCATCGACGACGTCCACTCCGGCGCGCAACTCACCGCAACCGACGGCACCGCCTACAACACCTGGTGAGCCCGTCCCCTGCCCCACTAACTTGTCCCATTAACCCCTTGACAGCCCGTGTATAATTGGGGTTGACCAAAGTGCGCTCCAGCGTCGTGCCCGAACGGGTAGCCTGACCGGACCTGGTATATACCAGGTACCCGTACTTCAGGGGTACCAAGTACCCATACTTTGCCCTTTGTTTCTGTTACTTTAGGACTTAAGTACGGGGGAGGGGGGTACCGGCGAATGGCAATCGTTGCGGTGCCGCACCATCGCTCTTCATGGCACTTCCTTTTGGCCGGACAAGCCCTCGCGCGGCTCACCAAAAGGGTGCATACTACGTCTAACGATGTGATGAGTTGCGTCCAGTCGCAGGAAGCGCAGCCCATCAGGAGAAATCCCATGCGTCCTCGAACCTGCCTCGGCCGCCCCGCCCTGCTTGCCGCCCTTGTTGTCTTTGCCGTCAGCTCATACGCCCAGCAGCCATCATCCCAGTCGACCCCGTCGACGCCCCCAGCAACTTCTACAGCCTCCCCGGCTGCGACCGCTCCCGCCGCCGCACAGCCGGCCGCCACCCAGGCTGCGCCCGCATCCTCCTCCACCTCCGCGGGCAGCCAGACATCCCCCTCCGCCAACACCTCGGACAGGCCCGCGTTCGGCGTTCCGAACGACTCCTCCGCCACCCCCTCCACTTCTGCCACCACCGATAACACCAGCACGGACAGGACCGGCACCGCCAGTTCCAGCACCGGCGATTCCACCTCCGCCACGCCGCCGGCAGCCCCCGCCAATACCAAGCCAGACGCCAAGACGGCCACCGCCGCTCCGAAGACCGACGTCCTCCCGTCGCCCGGCGAAGCCCTCGACCCGCACATCAAGAAGGGCAGCGAGGATGACGTCGAGGCCATCGGCACCCGCAACATCGGAGGCCGCGGCCTGGGTAACTGGTACTCCACCAACTCCGAGATCGGCATGGGCAAGCAGTACTCCATGGAGATCGAGAAGTCCGCTCATCTGGTCACCGACCCGGTCATCGTCGAGTATGTCAACCGCGTCGGCCAGAACATCGTCAAGAACTCCGACTGCAAGGTCCCCTTCACCATCAAGGTCATCGACTCCGACGAGATCAACGCGATGGCGCTGCCCGGCGGCTTCTTCTACGTCAACTCCGGCCTCATTATGGCGGCCGACGAAGAGGCAGAGCTCGCCGGCGTCATGGCCCACGAGACCGCCCACGTCTGCGCCCACCACGCCGCGCGCGAGATGACCCGTATGAACTACGCGCAGATCGGCTCCATCCCGCTCATCATCTTCACCCAGGGCTCGTGGACCGGCTACGGCATCTATGAGGCTGCTCAGCTCGCAGTCCCCATCAGCTTCCTCGAGTTCTCCCGCGAGTTCGAGGCAGAGGCAGACTGGCTCGGCCTGCAGTACATGTACAAGGCCGGCTACGATCCCCAGGCCTTCATCCAGTTCTTCGAGAAGATCGACGCGCTCGAGAAGCACAAGCCCGGCACCCTCGCCAAGGTCTTCGCCGACCACCCGCAGACGCCCGACCGCATCGCCCACTCCGAGCAGGAGATCGCCACCATCATGCCGGCGCGCCCCGACTATGTCGTCACCACCAGCGAGTTCGACGACATCAAGACCCGCCTCGCCCGCATCGAGAACAAGCGCAAGCTCAACGATAAGAGCGGCGGCAACAAGCCCACCCTGCGCCGCGTCGGCGGGACCAACAACGACCCCAACTCCACCACCGGCACCTCCAGCACCAACGACGACGACCGCCCCACGCTCGGACGCCGCGACTAGCCCGCCGCGACCATGAGCGGCCATCCCGAGCCGTCATCCCGGCCGCTGCGCAACGCACGGGTTCATCCTCCCCTTGCGCATGCGTAGCGGAGGGACCCCCGACCTGCGCACTCGCCGTCGCTCGCTCTCGCCACCGCGAACCGCCAGACTCCAAGCTAAAATGGCCTTATGCCCACCCAGACGACCGGCTACACCGACACCCACGCAGCCGCAGGCCTCGACACCATATTCCCCTCCATCGACACCTGGGCCAACCAGTTCCGCGCCTATGAGATCCTCATCGACGATCCCGAATTTACTTCCGTATGTCCCAAAACAGGCTTGCCTGATTTCGGACGAATTGCCATTCGCTACATGCCTCGCGATCTCTGCCTCGAACTCAAGTCCCTCAAGGAATATCTCTACACCTATCGCAACCTCGGCATCTTTCAGGAGAACATCGTCAACCAGATCCTCGACGACGTGGTGAAGTCCTGCAATCCGGTCTGGGCCAAGGTCGTCGGCGACTTCCGCCCTCGCGGTGGAATCTCGACCATCGTCGAAGCCAGCTATCCGCGGCCGGAAGTCTAGCGTTTGCGATGAAAACCTAGCGTTCACGACATATTCCTCGGAGCTGAGTCCACAGTGCAGACAGCGTTCGCCTTTGGCAAGACAAGCTTGACCGTCTCCCTGCCGGCTGGACCGGGCTACGACATCATCGAGAGCCGTTCGGCTGGTCCCCTGCTCGATGCCGCGGAAGCCATCGCAGCGGCGCTCGATCGCCCCATCGGGTCGAGCCCGTTGGCCGAGCTCGCGGCCGGAAAGCGCACCGCCGCAATCTCCGTCTGCGACATCACGCGGCCCGCTCCCAACCGGCAGACGCTGCCGCCACTGCTGGATCGGCTGCACGCCGCAGGCATCGCTCCGGACGGCATCACCATCCTCATTGCGACAGGTCTGCACCGAGCGGCGACCGGCGAAGAGATCCGGACCATCCTCGGACCTGACATTGCAGCCAGCTACCGAATCGTCAACCACGATGCCCGCGCTCTTGCCGATCATCAAAGTCTCGGCTTCACCGCTCGCGGTACGCCGGTTTACATCGACAAGCGTTTCCTCGATGCCGATCTGCACATTACCCTCGGCTTCATCGAACAGCATCTGATGCTCGGCTTCTCCGGTGGCCGGAAACTGATCGCGCCCGGCCTTGCCGCGCAGCAGACCATCAAGGTCATCCATTCGCCGCGCTTCATGCGCGAGCCTATGGCCACCGAGGGCTCGATCGACGACAATCCGCTGCACGCGGAGCTGCTTGAGGTCGCCCGCATGGCGCGCCACGACTTCATCCTCGATGTCACACTCACCCAGCATCGCGAGATATCCGGCGTCTTCGCCGGCGATCCGGTCCGGGCCCACGCCGCCGGAGTCGCCTTCCTCCGAGCTACTTCGCTCGCGCAGGTTCCTGCGCTCGCGGACGCGGTCATTACCAGCGCGGCCGGCCACCCACTCGATCTCACCTTCTACCAGACCATCAAAGGCATCACCGCCGCCCAGCACATCGTGAAGCCCGGTGGCAGGATTCTGGTCCTGGGCGAGTGTCCCGAGGGCATCGGATCACCCGAGTTCGCCCACAAGCTGCGAAATTTCGCAGGCAACCAGCAGTACCTGAGCGAGATTGCAGACTCACCGGTCACCATTGATCAATGGCAGTTGGAGAAGCTCGCGCTCGTCGGCCTTACAAACGAGGTCTTGTTTTATACGCCCGGAGTTTCTGGTGACCAACTCGGCGCGCTGGGCCCGCGAAGCTTCTCCAATCTGGACCAGGCGGTCGCTGCTCTGCTCGATGGTTTGCCGGAGGCATCGCGCGTCGCCCTCATCCCCGAAGGGCCGTACGCGTTCGCCCGAGTAACCGGATGAAGTCCTGCTTTCGATGCGGCAAAATGGGTCCGGCAACATCGATGCGATAGAACGGTGCCATCGCCTCAGCGACGTCACGGATTTGAGCCGGAAGTGACACTCCTCACTGAACTCGCGCGCAACCTCTTCGAGCAGGCCCTTCGAGATTGCAGCATTGAACGGTCGTTCGACCGTATGATGAACGCACCCGCCGACGCCAAAGGCACTCATCTCATTCTGAACGGCCGCGACGTCCTTGCGCTCGACCGCCTGAAGCGTCTTCGAATCGTCTCCGCGGGGAAGGCTGCCGCGGCCATGCTCAACGCGCTGTTGTCGCGGCTGCCGCTTCCGCCCTCCTGCGACCTGAAGGGCGTGCTCATCGCAGCCGAGCGCCCGCAGAATCTGCGCGCTGAAATCGGGTTCTTTCGCGGCGGCCATCCGGTTCCAAATGAAGCATCGTTCGCCGGAGCCTCCGCCGCGCTCTCCATGCTGCACGCGCTCGGGGACGCCTCTGCGGACGACACGCTCTGCGTCTTTCTCATCAGCGGGGGCGCCTCCGCCATGATGGAACTTCCGCTCGATCCCGCAATCTCGCTCGCCGATACGGTCGCATTCCATCAGGCGCTGGTCTCGAGCGGCGCGTCCATCGTCGAGATGAACTGCCTCCGCAAGCACTTCTCCGCGGTCAAAGGAGGCCGCCTCGCGCTCGCCGCCGGCGCCGCAGAAAAGGTCACACTGCTGGTCTCGGACGTCCCCCCGGGGCATCTTGACGCACTGGCTTCCGGCCCCACCCTCGCCGACCCTTCAACC
>Ga0302325_10035050_pt1 | contig 10261 bp, 6 predicted proteins | sample Palsa_T0_2_FD_201948 | JGI IMG/M metagenome (GOLD analysis project Ga0302325, IMG submission 201948) | Peat permafrost microbial communities from Stordalen Mire near Abisko, Sweden - Palsa_T0_2 | ecosystem: Environmental > Terrestrial > Soil > Palsa > Peat permafrost | place: Sweden: Abisko...
GCGTCCTCCCGAAGTCCACGCGGTAGCGGGATGCCGTGAAATCGGAAGGCCGGCGAGTCGAATGGAGCGGACGCGATGTCTGCGTCGGGCAAATCAGTGATTGTCATGTGCCGGTCTTCTCTGGTCGAAAGTGGTGACCGACAGGTAGTAGCTTCCGACCCACAGCGGGGGGTCGGTCTGGATCAGACCCCGCTGCGGGTACTGGCTACTACGAGAAGATGATGCACGATCGCCGACACTAGACGCTGATGGGCGCCCGACGCAACTTCATTAACGGCCATCAACTTCACGAACGTGCGATCAAGATCGCGGAATTCTAGTCCAACTTGTCGGAAGAAACGTAGCCTTCTTGTCAGCTGGCACATGCGATGCTCATTCTCATTCGGCTGAGGTGATGGCAATGACTACAGACACAGCGAGTCCCACGAGTCCTGCGAAAGCGGATGTCCCCCACGAAGTGGTGGTCACCTGCCCGGCCACCGGAAAAGTGGTCGGCCGCGTCCCGGTGGCGACATCGGTTGAAGTTGAGGCGGTGGCGGCCCGGCTGCGGGCCGCTCAGCCAGGGTGGCAACAAATGGGCGTGGATGGCCGCGCACGCTGGCTGGGCAAGTGGCGTGACTGGATGCTCGACCATACTGACGAGCTATTGACGCTGCTGCAACTCGAGACGGGCAAATCCTGGGGTGACACCAGCATAGAAATCGCCGGTGTGCAGATCATCAATTACTGGATCGACAACGCCGCCGATTTCCTCGCCGACGAGACCGTTCGCCCGTACGGCGCGGCCAACGCGGCGAAGAAGCTGACCATCACCTACGAACCCTATCCGCTCGTCGGGGTGATCACACCGTGGAACGCTCCACTGTCGGTGCCGCTGAGCGACATCCCCGCGGCGCTGATGGCGGGTTGCGCCGTGCTGTCCAAGCCGTCGGAGGTCACCCCGCTGGTGTGGCGGATGGCGGTCGACGGCTGGAAGGAGATCGGCGCGCCGGACGTGCTCGACGCGGTGTTCGGGTTCGGTGAAACCGGCGCAGCATTGGTCGATGTGGTGGACTACGTGATGTTCACCGGTTCGGTCAATACCGGGCGCCGCATCGCCGTCGCGGCCGCGCAGCGACTAATCCCATGCAGCCTGGAGCTCGGCGGAAAGGACGCAATGATCGTCTGCGCCGACGCCGATATCGACCGGGCCGCCGATGGCGCGGTATTTGGCGCCTTCGCCTACACGGGCCAGGTCTGCATATCGGTAGAGCGGGTGTACGTCGAGGAGCCGGTCTACGACGAGTTCGTCAGCAAGGTGGTGGCCAAAACCGCGCAACTGCGCCAGGGCATGGACGCCGAGCATGACTATTCCTGTGAGGTCGGGTCGATGACGACCGCGCAACAACTCGCCACTGTGTCTGGCCACGTCGACGAAGCCGTCAGCAAGGGCGCGAGGGTGCTGGTCGGTGGCAAGTCGGGCGATCCCGCCACTGCGGGACTGTTTTACCAGCCGACGGTTCTGGTCGACGTCGACCACGGCATGACGTGCATGCGCGAGGAGACCTTCGGCCCGACCTTGCCGGTGATGAAGGTCCGCGATGTCGCCGAGGCGATCGAGAAGGCGAACGATTCCCGGTTGGGGTTGTCCGGAAGCGTGTGGACCCGAGACAGGAACAAGGCCACGGCTCTGGCGCGCAAGATGAACACCGGCATGGTGAACATCAACAACGTCATCACGGGCGCCTTCCAATTCCCCTTGCCGTTTGCGGGTTGGAACGAATCGGGGCTGGGTTCGCGCTGCGGCGGGGCCGCCGGGATTCGCAAATACTGCCGCACCAAAAGCATCGTGGCCGACCGGGTTGCGATGAAAAAGGAACCGCTCTGGTATCCCTACAACGCCAAGAAGGGCAAGCTCCTGGGAGCCATGGTCCGGATGACGTCGGCCAGAGACTGGCGACGACGGCTGGGGCGGTAACGCCGGGTCACACTCAATTTCACGCTCACACAGGGTGATTCAGCACGTCAGCAGCATGCACCCCGCGATCGGACCGCCGCCCACCGCAGCTACCGCGACCTCGGGCCGGCGGGGCACCTGCCGCTCCCCCGCTTCGCCACGCAACTGCAGGCAGGCCTCGTGCAGTAGCCAGTAGCCGTGCATACGGCCCGCCGACAGCTGGCCGCCGTAGGTGTTCAGCGGCAGCGCGCCGTCCAGGGCGATCCGCTCGGCCCCCTCGACGAACGCGCCGGCCTCCCCGTCGCCGCAGATACCCAGCGCTTCCAGCCAGGCGAAGGTGAGGAAGGTGAACCCGTCATACAGTTCTGCGAGGTTGAGATCGGCGGGCGTCAGATCGGTCCGCGACCACATCTGCGCGGCCGCATCCGCCGACGCCATCTTCGGATAGTCCGCGCGGTGAAACCAGCCGCCCGCGCCGTCCGAACCGCCGATCGCCTCCACTTTCACCGCACGATGCGGGCAGTCCCCGGCATAGTCGCCGGCCGACACCACCACCGCGATCGACCCGTCGATCGGGACGTCGCAATCCAGCAGCCCGAACGGCGTGGACACCGGCCGCGCACCCAGATAGTCCGCCATAGTCATCGGATCCCGGTACACCGCACGGGGGTTCAACGCCGCGTTACGCCTGCTGTTGATCGCCAGCCAGCCCAGCTGCTCCTTGGTGGTTCCGTACAACTCCATGTGCCGGCGACAATGCAGCGCCAGCCAGTTCGCGGCGGAATACCCGTGGGCGGCAACCAGATCGTTGACATCGTCCATCGGGCCGACCGCGGGCGGCGTCTCACCTTCAGGCGTCTCGAACATCCGCGCCAGCGGCGGAGTCGGAGCATTCTTGTCCTGCTTCACCGGGACTGTGCCGCCCAACATTTGGATCGTCCGATAGATGACCACATGGCGCGCGTGACCCTCAGAGACCGCGCGGCACGCCGACATAACCGGGTTCAGCAGACCGCCGGTGCCGAAACCCGACCCGCAGTCCGCCGCCTCGATGCCCAGTGCGGCGTTGACCTCGGCGGCGGGGGTGTCGCCCAAGGTGGCAATGCCGTCGATGTCGGTGGCGGCCAGGCCGGCGTCGTCCACAGCGCCGCGGACCGCTTCCATGGTGAGGTCCAGGCCGGGAATTCCGGTGCGCCGACCGATTCGCGAAATGCCGATCCCAGAAATGATCGCGTCTTTTTCGAAGTAGCTCATCTGCGCCGTCCGTTAGACCAACCCACTGCACACCAACCCGAAGCGAACTGACTGTACTGTATTGCCCGTGTCGATTGAGGCGACGTCCCAGCTGCGGATCGCGCACTGCGACAATTGCGCACTCTGGGTCCATCCCCCTACCAGCACATGCCGCGACTGCGCCGGTCCGCTGGTCCCGCGGGCGGTGTCGGGCCACGGCAGCGTGTTCACCTACACGGTCAACCATCACGCCTTCAACCCGGAGCTGCCGGCCCCCTACGTCATCGCCCTTGTCGAGCTCGACGAACAGAGCGGACTGCGGGTGGCAGCGAACATCGTTGACTGCGAGCCAGATTCAGTGGTGTGCGGGATGCGCGTCGCGGCCCTGCCGGAACCCGGCGCGGGCGGCGCACCACGCTTCGCGCCCGCTTGAGTGCCGCGTCCCCGCGGCCTAGTTGATCAACGGGTCACGTGGCATGCCGAGTATCCGCTCGGCGATCTGATTGCGGGTCACCTCGGAGGTGCCTCCGGCGATCGCCATGCCGCGTGCGCCCATGATCAGCCGGCCGGACAGCGCGCCGGGCCCGTCGAGCACCGCGACCTCGGGCCCCAGCAGCGCGGCCATGATCGCCGCGCCTTCTACCATGTGCTCGGCCAACTTCAGCTTGGTGACGTTGCCTTCTGGACCCGGGCCCGCTCCTTCGACGCTGCGCGCGACGCGGCGCAGGTTCAGCAACCGCAGGGCATTCTCCTCGGCAAGGTAAGACCCCAGCCGAATTCGCCCGCCCGCCAACCTATCCGGCTGCTCCCCGACGAGCTGAACCAGCTGCGTAGCCAGCCCCTCGTAGAAAGATCCGCTGCCGCCGATACTGACCCGCTCGTTTCCCAGTGTTGCCCGGGCGACCGTCCATCCTGTGTTGGGCTCCCCGACCACGTCCTCGTCGGGCACGAACAGGTCGTTGAAGAACACCTCGTTGAAGTCCGAGCCACCGGTGATCTGCCGTAGTGGCCGCACCTCGACCTCGGGCGCCTTCATGTCGACGATCACCGTCGTGATGCCGGCGTGCTTGGGCGCCTGTGGGTCGGTGCGCACCGTGGCCAGGCCGCGCGCGCAGTAGTGCGCCCCGCTGGTCCACACCTTCTGCCCGTTGATCTTCCAGCCGCCATCCACACGCGTCGCCTTGGTCTTGATCGACGCCGCGTCCGAGCCGGCGTCGGGCTCCGAGAAAAGCTGGCACCAGATCTCGTCCTTGCGCAGCGCCTTTTCGACGAATCTTTCTATTTGCCAAGGCGTTCCGTGCTGGACCAGGGTCAGAATCACCCATCCGGTGATGCCGTAGTCCGGGCGTTTGATACCCGCCGTGCGGAACTCCTCCTCGATGACCAACTGCTCCACCGCGTCGGCGGCCAGACCCCACGGCTTGGGCCAATGCGGCATCACATAGCCGGTCTCGATCAGCTTGTCGCGCTGCGCCTGCTTGTCCAGCGCGGCGATCTCGGCGGCGTCGGCCTGAATTCTGGCGCGCAGCTCCTCGGCCTCGGGCGGCAGGTCCAGGCTGTTCTCCCGGGCTACACCGGCTGCGGTGCGGTCGAATACATCGCGCGCCGGTGCGTCGCCGCCAAACAGAGCCGTGGTCACCAACGCTCGGCGCAGGTGCAGGTGCGCGTCGTGCTCCCAGGTGAAACCGATACCGCCGTGTACCTGAATGTTCAGTTCCGCGTTGCGCGCATAGGCCGGAAACGCCAGTGCGGCCGCCGAAGCGGCCGCCAGCCGAAACTGATCCTCGTCCTCAGATGCCGCCCGGGAGGCGTCCCATACCGCGGCGATCGCCGCCTCCGCGGCGACCAACATGTTCGCGCAATGATGCTTGATCGCCTGGAAAGTCGCGATGGTCCGGCCGAATTGCTGCCGCACCTTGGCGTACTCGACGGCAGCGTCGACGCAGTCGGCGGCCCCGCCGACCGCCTCAGCGGCCAGGAGTGTCCGCACGCGCGCCAGTGCCGATTCCCGCGCTCCCCGCAGGATGTCGTCGTCGCTGACGCTGACGTTCTGCAGCCGGACACGTCCGGATCGCCGGGTCGGATCCAAGTTCTCCGGTACCTCGACCGACACACCGTCGCGGCCACGGTCTACCACCAGCACGTCGTCACCCGTGGCGACCAGGAGCAGGTCGCCCAGACCCGCGCCCAACACCACGCCGGCGTCACCGTCGGCCACCCCGTCGTGAACCCGTACGTGGCCGTCCAGGCCGATGCCCGCGGTGACGGTCCCGTCGATCAGACCTGGTAACAGCCACGACTTCTGCTCGGCGGTAGCGTCTTTGGCGATCACCGCCGAGGCGATGACGGTCGGCACGAACGGCCCGGGCGCCACCGCCCGACCGAGTTCGTCGATGACGACCACGAGTTCGGGCAGCCCGTATCCGGACCCGCCGTGATCTTCGTCGATGTGCAGGCCTAGCCAACCGAGTTCGACGATGCCCTGCCAGAACGGCGGGCGCGCCTCTTCGGGCGCGTCGAGCAGGGACCGCGCCGCCGCACGCGCCTTCTGCGAAGTCAGGAAACCGCGGGCAACTTCTGCGAGTTCGCGGTGGTCATCGGTCAGTGCGATACCCATTCGCGGGCCTTCCTCTTGGACGCCATTGGCCGGTTGGCACAAGTCTAGTTAACTGCGCCTGCCTCCCAACCGGCTGGTCGGGCCCGATGCCGGCTACCGCATCACTTGGGCGCGAATCGTTGCCCGGCGTCCAGTCGCAGGCACTGGCCATTCAGCATCGGGTTGTCCACGATGGCCGCGACCAGCTTCGCGTACTCCTCCGGGCGCCCCAGACGCTTCGGGAACGCGGCGTCTTTGGTCAGCGCGCTCGCGAATTCATCCGGAATGCCCTTGGTCAACCCGGTAGCGAAAAGGCTTGGCGCGATGGCCAACACGCGGATGCCCAGCGACCCGAGGTCGCGTGCCATGGTCAGACACATACCGGCGATACCGGCTTTGGCGGCGGTGTAGGCGACCTGCCCGATCTGGCCCTCGAACGCCGCGATCGACGCGGTGTTGATGATCACGCCGCGCTCTTCGTCTTCCGGTTCGTTGTGACTCATGTGGCTGGCCGCGAGCCGGCTGATGTTGAACGAGGCGATGAGGTTGAGGTCGATGACCGACTGGAAGGACTCGAGGTCGTGCGGACCCGACTTCGACATCGTCCGCTTCGCGATGCCGCCACCAGCGGTGGTCACGATGACGTGCAGGCCACCGAGTTTGTCGACCGCGGACTGCAGGACTTCCTCGGTGCCGGCGAAGTCGGTCACGTCGACCGGATAGAACTCGCCGCCGATGCCGGCCGCGACGTCCTTGCCGTCCGACCCCTCGCGGTCGAGCACCGTGACACTGGCTCCGCGAGCGGCCAGCAGCTCGGCGCTGGCGCGGCCCATCCCCGAAGCACCGCCGATGACGACTACTTTCTTGCCGTTGATCTCCATCTAAACCTCCTTGTTGGTCAGCTACGTTATCGTGGCCGCACGTGACGTTGTCGGCCAGGCGTGTAAAGCTGGGCTGTGCTGCTGATCGACGTCGCGACGACCTCGGTTGACGTGGGTGGCTCCGCGTCGCGGCTGGCCAAGATCGCACGGATCGCCGAGTTGCTCGGCCTCGCCCAATCCGATCCCACGCTGGTCGCGATTGTCGTGGCGTGGCTTTCCGGAGAGCTGCCGCAGCGCCAAATCGGAGTCGGCTGGGCAGCATTGCGGTCGGTGCCGCCCGTCGCGGCACAACCGAGCCTGACCGTCACGGGCGTCGACGCTGCGTTCTCCGCGATCGGCGCCGTGTCGGGCAAGGGCTCACAGGCGCGGCGCGCTGAGCTGGTCGCCGGATTGTTCGGGTCCGCAACCGAAGTCGAGCAGACGTTTCTGCGGCGCCTGCTGACTGGCGAGCTGCGCCAGGGCGCGCTGGCCGGCGTGATGGCCGATGCGGTCGCCGCGGCGGCACAGATCCCCGCCGCCGCGGTACGGCGCGCGGCGATGCTCGGCGGCGACCTGCCGGCGGTCGCGGCGGCGGGCTTGGCCGGCGGAGCGGCGGCATTGGACACGTTCACCCTGCGCGTGGGCAGACCGGTCGAACCGAGGCTGGCCCAGACCGCCGCAGGCGTAACCGAGGCGCTGGAAAAGCTTGGCGGCGAGGGCCTTTTCGAGGCGAAATTGGATGGCGCCCGAGTCCAGATACACCGGGCAGGTACTCAGGTCACCGTCTACACCCGAAGCCTCGACGACGTCACCGCGCGCTTGCCCGAGGTGGTTGAGGCGACGCTGGCGCTGCCGGTCCGCGGGTTGATCGCCGACGGGGAGGCCATCGCCCTACGTCCGGACGGCCGGCCGCGGCCGTTCCAGGTCACCGGGTCGCGCTTCGGCCGGTCCGTCGATGTCGCGACCGCCCGCTCCGCCCAGCCGCTGTCGGTCTTCTTCTTCGACATCCTGCATCTCGACGGCATCGACCTGCTCGATGCACCGACCAGTGAGCGCACGGCGGCGCTCGACGGCGTCGTGCCCCCGCTGCACCGGGTCGATCGGTTGATCACCTCTGATCCGGTCGCCGCCGGCGACTTCCTGGATGCGACGCTGGCCGCGGGACACGAGGGTGTGATGGCCAAGTCGCTGACCGCGCCCTACGAGGCGGGCCGCCGCGGGGCGGGTTGGCTCAAGGTCAAACCGGTGCACACCCTGGACTTGGTGGTGCTGGCCGTGGAGTGGGGTTCGGGACGGCGCCGGGGAAAGTTATCCAACATTCATCTGGGCGCCCGCGACCCGGCCACCGGCGGCTATGTCATGTTGGGCAAGACCTTCAAAGGCATGACCGACGCGATCCTGGACTGGCAGACCGCGCGATTTCAGGAGCTGGCCGTCGGCCCGACCGACGACCACGTCGTGCGGGTACGGCCCGAGCAGGTCGTCGAGGTGGCGTTCGACGGGCTCCAGACATCCTCCCGCTACCCCGGTGGTGTGGCGCTGCGGTTCGCTCGGGTACTGCGCTACCGCGACGACAAGGGACCTGACCACGCCGACACCATCGACACCGTGCGTGCCCTGCACCGGGGCTAAGCCGGCCGCGACAGTGAACATCACGACGCGACACGCCCGGCAAGCGTCGGTAGATTCACTCTCGCGTTGGCAATGGCGTCACGAAGGGAGATCCCGCTGGCCGCAAACCGCGACGACCTGAGCTATGTCCGTACCGACGCCAACCTGCCGCCGGTCGCCATCATCGACCGCTCGCCCATCGGCACCGGGCACAGGATCTTCTTCGCCGCAGTCGCCGTACTCGGCGCGGTGGCCTGGACGATCATCGCCTTCTTTCGCGGCGAGACGATCAACGCGGTGTGGTTCGTCGTCGCGGCGATCTGCACCTACGTCATCGGATACCGGTTCTATGCGCGGCTGATCGAGGCGAAGATCGTCCGCCCTCGCGACGACCACGCCACCCCCGCGGAAGTCATTGACGACGGCATCGACTACGTGCCGACCGACCGTCGCGTGTTGTTCGGCCACCACTTCGCCGCCATCGCCGGGGCCGGGCCCCTCATCGGGCCGGTGCTGGCCACCCAGATGGGTTATCTGCCGTGCAGCATCTGGATCATCGTCGGCGCGGTGTTCGCCGGTGCCGTGCAGGACTACCTGGTGCTGTGGATTTCCACCCGGCGCCGGGGCCGCTCGCTGGGCCAGATGGCCCGCGATGAGCTCGGCGCCCTCGGCGGCGCGGCCGCTCTGGTCGGGACGTTAGTCATCATGGTGATCATCATCGCGGTGCTCGCACTGGTGGTGGTGCGGGCACTGGCCCAGAGCCCCTGGGGGGTTTTCTCCATCGCCACGACGATCCCGATCGCTGTCTTCATGGGCTGCTATCTGCGGTTCATTCGTCCCGGGCGGGTGGCGGAAGTATCCGTGATCGGCTTCGCGCTGTTGATGCTCGCGGTGGCATCAGGCAAATTTGTCGGCGAAACAGCCTGGGGCGCATCATGGTTGAACTTGTCGCCGGTGACGGTGTCGTGGTTGATCATCGGCTACGGCTTCGTCGCATCGGTGCTTCCGGTGTGGTTGCTTCTGGCGCCGCGCGACTATCTCTCGACGTTCATGAAGGTAGGGGCCATCGCCCTGCTGGCGGTCGGCATCTGCATAGCGCACCCTCTGATGCACGCACCGGCAATCTCTCGCTTTGCCGCGCGCGGCGATGGGCCGGTGTTCGCCGGCTCGTTGTTTCCGTTTCTGTTCATCACCATCGCCTGCGGTGCCCTGTCGGGATTTCACGCCCTCATCTCGTCGGGCACGACGCCGAAACTACTGGAGAAGGAAAGCCAGATGCGGCTGATCGGCTACGGCGGCATGCTCACCGAGTCGTTCGTCGCGGTGATGGCGCTGATCAGCGCCGCGATCCTGGACCAGCATCTGTACTTCACCCTCAACGCCCCGACCGCCCGCACCGGCGGCACGGCGGCGACCGCCGCCGACTACGTCAACCACCTCGGCCTGTCGGGGCCGCCGGCGACGGCTGCGGAGCTCACTCAAGCCGCCGCCAGCGTGGGCGAAAAGTCGATCGTGTCGCGCACCGGCGGAGCACCGACGCTGGCGGTCGGGATGTCCGAAGTCCTGCAGCGGGTGTTCGGCGGCGCGGGCCTCAAGGCGTTCTGGTACCACTTCGCGATAATGTTCGAAGCACTGTTCATCCTCACTGCCGTTGATGCCGGCACCCGGGTCGCGCGTTTCATGCTTTCCGACGCGCTGGGCAACGTCGGTGGTCCGTTGGCCAGGCTGCGAAACCCGAGCTGGCGCCCGGGCGTCTGGATCTGCAGCCTGGCGGTGGCCGCGGCGTGGGGCAGCATCCTGCTGATGGGCGTGACCGATCCGCTGGGCGGGATCAACACGCTGTTTCCGCTGTTCGGTATCGCCAATCAGCTGCTGGCCGCGATCGCACTGACGGTCGTCACCGTGGTCGTCATCAAAAAGGGTTACGTGAAGTGGGCCTGGATTCCGGGGCTTCCACTGCTATGGGATCTGACGGTCACACTGAGCGCGTCGTGGCACAAGATCTTTTCTCCAGATCCCAACGTG
>Ga0302325_10035052_pt1 | contig 10261 bp, 12 predicted proteins | sample Palsa_T0_2_FD_201948 | JGI IMG/M metagenome (GOLD analysis project Ga0302325, IMG submission 201948) | Peat permafrost microbial communities from Stordalen Mire near Abisko, Sweden - Palsa_T0_2 | ecosystem: Environmental > Terrestrial > Soil > Palsa > Peat permafrost | place: Sweden: Abisko...
TAGCTCGACAGCAGTACTCAGGATAAGTGCTCAGCAGCTTCTTTTTCGCTACATGCCTCTGTTTTGTCTACAGTGGATCTTCGTCAGCATCGATCCAGCATCGAGCCTCTTCAGCATGATCTTTTTCAAGGATGAATTATGACCCCGTAATGTCAGTACCGGCCCTCAACGACCGGCTATTCTAAGCCTTAACTCATGCCCCTTGCTTGAGGCAGCCATGCAAGCATGCGCCTCCACGAGATGCGCCACAACAGACAACGAGCAACACAAGCAGGCTGAATTTTCCATTTCTCTTTATCCCGCCTTCTATACCTCATCTACTCAACAAACACCAGATTCGCGATTTGGAAGGCAAGTCGAGCTTTCAACACACTAGCAAGTGTAGAAAGCGAATCTCTTCGCATCAAATACTTCCTAGCCTCCCGGCCGCCGTAGGCAAGCCACGAGACCACGGCCTCCTTCTCATTACCTGGTGGACTTTGCGCCGCCGCACGGACATCATGTCTGTTAAGCAGAGCGATTCGTTGTGTCAAGGTTGTCAGCGCTTGCATGACGATTTGCAAAAGCGGGATTTCTACTACCAGGCATCCGAAGGTAGAGGGTCACCGTGGTATATTTACCCGTGGAAGAGTGCTGATTCGTGCGGTGGTTGCTCTCTTCTTGCCCAGGGAGTGACCAGGACCATGGAAGCAAGGTATCTCCGTTCGAATTGGGAAGTTGACTACCACGCTTCTCGACTCTCAATGAGGTCCAAGGATACAACGCTTGTTTTCGCTGGTCTTAAAGGCTCGTCATCCCGGAGACAAACATTATCGTTCTATAACTATGATTTTTCTAACACAATACCACAGGTACTCAAAACCCTTGGGGTCTCCCTCCTTCGCAACGACCTTCGTTTCACTCAACGGGGTCGAGAAAGACCATAGAACTAGCAGTGGAATGGGTGAGAGATTGCGCGGAGCACAAATCCTGCCAGAGCAACACTGATTGCCCACTCCCTACGCGGATTTTAGATGTTGGCAGTGTTCCCACCGATGAAATAGTTCTTCGACAATCACTGAATCAAAAAGATCGATACGCGTGTCTTAGTTACTGCTGGGGGAAAGAGCCTTTCATTACAACCTTGAAAGAGAACATCGATCATCATAAAATTGGAATCGCATTGGCAAAACTTCCACCGATGTTTCAACATGCTATTGAGGTCGTTCGCCATCTCGGAATTAAATATCTCTGGATCGATTCGCTATGTATTGTGCAAGATGACCATCAAGACTGGGAACGAGAAGCTGGAAAAATGGCGAACATCTATCATAACTCATTCATCACAATATCAGCAACGGCTGCAGTCTCCCCACAGGCCGGACTATTCTCCAACTCTTCCGCGATCAAACTCGATTCGGTGAGTGCGCAACTCATCCACCATTTTCCAAATGACAAGAATGATCATCAGGCACATCGCTTCCCGGTCTTATCTCGTGGCTGGACTTACCAGGAGCGGATGCTAGCTCCTCGAGTCCTCCATTTTGGGCCGGAAGAAATCTTTTGGGAATGCTACGACAGGGGTTGTTGTGAATGTACTCCATCTGGTGCATGGCAGAATGCTCTCCGGGATGAAGTCTCCAAGAAGGACTTCTTCGGAAGACTTATTGCATCAGTTAGTGACTCACACGGTTACAATGCGCCAGAGAATCTATGGAGAAGAATTGTAGTGGCGTATTCACCTCTAGCTCTCACAGTTTCATCCGACAAACTGCCTGCCCTTTCAGGACTGGCCGATAAGAGGCGCGTTTCTACGAATCAGAAATATCTTGCTGGGCTTTGGGAAAGCACTCTAGTCTTCGATTTACTGTGGCACCGGTACGATGCATCCGGGCGGGTATCACTTCCTCGTCCAAGTGAATTGGCCTGGAGAGCACCGTCTTGGTCCTGGGCCTCCGTGGATGGACCGATAATGTATCATCAGTTTTTATACTGCTCGGCAAATCGCTTTGCCAGTCCAACGGTTCTCTGTGAAGTTTTGCAGGCTGAATGTAACACCACCAGCCAATCAATGACGGGGAGTGTGACTTCTGGCTTCATATCTCTGAGATGTTCTATCCTTCCAGTTTCATGCCAGGCCGGAAAGCTGAGCTTAGGCAATAAGATCCTCGACTTTCGGTCCGACAACCGTGCTGATTTGGAAAACGACGTTTTACATGTTGTTCGGATGGCTCACCTTGACATATACAATGTGGAGTGTTGTCTCGTCGTCAAACCTTCTGATTTGCACCAAAAGACATTCCTGCGTGTGGGTCTTGCCTCGCTGCCCACCGGGGAACCTAGGGAAAAGGCAGATGAAGTTCAATGGCCAGAGAAGACGGAAATCACCCTCATCTAGACTCGAGTTCATGGCTTTCGATTTCTAGCTTCAATTGTGGAAAGAGGCCAATCTATCACCTTTCAACGTCCGAACACCTCTCAAACCTCAGATCTGCCTTGCTATCTTGAGTTCTTAAGAAAACAAGCAATAGCCTTCAAGGGCATGCTATCTCTGACCGATACTCAGTCTAGTATTTAACTTCCTGTTGAAGCGCAGAAGTTTATTCCCCCAGACTCTTCGGGACGCTTACACAGCTCAGGATCCTGGGAAGTTTGATCTGGCACAATCACCGATTGAATATCTCTCTCGATTCATTCTGTTGGATAGCTCAGCCTTCTGGTGAAGGAAGTATAGCGAGCATGACTCAGCTTGCAGTAATTGTAGGATGAATCGTGCGGCAATGGTCTCTCGGGCTTAAGGCTGAGGCATGGCTGAGCAGTTTTTAGCACAGGCTGAGCGGCAGCCAAACAAGGTTGAGCATGCACCAAAAGCCATTCGAAGAAGAAGTCCGCCTATCATACCTAGAGGGGAGAGGCAAGACATTGGACGCTGCGCGTTCACTAGCTTCTTTCCTTGACCCAGCAACGCACGAGGGATGACAAGCCCCATGGTAATCGCCTTCTACATGAGATTGTGTGATTAGTTTTCTTCTTGCCTCGATGATAACAAGACTACTGCGATGCCCTAAGTCGTGTCTGTACCATTGAACATCCTCCGCACGTGGGTCAAACACGACTGAAAATATTGAGGAGTCTTGTTATTATCAAAGCATCGATAAGAAGATGTTCTCCTTTCCATCGTTCGCGTCAGCGAGATATGGTGGTGCGAGGCTGTCGCCACTCGTGTACTTTGCCTCAGCCATAACTTTGATCTCCGACGCTACAGCGGCCACTGCCCCATCGATTACTCCGGCTCCAAAAGCTTTAGACAGACAAGTCCACCTGGTCCAAAACATATGTGGTTTCTGGACGTTTGCGAGCGCGCCTAACGCATGTATGTTTTGTCCCAGTCCAGTGTTACCCTTCCCTTCAGGGCTTAGCTAAGTATCTTCAGCATGGAAGTTTTGGCGTAGTCAAGGCGTGATAAGATGTTCAAGGCCGGGTATTAGGCTGGATATAAACCCAGACCTTGGAGAAGCTGGCCAAGATATTCAAGTGTGGTGGTCTTTCCATTTGCAGACGTCAAAAAACACATTACACTACCTAAGGTACTCCAGACTACCTGGAGTAAGCTACCCACAGGTTGCCGAAGACGCAACATCAATAGCCGTTTGGATTGCTTTTGCCATTTCTATAGGATACTTCATATCTTGGATCCCTTGCATCGATGGATCACGATGGCAACACAACACATTAAGATAAGCAAAAGGTAATCGTTTGAATTCTGTTGAGAGCCTCATCAAGGCTTTCCAGAGGGGGTGTCCGTGCATGGTTGTAAAAGTTTTAAGTTTCCTGCACTCAATAAAAGTAGCTTTCTGGCGAGCTCCAACTTGCAGGCGTAGCCTTACTTGGTTTGAGCATTATGAATAGGAGAGAGCGCACCTGAAATGTTCTTTCTGAAGCGAGAGACTCTTTCATTACATTCATCGGGCCACATAATCAAGCAAGAATCAAAGAGCCTAGAGGGAGGCATACCATATACCGAATGATAACCAGGATGAAAAGAGATGAGCAGACATAATGACCAGGAGAGTCACCAGGGACAATTGATCCCGCCCAGACATACTTACTTCACATCCCATCGCCAGCCACACCGATCTCAATTCGGGACACTAGCACTAGTTGCCGCTACTCTATATCTCTTCCAACTTTTAGAACGCCAGCAGTCCACACTAATTAGGAATAACAGCGCGGGAGTTCTAAAGCGGACCGGTGGCTAGCGCTAAAGCCGCAGTTACCCAGTACTAAGCCCTACGAGACCCAGAGACCCTTTCCCCAGAGCGCTCTGCTCCTTCAGTCAGTTTCACAATTACCTTCAAGGTCGGTTGGGATATCATTGGCTTAAAGTTCATGCCCTACTACTAGCGAAGTAACTAGGTAGGTACCCTTAACCATAAAAATATTGATGTTGGCTCACCAAAGCTATAATTCTAGTCCGGATCATAATCCGCTACTTTATATTTATAGATCTCAGGGTGCTTTGCCCCTCCATTCTACCAAATGCTTCTCTTGAATGGTCAGAACCATCTTCATTGTCAGTAACAGGTTCTGGACGGCATCATGAACAATCTCCCGCCCAACACCAACTTGGTCACCCTTTCGACCGAATGGGACATGATGGAAGATTATGAGAGCAGAAATAGATTGAGAAGCACGAGCAATAACAATACTCAAGAGCCGACGACAAGGTTCCATGCAAGGGCGCTTCCACAAAATACTATGGTCGACGGAATGAACAATCCTCACGAAGCTGTGAGCATCGCCAACTTGAACATCAACTACAATAGGCTAGGAGGACCGCCTGATAGATTCGCCTTGGACAAGCTTCACCTACCTACGCCCCCAGATAATTGTGAAGGGAAAGCAAGAGACTCGGCGAATTCTCATAGCCACAGTGTTGCCAACCTCGAAACTAATGGCGAGTTCCTGGATTCTCTTTCCAAGAGCATGGAGAATCTTTCGACGAACGAAACAACTCTCACTGGAAGTATTCCACGACTTTCCTCTCTAACCAACGGACGCAGCCCGGCAATGGGCGTGCCTTATCCATATGCAAGCATGCAGAGCCCTCTAACAAATGGTCCAATCAATGAAACAAACGCCATGTTTCCGAGCAATGCTACATTCAGAGATCACAAGAATGGCGAACCCGTTTCTGAGATGCGCCATTATTATCCATACGGCTATACGGGCAGCTACCCCATCAGTACCCCAAGCCGTGGTCAGCCACCGCAACCCTTTCCCGGCAGCATGGGTAATGCCTATACGGACAACGGCTCTACCCTTGGAACAGCCCAGAATAGCTCGAACAACAACAAAGGCTACAGCTACATTAACGGCCAAACCAACTCTCAAAAGTATGCAGCTCAATCTGCTACTACGTTTAGCCTTGGAGAGCCCGAAGCAAGTGAGCCGCCTCAGCATATCTCCAACGCCATTGTCATCAAGAACATTCCCTTCGGTGTCAAAATCGAGCAGCTGAAAAGACTCATGGAAGATTTGAAGTTGCCAACCCCATACGCTTTCAATTATCACTTCGACAAGGAGAACCTCTTTAGAGGTCTTGCATTTGCAAACTTCCATCACGACTGGGAAGCAACAGAGGTCATCAAGGTTTTGAATGGGTACGTGATCAGTGAACGAGCCCTGAGAGTTGAACTCAAAATTATGCTCAAGCCTGGCGAAAGAGAAACAGCGGAAAGAGAAAAAAGAATAAAGCGTGGGCAGCTTCAAGAACAGCACAAACCTGTCTCTCCAGATATGATTGAAAGCCTTCCAAGGTTGTTCAACCCGAAATCCCCGATTCCCGCCCCAGTATGTAGCTACGCTTCAGGCGGCCAACAACAGCACGACATACCTCGTCAAAGGCGATTACCCGCCTCGGTTTTTGACTACACAACATCAGGTAATCTTGCACCCCTCTTTACTGATATCAATTCAAAGTTCGTCTGTGCTGACAATTACGATTCTCGCAGGTGATGATCGCCAAACGTCAGCTACCTGCCCCCAACGACAGGCTCCACAGCGACAACCCAATGGTCCTTCAAGTTACCCAGGCTCCCAGAGTCCATCATGGAGACCCATTCGAGAGCAGCCACGACCCACAGGACAGTATCCCCGGGCAGGTTCATCTCAATACGGTTTCATCGGCGATCGCATGATACGACCACGTGGCGGAATCGGCCCATCTCAGGTGTAAGATTATTTCTGCCTCTCCTAAGAAGACCCACAGCTCACGATCCCAATAGCGCAACTGCAACCAACCCTAATTCTGGACCATCTTTTCAACAAACCAGGTACTTACTATTTCTGTCTCTTCTATTGATATTCACTGATAAATCACAGGACCAACAATACGCACAACCCTCTAGTCGGCACACGGCGTACCCGCATCACACCTGCATTCGAATACGATAACCCAACAACAGGAAGCTCGGGAACCCAAAGAGGAGATTATGAAACAATCTGAGATTGATACCCAACCTAGTTTCTTCTTAGTTTGGTTCCGCCACGAGTGGAAAGATGGTTTACGAACCGTTGACGGGCAACGCAGATCGGCAAGCAAGGACTTACGTTCATGTAGTCATTGATTACTTTTGAGGGGGACGAGCTTCTTCGATACAACAATTTCTTTTGGGTTTGATTATGAGTCAGATCGGATATCAGTTCTAAGGAGAAGGCTTTGTGGATGAGGATGCGGTATTCCCATTGTTGATTTTGCGTTTTCATTTTACTGCGTGGAAGAGTTTGGAACAAAAGTATTGCTTTTCATGTAACATACCTTAGAGTTACAGCTAGTCGCCTCCCCCACCCTGCAGCTTGTTCATCTTGGATCTATGATTCCAGCGAAATCATTGAATAGAAGCAAATTGGAGGAGGCTTAGGCTTTCTATAACACTTGGAGAGAGTACCTCTAAGCTCGTGAGCAGGGACTAAGCTTTGAATTTCTATCCTAAATCTCGTGGAACCTAAACAATTCTTATCTCGCTTTACCCCCACAGTGTTAGTACTCGAATAATTACATTTCCGGGAGCTACCACCTCACGGAGCCAATGGCTTCTTACGATGACACCCCCAGCTTATTCTTTCTTAACTATGTCAACCAAAAGTTCGACTACTTGACAACATGGAACCCTTCAGAAGGTATTGTACAGAACTTGCGATCATAAATTTGAAACGGAAAACTCTTGTGCCCCAAATTTTCCTTAAATAACTAAGACTTACCTATTGCCTTTAGCGTGCCTAGGTTTTGGTCCCTCTTTATCTGCCCTAAACAAAAACATATTACATTGGGCAATTTCCTTCCCAGCCCGTAATTGAGGTAACTTTTTAACATGCGTTTAGATATTATTCACCAACCTTCTCTCGAGATTGTAAATACCGCCCGCTTTCAAGGTCCATGTAAGTATGCCCTTTTATTTAAAGATGGGGAAGGCTGATGCTCGCGTTCTGTTGGGGACAGGTACGTCTACGTTAAACGAGCGAGTTTCGAACCCCTGAGCGATTGGGCGAGTCTCAGTCCTACACCGGATGGGCACAACGTAAACGCAGTGAAATTTGCCTCTTCAAGCGAACAAGGCAGAATCGACCAGAACCCTCATTTCGAAGAAGAAAATTACAGTTCAGCTTTAATATTAAGAAGCAAAGAGAGGTGTTTTTATGCGCTGAGCAGATAAATTGTGGAAGCGAGGTGCAGTAACAGTGCTGGGTCCACTAACAGCGAAACGGGAAAGGTAGTAAAGGAGAAACGCATAGTCGCATGATTTTAATTCAAAGCCTGCTTTCCGGCATGTCGTTTGCTGTCGCTGGATCGCTGGACTAGCATAAGCCTCGGGAAGATCTCTCCAAAATGTACACACTCCCCTTTACGGAACCACTCCCTTGCTTGAGGCGGATATACAACCGGAGTCTTCATCATCTTCCCTTCAGGTCACTGCTCGAATTTCATTCACACCAGCCTTTTGCTACATCCCACGACCCCAATTAACTTCCCTCAAGCTAACAAACTCCTTCATCTCACTATCAGCGTCAGCATCCATAATAGACATAAACCCACGTTACCCACCACCCGCTCCAACCCTCCTGAATTCAGCATCCACTCCAAGATGTCTCGAACTTTCAGGACAATCTGTTACTGCCTCACTATTCTCCATCATGTCACTCTCTCCGCCGCCATCCTCAATTCTCCTCAACTCCGTACCCTCCCCAAGAATCCCCATTCGCTCCAACGGATCAGTAGGCGCATCACCACCAAACCAGTTCACTGCAAGTCGCATCCTCAAGTACTCGACCACACAGTCCCAGGTATACAGTTCCCTGTACCTCTCCACCGTTCTCCAAATGTCCCTCTCATCAACCTTCGGTCCAAATTGGAAGACTTTCATGAATGGAGTAGGGAGCTTAGAATCGCCTTCGATGAAGAGCAAATTATTTCTGGCATCAAAACAGCGGCCGTCGAGTACGTGGAGGATTTGCCACTCCCCTCTCTCTTCCTCTCTTCCGCCTTCTCCATTGATCCATTCCTCCTCTTCTTCCTTGATTTGAGGAAATAGAGCTGAAGGAGGAGGTGTATATCGTACAGCGGTACTGATGCGGATGTCGATGTGATGTAGCTCTGGTAAGGTGTCCAGGCAAGCGTCGCGGAATAGGTACTCGTGGGGCGAATTGCTGAGATTGAGACGTTCGGTGAAGTGTATTGTCTCGGAGGGGTGAGTGGAGAAGAAGGTTGTTACTGGGGTGATTTGCAGGTGCAAGGGCCGAGAGAGGTAGTTGAGGAGGAAGCATTCAAGGCTTCGGCGGGGTGGTAAAGAGGGGTCGACGGTGTAGGTTTGAAGAGTTTCGTTTGGTTCGGGCTTTTTGAGCGGGGGGGTTTCGGTACGAGAAGGACTCTTCAAGAGCGGATCATGCTTAATTGATGAGGTGGTGCTCTCTGCTTTAATAGAGCTCTTCGATTTAGAAGAGCTCTTAGGGCGAGAAGAGCGTGTGGAAACCATTCTGTGAAGAGCTGATGTTGTGTAGTGCGATAGAGTGAAGTGGAGTTGTCGCCCTCAGAGTAGAAGAGGGCGATCTAAATATTTCCAACCTGGTCGTCCGAAGTTACATCTCACCGCCTTGGAAAGCTTTGCTATGAACTAGCTATTATCTTTGAAAGTGAACCGGGACTGACAATATAGCTCAAAGTCTAGGTGATTCACGTGGAAGCTCCTAGACTAGTCTGAAATTCGGGAGAGTACTCTGGAAGATTATGTACAGTGGCTTATAAGAAGGTGAGCCGACGAATGCAATCCGAAATTCAGAATATTTCTAGGTATTTATGAACTTTTCGTGGGGCACTTTCATACGGTAAGCATCCTACCTATACAAGGACTCCCAATAATAAATGCAAACTACGTAAATATAACTTGTTATGTTACACTTCTAGTCTATGTCCCAAGTTCAAATTCCACGATGATTATTTCCACAATAGGTATAATACACACCAACACCGGCACAATGATTACGCAACTGTGAACTGTCAAACACCAACTCCTTATGCCATGCTTGGCTAAGATTGCCGCATTTGTACCCACTCTAACCTCGACCGGGTCAAACACGTAAGGATCATTGCCTAATAAGTTCCAACATGTCACGCAGTCGAAAGTCCAAAATAGGGGTCTCCCAGTCATTCTTAAGAAGAGAGTGTCCCTCCTTTTCATCATTATGGGGCTTCCTCGGATTGATAACGTTTGGCAAGGATAATGGTGTGCACAAGTACCCGTCCTCATACTCGCTTTCTGCGGATACCTCGACCTCGAATTCTGAGCATTTCGAAAATATTGAGTCTTCATATCCAGACTCGCTTTCTAAATGCCTTGAATGGGTTCTCGTCGTGGGTTTGCGGACCGCCGCTGCTTGTATTTGGGGTCTTCTCAAATTCGTGGTCATATTTTTGACAGCTCAACATGATCGGATCGGGAAACCCAGACCCAAAACATGTACAAAGATAGTATAATAGAACAATACGAGCTGAGAGTTGGTCGTTTGAGAACGGAGATGCTGTTGCTGACCTTCTTCTTGCCTGTACCAAATATTCTTAGTGTTCTCTTTGCTTTCGAAGCCGGCCAGAAGGCAAGAAACAATAAACATAACAGGGCGACGAGACTGAGGTTGGCTATTCGTCGGATGCACCATGGCTGCAGTTTGTAACAAGACATTCCTCAAATTTGAGTTAGAGTTTCTGAAGTTAGTTGATGCAGATTTTCCA
>Ga0302325_10035053_pt1 | contig 10261 bp, 11 predicted proteins | sample Palsa_T0_2_FD_201948 | JGI IMG/M metagenome (GOLD analysis project Ga0302325, IMG submission 201948) | Peat permafrost microbial communities from Stordalen Mire near Abisko, Sweden - Palsa_T0_2 | ecosystem: Environmental > Terrestrial > Soil > Palsa > Peat permafrost | place: Sweden: Abisko...
CAACGAATTCTGCGGCCGCTGCCATCGCACCTGGGCCGACATTACCGCGCATGGGCCGCATAACGTAGCCAATGTGCGGTTCCAACCCTACCGGTTGACGAACAGCAAATGTTACGACGCCGATGACAAGCGCATCCGCTGCACGGCGTGCCACAATCCACACGAAGAGTTTGCGGCGGGCGCGGAGAATTACGATGCGAAGTGCCAAGCCTGCCACGGCGTTAGCCGGAAGGCCTGCCCAGTAGCTAAGAAGGACTGCACCAACTGCCATATGCCAAAAATCGAACTGCCGGGCGCGCACCGTCAGTTCACCGATCACCAGGTCCGGATTGTGCGGGCCGGCGCGCGTTATCCGGAGTAGGGCAGGGCTTGCGGGCTGTCGAGATCCAATTGCGCCAGCCCCCATCGAGCGGATTCGGCGACCACCGGCTCGGCTCGCGCGGCCAACTTTTCGAGTGGCGCACGGAAGCGCTCCTGCCTGGCGTTTCCCATGGCGATCGCCACATTGCGCAGAAAGCCGCTGTACCGTGCTCGCTGGACCGGGCTCGCGCGAAACATCTCCCGGAACTCGTCTTCTGAAAGCGCGGCCAGTTGCGCCAGCGGCGGAGCAAAATGCGCAGCGCCAAAAGACGGCTCCTGCGTGATGGGCGCGCGGCGGTTCCACGGGCACACATCCTGGCAGATATCGCAGCCGAAAACGTGCCGCCCCATGCTGGGCCGTTCCCGTTCCGGCGATGCGCCACGCAATTCAATCGTGAAATACGAAATGCACAACCTGGAATCGAGCGCCCATGCCGGATCTTTTTCGAGACCGGTGGGCACGATGGCTTGCGTGGGGCACGCGTCGATACAGCGCGTGCACGAACCGCAGCGGTCCGGTGGCGGCTGGTCCGCTGCGAGGTCCAACGAAAGCAGCAACTCCCCCAGAAAAAACCATGAACCCATGGACTGGTTAATGAGGCAGGTGTTCTTGGCGATCCAACCCAAGCCCGCATGCCGTGCGTAAGCGCGTTCCAACAGCGGCGCGGTATCCACGCAAATCTTCCACTCGAACGGCTGCGGCGACACCGCCCGCAAACCCTGCACCACGCGCGCCAATCCGTTTCGCAGCACGTCGTGGTAGTCCGCGCCCCACGCGTAGCGCGAGATCCAAGCCAGATCCTCGCCGGCGAATTGTGTCGAGTAGGGCTGCGGCCCGTTGTATAGCTTGCCGACACAGAGGATCGAACGGGCGGATGGCAATAAGTGCCGCGGATCGGCTCGCAACCCGGCACGCCGGTCGGCCAGATAGCCCATCTCTCCAGCCAGTCCGTCCGCGATCCAGTGGCCGTAATAGGCAGCCTCGGGCGCGGGAACTGCCGCCGCGATTCCGGCCAGTTCGAATCCGCATTCACGCGCCAGAGTCTTGATTTGTTCCGGCTGCATGAATAGCGAACTTCCCGCGATATTTTTCCGGCATCCTGCATGGCCGCAGGTCCCGGCCCAGGAAAATATGTTTGGTTTCTCCGGTGGCCAGCTTGCGCCCGTCCGCCAGCCGCATCTCATAGGCGAACAACACCATGCGCGGATTGGCCTGTTCCACCCAGGTGCGGATGATGACCTCCTCGTCGAACCGCGCTGGAGACGCGTAGCGGCAGCGGGCTTCGGCGACCGCCAGGAAAACGCCGTCTTCCAACTCCATTTGCTTATACTCGAAACCGCTGGCCTTGCAGTATTCCACGCGACCGACTTCCATCCAGACCAGGTAATTGGCGTAATAGACGATGCCCATCTGGTCGGTCTCGGCGTATCGCACGCGGATGCGTGTTTCGTAAGGCGGCATTGTGAGCAATTATAGCGATTCCGGGCATCTCCGAAATTCGGCTATGGGTGCTACGCTATGCCCAGAGAGCAATATGAGATCTGCCATTCCGATTCTGGCCTTCACATGCGCTTTCGCCCCGATCACGTTCGCCCACGGCCACCAGTAGCTGGTCTTTCGCGTAGAATGCGCGGCGTGGATGCGCTCGCGGTCTGCTTGCAGATTCTGCCATCTGATCCCCCTCGGCGTATCGCACGCGGAATGCGTATTTCGTAAGGCGGCATTGTGGGCAATTAAAGCGGTTCCGCGCGGGCGGATTCCCCTCCCCGCCGCGTTGTACAATTGCCAGGGCCGCGGCGCACCGACGACGCAGAGATGTCTTTGGGTTAAGGTTTTACAGGGGCAAGTAAGCTACTACGCCGGCCCACTCCAGCAAAATCCGGTCTTCGGTACCCGTCAAGCCGGCGTCTTGAACACGAACCACATCCACGGACAGGTTGCGGCGCAAAAAACCACTGATGATTTGGCGTTTTAGATTTTCATCGGCGAGGAACGAAATCACGCCGGCTGAATCTTCCGCGCCAGGAGGCGGTTTCGGATTTCAGACAACGGGGAACGAACCCGGATCCTTTCAATTACGTCGGCCTCCCGTTCGCGCACGGAATCGAGATAAGCGTCGATCTCATCGCGGCGAACGAGATAGAACGCGATCACGGCGTATACGTGGGGCAAATTTACGGACGGGTATTCCTGGTAGATTTCTTCGGGAGTGGCGCCCTCCAGGAAAGCCTCGACTAACGTCAGCAGTGTGACCCGAGTATTGGCTACCCGGCAGACCCGTGTGCGTCAAAACGAAGTGGCGGCGGAACAGCTTTGATATCGATACTCGTCATGACGCCTCGATTATACCAAGCGGGCGGCGGCGATCTTGTGCGGGCGTGTCGAAGCCACAGGCAATTCTACGCGCCAAGCTTCCAAAGAATCTGCCGCAACATCCCCAACACCACGGCCGCATCGCGCTCGGTGAGGTTTAGCCGCCGTACCAATCGGCGCGCTTTAGCCTTCGCGGACGCCGCCGTCAGCGGTTTGATGTAGCCGCTGCGCTCCAGCGCTTCCACCAGCATCGTAGTAATCTGCTCGCTATCCGCGGCGCCCGCCGTGTTCAACTTCTCCGGAGGCGTGATCGCCGCACGCGAATCGCGCGCCAGTTCGTAAAGGCACACCGCCACCGCTTGGCCCAGGTTCATCGAGCGATCCAAATCCACCGTGGGGATGCGCATCAACCAGTGGCAATGACTCATGTCTTCGTTCGAAAGGCCGAACTTTTCCGATCCAAACAAAAGCGCGACGGGGCCCGCCGATTTGCGCATCAGGCGCGCTCCCGCTTCCAGCCGGCGCAATGCATGCTGCAGTTCGCGATGACCCACCGAAGTGGTTCCCACTACCAATGCGCAGTCCGCGACCGCGGCGCCCACCGCCGTGAATTCTTCAGCGGCAGCCAATAACGGCGCGGCTCCCACCGCCGAGCGCGCTTCGCGGAACGCGACCTCGTATGGATTCACCACGCGCAATCGCGCGCATCCGAAGTTGGCCATGGCGCGCGCCGCCGCGCCGATGTTCAATGGATTTCTTGGCGACACCAGCACCACGCGTAGCGCATCCTTCAGAAAAAAATTCGCGATTGAGACGGCTCTGTGCATTTTTCTCTTGACTTTTTTCTTGAACAACCTTATATATGAATCACATTGCGATTTTCGAATCGCAAAATTTGATGTTTAGGGAGAATCAATCGATGAAGAGCGCAACGAAGAAAGCCGCCCCGAAGAAGAAGGCGCCCGCGAAGAAAAAGAAGTAGCATGGGCGCCCTATTAAGGGCGTGATTCAAGTTTGAACCAACAGGCCCCGATTCGTCGGGGCCTTTTTCATTTTGTGGATTCATCCGCGAACCCTCTGCAGCAGTGTCCGGAACGTCTCTCCCATCCCGAACAGCAGGCTCTTCAACTGCAATCTCCGGCGCAACTCTTCCTCGTCCGTGGCCGCCGCCAGCGCTGCGGCGAATTGATCCGGCTCTCCGGCCGCAAGCAGCGTTTGCGCCAACGTTTCAAAACGCACGGTCTCCAGGCCGATCGATCGGCCATGCTCGTCGAGCGCCGTAAACGCGACGTGCGCGGTGATGTCCCGCGCGCCTGGATCGCACAACACGTCTTCATCGGCATGGTGGCGGCGGTAACTCATCAGCGTGCCGCTTGGAAATCGCACGGATTCGGCGCGCGTGTAGCCGTAGTCGATGGTAAGGATGAATCCCGCGTCCAGCGCGCGTGCGATTCTCTCCAGCCACTCGATCGCCTCCAGGTTGACTTCGAACAGCGCACCTTCGGCAGGCGGCGGAAAATAGCGGCGCAGATATTCCGCGGCCGCCTCGCGTGCCTGCGGTCCGGTCACCCACACAAAACGCTCGTCCCATGCAACGTGCATTTCGCGGAAGGCGCCATCGCGGAAAGTAACCTCCTCCACCGGCAGGGCGTCGAAGAATTCATTGGCGAACACCACGCCGCGAAAACGATCCGGCATCGCGTGCAGCCCGATAGGATGGTCGAGATCCACCGGGACATACCGCCAGTCCGAGAGTGCCGCGGCCATCTCGCCGCGGCCGGCGCCCAGTTCGACGACGGTGAAATCCGGCGGCGCACCCATCGATTGGTAGAGGGACCGCACGCGCGCGGCTATCAGCATTCCGAACACGGGTTGCATCTGCTCGGCGGTATAGAAGTCGCCCTCCTTGCCGAATGGGTCGCGCGCGCGCCGGTAATATCCGTGGGCCGGATCGTAAAGCGCGGCCTCCATGAACCGGCGGAACGAGATCGGACCGCCCCGGCGGATCTCGTCGCGCAAGATTTCAGTAAGCGGGCTCACGGTTCGATAACCCGGCTCTGCGGCGTGCGGATAAACATTTCGATCAGGTAGTCGTGCAGACAGTCGTAGAGGTAGCGCTGCAAGGTCCAGGGAAACTGCGGATGGTCGATGTCCCGAGGATGCACCGGCGCATAATAGGTGTGCAGGCCCAGGCCGCGGTTCTTCAGTTCGATCACCAGTTCTATCGAGCCGTTGTGTTCGCGCGCCGAGAAATCCATCAGAGCATGCTCGTAGCGCCGCAGCTCGGCTTCGACCTTTGCCAGCGGATTTATCGGAGATTCTGCAAGTGGGCTCACGCATTTATGCTAGCGTGAAAAAACACGGCATGTCTCTACCCGCCACCATCCGGGTCAAGCTCAGCTCGGAAGCCGCCGAAGGAATTTCCATCACCCGCGTGGTCGTGCAGGACTTACCCTTGCGCGATCTGGTGGAACATATGCTGGGCATCACCGGCAAAGACGAGGCCCGCGTGCGCGAACTGCTGTTGCGCGGCACCCTGGTAAGCGGCGCTTCGCGCTTCCGATGGACGGGCTTGGAAGCGGATGTCGACGGCCTGCGCGAACTGCTGGCGACTTATCCAGGAGACGATCCCGAACGGCCGTTTGCAGTCGCGCGCTGCGTACGTGCGGTGCTGCGCGGTGGACGCCAGGCCATCCATATTCCGCGCGAAGCCGCCGCGCGCAAGCCCCTGCTGCTGAAGAAATGGCTGCACAAGGCCAGCTTCTGGGATGTGCTGATGGATCTGGCCGCAGTGGGCGACATCCGGTACCTGCACTATTCCTACCGGGACCACGCCGACTGCTACCGCTTCGACATGCCGCTGGCCGCCGCCGGGAAGTTGCGCGCCGCCGGCGAGACGGTCAAGTACAGCAGCTTGCGGGAGCAGATCCGATCGGCGGGCTTCGTGTGGGCGGAGTTGTATGTCGAGCGGTGAGGGAGCCCCGATCTTACCGCGCGGCGCTACGGCCTTTCTTCGACCAGTTGTCCGGTGCTTGCAAGTCTTCCGGTAGACTGGTCCGGGCATCGCCGCGCGCGTGCCTAAGCTGTTCCTGCGTCAAATCCTCGGCCGTGGAAAGATCCGCGCCGCAGATATTGGCGTGCGCCAGGTCCACGCCCGTCAGGCGCGCGCCTACCAGATTCGCATCGCGCAGGTCGGCGTGCCGCAGGTCCGCGCCGCGCAGATTAGCCAGCACCAGGTCGCATTCGCAAAGCACGGCGCCGGCCAGATTGGCCAGCATCAGGTCCGCGCCGCGCATCACGGCGAAAGACAAATCCGGCTTTTCCTTGGGATTCTCCGCGCGCCATTTGTTCCAGGCGTTCACGTCGCGCATGATGAGTTCGAAATGTTCGTTGTCGGCCATCGGTGTTTATTGTATCGCTCTGGCCATCAGGAAGCCATCGCCGCCGTCCTCGTAGTAGCCGGGCACCGTGCGCACGCGCCGGAACCCGAGCGAGCGATACAGTTGCGCGCCCGCGGTATTGCCCGTCCGCACCATCAGTTCCACACGGCGGACGCCCGCCGCGCCCAGTTCGCGCAAGGTATGCCGCATGAGCGTATCGGCTACTCCCAGCCGGCGATAATCCGGATGGACGGCGAGCGATGCGATTTCCGCATTGCGGCGCTCAGCGCATGCCACCGCGTACCCGGCGATGCGCCCACCCACTTTGGCCACCACGAAGAAGTCCCGGCAACCGGCGTAGAGTTCCAGAAAGTACCTGCGCGGCCACGCTTCCTTGCCGAAGCTGGCGCGTTCAATGCGCACGATCCGCTCCAGATGGCGCAGACGGAAGGGTACGATTTGGATAGCGCGCGTCAGACCGCGTTGGCCGTGGAAAGTCCGCAATCGATGTGAATCACCTGCCCGGTAATCTTGCGCGAGTAGTCGCTGCCCAGGAAGAGCGCGGAATCCGCAACGTCTTCCTTAGAGACTGTCTCCTCGATCGCGCACCGCTTGGCGGCGATATCCTGGAAATGCTTCCAGGCGGCGCTAGCCACGGCCAAGGGGTCCGGGTGATTTTCAGCGCGGGCCAATTCGATAGCCTCCTGAAAGGCGCGCGCCCTCTGGCGCTCCAGCGCCTCCGGGTTCCGCAGGAACGCGCCCATAATTCCAGTGGCTGCCACCGTCTCAATGGGCCCGGGCGACAGGGCGTTCACGCGCACCTTGTTCCGGCCGAGTTCCAGCGCCAGGTAGCGCACGGCACTTTCGAGCGCCGACTTTGAGACGCCCATCAGGCCGTAGGACGCCTCGGCGCGTTCGGAAGCCTGGTAGGTTAGCGTGATCACGCTGCCCCACTCCTTCAAGTGCGGCTTGGCGAACCGCACGGTCTTGCAGAGCGAGTGGGCGGAGACCGTCAGGCTCTGGCAAAAAGCTTCCGCGCTGCAATCCGAGGCCGGCTGCGTAAACAATTCGTTGGGCGCGTAGGCGATAGCGTGCACCAGCACTTCAATCGGATTGCTTTGGAATTTGGCGAAGAAGTTGGTGAGTTCCTCGTCGTTCAGGATGTCGCAGCGATCGCCCTTCACTCCCGGATTCTGCAACAGCAGCAGCCTCACGCGGCTGAAAAATTTCTGCTGGTAGCCGATAAAAACGTGCGCGCCATGCTCCGCAAACCGCTTGGCGATAGCCCAGGCCAGGCTGGATTCATCGGCCACCCCCAACACCACTACGTTCTTGCCTTCCAGACCCATGCCCCTGTGGTCCGCTGCCATCATCGTTAAGCTGTCCTCGCTTATTCAAAAATAGCGCAGTTCGCCGCCCGGAGTAGTCGCGGACAGTTTCGCCGCCAACCGGCTAACGTAGAGAATAGCTATGCAACCAAATCAACTGATCTCCCTGCTGCTGCTTCCGATTTTGGCCGCGCCGTTAACCGCTGGCGAAGTGCCCATGGGCAAACCCGAGGACGTGGGCATGTCCTCCGAGCGCCTGCGGCGAATTCACGAGGCCGTCGAGCGCCACGTCGAGGCCGGAGAAATCTCGGGCGCTGTCACGTTGGTCGCCCGGCGTGGCCGCCTGGTGCACTTCGAAGCACATGGCCTGATGGATATCGAATCGAAGCGCCCCATGGAAAAGGATGCGATCTTCCGCATTGCGTCGATGTCCAAGCCCATCACCGGCGTGGCTGTGATGATGATGCTGGAAGAGGGCAAGCTGCGCTTGAACGATCCGGTGTCGAAGTTTCTGCCCGAGTTCAAGAACTCCAAAGTCGCCATTCCAAGGGGCACCACCGGGGAGTCTTATCTGGTGCCCGCCGACCGGGAACTGACTGTCCGCGACCTGCTCACTCACACCAACGGGCTGATGACCGGCGGCATCGGATCGAAGTCCGGCCCTCCGCGTATGATCGAGGGCGACACCCTCGCCACCTACATCCCCCGGTTGGCGGTGGCTCCGCTCGACTTCCAGCCGGGCACACAGTGGGCTTACAGCGGATACGCGGCCCCCGATACCCTCTCGCGGATCGTGGAAATCGTTTCAGGCCAGCCCTACGACGAATTCCTGCGAATACGTATCTTCCAGCCGCTGGGGATGAAGGATACCTTCTTTTATCCTCCGGACGACCGCCGGCCCCGTATGGCGACACTGTATAGTAAGAGCCCCAACGGCTTATTGCGGGCGCAAAACCAGGACGGCTTTTCCTTGAAGTCGTATTTTTCCGGCGGCGGCGGACTGATGTCTACCGCGGAGGATTACCTGCAGTTCGCGCAGATGCTGCTGAATGGCGGAGAGTTGCATGGCAAGCGCCTGCTGAGTCCCCGGACGGTGGACTTGATGGCGTCCAATCACGTCGGCGACATGTTCAATGGGAAACTCGGCCGGCCGGCGCACGGCATGGGTTATGGATTGTTAGTGGGCATTGTCGAAGATAGCGTGGCGGCGGGCCTGCGCGTCTCCACTGGCAGCTTCGGTTGGGACGGAGCCTACGGCACGCAGACCTGGATCGATCCCCGGGAGAAGATGGTTACTATCGTTATGATCCAGACCCAGGTTACTTCAGTGCAGAGAGATTTCGAGAACGCCGTCATGCAGGCGATTGTAGAGTAGCGCACGGTTTAGCGTGCCGCTGTCGGCTTCAGCCGACAGTTCACACTGCGGCTACACTGAAGAATATCGATGCCTTCACGCATTCACATTATCGGCGGAGGTCTGGCTGGCTCCGAAGCCGCTTGGCAGATCGCCGAAGCTGGGCTCCCGGCCGTGCTCCACGAGATGCGGCCAGTGCATCCGACGCCGGCTCACCAAACGGATCGCTTCGCCGAATTGGTCTGCAGCAATTCGCTTAAGTCCGAACAGCAAGACTCCGCGCCCTGGCTGCTCAAGGAGGAATTGCGTCGCTTGGGGTCGCTCATGCTGCACGCCGCGGCGCTGGCCCGTGTTCCCGGCGGTCACGCGCTCACCGTGGACCGCCACGTTTTCTCCGCGGAGGTTACTCGCGCTATCGCCTCGCATCCGCGCATTGAAATCCGGCGCGAAGAGGTCCGTGAAGTCGCGGACACCGGTATCGCCATCATCGCCACAGGTCCACTCACCAGCGATGCCCTGGCCGAAGAAATCGGACGCCTGACTGGCGCCGGTCGCTTGTTCTTCTACGACAGTATCAGCCCCATCGTAGATGCCGACTCGGTCGACCAAACCATCGCCTTCCGCGCATCGCGCTACGACAAATCGCTCGACGGCACCGCGGATTACCTCAACTGCCCCTTCGACCGCCCGCAGTACGAGACTTTCGTGGACACCCTGCTGTCCGCCGAGGCTGTCTCCTCCCACATCGCGGAAGATGTTCCCTATTTTGAAGCTTGCCTGCCCATCGAGGAACTGGCCCGCCGCGGCCGCGATACGCTGCGCTTCGGACCGATGAAGCCCATGGGATTGATCGATCCGCGCACGGGCCACCGTCCGTGGGCCGCGGTGCAGCTCCGCCAGGAAAATCTGCGCGCGGATAGCTTCAACCTGGTCGGCTTCCAGAACCATCTTAAATTCGGTGAGCAGGCCCGCATTTTGCGCCTGATACCGGGACTCCAAAACGCGGAGTTCCTGCGCTTCGGTCAGATTCATCGCAACACCTATATCAACGCACCCGCGCTGCTCACGCCGACGTTGCAGTTGCGCGCGCGGCCGGAAATCCTGTTCGCCGGTCAGATTTCCGGTGTGGAGGGATACGTGGAGGCCATTGCTACCGGGCTAATGGCCGGCTTGCACGCTGTGGATCTGGCGTCCGGCAGTCAGCCGCGCCCGTTTCCGCGCGAAACCGCGCTGGGGTCGCTCTGCCATTACATATCCGGCGCAGACCCGCGCCACTACCAGCCGGCGAATATCGCTTTCGATCTGCTGCCGCAACTCGATGACGCCACCCGTAACCGGCTGCGGCACGACAAGCGTGCCCGCCACGCGGAAGTCTGCCGCCGGGCAGCCGAGGCCATGGACCATCATCTGCACGCGCATGTCTGATCTCGAACTCCAAATCGGCCGCTACCTGGAGGAACTGGCGCGCGCACAGGCCTCGCCGCACACCCTCGAATCCTATGGCACCGACTTGCGTCAGTTTCTG
>Ga0302325_10035055_pt1 | contig 10260 bp, 9 predicted proteins | sample Palsa_T0_2_FD_201948 | JGI IMG/M metagenome (GOLD analysis project Ga0302325, IMG submission 201948) | Peat permafrost microbial communities from Stordalen Mire near Abisko, Sweden - Palsa_T0_2 | ecosystem: Environmental > Terrestrial > Soil > Palsa > Peat permafrost | place: Sweden: Abisko...
CGGCTCGTCGCACAGCAGCAGCGACGGCCGGCTCATCAGCGAGCGGGCCACGGCCAGCATCTGCTGCTCTCCGCCGGACAGCGTGCCGGCCGCCTGCCCGGTGCGGGCGGCCAGCGCAGGGAAGACGTCGTACCAGCGATTGATGTCGCGGGCGATCCCGGCCTTGTCCCGCCGGTTGGTCGCGCCGACGAGCAGGTTCTCGGCCACGCTGAGCTTGGTGAAGGTACCGCGGCCCTGCGGCACCAGGGACAGGCCGGCCGCGACGGCTTCGGCGGGCAGACCGGGGCGCAGCACGGTCCCGGCGATGCTGACCGTGCCGCGCCGGCCGATCAGGCCGACGATGGCCCGCAGCGTGGTCGTCTTGCCCGCGCCGTTGGCGCCGAGGATGACGACCACCTCGCCCGGATCGACGGACAGCGAGATCCCGTGCAGCACCTCAGCCTGGCCGTATCCGGCCTGCAGCCCGGTGACCTCGAGCAGGCTGCGTTTCTCCGCTGGCCTCATGAGGTGCGGCCGAGGTAGGCGTCGATGACGGCCGGGTTGTTCCGGACCTCGTCGGGGGAGCCGTCAGCGATCTTGCGGCCGTTGTCGAGCGCCACGATGTGCTGGGACACGCTCATGACCAGCCCCATGTGGTGTTCTACCAGCACGGCGGAGAGGGAGAAGTCGGCGCAGACCTGGCGGATCAGCGCGCCGAGCGCATTGACTTCGGTGTGGGTCAGGCCGCCGGCCGGCTCGTCGAGCAGCAGCAGCTTGGGCCGGGCGGCCAGCGCCCGGGCCAGCTCGAGCCGCTTGAGCGTGCCGAACGGCAAGCCGTCCGCGCGCTCGAACGCGACGTCGGCGAGCCCGATCTGGGCCAGGATCTCGTAGGCGTCGGCGCGCAGCTGTCGCTGCTTGCGCAGGCTCGCGGGCCATCCGACCAGGCCCTGGGCGAAGCTGACCCGGGCCCGTGAGTGGGCCCCCACCATCGTGTTCTCCAGCACCGTCATGGTCGGGAAGATGGCCAGGTTCTGGAAGGTGCGGGCCACCCCGCGCCGGATGACCCCGTGGGCGGGCTCGGCCAGCAGGTCGTGATCGTCGAAGGAAATGCGCCCGGCGGTCGGCCGGACGACCCGGGTGCAGCAATTGAACAAGGTGGTCTTGCCCGCGCCGTTAGGGCCGATGAAACCGCAGATCTCGCCGTCGGGTACCCGGGCGCTGAAATCGTCGAGCGCAGTGACGCCGCCGAACCGCACGGTCACGTTCTCGATCTCCAGCATTGGCCGTGCTCCCTCGGGAGAGGACCTGCGGGTACGGGTCATGAGCTCTGGCGCCCCCGGTACAGGGCCCGGTCGGGCCGGTCCGGCGGCCGGATTTACTACAGCCACGAAAGTCACTACAACAATGAGAGTGTCCACATCGCGGCGGCGATCGTCAAGGGCACGTAACCGAAGCGCAACGTTGGCGGCCAATTGCGCTCATGCGGTGTCTGTTTCGTAACACGAATGCGTTCTTAATGCCTCTGGCGTCCTCGCTCCCCTAACTGTAGTGTCGGCTGTGTTGCCCTGACGTTGCGGGAGGTGGCTGTGCCGCGTACCACCAAGGCCGCCGGTTCTGTGGCCCTCGTCACCGGCGCGAACCGCGGTATCGGCCTGGCGTTCGTGCGGGAGCTAGCGGCCCGCGGGGCAAAGAAGATCTACGCGGGAACGCGTCACCCCGGTGACCTCACCGATGAGTTCGCCGGACTCCCCGCCGAGGTCGTGCCGCTTGATGTCACCGACCTGGCCACGGTGCGGGCCGCCGCGGCCGCCTGCCCAGACGTGACCATGCTCGTCAACAACGCCGGCCTGTTCACCAACCGGCGGCTCGTGCTCACCGACGACCCGGATGCCGCCCGTCGCGAGATGGAAGTCAACTACTTCGGCGTGCTCAACATGACCCGGGCGTTCGCGCCGGTGCTCGGCGGCAACGGCGGCGGTTACATCGCCAACGTGCTGTCGGTGGCCGGTGTCTTTCCCGCGCCGTTCATGGGCGGCTATTCCCGACCAGGGCACCGAGGTGATCGCGCTCATCGTCGGGTCGGTCGACACCCGGATGGCCGCGCACGTCGCGGGCCGTAAGGAAGATCCCGCCGACATCGCCCGGGCGGGCCTGGACGCGCTTGACCGCGGCGAGCACGTGGCCGACACCGACTTCATGGCCGTCGACGCGCGCGCCAGGTACGCCAGGGACCCGATCCGCTACGAGCGCGGGATGACCAAGCTGCTCAAGGCCACCACCATGGACACCGGCCGGTAACACGGTGGCCACCGTGCACGAGTCGGTCGCGGCGATTATCCGGGCCAGGGCCGCGGCCGATCCGGCCGCGATCGCGATCACCGGCGATGGCCGCCAGCTCACCTTCGGCGAACTGGACGAGCGGTCAAGCCGCCTGGCCCAGGCGCTGGCCGGGCTGGGCGTCCGGCGCGGCGACCGGGTGGCCTACCTGGATCAGAACGCCACCGAGTTCTGGGAGACCATGTTCGCCGCGGCCAAGCTTGGCGCGATCATGGCCCCGCTGAACTTCCGGCTGGCCGCCCCCGAGCTCGCCGTGATCCTGGCCGATGCCGAGCCGGCTGTGCTGATCGCGGCCGACTCGCTGCTGGCAGGAACGCCCCCGGGCACCGTGCCCGCGTCTACCACGGTGGCCGTCGTCGGGTCCCCGCCAGCCGGCCGCCTTGGCTACGAGGCCCTGCTGGCCTCCGGCGATCCCGCCGACCCGGGGGAGCAGGCCACCGGCGCCGAACTCGCGGTGCTGATGTACTCCTCGGGCACCACCGGCGCGTCCAAAGGCGTCTGCATCACGGCGGACAACCTGCTCACCGGGGTCGCGACGTTCGTGGCGGAGTTCGCGCCCGACGCCGCCTCGCGCAGCCTGGTGCCGCCGCCGTATTACCACATCGCGGCCAGCGGCTGGTCGCTGATTGCGCTGTCGGTCGGCGGCCGGGTCGTCCAGGTCCGCGAGCCGCGCCCGGATCACCTGCTCGAGCTGATGCACGCGCACGCCACCACCCACGCGGCGCTGGTACCGGCGATCATCGGGCTGATAGTCGAGCTGCCGCAGGCGCGCACCGCCGACTTCTCGGCCCTGCGCACCGTGGTGTACGGCTCGTCGCCGATCACCGCCGGGCTGCTCCGCCGTGCGGTCGAGATCTTCGGAGCCGATTTCACCCAGAGCTACGGGCTGACCGAGACGGTGGGTGTCGGCACGTTGCTGAGCCCGGACGACCACCGTTCCGCCGACCCGGCGCGGCTGCGCAGCGCGGGGCGCGCCGCCGCCGGGGTCGAGGTCGCCGTGGTGGACCCGGTGACCGGTGCCGCGCGGGCCGCCGGCCAGACCGGTGAGGTGGTGATCCGCGGCCGCAACGTCACCCCCGGCTACTGGCGGCGGACCGAGGCCACGGCCGCGTTGTTCCTGCCGGGCGGCTGGCTGCGTACCGGTGACGCGGGCCAGCTGGATGCCGACGGCTACCTGACGATCGCCGACCGGATCAAGGACATCATCATTTCCGGCGGCGAGAACATCATCCCCGGCGAAGTCGAGCGGGTCCTGGCCGAGCACGAGGCCGTGCTCGAGGCGGCCGTGGTGGGGGTCCCGTCGCCGCGCTGGGGGGAGACCCCGGTGGCGTTCGTGGTGTTCCGGCCGGGTGATCAGCCCGCTGACGCCGAGCTGATCGCCTTCTGCCGTGAGCGGCTGGCCCACTACAAGTGCCCGGCCCGCATCGAGCGGCCGGACGCGCTGCCCAGGAACCCGTCAGGCAAGGTGCTGCGCCGCAAGCTCCGCGAACCGTACTGGCAGCACCTCGACCGCCACGTTGGATAGGCCACGTTGGATAGGCCACGTTGGATAGGCCACGTTGGATAGGAAGGCTGGCATGACCGAGAACCAGTGGGCTGAGCTGCGCCAGGTCGGCTTCGCGACCCTCAACCACTCCGCCGCCGTGCGGACCGCCACCGAGCTGCTCGAGCTCGGCCCGGGCTTCGACGATCCGCTGCTTGCCGCTATGCACCTCGCCGACTTCACCGCCCCGATCGGCCCCGACACCTACGTCGAGGTGCTCGCCCCGACGATCCCTGACCACTCCATCGCCCGGTGGCTGGGCCGGGTCGGCGGGTCATCTGGCTGGGTGCTTTCCACCCAGGTGCCCACGCTGGACGGGGTCAAGGAGCGCGCCGCCGAGCACGGTGTGCGGATCGCGGTCGAGACCCAGGCCATGGGGCACGACATCGTCCAGCTGCATCCCCTCGACGTCGGCGTCCTGCTCGAGCTCGACGCGTTCCTGCCGCGCGGCGAGTGGTTCTGGGACGACATGCCCGCGGCGAAGGCGGCGCACGCCAGCCGGAGCGCCAAAGCCGACGACATCGTCGCGGTCGACGTCGCGGTCCAGGACCCGGCCGCCATGGCCGCGACCTGGGCCGCGATCATCGGGCTCGAGCCTGTAGTCGTGACCCCCGGCGGCGCCGAGATCGCCTTCACCAAGCGGACGATCAGGTTCGTGCCCGCCACCGCCGGCCGGACCGGCATCGTCGCCGTCGACGTCCACGCCACCGACCGCACCCACGTGGCCGGCCAGCAAGGCGACCTGTGCAACACCCTCATCCGCTTCGTCTGAGGGCAGTGGCCAGCCCCCGCTCAGCGCGGCGCGGGGAAGCTCGGGGGGCGGCGCTCGATGAAGCTGCGTACGCCCTCGGCGAAGTCGTCGGACGCCAGCGCCTGCCGCTCGAGTTCCAGCCCGTTCGCGATCGAGGTCAGCACGTCTTCGTCCGGCGCCGCGCGCAGCTGGGCCTTCATGGTCCTGATCGACGCGGGGGAGCAGTTCGCGGCCAGGTCCGCCGCGTAGTCAAGCGCGGCGGCCAGCGCCTGCCCGGTCGGAACGATCTGGTGGATCAGCCCCAGCGTGGCCGCCTCGTCGGTGCTGAAGGTACGCCCGGAAAGCAACAGCTCGGTCGCCCGGCTGGCGCCGATCAGCCGGGGCAGCAGCCAGGCGCTCCCGTGCAGGGCGGGCAGGCCCCGGCGGGCGAACGCCGTGGTCATCCGGGCCCCCGTGACCGCGATCCGCACGTCGCACATGAGCGTCTGCATCATCCCGATGCCCGCGCACGCGCCGTTGATCGCGGCGATCATCGGCTTGCCCACCAGCAGCGGGTAGTAGTCCGGCTGCTCGATCTGCGCCATCTCCGGGTTGAAGTCGCCGGTCTGGGTGTAGACGGTGAGCTCGGCGGTGTCGGCGCCCGGGCAGAACGTCGAGCCCGCCCCGGTCACCACGATGGCCCGCACCGCGGGGTCGTGATCGCACTGCTCCAGCAGCCCGAGGTAGCGCCGCTGCAGCGGGATCGTCCAGGCGTTCTTGCGCTCGGGCCGGTTGAGGGTCAGCACGGCCACCGCACCCTCGAGACGGTAAAGAACCAGGTCTTCAGTCATGGTGTCGCTCCTTCGGCGCCGAACCGTGCCCGCAGCTCCCGCTTGAGCACCTTCCCGGACGGATTGCGCGGCAGCTCGTCGACGATCACCAGCCGCTCAGGCAGCTTGAACGACGCCACCTGCCGGGCGCGCAGGTGCGCCACCAGCCCGGCCAGCGTCACCTCTTCGCCCGCCCGCGGGACGACGACCGCGCACAGCCGCTCGCCGAGGATGGAGTCGGGTACGCCGATCGCGGCCACCTCCGCGACACCCGGGCCGGACTGCAGCAGTCCCTCGACCTCGGCCGCGGAGATCTTCATGCCGCCCCGGCTGATCAGGTCCTTGGCCCGGTCGATATACAGCAGGTACTCGCCCCGGTCACCGGCGTACTGGAAGATGTCGCCGGTGGCGTACCAGCCGTCGGCGTCGAAAGGCGTCCCGGCCCCATCCCGATGACCCCAGTAACCGGCGAACACGGTGGGTCCTTGCAGCCGCAACTCACCGGACCGCCCCGGCTCGCTGATCTCGGCACCTGTCTCGAGGTCCACCAGCCGGGCCCGGGTCCACTGGTCGGTGCGGATCCGGGTGGGCAGCCCGGCCCCCGGCCGGGGGAAGTAGCGTCCGCGGTCGGCCGGGTCGGGGATGTTGTCCGGGTAGCCGGTCAGCGAGATGCCCTCGTTGGAGCCGAAGAAGTTAATCACCGACACGCCGCGCGCTTCCCAGCCTCCGATCAGGAACGGGGTCAGCGGCGTGGATCCCGATCCGACGCAGCGCAGCGACGACAGGTCGAACCGCGCCATCAGCTCGGGTTCGAGCAGCAGCCGCGTCAGCACCGCGGGCGGCGATACCGAGTAGGTCACCCGCTCGTCCTGCACCTGACCGAGGAAGACCTCCAGGTCGAACGGCTGGTGCTGGACCAGCCTGGCCCCGGTGACCAGCCAGGGCAGGAACATCCCGCCGAAGCCGCCCGCCGCCACCATCGGGAACGGGTTGAGCAGTACGTCGTCCGCGCTCAGGCCGGGCGCCTGCACCGTCGTCATGCTGACCGCGATCCAGTCGCCGTGGGTCCGGGGCACGCCCTTGGGCACGCTCTCGGTACCCGACGTCCAGCACAGCGACACGCAGTCCGCCGGGTCGATGGTCCGGCCCGCCAGGTACGCCCCGAGCCGATCCGGATCATCCGGCTCGGCCGCGTCAAGCGCCACGACGCCGTCCGGCAGGTCGGTCCCGTAGGCTAGCACGGCGGCCAGGGTCGGGACTGCCCCTCGGTCGCGCAACCAGGCGATGGCCTTGGCGTTCGCCCGGCCCCTGACGTGATCCATGGTGACGAACACGCGCAGCCCGGCCAGTCGGCCGAGCGCCTCGAGTTCGTGCTCGCGGTACTGAACAGGGAACGGCGAGGCGATCGCGCCGATCCGCGCCGCGGCCAGGTACGCGATGGCGAGCTCGACCACGTTGGGCAGCTGGATACCCACCACGTCGCCCGCCTCGATGCCCGCCGCGAGCAGCGCCCCGGCCAGCCGGTCGACCGCCGCGTCCACCTCGCGCCAGGTCAGCCGCTGCGGTACGCCGCTCGCGAAGGAAGCACGGTTCGGCGCATCGCACAGCGCCTCCGCGTCCGGGGTGGCCGCGGCGTGTCCGCGCAGCAGCGAATCCCAGGTGTCCTGGTTCCACCAGCCGCGGGCGTAGAAGTCCGCGACCTGCTCGGCCGGGAACAGCCGCCGGGCCCGCCCGCGGTCGCCTCCGGCAGTCAAGGAGAACTCCGTGAGTGCGCCCCGGCCCTCGCCAAATGCCGCCAGAACGACACGCCTGCTACCTCAAGCTCACCTGCTTCGCCGTCAGCCGGGACCGTGACCGTGACCGACTTCAGTCCGGGCCGCTTATCCCCGGAATCGGCGAACGACACCGTGACTCCGCTCAGATCCGGGGCCAGGCCGAGCCGCGTCACCCGGCCCACGGCCAGAAACCCGCGGGCCGCCGCGGCGGCCGAGGGACGAAGCCGCTGGTGCGCTGCACATAGTCGGCGTACGCGGCCCCCTTCGACCGCGCCATGTGCTTCTCGAGCAGCTTCTTGCCGGTGTGCCGGACCAGCATGTTCGTCATGTAGACGGGCGCCACGACGGTCAGCACGCCGAGCCAGTGCGAGCAAGCCAGCAGCCACAGCCCGAACCACACGACGGAATCGCCGAAGTAATTAGGGTGCCGGGTGTAGCGCCACAGCCCGCGGTCAAGCACCTGGCCCGCGTTGGCCGGGTCGGCCCGGAACCGCCGCAGCTGTAGGTCGCCGAGCGTCTCGAAGCCGAACCCCACCGCCCACACCGCCGCGCCCAACCAATCCACCGCGGACAACGGCGCACGGGAGTACATGGCCACCTGCAGCGGGAGGGACACGAACCACATGACCCGCCCCTGCGCCCAGTAGATGTAACGCAGCACGAACCTGGCCAGGCTGCCCCGGTTCCGCCGCAGCAGCGAGGCGTACCGCTTGTCCTCGCCGTGCCCGAAGTTGCGCGCGAAGATGTGCCCGCCCAGCCGCAGCCCCCAGATCGCGGTCAGCGCCAGCACCAGCACCCGCCGGCCCGAGTCCCCGTGCCCGGCCGACAGGCCGAACGAGACCGCCGCGATGAGCACGAACCCCAGCGGCCAGACCGTGTCCATGATGGCGTGCACCCTGGTGCGCATGGCGTACACGAAGGTCGCCAGCATCAGCACCGCGACCGTCCCCGCGCACACCGCCAGGTTGACCAGCAGCGGCCCCCAGCTCACCGGTGCCCGCCGCCGGCCAGGTCGGGGCCGGCTAGATCGGCACCGCCCATCAGATCGGCACCGCCCATCAGGTCGGTGAACGCGTCCACCGCCACCCGGAACTCCCGCGGTTCACCTCGGCGGCTCTCGGCCAGCAGGCCGGCCAGAACCTCCGGGCGCAGGTCCGGATCGGCGGGCAGTTCGACCGTGCCCCACTCCACCACCGACGCCCGCCGCAGTCGCCCGCCGCCGGTGACGATGTACTCGCCGTTCAGCCGGCAATCCTTGCTGGCCAGCGCGGTCAGCACCGGCGCCACCGCCCCCGGGTCCATCTGCGCCTTGGCCTGCGACGGCATGCCGTCGTCGGTCATCTGGGTCAGCGCGTACGGCAGCAGCATGTTGGTCAGCACCCCCCGCGAAGCGCCCTCGGCGGCCAGTGACCGTCCGAAGGCCAGCAGCCCGCCCTTGCTCGCGGCGTAGGCGGACAAGCCGATGTCGCCGTGCAGCCCGCCGGTGGAGGACACCAGGATGATCCGGCCGTAGTTCGCCGGGCGCATCACCGTCATCGCGGCCCGGGCCAGCCGGATGCTGCCGTGCAGGTTGATGTCGAGAACCTCGGCGAACTGCTCCGCGGACTGCCGGTGGAACATCCCGCCCACGCCGATGGCCGCGTTGGCCACGCAGATGTCGAGCCGTCCCCAGCGCTCGAGAGCCGCCGTCACCATCGCCTCGCCACTATCGGCAGCCGCCGCGTCGCAGTAGTCGGCCACCGCTTCCCCGCCCGCCGCGGTGATCTCCGCGGTGACATGATCCGCCGGTCCCAGCCCGTCGCCGTCGACCAGCCGGTTCCGGTTGTTCACCACGACCCGCGCCCCCTGCCGCGCCAGTGCGAGGCAGAACGACCTTCCCAGTCCCCGGCCCCCACCGGAGACGACCGCCACCCGCCCCGCCAGCGGCATGCCCCGCGTCGCCCCCGTCATGACGCGATGCGCTCGACCAGCACCGCCACCCCGAGCCCCGCCGCCCCGCTGACCGCCGCGATCCCGTACCGGCCGCCGCGCCGCTCGAGCTCGTCGACCACGCAGCCGAGCAGGATCGCCCCGGTGGCCCCGAACGCGTGGCCCATCGCGATCGTGCCGCCGTTGGGATTCATCCGTTCAGGCCCGGTGTCCAGGTCGCGCCGGAAGCGCAGGCACAGCGCGGCGAACGCCTCGGCGAACTCGAACACGTCCACATCGCCCGGCGAAAGCCCCACCCGCGCCAGCACCTTTTCCACCGCGGTCTGGCCCGCCGTCAGCATGATCACCGGATCGGTGCTCGCCGTCGCCGACGCCACGATCCTGGCCCGCGGCGCCACCCCGATCCGCTTGGCCGCGTCCTGGCTCCCGATCAGCACCAGGGCCGAGGCGTCGGCCAGCGCCGGGGAGGTGCCGACCGTATGCAGGTGCCGGATCTCGCCCACCTCCGGATGAGCGGCCAGCGCCAGCGCATCCTGCCCGTCTGCCCCTTGCCGAACGAACGCCGGCTCGAGCGCGGCCAGCGACTCAAGCGTGGTACCCGGCCGCAGGTGCTCGTCCCGGTCGACCACCACTGCGTCGGGCCGCGCGAAAGGCACCAGCGACCGATCGAAGAACCCCTCGTCCCAGGCTCGCGCCGCCTTGTGCTGCGTCTCAAGGCCGTAGGCGTCGAGCTCGTGCCGTTCGTATCCCTCGATCGTAGCCACCAGGTCGGCGGCGATGCCCATGAACACCGACCCGACCTTGCTCACCGTGGCCGGGTCGCAGAATAGCGGCCCGCCGTCGGAGAACATCGGCACCCGGGACACGCTCTCCACCCCGCCCGCCGCCACCAGCTCCAGGTCGCCGCCCCGGATCCGGCCGGCCGCCTGCGCCACCGCGTCGATGCCGGAGGCGCAGAACCGGTTGATGGTGACGCCAGGCACGTCGCCCCAGTCCGCCAGCATGGTCGCGGTCCTGGCGATGTTCGCGCCCTGCTCGGCGTTCTGCGAGGCGCACCCGATGATGACGTCCTCGATCCGGCCCGGGTCCATGCCGGTCCGCGCGACCAGCTCGCGCTGCAGGTGCACCAGCAGGTCG
>Ga0302325_10035056_pt1 | contig 10260 bp, 6 predicted proteins | sample Palsa_T0_2_FD_201948 | JGI IMG/M metagenome (GOLD analysis project Ga0302325, IMG submission 201948) | Peat permafrost microbial communities from Stordalen Mire near Abisko, Sweden - Palsa_T0_2 | ecosystem: Environmental > Terrestrial > Soil > Palsa > Peat permafrost | place: Sweden: Abisko...
GGAGAACGTCCACACGCTCGAGGACGTGCTCGCCACTTTGGTGGAAGGGAGTTAGAATCCTAGCATTGTAGGATTGTAGGAAAGTATAGTTTCTCTTGGTATTTTGCAATCGCGCTTCCCTGCCCTACTCTCTTAAGCGATCAGCCAAAGCCGATACCGTGGCAAGCGCCGTCTTAAAATCGGGGGCTTCGCCGTACACCATGTCCCGCAGAAACGTGGCATAGTAGCCTGCGAAACGATCATCGGTCGCGAGGCCGCCGACAGCCCGCAAAGTTTCGGCAACGGGGTTTTCGCCGTATGCGGGAAACTGATGCCCGTAAGCCTCTACATCGGCGCGCATGATCTCCCTGGCCAACGCTATAACCTCGGCCGGATCGTGATTCGCTCGGATGACGTGCAGGTCATACACATGGCGCACGAGGGTTTTATCCAGACAGGGCAAACGCGCTACGGGAGATCGGCCTGACGGAGTGTCCGTTGTACGGCGCGGAAAACGTCGGCGAATTCCGGCAGCGTCGTCAATTGATACGCCAGACGGCCTGACCAAAGCGCTTTGAGCCGAGCCTCCTTATTACGTATCGCATCTGCGATGCCCTCGAACGGTCTGCCACGAAACTCAAGCTTCTGGCGCATCGCATCCGCGAGCGCCCCGAGTTCGATCCCCTCGCTCGATGTGAGATGCCACAGATCATAGAGGTCTCGCGGTTCATTGCGCGCTCGATCCGCGAGGGCGAGCGTTTTCTCGGTTGCGATCTCCTCCAACGAGTAGACCCGTAGAAGCCTGTCCTCGGGAAGGTCCGTGAATTCCTCATAGCCGCGGAGAATGGGAAGATCCCGGAGCGGAAAAACCAGCCGTTCGCGCAGTGTGACATCCACTTTGACGTTGCTGCCGGTGGGCAGGGGACCGACGTACTTAAGGTAGAACGTGTAACTGTTGTCGTGCTCCTGGCGGTCTTCACGGTCGAAGTTGAAAACAATCCCGGAGGCCTCACGCAGAGCGGCGTAGATCGGATCAATACGTCTGGCCAGTTCATCAAATCCGATTGGCTCGGTGAGGGTGAAATCGAGATCCTCCGAAAAACGATAGTCGCCGAAATAACATCGCTTCAGGGCGGTTCCGCCCTTGAAACCCAAGATCGGCTTGAGGTCCGACTCCGCCACTGCGGACAGAAGCCAGGCAAGGCAGTAGTCCCGTTCGAGCACGCTCTCCTGAATGCGGCGTCCACCTTCCTTTGCAAGTCTGTTCGCGAGTAGCGAGATGTTTCGTTGCGGGATCATTTAACTTGTCCGTATCGTTTCGAGTTCCTGTGGTGTGATGTTAAGTTGAAGACGCCAGCGGCGCAAGTGCGGACCTTCCTTAGGCAGCATTGGGTCGAGCGGAACATAGGTGGCAGTGAGCGCGTTCCGCAGCCTTGCCAGTTCGTTCTCCGGCGCGATCGCGTACAACTCAAGCAGGTAGCCGAGGCGGCGTACGACGGCTCCGATCCCCAGTCGCAACGCATAGTCCATAAGTTTCTCCGGCTGCATGTCGTGATGACGCATCCACAGCCCCTTGGCGACTTCCGCGATGCCACCGCAGTATTCTGGCTGGCGAAGGCCGTCAATGACGGTACGTTCAAGATCGCTGATTTCGACGGACTCCTGTTTTGTGGCCCAATGTCTCGTCGTGCCGAAATGGTGCCGCGGTTGGATGTATATGAAGCGGAATTCCGTTCCGTGGAGCGTGCGGCTCCGTAACCGTTTTGAACTGGAGGCGAAGACGGCGAACTGGGGCTGCGTGACCATCCGGTGTATTTCCATGGCAGAGGCATGGGAGATGAAGTAGGGCACGTTTCCCGCTAAGCTCCGGGCAGTGAGATAAGGATCGCCGGCGTATTCGGCGGTGCTCCCAAGCTCCGGGGGAATAATAACGAACACGCCCGGTTTCACGCGCGAAACAAGCCCGCGCCGCACGGCCTTATGAATTAAGCTGCTGGCCAGATGTGAACTGAGGCCGGTGATCCCTTCTGCGTCCGCAAGAGTGAAAGTGGATTGCGAGCGATCATACAGCCCGGCCAGAAGGCGCGCCGTCTGGCGTCCGACGGTCTTGCTTGAAATGTTATCTTTCGTGCTCATCGATTTACCAATTGAGCGATTGTACGAACATGAAATATAACATATTGTTATTGTTTGTGTCAATAAGGATGTTCGGTAGGCGATTTACGGCCCATACAACATAACAAACCCTTCCGTTCAGGTCCGTGCAGAGAACGCGTAAATGCGGTTGTCTGAGCGAGGAACGCCGGAAGAGCGGAAAACATGGCAGCGGAGTGGATTCGTGGATCAGCGTGCCAGCATCAGGCGGTGAAGCAGACCGTCAAACCTCGACAAATAGGCCCAGTTGCTGACACAGAAACCAAAATTCTTCCACCTGCCTGGCGACGGGACCACGCACAAGCACGCCCATTTCGATGTGCAAGGCCAATGCGGGACCGGTAAGATTGGCGCTGCCAATATACGCCGCAACACCGTCCGACACACAGAACTTGGCATGCGAACCCAGCATTCTTGGGTCGAACACGTTTGTCGTGGGTTGGCTGATCCGCAAGCCCCCAGTCGCGGCACGCTTCAGGGAAGCAATGTCCAGGCCGGAAAGGCTCTGCCCAGTCGTCACAAGCTCTACTCTTACGCCGCGCTTCAACGCCGCCTTTAGCGCCGCGTTGAGGACGCCGGTGGAGATTCCCGCCCCCGGCTGGAGGAACGGCGCGGAGATGATGAGCCGATCAGTCGCGGTGGCGATCAGCTCAGTGAGGACCCCCAGAGTCTGTCGGCAACGGGCAGAGTACGCGAGGGACGCAAGCATCTCAGCGGGAGCGGTGATGACCAAATCTGTCGATGAATCGTTAGCCCCGGTCCCGACGCTAGACACTGAGGCCTTCCCAGTACCCGACAAGACGCCGCTGAAGAACGGTGTCCATTCCGCCGAACAGGAAGGCGCGATTCAGGTTCAGGTTGAAGTAGCGGCAACTCGTCTCGGCAAGGTAGGCGCACGCATGACACGCGCCATCGCGGTCCCTGCAAACAGGGTCGTAGATGCATTGGCCCTGGGACTGGACGGACCGAAGCCAGTCCGTGAAAGACTGTTCGTATAATGCTGTCAGGGCACCGATGGTGGCCCCGAAGCGGTGATTGCAATAAATCGAAACTGTCAACGCTCGCGGCAGGAGGTACTCCGAGATGCTCGTCATATCCAGGCCACACAACACGGCAGCTTGGCGGACACACAAATGTGCGAGGGAGTGCAGCAGGCCGAAAACGAGTCGGAGTTCGTCGTTGCCGCGGATGGTCTCGCGGAGATTCGCACCGGCGAAGAGCTGAACGAAATAAGACCTGGCGGACACGGCCGGATTTGTTCCGACGGGAACGACGGGCGTCAAACCATTGGCGCGAAGCCACTGAAGTACCGAGTCCGGGTCCACCCTGACAGAAATGGCATCGGCCCGGATTCGATCGACGAATATAGGCAGACGGCCGGAAAAATTCGGGTCGGACGGAAAAGCATTGAGCCGGCAATCATTGGGCGTGTAAGCAGTCCGGCTGAATCCGTAGGTCGCGGTGACAATGGGAAAGTCGGAATAGAGAAATACATCTTCTAATCGCAGGCGTGTCGCGGTCGCGCGCGCGCCGGCTGGCGCGCCTGCGTCTCCCAGTCCGACCGGGCGGCCGATCTCGAATGGCAGGAGCGCCTCCAGCATCTCCTGCCCGGCCTCTTCCAATGCCGGTGCCTGCACGCCGGAGGCTCCCACGAGATCCTGCGCTATGGTGACCGGATTGCCCGCACTCTGTTCGCGCCTGCGCCGCTGCACCAAACTGGCCAGTTCCTGGGCCATTTGTTCCGGCGACAGCTCATTGTTTGCCTGACGGGCCAGCAGGCTCTCAACGTCCGCTCCGGAGAGCGTGGCATCATTTGAGGCGGTGGCGGCAGTCGATGGGGAAAAGCTGCTGAGCGCCCGATTTACGACGCCTGGCAGGCCCAGGTACTTGGCCGCCGCCACGTACTGCCAGCCGTTGACCGACAGAAAGCCGCTCAGTTCGCGGTTCGGCGTATTCAGCAAAACGGCGCTGTGGGCATAGAAGGTGCGCCCGGCGCGGTGAACCTCCACATCCATGTTGCGAAGCTTGGGATCGTTGCCGGGCCACTGGCACGCGTTGCACCGACCGGAGAATAGCGTTTGCGCCGCGCCGCAGGATGGCGCCCTGCAAACCCACCTGAAGTCGGACAGACGCTCGCTTCCCCGTGTGTCGAGCGCCATCCGAAGGTTGTTTCCGCATCGGCGGCAGGCGGGCGGGATCAACGGCGCGATGGCCCCGCAGCGATGCACCTTGACGAAACGAATCTGGAGGAGCTTTCCGGACCTGCAGACCTGACAGCGGTTGGTCTGAGGAATGGTGCGTCCCGTTCTGTCTACAACGACGCCGCAGGAGCGATTCTGACACCAGAATACGTTCGGAAACAGGGACGACCGAACCTCCTCCGGGTCGACCAGCACGAACCTGGACGGATCGCGAAGCACGTCGTCGCGAAGGACGGGCCTCATGTCGCTTTGCCAGGCGCGGGCCTGCTCGGCCACCTTCAGTAAGACCATCGACGTGTTCAGGTCGTTAACGGCGGTGCCCCGGATAACGTCCACCCGTGCGATGACAGCCACCTTTTCAAAGTCAAACGTACGTCCCGGCAGGTAATTGTATAGAACTTGTTGTTTTCCGCGGGTCATTGATCGCATAGGTTGAACCTCCGCTACACTTGCCGCTGACGGCTGGCCCAGGTGGAACCGTCGTCGTCGAGCGTGATCCCTATTAGCTCGTCTACATCACGCAGGCTTCGCATCGGTTTTGGGATGAGCGCCTCCGAGACGAATGTGGAACTCCCGGCCGCGACAATCTGATCCAAGAACTGCTGGACCCGAAGGCGGATCTCCCCCTGGAACGTCAATTCGCCGACCGACGTGGCATTGTCTACCTGATAGGCTTCCTCCAGAAAGGAAATGAAGTCGGCGGCTCGGATGCTTCCGTCGGCGATCTTCTGCCTCAGGAAATCGAGCATATAGTAGCGCTCAGGTTTGGTCTCCGGAGGCGTCGCCGAGGCCAGGCGTTGCAGGAGAATTGCCATGAACAAGCCCGGCAAGGTCCGGTTGACGCTGAAACGAGCCCATCGGTTGATCGCAACCGGCTCGACAAGACGCCCGAGATACTCGTGGTATTTGGCGAAATAGCTGAAATGACTGCGGTCCCGTTCGCGGATGGGATGCAAGAGCGTGAAAACAACTCCGACATGGGCGCGTCCCACGCGCGAGGACGCCTGAATGTACTCGGCCGTCTGTCGCGGCATGCCGTAGAACAGCATGGCATTGAGACGATCTATATCCACGCCGTGGCTGATCATGCTCGTTGCCAGCACGCAGTCCGGTGCCGCGCCAGGCGCTGGAGTTTCCAGTCTTTCGAGTATTCGAGTCACTTCATCGGTTCGCGTGCTTCCCTTGAGTTCAAGCTTGTTGAGTGCGGGCAGTTGATCCTGCTCCAGATTGGGGTTCAGGTCGCCCTCGATATCATTGGCCACGGAGTCAAGGTCGCGCTGCGCGATAAAGTAGGTGAGAGACGTGCGGTAGAAATCGAGTGTAGAGGCCCACGCGGCGGTGCCGGGCGAAAGCGCTCCGCCAAAGGGATTGGATGCACCTGAAGGGAGCCTTTCCAGCCGGTCAATCGCGCGGTGGTAGGCTTCTATCAGTTCCAGGACTGTGTTAAACAGCGTTTTGTTGTGGGGCAGGATACCGACATAGAGCCGCTGTGGATAGGCCTGCGTCTCGATATAAAATGACTCTGTCAATGTCGGCCCCAGGCCTGGGAATACCCGCGCTTGGGACGGGTCGCGACCGTACAGGTGCTGGATTTGGCGTTCGAATGCCTCCACGGTGGCGGATGAAGCTATGATCTTCAGCGGCGCGGTGTCACCAAAATCACGGCGTAACCTTTGAAGGAACGTCTCATAGTGTCCGTCGAAGGTGCCCAGTCCCTCCTTCAGCAAGTGGAGCTCGTCCTGAATGAAAAGGGACGGTCCGGTGAGGTTGGCCGGTACGCGCTTGTCGAGCAGTCTGGGATTGGAGCAGTCCTTTTGACTGCACTTGCCTTTATAAAAACCGTGGAGGCGGCATCGCCCATCAACCCGGCCGAACAGCTGCGAGAATTTTCGCTGATTGCCGATCGCGGCCAGCTTGTCGATGGTTCCGACGATGACCGTGGGCAGGTGCCGGTAAATCTCGTTATCGACCACCATGACGGGTAGATGGCCTGAAGGGAAGGCGCAGGACGGGTTCGTGCACACATGAAGGACACGGACCGTGCTCGGATCAAAGTCGATCCTAACCGACTTCGTCCGGCATGCTGGACAGTAAATGACGCGCTTCCATTCTTCGCGTTCGCGTGGATCATTCGCCTTCGCCCATGCGGCCTCGACCTCGGGACTAACACGATTGGCCAATTGCGGATTAGCGATCTCGTTTGGGGAGCCGCCCTCTCCGACGAAGTACCCGATGGAGAACCCGTCAACATCCGGCGAGTGCAGTCGCGGGTCGCTCTGCGACCGGCGCACAATGTCTGCAATGCCGATGACATCGGCGATCCTCTGCGTTTGTTGAAGCGTCAGGAGCCGCAACGGAAACCGCGTCCATGCGGTCACGCCCAACCTTTTACCGCGCAACCTGTCAAAAAAGCAGTGGAAGACCAGGGCTCCGAGGTAAGCCTCGGTCTTGCCGCCGCCGGTCGGGAAGTACACGATGTCGACCACCTGCCGCTCAGTCATGCCGGCGCTGTCGGAGGTTGCCAGCGCCACAATCCCCGCAAGCTGACTGACGACGAAGACGATCTGGAACAAACGCCAGCGGTCGCGGTCACGGCCCGCTCCGGCCCGGAGAAACGTCTGGTTCGTGAGGCAGAACGCCAGTAGCGCGTCGGAGTTCTGGCGCAGAAGATCGATGCCGCGGCTGAATCGCGTGATCTCCTCGTTAAACCGTCCGAAATCCCGGTCAAATTCTTGGCCATAGCGTGCCTCCCAGGTGGGATCGCTGGCGCAATATGTCGCGCGGCGCTGCTGCCACGTCAGCCGGTAGGCCTCCATGGCGGAAAGAACCCGACCCAGGACCGGCAAGGGCGCAGACGAGAGCTCGTCGAAGAGAGCGGCAGGGGCCGTCTGAGTGGTGAGCCGCGGTTGACGATATGTCGGTATGTGGGTGGAGGATATGGCGGAAGGAGCCGACGGGTCGCGTTCCAGGCCGCAATTGAACCCGCGTCCCCAGATAAGGCGGTCATAGCGGAATCCCCGAGGGGCAAGGTCGAGTTCGAAAGGTAAGAGCGTATTGCTCGGAAAAGTCAGCCGAAATCGCGTATCGAAAATGAAGGGCTCCCGGTGAGGGCTTCCATCGTCCAGGGATGTGTTGACCAGTTCCAGCGAGAATAACAGCGGGCTATTGGTTGCCGTTGATTGCTCCGAGATGGCCGCGTTGACGATCCATGCCCAGCTCGGCGGCACCTCCACCGTTAGGCCGGCAAGAAACGATCGATACGCGCCAGGGCTCTGGAGGGCCGGTACTGGCACCTGGATCTTGGTGCCTGGGCCTCCATTTGTCCTGATGCGCTCCGGGTCCGCCATGGCGACGGCCACAGCCCTCTGCATTTCACGGTCGAGCGCCGTGCGCAGCGGATTGGTATCAACTGTCCAAGCGCCTGATGGATCACGGGTCAGGATAAGCTGTGCCGGTGTGGCACATGGCACTTTCCGAAATCTTTTGAACAAGCTGTCATCGGGGGGGCGTGGCGAGCGTCTCCCTCCGCCGGCGCCAGCAGCCAGTGGTGGTGGAGATCCTGCGTTGCCATCAGTGTTTGGCCCTGAGTCGTCATCAGCCGCGGTTTCATTGCCGTCATCGACTGCGTCCGCTTCGGAGTCTGCCTCAGTTGCCCTCTCCCCTGCTTCCTCTTCTCTTCCCCGTTCGGGCGGTTGAGAGGGATCGGGCGCGGGGAAGTCTTGCTGGAGATGTTTTCGCTGCTGGTCGAGGCTGGGAAAAACCCGATAGTACACCGACCAGCAGACCTCTGCCTGGAGAACCAATGGCGGTTCCGGCGGCTGCAATCGAAACTGGCCGCCCAAGGCGAACGGCGCTATCTTCGTTTGCATCTCGATCTTCCCTGCCGATCCAACAGGCGCGGCGCGCAACGCTGTCTGGACTGACCGCAGGTTTCCGATGAAGTACACGTCGCGCGGATAGTTCCGGTTACACTCGGGCGCGCTGGCACCCGTGCCAAAGTCCCGGATGGTCGCGACGAGATATTCGGCCAAGAGAGTCTCTTCCGTATTCAGGGCCAAAGCCGCCATTTCAGCTCCTTTCAAGCCGACCGAGTCTGTTTTTGAAAACTGGTCCCGACACGGGACGTTTATCCGTGACCCGCAGCAGCATCAGAGAGCTGCGAAAGTCGTCGAAGGTAATTCCCAAGTCGGCATCAATAATGTCTGGATCTGCCGAGGATTCGCCGCTCAGAGCCTGACTGCGGAGCCAGGAATTTAGCCTGCGCGCAAGCGCCCGGTGGAAATCGCCGAGCCGCTTGGCGGCGGCGTGAATCCTCTTGTAGTTCGATACGACGAACGGCACATTCAGGATGCTGCCCAGACGCAACAGATCCTGCGGGTCGTCAGGACAGAGGGTTTCGCGGAGAAGCCAGAGGCGGACCGCCGGGTAGGATATGGTACTCCCCTCATCCAGCAGCGCCCTGTGCAGGGACGTGAGCGGACTCGACACGTGGCGACCGTACGTGTAATACGCCTGCGCGATTTCGTCTTGCCATCTCTTTACCAGTGCCACATGAAGTGCAAAACGCGGATGGCTGTGCACGCGCGAAATAAGAAGGTCATAAAAGCTCTGGCGGCGCTCGCCGTAGATCAGAAGGACCCGGTCGTTAACCCGGATGGCGCTGATGTACCGTTGCTCGATGGCGGGACCCTCGGGCGAGGAAATCACCACATACAGCCGTTCGTCAGGCGCAAAGACCCCGTACCAGCCCTGTTCGAAGGACAAATGCACCGCGTCCGAACACCACTCATCGATATCAGGGCCGTCAGAAACGTTCTCGCCTGACGAGGGAACGATGGTCACGGTTTCATCGTCGCCGCTTGCTTCGCTGAAGAGTTTCGAAAGCTCGTCCACCGCGTCGAAGCCGTAAAGCAACGACTTATCATATGGCTTGGAGCCCGTCTTCCGCCCTGAGCCGGCTTCGAACTCGACGCTTCGGCGCAGCCCGACACGGTGAGTGTCGGGCGGTTGCGCATCCAGCCGCTCCTTTCCAGACACCGCAACCAGAGCCGATGTCAGATATTCAGGATCGGGATTGCATCGGGACGCCCACTCGACGACGCGGCGCGAAAGGCTGCGCTCCTGATACTCATACACGAACACGTCCACGCGCCGGTGGGAAAAGCACGGCAGCAAGTTGCCCGTAACATGAGGACTCGGAACGCCGGTCAGAAGCACAGTACCCGCGCATAACCCTGCCGGCTGTGCCGCCTGCGAATCAGGATTCGACGCAAAGATCTCGATGTCCCGGAGTTCGCTCAGGGTCACGGGGACGGTGCCGATTTCTGCAAGATCCGATTCAGTAATGTTGTAGTAAGCGAGAAGTGCCAGCAAGAATAACTGCTTCCTGGATCTGCTCGTGAAAGTAAGGTAGCGGATCTCACGGTTCTTAGGTTCGTCCAGAATCAGCGTGCCCAGGGCGCGCCAAAGCGGGGGTGATCCTTGTCGCATCGCTTCTACAGCGGCGGCGCTTCGGGATTCCGCCGCTTCCAACTTTGCGACGATTTCCTGGTAACCCGATGCGCAATGGCCTTGGAAGCTTTTGCATGATTGCCGCAGGTAATGGAAGGATCTAAGGCCATAGAGCTTCTGCGCTTCGGCCTCATGGAAGTCCACGGGAACGGCGAGAGCCTCAACACTGCGGAGATAACGCCAGTGCGCAAGCACCGCCGCCCGTGGCAGACTATTCTCTTTCGTCCTGGTAGCAGTCGCGAGTTCCTGCGCGGCGCGGCGGAGATCATCGCTGACGGCATCGATCCCGGGACCGCTGAGCACAAGGGGCTGAATGGAAGTCTCGGCGGTATGATCCGCGAAAACGCCGTTGTCGTTGCCGACCTGACCAAGCGGAGGGCGCAGGACCCCGCCGGACAAAGGCCAGATATGGACC
>Ga0302325_10035057_pt1 | contig 10260 bp, 16 predicted proteins | sample Palsa_T0_2_FD_201948 | JGI IMG/M metagenome (GOLD analysis project Ga0302325, IMG submission 201948) | Peat permafrost microbial communities from Stordalen Mire near Abisko, Sweden - Palsa_T0_2 | ecosystem: Environmental > Terrestrial > Soil > Palsa > Peat permafrost | place: Sweden: Abisko...
CTCTCAGTGTATACAACTCTTCCATCCGCTCTTGAAACAAGTATCACCGTCTGCTCTCGTGTGCCGTACCATCGAGGATGATTTGTATCGCCCCACTCGGTAATCGCGTGTGTGATGTCTGCGGGTATCGATGGTAATGATGGTGTTGCGTATCGGGGTATAAAAATCGAGTTGCAAAGGGTGTCCACCGTTGGAGTTACTTTGAACGAGTTTGTACTACCGTCAATACAGTACACCTGAGATGTACCATAATAATTCAAACGCCTTCTGAATGAATTCCTCTTCGTTATCAATATCATCCTTCGTCAATTCATCCACCAGTTTCTTGCCCTGTTTGACTTTCGGCCATTCATCATGGATCAACGAATTTGATAATCCTTCACAAACATACTCCTCCTTGCCAACATAATCCGGGCCCTTATCCAGCGAGGATCTGTTACTCAAGACAGTATACCCATCCTCTCCTAGCAATCCACAGAGCAATGAAAATCCGCCTACATTCTTGTACACACCCGTCTGTAAAACCTCCTGAATCCAGTCGCAGACCTCCTTCTCACTCAAGAGAAACTCCTTTGTAATCTCGCCCCTCGATACAGTACCCATATTTGCACCCTCCTCAGTCTCCTCGCGATAATTCGTAAGCACTGCAATTCTGCCCTGTCGAGTGATCCCAAGCCATGTTCCCTGAGAAGGCCGCGCGAGATCCCGTCCGCCAAGCACATTAGGATGAGCAGGCCACCATGTCGCCGGTAGTGTTGGTCGCGCTAGGAACTCATCCCGGTTCGACAGAACGATGTAGTATTTCTTTGTTTTTGTTATTAGCAAGATACACATTGTGAGAGTGGTTGTTGGTTGACGGCGACGGCGACGAGTTCGTGGGGAATAATCAGGCTTTTTGTACCTTAGATCTGCGCTCCGAGCGTCGGGAATTCGGGGGGGTCACTTGACTGATTTCTGGATGTGGAAGTGATCCCGCGTTGCTTAAGATGGAGATGAAAACGATAATGATGATAACATTCCGCAGGATCTAATCTCTCGAAGCTTTCCATGATTGCTATCATATCAAAGAACTTGATCATCTTATGCGGATAAAGTAGTATCCTGTGTAACAAATCCTCTTCAATTAGGTTAATAGCTCCGATATCTGACCAGTCACTGCAGCCACACTTGGTATTCCCAACAACGCTATTTCCCCAATCGATCTCATCATTCTCAGATAACAATGACCCGAGTGCCAAACGGAGCCGCGGCAATGATTGATCATCTGGAGCATACCCATCATTCGCAAGTATTGCCTGGTAAAAGACTGCACGGTCCGTGTTGGCAGTGTGAATGAAATCCAAGTATAGTAGATTGCATGATATTCGATTAAAAAAATGAGAATCCTGTCTATCGCTGGCTAATGTCACACTGTTATACAAACCGCGCCCCCATCCCTAATCCAACAAAGAATACACATTAAGCCGTACTGGTCCACCACAATACTCGACACTATTCCCCCCGCAAGGCATATTACATCCATACGCAATAGGATCCTGACCTCCACTCGAGACACTAAATCCAGCGATTGTATCGCCACAATAGCATTGCGTTCCGTATTCCACACCCGCCACCGTGTTGTTATTGCTCTTGCAGAATGCAGCACATTTTTCCACCGTCATGGCGTTGTCGAAGTATATATTTGAAGACAGGGCACGCGTGTCGAGACCGTCCGTGTAGCAGCCCAGGTAGGACCAGCCTGCGAGGGACGTGACTGTGAATGTTTGTTGTACGTAGCCCACGTTTGTAAACATCGACAGACGCCAGCTACCTCCGCAGAGCTCTGTAGAATCGCCTAAATATTAGTTTGCATGAAAGTAGAAAGAGCAGTACCATTGCAGGCCATGTTACAGCCACTGGTTGCAGGCCCGTTGCCTGCACTGATGTAGTTGTCGCACCAACATTCGCCTCCGTACTCCAGACCGGCGAACTTGAAGTTCAATGCACTACAAGTGTCGAGACATAATTGTTCTGTCATGCTTGCGCTGGGGATGTTCTGGAAATGGCCTAGTGCACGGGTTCCGGTGTCGGTGTAACATCCGACGTTAGTCCATGATCCGTATGAAGCGAGTTGCGTTGGACCGACTGACGTGCTGGAAGTCGATGTTGTGGATGTCGCAGAGGAGGAAGTGGTGCTAGCTGAGGTAGACGAGCTGACCTGCGAAGATATACTGGATGAAACAGACGACGAGGTGATAGATGTAGACGTGGTAGATGTAGATGACGAGGTGATAGATGTAGACGTGGAAGATGTAGATGACGAGGTGATAGATGTAGACGTGGTAGATGCAGACGACGAGGTGCTGAGGGTGGCGGAGGTAGAAGTGCTGGTTGACAGACGAGTCTGAGAGCTGCTCGAGGTTGTAGAACTGCTTGTACTCGTCACCGGGACAGACGAAGTTGTAGACGATACCCCCGTCGTCGTCGCCAAACTCGTAGGATACGTCATGGTAATAGGCCAACTACTCCCAGCACATACACCCTGAATAGGGCCGCAAACAACCGCCAAGTAATTATTGCAAACAGGTTGATAAGATAAAATAATTGTCCCCGTAAACTGAGCGTTGATCTGAGTAAAGCAGTTCGCGTAATTGGCATTACAAACGTTCCAGGCGTTCCAACAGTCGCTGCTCGAAGAATAGACGGAGGCCAAGGGCGTCGGGGGAACAAACGTGAATGCTCCGCTGACATAGAGATTGTTTGTTGTCCCGGACGCGGTGGATGTGGTGCTAGTAGCGGTGTTGGACGTGCTCGAGAGGGCTGTTGTGATACTCGAACTGGAGCTGCTGGTACTAGTCGAAGTACTGGAGCTACTGGAGGTAGTTGAGGTGCTTGTGGTACTCGGCCTTGTTGAAGAGCTGCTGCTGGAGGTACTCGCTGTCGTAGAAGTGCTTGTCGAGGTTTGGGTAGATGATGAGCTAGTGCTGGTACTGGTACTGGTACTGGTACTGGTAGACGTTGAACTTGTGGTAGTAGACGTACCCTTCGAAGTGGAAGTCGATGTCGAAGTACTTGAGGTGGAAGTGCTTGAGGCCGAGGTACTGGAAGACGTTGTGCTAGTGGTTTTAGCAGTTGATGTGGATGAAGTCGACGGGGTTGACGACGTCGAAGTACTGGTGGTCTTCACGGAGGAAGTCGTAGGCGTGCCGAAGGGGCCGTTGTTACAGATCGTTGCCATCGGGTAACAGGTTTGTTGCTGGATGTTCAAACAAACCGAGTTGTACTGATAATTGATATTATTATAACAGTCTTGACTGTCAGCGAAGCAAATCGCCATCCAGTTCCAACAATCTGCAGCGTTGGTGAAATAAGAGGGGAGCGGTGTCGCGAACGAATAAGTGGAGGTGATGGTGTTGGCCGCCGGGCTGGTGGTCAGAACGGCGTCAATGATTGCATTGCGGCCAGCTGAACTGGTCGTCGCAGCTAGCGCCGCCGGCAAGCTGTAGGTTGGAGCTGCGGCAGCACTGGTGCTTGTTGTAGGCTGATTGTAGTAATTGGCCACTTTCTCCATATCGGCGACTCCGGCGGTCTTTGCAGAGCCCGTGCCGGCAAAGGGTCCGTTGTTACAAGTAGTCGACATAGGATCGCATGTCTTGGCCTGCCAAGTCTTGCAAAGAGTCATGTACTGCCAACCAACTGTCTATTAGCCTAAGAAATGTCAAGAATCGGTACCTGAGCTGTAACAGTCCTGGACATCATCATAACATATCGATCTCCAGTTCCAGCAGTCTTGAGAGTTCTGGAACACCGTCGGATATGCATTTGGGGGCGTCATTGTCGTAGCAGTCCCGCGCTTGACAAGTCTCGCCAGTCCGGTATTGGCCGGCACTGGACTTGGTGATGGTACGCCCGCGACCATCACACTCCACACCATTAACAACGCAATCAACATGACCTTGAAACCCATCCTGACAAAGAGTTTAATGCAAAAGAGTGTAGATGCTGTTTAACTTGTAGAGAAAGACTGGGGGGATGGAGGTCGGAGAGCAGTGCTTATTAGTACCATCACAGAACGCCTCCAAAGTTCCAGCTGGTCGTCGTCTCCCGGGCGTACTGTGCGTCCGCTCTGGGATGACGGAGCTTGTGCCCCTGTCCACATCGATCCAAGACAGTGGCTTGCAGCACGGGCTCGGAACGCGGGAACGCCATTGGGATCGAGATGGCTTTGTTGGATCCAGAGCCGCAAAAAGCTTGGTGCTCGGCCGTCAAGGTGAAGTGATCGACCGCATCCGGATCAACAACCATCGGGCGTCTGTCACCTGATTGCTCTGATTGGCGGGAAATCGCGGGTTCGATCGTGATGGCGTCGGCCGCCACCGATTCTTGTTTGACCTTAGCCGACCAATTCGGTTCATCATCGTCTGCTTTGATGTCTCTTCCCGGACCCGTATTTCGTCCCTGAGAAGCAGCGGAACATCTGGAAATCAAGCCTAATTGTAGAAGGCATCTAGGAAGAGTGTTCGTCACAAGGGCTGAATAATCTAGCACGATTCTTTCGAAGTTTGGCAGCACAGAGAAACATGCATATGGGTCGTAGAAAGAAAATTGTCGAGCTCGCTGAAGTTGACTCACCGTTACCTGCCACACCTCGGCTCGGGCCGTCTGTTGGCTGAAACGTGCCCCGATACTTCCGATTGACTCCGATTGACAGCTTGTACGACGATGTCCCTCGACTAATGGGAGACATATTTCATTCAGGGTCCGCTGTCTTACATGTGTGTCATAACGTTTTCGTCAAGGGGCACATTGCATTAAGCCTCAATAAGAAACGTGCCTATGACAGGCACATGGCGAGAACAAGCGAGAAATTCAGGGGATGCCATCACGGAACGGGTGTAGAGTACATTTCATGTCCCGCAAATTGACCACTCGCGAACTGGCAAGGCCTACAAAGAGCATCCTTGCCCTGGTTTCAGAGTTCACTTGGATGTGGTACCTGGAACTGAATTATCAAAAGCGATCACTTTTATCCATTGGCGGGGGTTGTTCAATCGTGTCCTTCAGGACATTAACTTCATTAGCGCTTTGTAAGGCGGCCTAGGTCATTGAACTCCGTCGGTCCGAAGGAAATGCCGGTGAGTTGAGATCAAGGAATTCAGTAAGAGGGGCCTCTAGAGCCAAGATCGTCTTGAGTGAATCAAAGCGAGCTGGTAGCGCATATCCAGAATAAAGATCGCTCCCCTAACCGACCGCATATCTGTCACTGCTTTTGCTTGTCCCTGATGAAAGACTCTCAGCAAGAGTTGATCGATCTGATCCCTTTTTTGGGATCGGCCCCGCAACCACACGCATGGGATGGGATCCCCCGCAAATAGCCGATTTACCCGCCTGCACGGACTTTTTACTCCTTTTCAGATAATCTCTCAGGGCCATCATTCTCCGACCACACAAACCTTAATAATCTATGCACTAACAGCATCTTGATAACCACCACCCTCACCGCGGACCATCCGAAGCACGACCGACAATGACCGAACTAGGTCGCGTCCATTCACTTGCTTCCTCGACCCGTGAATCGGCGCTTGTTGCGCCGCCGCAATCGACCGCGGAGACGGTTGCAAGCCGCGGCAGCGACGAGGTCAAGAAAGAAAGCACGGAAGACGCCGTGGTGGATGTGTATCCTGGGGACCATGGAGATCGGAGGGCCATTGTGGTGTCAATAGGGGTGTTCTTCGCTCTGTTTGTGGGATTTGGGATATTGAACATTCCAGGGACCTTTCAGACTTATTGGGAGAATAATCAGTTGAGCGAGTATTCACAGAGTCAAGTCGGCTGGATTTGTGCGGTGCAGTTCTTCTTGACATTGTTCGGGAGTGTGTTTTCTGGACGATGGTTTGATATGCATGGCGGCAAGGTGGGCACCCCTTTTGCGCGCGAGGATTGACTGTAGTTATCCTTATTAGTCGGATCAATAGTATTCTTATGGGCGTTTTTCATGGTAAGTCTGTGTACAGAGTATTATCAGTTCTTCTTGGCGTATGGGGTATTTCTCCCTATCCTCCAATATATACTAATGTAGATTTTACTCGGATTAACCGCCAGCATGATGTACTTTCAAAAACACCTCCATATTTAGCTAACCCGTAGTTTCATCCCTGCCGTAGGCGTAACAGCACAGTGGTACTATCACCACCGCGGTCTTGCCTCAGGAATAACCTTCACGGGCGGCTCCGTAGCGGGGATCGTCCTCCCCATCGCCATGCGCCGCCTCTTCACAACACTAGGTTTTCCCTGGACAGTCCGTATCGTAGGTTTCGTCTTCCTGTGCTCCCTCGTCGTAGGAAACCTGCTCATCCACCCTCACATCCCGCCCTCGAAAAAGCTCTCCGGAAAAGTCATCGATTTATCTGCTTTAAAAGATATCCGTTTCACGTTACTGGGAATGGGTATCTTTTTCTCAGATTGGGCGTTATTCGGACCTATCACGTTTATCACGAGTTATTCCCTTGCACAGGGAATCGATCCCAATCTCTCGTATTATATGATTGCTATTCTCAACGTGGGGAGTTCGCTTGGGCGAATCATCCCGGGTCTCTTAGCAGATAAAATCGGGCCGTATGGATCCCGTACCTTTATACATGCAGGGTATCTGACATTAGCTTCAATGTGATGATCATGTGCACCGCGTCAACAGCTCTTTTTGCCTTCGCGTTATGGCTTCCCACGTCCTCCGCCGCAGCAACCATCGCCTACTCCATCATGTTCGGCTTCACCAGCGGCGGGTACATCTCGCTCATGCCCGTCCTCGTCGGCCGAATCTCCAAGCTCGAGGAATTCGGCACGCGTTACGGCACGGTCCTGATCTTTGCGTCCATCGCGTATAATCCTGGGGTGTTCGTGTGTAATGTGTAGGAGCTTGACGGGCGTGCCGATCGGGGGGGAGCTGATTGGGGATCATGGGACGGATTATTTTGGACTCATTATCTGGACGGGGGTCACTAATATCGTGGCATCGATGTTCTTTTGTTTGGCCAGATGGAAGGTTGGAGGGAGGACTATTGCGAAATTTGTATAGGGTTTACAATACAGGTTATATCAATGCATGCACAGGACTAGAAAAGCTGGATGGCAAAATGTATATATAGATATAAAACAGGATAATAAAACAACTGACTTCAGACAAAAATCGGACTTAATCAATCTCAACGTCGCCCCGATCTCAAAATATCGTAACAAAACCTTGTACTCAATTCAACTAAACACTTTTATTTTAAATAAATATACTTGAACTGAACCGGATTGAACAGTCAGATGAAAACTGAACTTAACAAACTCCTCTCTTGAAGACTCCGTCTCCCTTCTTTTGCTCCTCCATTTTCTTCCTGAATTGATCGGCCTTCTCTTTTCCCCACTTGCCCCATCCGCCCCAATTCTCCTTGCCCCCTGCGATTCTCTCGTTCAACGTGGGTTTGGTATCAGGATGTGCAAAGGCTTCAATATCAACCGGATCAGCAGTCATTAAAGTTTCCGTCACTTCCACAATATCCTCAATCAGTTTATCCACCATATCTACCATCAAAAACCTCCCTCACAATCACATGTAAAACAGAACCCAGTCCAGCAGAATGGTTAGGATGAAAGGCGGTGGCGGGGGACGGGGGATGGGGGTTTACTAGCAGAAAACGACTCCCTGATAACAGCTCTAAGAATCTCGGTCCTCTCCTCATTGGGTGGAAGAGGATAATTAGGCAATATCCATCCTTTGACTCGCAACAAGGTACTCACACTGGCCTGTTTCACTTGAGGGTATTCCTTCCTGAACTCGTCGGTGAAATGGAAACTTACGACAGGGAGGCCCGCGACGTAGCGTTCGGGATCGTCCTTGGAAAGTAACATTGCCGAGGGACTGGAGAGCACCTTATGGATCGATGAGACGCAGGTGTAGTCTATGATTAGCCTACGCACTTGAGGTATATTGGAGGTATATTGGAGTGAGGTAGGACAAGTGGGATCGAGGAGGGGAAGGGGAAGTACATTGAGTTGCTTCGAGGGCGTTAGAGAGGAGACGCGCATTGTTGAGATCTTGGCGCATGATGTTCTGGTACCCCGCAAACCCCAAGCGAATGAAACTGAAATACTGTGCAATGACTTGATTTCCCGGTCTCGAGAAGTTCAAAGTATAAGTCTCCTCAGTGCCTAAACGTCAGATCCCGCTGATAAAAGCCCCGCCAATAGGGCGCGTATACCTCCAAGGTAATGCAATTCAAACTTGAGATAAGCGGGAAGTTGTGCCTCATTACGGAAAATAATCCACCCGAGTCCCGCATAAGTGAGACCATACTTATGTCCCGACCTAGAATTGTCAATATCCCTACATACAAAGAGGGAGTGAGATGCAGGAGGGGTGCAGGGGTGCAATACGTGTTGATGCTCTTCACGCGAGGGACATCGAATCCGAATTTCACGCTCGGAGTAGCGAAGGGGCAGAACATCGCCCCGGATGCCCCGTCAACATGAATAGGGATATCAAGACCTGTGTCTTCTTGGAATTGGTCCAGAATGTCCGAGACTTGTTGGAGAGGTTCGTAGTGGCCGGTATACGTTGACCCGAGAATGACAAAGATCCCTGTTTGTCAGATTTATCACGTATAAAGAGTGCTGGGAGGGGGGGCGGAGCGGAGGGTACCGATGGTGTTTTCGTCGAGGTTTTCGCGGATTTTGGTCACGTCGAGGCAGTAGTTGCTTTCCTTGGTGACGGGAATGATTCTCGCTTCAACATCAAAGTACCTAGCGAATTTCCTACTCGTTAAATTCTTTCTCGTTAAGACTCGTACTCAAGTGCGACTTGGGCATTCGCACCCATCAAGATATTGGGTCTCAAAATATCCTTGCCTAGGAATTAAAACTTTACAGCTTTATGGAGGGGAGGAGATTACCCTCCTTCTGACGACGTTCGACCCATCGTCGTTTCATGGCCATGCCGCCGAGGTGGATTGCTTCAGAGGAGCCGGTGGTTGCTGTTCCGATCGCGGTTTCACCTTTCGGAATGCGCCACAAGTGAGAGAGCATACTGATACAGCGTTGATGTATATGCATCATCGCGGGATATTCATCCGCGTCTGCAAGATTCTTTGACAAATTCTCCATGATCAATTTTTCCTATCATCAGATATGTATCCCCAACACCCCAAACTCCAATAAATCGCCAATCCAAGCGATCGGACTACTTGCGGGATAGAGAGACAAGGAAGATAGGAGGGATCGGACGGTACCGCTTCAGGTTCCATGTAAGTATGCACAAAAGACGCGAGATTCAAATTTGGTTTTCCATCGAAATCCAACTCGTCATGAATCAATTGATACGCCGCATTGGCATTGATTCCACCCTTCGGGAGGGTGTATTTCGGGATATCCTCCGTAGACCCATATCGTGAGGAATACGGAGTCGCAAGGGTATTCTTCATATGTCTTGTCTTGTGTACGTCGGTCTGACTTCCACTGCGCGAAATGGAGAGCAATTCATCCGCGTCGACGTGCTACTTATTAACATGACCCTTTTGGGATGTACCTTGTGAAGAACCATTGCTTAGATAGTGGATTTAAGAGGAATTGAGAGAACTGAGTGTTGTGGAATGTTGAGGAGTTGCGGGACGACGACGGGTTTTGAGGATGGGTCCAGCCAGCCAGAACTTGGATGCGGGAGTGACGCCCAAGGCGCAGGTAGCATGACGTATCGACTGCAGCGCTCGCTTAAAAACACGGACCTCCGAAACGCGGCGTCCAAAAGCGTCCGTTGCCTGGGGAACCCCTTGGACCGAGGGGATAAGGTCCCGTCCGCCGGCCCTCTCCTGAAAACTGTTGTTTGTCACTCTTGGCGCGTGTGTTTTTGAGAGGAAGATGTAATGTCGCAACACCAGAAAGTCGACGATGAACGTCTGCGGAATCGACGCTGCGGAATCGACAATTGTCCTTCAAAAAGGTATTTTCGCATCGATGGACGGATTGTCTGTGATCGTGGACACGAGCAGGTGTCCCCCCATCCGCCCTGTGGTTATTATTCTGGGTGTTGATGAGGGCAGAATTTCTTGGAGACGGCGGAGGATGATGATATTCCTGCTTCGTCCATGAAAGTGCACAAATTCGATTCCCAGGATGGCCCGAGACGGAAAAAGGAGGGACCGAAAGGTATATTTCCACAAGTCAGAGGGAAGAGGTTGATGGTAGCGTTGACGAGTGAGGAGAATGAGGTGTTGTATTTGGAGTGTTATCGGTATGTGTTGC
>Ga0302325_10035058_pt1 | contig 10260 bp, 13 predicted proteins | sample Palsa_T0_2_FD_201948 | JGI IMG/M metagenome (GOLD analysis project Ga0302325, IMG submission 201948) | Peat permafrost microbial communities from Stordalen Mire near Abisko, Sweden - Palsa_T0_2 | ecosystem: Environmental > Terrestrial > Soil > Palsa > Peat permafrost | place: Sweden: Abisko...
ACATCGCGGTGGCCAACGCCGGTGTGGCCTTCCCCGGCTCTCTGCTGCACATCACTGCCGAGCACTGGATGGGGCCGATCGGGGTCAACGTGCTGGGGACCGCCCACACCATCAAGCACGCGGCGCTACGTATGAAGAACACCGGCGGAGGCTCGATCGTGACCATCTCGTCGATCGCCAGCGCCCGTCCGGCCGCGTTCATGAGCACATACTCGGTCAGCAAGGCCGCCCTCGACGAGTTGACCCGCGTGTCCGCCGCCGAGTTCGGCCGCTTCGGTATCCGGGTCAACGGCATCCGACCCGGCTGGATGCGAACCGAGACGGTGGAGGCGACGACCTCGGCCGAAAACCTCGCCCTCATCCGGCGGGACACGCCGCTGGCGCGTGAAGGAACGTTCGGGGAACTGGGCGAGCCCGACGACGTAGCCCGTGCCGTCGTCTACCTCGCCTCCGACTATTCCAACTGGATCACGGGACAGTTGCTCGGCGTCTGCGGGGGCTCGTCACTGTCGCCACCCTCGGGGGATTTCTCCGAGCTGGCTCGGATGATCTTTCCCGACGACATGGCTCGTGATTTCGACAACGCTGCTTTTGAGAATTCAGGGGCCAAGTGATGCGCGCGTGGCAGGTGCAATCTCACGGTGAGCCCGCGGACGTGTTGGTCCAAGTAGAGCTAGAAGAGCCACAGCCCGGTCCGGGTCAAGTGGCGATCCGAGTGACCGCGGCAGGGATCGGGCTCCCGGATGTGTTCATGTGTCGCGGCTCTTATCCCCTCACCCCACCGTTGAATTTCACCCCGGGGCAAGAAGGGACGGGTGTGGTGACCGCGGTTGGAGAGGATGTCGACCTGCCGATCGGTACTCGGGTGATGACAACCTGCGATTTCATCGCCGGGCACGGTTCGTTTGCCGAGGTGTCGTTGGCCGGCACTGATCAGGTATTTCCGGTGCCCAAAGGCCTGAGTGACGCCGAGGCCGCCGGGTTTTGGATCCCTCATATGACCGGGTGGATCGGCCTGGTGGAACGGGGCAAACTTGCGCCCGGGGAGTGGCTGGTCGTACTGGGCGCGGCTGGCGGAAGCGGGATCGCCGCGGTGCAACTCGGCAAGGCGCTCGGCGCTCGGGTGATCGCTGTGGTCAGCGACGATGAGCGGGCGGCGTTTTGTCGAGAACTCGGCGCGGAGGCCGCCCTGAACCGCCACGACGGACCGCTGGCTCCGGCGCTGCGAGAATTGACGGACGGTCGAGGTGTGGACGCCGTCTACGACCCGGTCGGGGGATCGGTGGCAGTGGACGCGGCCAGCGCCATGGCCCGCGACGGCCGACTGTTGGCCGTGGGCTTTGCCAGTGGGACTTGGCCCCAGATCGAGCCGCTCCAGCTGGTCGTGAGCAACACCGCGCTCGTCGGTGTGTTCGCCGGCGGGTACGCGCGCGCCGACCTCGATCGTATGCACCGACAGCTGTCCGATCTGATCGCCGATGGCCGCCTACGGAACGCGGTTACCGCCACGGTCGGTTTCGCCGATTTGCCCCGCTCCCTGCAGAGCCTGGCGAACAACGCGGTGATCGGCAAGCTTGTCCTCGACGTGGCCGGGTCATCGACCGACCCGGGATCCTGAGTCTGGTCCAAGCGGCCGGAGTCGGATCGTGAGGCGGACGAGCTCGTCTCTGCGCACCTGTCACCCGGCCGAGGCCACTGAGTCGGCTGCGATGGTGAGCAACGTCCGGGTTTCCGCTCGCCCGGAGAAGTTGGGGTAGGGGATTCCCAGGTACTTCTGGGAGATCTCGTCGATGCTCTCGGCTCCGCCTTCGGTCGTCGTGGAGACCACGCGACCTCGCACCGCGAAGTAGCGCCTCGTCTCGTCGGGGTCGACTACGTTCACCGCGACACGAGCGTCCCGGGCGACGTTCTTGGTCTTTTGTGTCCAGTCGGGGGTATTGATCACGATGTGCTCGCCATCGGTGGTCACCCATGTCTGGGTCAACTGCGGAGAGCCATCCGGCATGATGGTGGCTATGAAACACGGGCTAGGACGGCGCAGCAGGTCGAGCAGCTCCTGGGGCAGGGGGATGGACAACGCGGGCTCCTTCTGATCGATGGTGTCCTGTCGAACGTAGATCATGTGAGAGATCCGGGTCGGTGACCTCAGATGGCTCGGGCTGCCCGTGCTCCATCCAGGGTGGCATGCATGATCCGGCGGGGGGCAAGGGCATCCCCGATGACATGCACTTCGGGAAGCTGACCCTCCAGCGCCGAAACGAGCAAGTCGTCAGGGACGAGACCGCACGCGAGGACCACGGTAACTGCCTCCAGGCGACGCCCCTCGCCGCTGAAGGTCCCCGAGACCACCGCACTTCCGGCGTCAACAGCCACCAGTCGGTGCAGCAACGACACGGTGACCCCCTTCTTGAGAAGTCGCTGCATGACCACGAAACGGGTGCCGTCCTCCACTCCGTCGGCAAAGTCAAACCGTTCGGAGATGAACTCAACGGTACAGCCCTGATCGGCCAGGAACTCAGCGATAGTCGGCCCAGCCAGATGATTGTCGAAGCCCCCCACGACCAGCGCGGCGCCGGCCACCGGCTTCCCGGCGAGTACATCGAGCGCGCCCCGGACATTCGGCCCCTCGATCCCGGGTACGTCGGGGACCAGCGGCCGGCCACCGGTGGCGACTACCACCACGTCCGGAGCGAACGCGATCAACTCCTCTGCAGTGACCTCGTTCCCGAGCATCATCTCCACACCGAGGCGGGCCAACTGCGGTTCGAAAAACGCGGCATGATCTCGCAAGTTACGTCGGTTGGGATCGGTGGCCAGCAATGCGGGAGTACCCCCGATCTGACGTCGCCGATCAGCCAGGTAGACGTGGTGACCACGCAGCGCGGCTACTCGGGCCGTCTCCAGCCCGGCGGGACCAGCCCCGACCACCACCACGTTCTTGGGGCGGGCTGCGGGCACGATCACCATCTCGTCTTCACGGGCTGCGGCCGCATTGACCGCACACGTCAGCGGTGTACGGTGCAGCCCGATGTGGTGGCACTCCGACAAGCCCAAGCACATTCGGACATCCTCGGCCCGACCAGCGCGAACCTTGTTGGGAAGATCAGGATCAGCGATAAGGGCGCGGACCATCCCAACCAGGTCTGCCGAGCCGTCGGCCAGAATCCCCTCGGCAATGGCCGCATCGGCGATACGGCCCGTGACGATGACCGGCACATCTACGACCTTCTTGATGGCCGCGGCCGTTGCCGCGTTGAACGCCGGCTCCTTGTACCAAGGGCTCACATATGCCGTCTCCAGCCCGCCGCCGAAACCTGCGTAATTCCCACCGCTCACACTCACATAGGCCACGTGCGGACCGAGCAGCCGGCACACCTCGGTCAGCTCGTCAACCGTGAGTCCCCGATGCTCGCCATCACCGTCGACGCCAACGCGGATTCCTATCGGGAAGTCCGGCCCCACCATGCCTCTGGCCTCAGCGATCACGGCCAGCACGAAGCGAACGCGATCGCCACGCGTCGCCCCCCAGCGATCTGTGCGTCGATTGAAATAGGGCGAGAGAAACTCGTTGACCAAGTATCCGTGCGCACCGTGAATCTCGGCCGCGTCGAGCCCGGCCTCCTTCGTCCGGCGAATGGCGTGGGCAAACGCCAACACCAGATCTTCGATCTCGTGCTCGGTGAGCGGGTGGGGGCTGAGCGCCTCGTAAGGATCCTGGACTGCCGAGGGAGCCATCACCGCGTTCGCGTTGCTGCCATGTCGCGCTGCACCGGAATGGTAGACCTGCGCGAAACAGCGTCCCCCTTCGGCATGAACGACCTCGGCTCGACGGCGCAGACCCGGGAGCATGACCTCGTCATAGTGGGCGATGCCTTCGGGAGTCACGGGCGAGAGGGCCTTGCCATCCCAGTCAGGAGCCGACGAGTGGGGTCCGGGTCCTACGGCGTACCCGTACACTCCCCCACTCGAATGGATACCGAGCAGTCCCGCCCCGCCCCGAGCCCGTTCCTGCAGATAGCGAAGATCCCGTGCCTCACCCAGCCCGGTGCCATGAGTCGTGACGACGATGCGGTTGCGTACGGTGAAGTCACCAATCTCGAGGGGCTCGAACAGCCGCCGAAAGCCCCCCGATTGCAGTTGCGAAGTCATGCCTGTGCCTTCCCGGACAGCTCGATTGCGAAATCCAACAATGCCGACGCTGGCTGCCGGAGAGTCAACCCTCTGGCGGCGTCCACCCTTACAGCCTGCCCGGATCGCATTCAGGATGCGCATGTGGTGGGCTCTTTCGCGCTGCCCGGCTCCAAGCCGATTCGCGTGAGCGCAGCTCAGACCCATTCTGCTCGCGCTCGGGGGCGGGTATCTCGACCAGTCGGTAGTGCGGGCTGGATCGCCGGACCGGGCGGGCTCGTGAACCAATCGTCCCTGATTATTGAAGGACTGCGGCGCTCCCTTACGCCATTGCGGGCGAGACTTCCTCCAAGCCGGACCGGAGCATCTCCCGAAGTTCCGTGGTGTCGGCGTGTCCGTGCTTCGCCACTGCGTGGGTGACCGCGGCGTCGAGAACTTCGTCCTCTGTTCCGGCAATCGTGAGTGTGCAGTTGATTTCGCTCGGAACCTTGCGACAGTCAATCATCTTCCGGGCCATGTCAGCCCCCTTTCTGGCTAGGCCGGGCAATACCGGCTCGTGAACACCTCTGACTACTTGGCGCGGTCACGCACGCCGAACCAATCAACGGTCACTGCCGGCTCGTCGCCGACCACCCAGGCGTCGTGACCACCTCGCAATGACGTGATAGCTCCTGGACCTGCAAGAGGCTCTGATCCGTCGTCCATCAGGATCGCCAACTGACCACGGGCGTGGCCCTGGAAGTGGGGGCCTGGCAACTCTCCGTTTTCGCGATGGGCGTCACATCGTTTGGCCAAACGCCACTCGGGTTCAAAGGTGAAGCGCCCGACTTCACCGGCTCTGACCTTGACGATCTCAGCTCTGGCGTGAGGGACTCTCGAACCTCATCGGGTTTCCCGAACGTTCCGTGCTCGACGTTGTCCATGGCGTCAGCCTCCGCTTCTGGCTTTACCGCTCTCCCTAGCCTACCTACTAGTAAGTAGGCGTCAAGTAGTAATCTCGAAGATGGCCGAGAAAGGGTCCGGATGATCAGGATGGCTCAGGCACAGCAGGTCCGAACCGATACAGCCAGCCAGATTCTGGATAAGGCGGAACGCCTGGTCCAGGTCAGAGGTTTCAATGCGTTTAGCTACGCCGACATCGCCAAAGAGCTGGAAATCTCCACGGCCGCTCTCCACTATCACTTCCCCGGGAAGTCAGAGCTTGGCGAGGCACTGATCACCCGCTACACAATCCGCTTCATGGCGGCACTGGGCGAAATAGACGAGTGCATTTCAGAGCCGCCCCGAAAACTTGCCGCCTACGCCGAGCTCTACGCAGAGGTGCTGCGCAACCAGAGGATGTGTCTGTGCGGCATGTTGGCGGCCGAGCACGAAACGCTGTCGGCTGGGATGCAGCATGCGGTTATCAATTTTTTCGAAGAGAATGAGAACTGGCTCGCCGACGTTTTACAGCAAGGTCGCCGTCAAGGGACGTTGAGGTTCGCAGGATCGCCGCTCGAAGAAGGACGAGCAATAGTTTCCGGACTCGAAGGGGCGATGCTCGTGGCCCGATCATTTGGTGACATCAGTCGTTTCCAAGCTGTCGCTGACCATCTGCTGACGCCTCTTCGCCCATAGGGAAGCTGCACCCCACCCCTGAAGTCGACAGGTCGCGGGAGTGGGAGTCTGCGGTTGTCCGACCGTACATAGCGACCCCAAATTTATTGTCGAGGAAACATGAGGCGCTCGATTTTGCTCTAGGGTGAGACGCAGAGAGAATTCCCAGGTTGAAACGACAGCCCGTTCGGTTTCCCTCGCCGAGAGGTAGGGGTGTATCGCTGATTGAGAGCGCGCGTTCACCGTCGATCAGGACCTTCGCAGTTGCGAGCGTCGACCCTCTCTTCGAGACCTGGTCGACCAATCTCTCGAGGCCCTCGCCCACGTAGCCCCAATCGGCCCCGCCTAGTGAGCACGAGCTAGCGATCGCACTCAGTGAAACGACCTGCACCAAATAAGGAGCGCACAATGACAGAGTCCGCAGCAAACGCACCCCTAGGATCCATACCGCCCGACGACCTACAGCGACAGCTCACCATCGCTCGACCAAACGAAGACCAAGGCCTTCCCCATTTTGGTCTTGTCGGGGACACCTATACGGTTCTCGTGAATGGCGACGACACCGACGGCAAATACACACTCATCGACATGCACGTACCACCCGGGGGCGGACCCCCTCCCCACCGACACGATTTTGAGGAGATGTTTACGGTGCTCGAGGGCGAGGTGGAACTCACCTTCCGAGGTCAGCAACTCGTGGCCAAGGCCGGCGAGACGGTCAACGTGCCGGCTAACGCACCTCATGGCTTTCGAAACGCCTCATCTGACGCAGTTCGTCTACTCTGCCTTTGCGCCCCGTCCGGGCAAGAGGAGTTCTTCGCCGAGGTCGGTCAACCCGTGACGTCACGAACCGAACGACCTCCGGTGCTCGACCACGAAGCCCAGGCTTCCTTCATCGCCAAAGCGAAGACACTCGCGCCGGAGTACCGCACCGAGCTTCTGCTGCCGTAAAGCCTCTGAGACGAGCCGGCGTCAGCAGCCGGCGCCAGGTGAGAGGGCGCATCGATAGGCAGGGAGTCCAATGCGGAATGCGATTTCAGCGCATGAGGACGCATGGACGGCAACAAGTTGGGCATCGAAGAAGTATCCGGCAGCTTCGATCTCGAGGGAGGACCGGGAGCAGAAGAATGAGAAGTAATGAATGTGAGCACTAGCGGATCCAGGGGTCTCGCCCTCGTGACGGGCGCGAACAGCGGAATCGGCTTCGAAATCGCGAAGCAGCTACTCGCTGCCGGCCTGGACGTACTGGTCGGAGCTCGAGACGCCTCCAAGGGGAAGGAAGCCTCTGCGCGGCTCGGTCCAGGCGCTCGACCCGTACTGATCGACGTGACCGACGAGGCCTCGATCACTGCTGCGGCGGTCGAGGTCGATCGGCTCGATGCGCTGGTGAACAACGCCGGCATCAACCCGGGTAGTGAGGATATCTCGGACACGTCGGTGGAACAGTTCCGCCGCGCCTACGAGACAAACGTCTTTGGACTCGTCGCGGTGACGCAGGCGTTTCTACCCGCGCTGCGGCGCTCCGCCCATCCGCGGATCGTCAATATCTCGAGCGGCACCGGCTCCCTCACCTGGAACAGCGGCGACAACCCACAGTTTGATTGGCGTCGGGTCAGGGGCAGCGGTCTCGCGTACCGATCGTCGAAGACGGCGGTAAACGCGATCACTCTGCTCACCGCGCAAGCACTTGAGGCGGACGGCATACTTGTGAACGCCCTCGCCCCCGGACTGCGGCAGACGAATCTCATCCCCGGCATGACCGTCGGTGGCGACCCCGCCGAGGCGGCCGAGGAGGCGGTGCGCCTTGCCCTGCTGCCCGACGGGGGTCCGACCGGCGCTCTCTGGTCCTGGGACGGCACCGCCGCCCCCTGGTGACGGGGCATCCTGCGCGGAGAACGCCCAATCGCCTAGCTCAGGTGTCGATGGCACCGCGGAGCGCAGCCAGCCGTCCACGATCAAGGGAGTAATAGACCCACTTACTTCTCCGCTCTCCGTGCACGAGTCCGGCGTCGGACAGGATCTTCATGTGGTGTGACACCGTCGGCTGACTCTTCCCCACCGGTTCGACGAAATCGCAGATGCAGACTTCGCCATCAGGTGCGGTGGCGAGGATGCTGAGCAACTGAAGGCGCACCGGATCAGCCAGAGCCGTGAAGCCCAGAGACAGCTCCTTCGCCTCGGCAGCATCAAGTGGAGATGTCAGGACCGAGGGGCAGCACTGCTCCTTCACTTCGACCTTTCCTGGCGCTTGAGGGTGGCGGTCCCGCTCATTCTGGCTCTCCCATTGACATCAGTGAATGTATCGAGCATGCTCTATGTATCGATAGATCTCGATCTTAGTGGAGGCTTCCCGTGTCCCGTGTGCAACTCGCCCTCAACGTCTCAGACATTGACGCCGCCGTGGAGTTCTACGCCAAGCTCTTCGATACTGAACCGGCCAAGCGTCAACCTGGGTATGCGAACTTCGCCATCACTGACCCTCCCTTGAAGTTGGTTCTCATCGAGAACCCGGTTGCTCCTGGCGGGGGTGTGGGCGGTGTTCTCAACCACCTAGGCGTCGAGGTAGCCACTCCCGAAGACGTGAAAGAGGCCATCGGACGGCTCTCGGGAGAGGGACTAGCGACCGAGGTCGAGGAGTCCACGACCTGTTGCTTCGCCGTGCAGGACAAAGTGTGGACCAGCGATCCCGACGGCGCTCCCTGGGAGATCTACACCGTGCTGGCCGACGCCCCGACTGAGATCGGCCTGGCCGGCGACGGGTCGTGCTGTGCGTCCGACGTGGTCGAGGAGGTGCCCGCCTCGATACGCGAGTCTTCGTCCCGCTCGTCCTGCTGTTGAGCAGGAGAGAAGCTGGAAGCGGACCGGTGGGTGATGGCGCGCTGTTGTGGCGGCGGTTGTTGGCCGAGTTTCTCGGGAGTGCGTTCCTCGCCACCATCGTCATCGGCTCGGGCATCGCGGCCCAGAACCTGTCCCCGGGAAACACCGGCCTGGAGCTCTTCGAGAACGCCGTCGCCACAGCCGCCGGACTCTTCGCCGTCATCTTGATGTTCGGGTCGATCTCGGGGGGCCACTACAACCCGATCGTCTCTTTCGTCGATGCGGCCTTCGGGGGCCTCTCGTGGAGGGACGCCGCCGCTTACCTGCCCGCACAGACGGCCGGGTGCGTCGGCGGAGCCGTAGTGGCCAACGTGATGTTCTCGAGGGCCGCCGTCTCCATCTCCACCAAGCATCGAGCGTCGGGGGGCCACTGGCTTTCCGAGGTGGTCGCCACGGTTGGCCTGATCCTGGTGATCTTCGCCCTGGCCCGGACCGGACGGTCCCACCTGGCTCCAGCCGCTGTAGGGGCGTACATCGGAGCGGCCTATTTCTTCACCAGTTCGACCAGCTTCGCCAATCCCGCCATCACCGTCGGGCGCATGTTCTCCGACACCTTCGCCGGCATTGCGCCCTCGTCGGTCCCGAGCTTCGTCTCGGCCCAAGTCGTGGGGGGCGTGGTGGCGTTCGGGCTGATCAGGGGTCTGTACCCGGGCCTGACCAGCGCTCAGGCCGCCGATGCCATTCAACCGCACCGGGTGGGGCCAGAGCCGGTGGAGTCCGACAACGCCCGGGGGTCCCGGTGAGCGATGTGCCTGTTGTCCTTTTCCTGTGCACGCACAACGCCGGCCGGAGTCTGGCGGCGCGGCTCCTGCTCGACCACTACGCCCAGGGCCGTATCGATGTGCGATCCGCCGGTTCGGAACCGGCGGACGAGCTCAACCCGGCAGTTGTGGCCCTGCTCGTCGAGCGGGGTCTCGAACCGGGCAAGGAGTTTCCCAAGCCCCTGAGCGATGCGTTGGCACGAGAAGCCGACGTCATCGTCACCATGGGCTGTGGTGACACCTGTCCCGTCTATCCCGGCAAGCGTTACCTGGACTGGGCACTTGACGATCCGGCCGGACAACCGATTGAAGTGGTGCGACCCATTGTGGACGAGATCGACCGGCTGACCGATGCGCTATCGGCGGAGCTCCTCGAAGGACGATCGTAAGAGGCTTGGAGCGAGTGTTGAGGACGACGGGACTTGGGGCGACGGATCCCACTTCTCACGCCGCGCTAACCCACCGACTCCGGCCGGTTTAGGTGCGCCATTGCACGTGTGGGACGGCCCGGCATAGCCGCGTGTGCGGGGAAGCAGTCGCAGATCTTGTGGCCGACCCGAAGGATCCGCTGCGAGGCGTCTCCGGACTATTCCGGGTCATTAGTTCGTGCCGCCTGGTCCAAGCGGTGTCGAATTCAATATGAAAAGAAGTGCCGCGCGTCGAACAGGCATGGAGTGCCTTCATGCGAAACTTCGCAAGAAGGCACTCTAGGGGCTGACGCACGAAGGCACCCTTCGCGAACAAGACGAACAATCAACCGAATCGTTTTGCGGCTGACCGGTCCGCCATCCGCCATCCGCCATCCGCCATCCGCCAAAAGGACTAGGCGGCAGCGAAGAATTCATCCCGATGACGGTCGCTGGGAGAAATACCCGACACCTAAGGTCGGCCTCATCGT
>Ga0302325_10035061_pt1 | contig 10259 bp, 5 predicted proteins | sample Palsa_T0_2_FD_201948 | JGI IMG/M metagenome (GOLD analysis project Ga0302325, IMG submission 201948) | Peat permafrost microbial communities from Stordalen Mire near Abisko, Sweden - Palsa_T0_2 | ecosystem: Environmental > Terrestrial > Soil > Palsa > Peat permafrost | place: Sweden: Abisko...
CGCGGAGATTGTCCTCCAAGACCACAAAGTTCCCCTCCGGATTCCGTATCAAATCCGTGCCCACCACCGTGATGTAGACGTCGTGAGGTACTTTGATGCCGCGCATTTCCCGGCGGTAATGTTTGCAGGTATAAACGATCTTGCCGGGCACAACCCCGTCTTCAATGATTTTTTCCTCATGATAGACATCCTTGAGGAACAGATTCAGCGCCGTGATCCGCTGCGCGAGTCCGCGCTCGATCTTTTCCCATTCCGCCGCGGTGATAATCCGGGGCAGTAGATCGTGAGGAAAGATCCGCTCTGTGCCTTTGTCGTTTCCATAGACAGTAAAGGTGATCCCCTGGTTGAAAAACGACTGGTCAGCCTCGTGTTTGCTGCGGCGCAGTTCGCCCGGACCCAGGCTCAAAAGCAAGTTGTAAAGGTGACGATATTGTTTTCGCGGATGATCGACGGCACGGAACATCTCGTCGTAAGCGCCATCGAGTTCGTAGCGGCGGAAGGTTTCCGCACCGCCGCGATCGGACGCATCGGTCTCTATAATCATGATGGCCGTGCTCGTTTCCCCACCAGAATAGTGCATCCCACGGCGAATTGACGATCGGGAAAACCGATTCGCGTGATTGAAGAAAGCGCGCGGGCGCTCCCGAGCCAGCCGCAAACGGGATGTTTCACAGCGCTTGTGCTCGTCATTGTGATCTTCCGGGCATTCCCTATCGAGGGTAGCAATGGAGGTCGGGCTCGTCTGAGCAAGAGTGCTCACTCTCCCCCGACTCAGCGAGGAGCGGGGTGCCGTTGATCACGGTGTGGCTTGGCGTGGCGGTCGAGCAAGTGCGCGAGGAGCAGGCGTGCATGCGCACGAAAGAAGACCGAACAACGACGAATGAGGAACGAGGAACGTGTCTCGCTCATTGGTCGAAATGAGCCTCGGCATTCTGCAACTCGCGATTCTCGGGGAAAATGCGCCTTCCCTTGCGCAGCGTGGATCGAGCCGACTTCATATCCCCCAGGACAACGTAGACACCGGCGAGCGACCGGTAAATGGTTGGATCGGCATCCGGAAAGAAACGCACTGCCCACTCGAAATGTTGACGCGCCAGAGAGAATCGCCCGGTTTCGCGATACAGTTCACCGAGACCAAGGTGGCAGGAATAGCTGTAAGGGTCCTTGAGCGTTCCTTTGAGGAAAACCGGCTCCGCCTCTGTTGGATTCGACATTTTCATCCAGATAGCTCCCAATCGGCAGTATTCGGACGCCGGCACATTGGGCATCAGCGACATCCGTTTCAACTGGGCCCGGAGAGCAACTTGGAAGTCCTTTCGATCCGCCGCAAACAACATTTCATCTTCGAGCGCGGGCAGGAAGTCGGGATGCCGCTCGAGCACCCGGGAAACGCGTGACTCGGCGGAAACATCGTCTCCACTCCTGTGTTCGACGACCGCCAACCAGTGCATCGCTGGCGGAGAATCCGGGTCGAGCGCGAGAGCTTTCCCGAGAAAAGACCTGGCTTCGGGCAGGTTCCCTTCGAGCAGAGCAAAGCGCCCCTCGATGACATAGTCCGGAGCGGAAGCAGGCTGCGATTCCAGGGCCCCGATCAAGCTTTTCGCATTCTCGGTGTCATTGAGATCGAGCGCTGTCTCGGCGCCCGCAGCAAGAGCGTGCCCGACCTCGGCGGGTTCCAGATTCTTCGGCAGCGGTTCGGTCCGGAACTCGGTAATCAATTCTTCGTTCGCGTCCGAGAGGCCGCGCATGAGCATGGTTTGGGGAGCATGGTATTCGAGCAGAGTGCGGTCGTCGGTGTTTAAAGCGCTTCCCTCCCCCAGCTTTCGCACGGCTCCATCATCCAGCAAGAAATAAGCCATGAGTCCCTCGGGTTCGAGGACATCGAGCGATTCAAAGTCCGCACGCAGAGCCTGATTTTGCCAGAGGCCGCGCAGATGACCGAAGTCGAGCGGAGCAGTATTGGTACGTCCCAGCAGCAGCAGATCCGTCTCCTCGCCGCGCCAGAGCGTAACCTCGGCGAAGTGAGGAGCAAAGGTCGCCATGATCATACGCAGGTCCGCCGGATCGAGCGAGTAGGATTGCACCCACTGCACGAAGATTCCATCCGGCGCGAGGCGCTGCCGGGCCGCCCTGTAAAACTCATCCGTGAACAGCGTGGCAATGCCCGCGATCCAGGGATTCGAAGGCTCGGAGATGATCAGGTCATATTTCTGACGCGAAGTCAGCAGGAAGTTGCGCGCGTCATCCAGGATGACGTGAACCCGCGGATCGCCGAGGACCCCCCGGTTGAGACTCCCGAGGTAGGGGGCGGCGCGAATCACCACCGGCTCGATCTCAACGCAGTCAATCGCCTCAATCTCCGGATATCGGGCCACGGCCGAGACAGTCATTCCACTTCCGAAGCCGATGATCAAAACTCGCCGGGGCCGATTGTGAAGCGCCGCTCCCAAATGCCCGAGCAGAAGTTGCGTTCGGGCATCGCCGGTCGAGGCGTCCACCTTGCCGTTGACGCGCAGCGACACGTTGGCGTCGGTGCGGACAACTGCAATCGAATCGTTCACACCGTCTTCGGCAAACACCAAATCGGTGGTGGCGACGACTTCGCCGAACGTAAGACGGCGCTGGTGGGAGTTCCCGTAAAGTATCGCTGACAACATCAACCTCGGCCGATTGTAGAAAAGTGAAGAAGACGCGACGACCAGGGCGAGCAGAAGGAAGCTAGCATCGATCCCGAGCGCCGCGATGCGGCGCTCGGACCGACGTAAGTCAACTACGAGCGCCAGCAGGAGGTTCACTCCGGCAGCAGCGGCAATCACGCGAAAACTGCCCAACCAGGGAACCAGCCAGAAGCCGGTGACGAGCGCCCCAACGATGCAGCCAACCGTGTTCGCAGCATATGCTTTTGCTACGGTTACCGAATCCCCGGTTCGGCGTCGGCCGCACCGGTCCAGTAAAACCACGACCAGTGGGAAATTGAAACCGAGAATGATGGCCGTGGGCAGCAGGGCCAACGCGCTCACCACAAATTGTGTCAGAATCAGCCCGCCAAAGGTTCGATCGGTTTCCCGTTCGAGCATCGGAGCCACTGCGGCCATCCACGGAAAAAGGGCCACCGAGGAAAGCGCGGCCACTCCGATCCCGGTTTGTGCGCGGGAGAAGGTAGCCATCGAGAGACGCCCGGAATTTTGAGAGAAGCGATGGAATAGTGCGCTACCGATCGCGATCCCCACGAGAAAAGCGGCGAGCATCAGCGTGAACGCGTAAGTGGAACTGCCAATTGTGATCGCGAGCAGCCGCGTCCAGGCAACCTCATAGGCAAAGGCGGTACCACCGACCGCCGCAAACAGAAAAAGCAGGAAGCGCGGTGTCATCTGCCGCGGAATGCCTGCATCGGCCGTCACCTTCGCCGGTGAGACCTTAACGGCTGGCGCATTACGATTCTCGTCCGGGACACAGAGCGCGATCAAACCCGCCAGAGCATTCGCCACGACCGCGCAAACGATGGTTGCCCGCAAGCCCCATGCCGGCAGCAGGATAAATCCCGAAATCAAAGCACCGACAACTGCTCCTAACGTATTCACCCAATACAAATGGCTCAGGCTCGCACCCAGCTGGGCGGAGTTGCGCATGAGGCTGCGGACCATGAGGCTACGAACTAGGATGGGGAGCGTGCCTCCCATGAGGAAGGTCGGAATAAACAGCACCGCGCTCACGCCGGCCAACTTTAGCGCCAGCAAAAGAAAGGATGACCCCCCAACAACGGGATACACCATGACATAGAGCGAACGTATCGCCGACAAGCCAGCGAGCGAGAGCGCGCCCGTGGCAGCAATCAGAAATTCGATGCGCGCATAGAGGGCAACCGGGTCGGTGCGGCCTTCGCCCCAAGCACCGAGATAAGCACTGCCGGTAGCCAGCCCCGCCATGAAGACGGCGAGCACGACCGCGGTCGCATAGACGGTGTGTCCAAAGATCAACCCTAGTGCCTTCGACCAGGCAACTTGATAAACCAAGCCCGCTGCCCCCGACAAAAAAAAGCAGCCCAGAATGCCAAAATGGCTGTCGTGCGGAACGGAATCTTTTCTCATTCGCGAGGGAAAGGCCAAATAGCTGAGAGGAGAATATCAAACTCCATCAGCCTCAATGAGGAGAACGGCCAACGGTCGGATCCTTGCGTAGCTAAGCGAGCTCGGGCCCGATGTTTCACCGGGATACGCATGGGCGGATGGTCGGCAAATGGAGAACCGCGGAGTCAAGGAACGATTGGACTGGAGATGTGATCGAGCTGAGCCAAGGCACGCAGCCGAACCCGGTGTCCGTAGCTGAATGCCCAGATCATGGTAACGATGGTGACGCCGCCGATCAGGAAAGGCGAGACAATCAGCACGGTCGCTGCCGACACGTTGTAGATCAGGATGATTCGTACCATCAGCTCACCCACAAATACACATCCCCACACGCTCGTGATCAATCGATGGGAAAACCGCACCTCAGGCAGTTGCCAGGCAAGGTTGAAACGGGCTTGCCGCTGTGGGTCGCTTCCCGCCATGAAATGCCGCGCAAAGTAGAACATCATGGGACGTGGCAATAGCAGCGAGACAAAACAAGCGAAGCCAAACGCGCCGGTAAACATGGATTCACGAATCAGCAAAAGACGTGGGCCGCCGCCAAAAACCAATGCAACACCGTCGGCGACGATTCCGAGCAGAACCACGATCGAAACCGGATCAACCTGCCCTCGCCGCAGCAGATCGAAAATGCTCTTGCCGAGGGGGAACGTAGTGGCGAGCGCCAGCGCGGTCAACTCCGACGGCGATAGGTAGCGTTTGGAAAGCTTGTAGAGAACTACAGGGATGATTGCATTGAGGACGATGCCCCACACGATGCCGCCGAGCGGCGGCCGCGCTGTCTCTACTTCGGTAGTTTGCATGGGGATCCAAACTCTCGACATCCTAAAGCTGCGGCAATCGGCCAAACTGACCTGCCCGGGCTCATTCGGTTGGGGGTTTGCCGGTGACTCGGGAGAAACGACGAGCCACTTGTCCTAGTCCTTGTCCTTGTCCTCGTCCTGTTGACTGATTACGGGGTGACATCCAGTCCATAAGAGGGGTGGCTGAAGGTTCCGCCGATCTTGATGGGCACGATCTCCCCGGCATTTTTCTTCTTGAACAATGGCTCCACCGACTTAAGCAGAACTGATTTCACTCCCTTCGTTCCTTTGGACAGCTTGTTATCGAGTTGCAAGGTTCCATGAAGGTTGACCTGCTGCGTCAACAGACCGTAGGTGCCATGCAAATGAGCGAGCGCTCCCGGGACGCTGAAAGAGAGGTCTGAGAAAGTAGCAATGGCGTGGTTGAGCACGACATGTCCCTTCAGATTCTCGACGACGCTCGCCGGATCGTCGTTCTTTTTCTCGCCCTGAGCGAGCAGACTGAGATTGTCAACTTTTTCCTGCGTCGTCGGGCGGACGAAACTCGCCGCATCGATTCCAAAGTCTCCCTGCAGCGTCACCCTTTCAATAAAAGGTCGCTTCCCGGGGGGAACCAGGACTTGCGTTCTGAAGTTCATCGCCCCGGTCAAAGCGGGAGGGTCTGCCTTGGCGAGCAGGCGTAGCCAGTCCTGGATCTGTCCCTGCAGTTCGGTCGTGCCTAGCGAAATGGTCTTTCCGCCTACGCCTTCCGGGGCTGCCTTGTGTGCCACTTCGAGTTGCGCTACGAGTGACGTCCGCTCAAATTGCGCATGCAGTGAGGATAGAGAGACCTCTCCATTGAGCCCGTTCACAATGCCATGGAATTGCGTTTTCAGGTGGACCGCATGTTCGCTTCTGATTACTTTGAAATCGGGCACGTCGGTCTTGCCTTCGATCTCGATGTGTTCGAGCACACCATTGAATTTGCCAGTGGAGGCTAGCGTTCCTCGAATGCCTGAAAATCTTCCCAGGTCCGCGCGTTCGAAGTCGTAGGAGCCAGAAAGACGGGTTTGACCTACGTCCTGCGTCTGGAGGGGGCCGAATTGCCCGTCCGTGCGAATTTCTCCGGGTGGCACCGCATTCAGCAGCGCGGCATGGAACGACAGGGGCCGGTCATCGGCTACGGAGTTGAGCGTCAATTTGTGAATTTCGTACTTGAGCGGTTCTTTTCCGGATTGGCCAGAAGCAAACTCCATGACGGCGCCATCCGCGATGATCTGGTCGATGATCAACGCGGACTGCTTCGGGCTCCCCGGCTGTGCTGCGTTCTCGATACGTTCACTGCCGGATGAGACGAACATGCGCAATCCTTCGATCCTGACACGTCGAACACGCTTAGGAGACCTGAAAAACTCCCAGTAAGCACCCTGGATGGTCAGCTTTTCGATGGCGGCGATCGGCGGGTGGTCTCGATCGCTGTTGCGGCGGAAAGTCACTCCTTCGGCAATGCACCCGGGCGGGAAATATATCCTTTGAAACGCTTTCATCTCGACCGTACCGGAGAACTTCTGCTCGAGCGCCCGGACGACGACGTCGCGCGTGAACGGCCAGTGGCTCAGCAGCAACACAGCTGCGCCGCCGATCACAACCAGCGCCAACACCGCGCCAATCTTGATCGAGTGGGATGGTACCTTCGACTTTTTTTTCAAGACTTCCTTTTTAGCTCCTCGAAAATGGGCAGAAACCGTTCCATTGGGAACTCCCAATGGCCCTCTCGGAATGAGCGAGGTTTCCCCTTTCGATGGCCTGCTTGCTAACAGAGTCTAGCCAGACACGGCTTAAGAATCTGTTCACAAAGGAACGCTTTCGTCACGGCCTGCCTTGGCTTGGCGGGCGATGAAGGAACGACGGGCAGAGCTCTCGCTTCGGATGGATACGCGTTTTCTCTCGATCGGCCACACAAGCGATAGGCGGCACCGCCATCGATCTGTTCAGTTGGTGGCCGTCAACACAATTGCGACAAACCGAACTCGAGAACGGGCTTCCATGAGCTCTTCTCGAAGCCGGCTTCACTCGTATACCTTTACGGGGAGCCGTCTCGCTCGAAAACATGATCGCGAGTGCGCTGGCAGTCCAGCGTTCCCGAATCCCCAGGATAAGGTGCTCGAAGGTCCCTGCCATGCCCTTCATCCCGCAACTTTGACTCGCACTTTAATGTTTTCGCTGCGATCTACGATCAAAATTCCCTGTCTTCGCGACTTTGGCTCAAACTGTGTGTTCATACCGGAGGTAACTGGCATGCCGGGAACAGAGCAGTCGATCGGGCGATCGCGCCGATCGAACCCGGGAGTATGGCATGAAGAAATTCGCATGCCGAGTCGTTGTTCTCGGATGCTTGCTACTCCCATCGTTTGCTCCGGCACGGGCCGATGACATCGTGGTTGGCGTAAACCTTGTGAATGAACCTGACCGATTGACGCCCCAGCAGCAAGACACCATCCCCGACTCGATGAGAGGCCTTATTTTGTACACTTGGGAGGGTGATTTTCGCGAGGACTCCGATCACCCTGATCGGTATAGCGCTTTCATGTGTGGCGCTGTAACAAAGAGCGGCCGACTGCCGATCGCGCCGATGGAACAAACGATGGAACGAAACTAAGCTGGTTTTTCGGTCGGGGAAATGACCGAGTTCTCTGAATGGAGCATTCGATGCGCAGTCTTGCTTCGCGAAACGCCTGCCGTTTTCTAACGCTGGTCGCGGCCATCACGGCAGCGGCGATACCCGCGGCGCTCGGTGCGCCTCAAGAGAATCCCTCCGCCGCTGACTCAGCCACTTATAAGGTCTGCTCGGATTTGGGGGAATATATCTTCGTCGGTGGAACGGCTGGTTTCGACGCGCTGCGCGATCAGGATCGGTTCGAAGAGCTCCTCAAGACCGGGCACGTGGGACTCTACGAGCATGGGAACGCGGTCACGGCAGCTGCGCTAATACCCGGCCTCCTGAATAAGATAGAGCAGGTGTTTAGCGGGACCGGACCGGGCCAAGCTGAACTCGGGCAGGTGGGCTGGAACTACTTCACGCTTCCCCCAAGCTATGGGTACTATCAGGCACAGTATCTCGAAAATGGTCTCCATCCCTCGGAAGCTAACGTGAATACGCCTTCTGATTCGGGTGCCCCGGGACAATTAGAACGGGACCTGAAGCAGTGGAGGGAGTATGTGGATGCCGCCAAGACCGTGGGTATCGAATCCATGGCTCCCGTAACAGGTCCGAATGATCCGAACGAACCGAAACTAGGGGAGAACGTCTTTGCGACTAACCCGTTTTATGCGCTCGAGCGGGGCGAGGCGCTCTATGGCAAGGCCATCGCATTCGATGTTCCACCGAACTTCTTTCTGACCGGAGGCAGCGGCCCGGGCTATGAGAAGTTTATTGTGCAGGCAATCCAATGGGGAAATGCCCATGGCTTGCGAACCACCGTGCTGCTTTCTCCTTACCCTTGGCCGACGAATGGGGAGGGCCAGCTCGATACCTTCAAGCAATTCACCGGCAATACTTTTAAGCGCGACACCCAGGATTTTGTTCGCCGTTTGACCGAAGAACACGCAGTTCCGTCAGAGTGGGCGGTAGACAATTACGAGGATACATATCCTCATGATGGCCCCGCGATGGTGCCAGAAACGGTTCGAAACACTACGACCGAAGTGGGCCTTTGGTTGGCCAGGAATGCACCGGTCTACGTACGCGAAAACAATCCTGAGGGCGTGATCTGTTTCCCGGCAGCCGTCCCGCAGGCGGGAAATCCGGAGTAAATCCGGTTTGGGCTTCGGGAGGGTGCCTCGAGGCCTGGAGGGAACTCCTGACCGGCCGGTCATTGTGCCGGGGATGGCGAAGTTTAGGGTGGCGGTGGCAGCCGCGATGGCCGAAACAGGCATCTGAGAGGGGTGCAGAACGGGGTAGAAAGGCTCTGCTACCCGGAAACTCGACTCCTTGGTCAGGGTTGTTATTACCGTTCAGGGGAACGTGAGCCCGGGCTGACCACGACTTGCCTGCAAGTGAATCATGCCCCACATGCGTAACAACGTAACCAAAGGGAAGCGTATGACGCTGACACAAAGCCCGGATCGAAGTTCCGGCAAAAGTGATCCGGTTCGTGTCCCTTTTGTCTGCCTCCTGGCAATGGTGGCGGGTTTGTTCCTGGTTCGATCCGCGGCGGCGCAAACTTTCTCTTTCACTGCGCTCTATCCATTTAACAGCAGTGGCGATCTTTCAGACGGAGGCTGGCCCGAGGCGGGGGTGGCCCGCGATGTGCCCGGCAACCTCTACGGAACCACCTTTTTTGGCGGCACTGGCACGGGGTGCGACATCTACTTTGGTGGCTGCGGAACGGTTTTCAAGCTCGACACCACCGGGACAGAGACCGTGCTGCACAGCTTCGGCGGCGCTCCGGATGGAGCAAACCCAACAGCAAGAGTAATCCTCGATGGATCCGGTAACTTGTATGGCACAACTGCGTTTGGCGGCGAGCATGGCCATGGAACGGTATTCAAGGTCGATGGAACCAGCGGCGTCGAAACAATCCTCCACAGTTTTAGAGGCGGTGAGGACGGCGCGAACCCGAACGCAGGGCTGGTGCAAGATGCAGAGGGAAATTTCTATGGCACCACTCAGTATGGAGGCCAAGGATGCTATGGCCGGGGGTGCGGAACCGTATTCGAACTGAGCTCTACCGGAGAGGAGACGATCCTCTACCGCTTTCGCGATGTTCCGGACGGCGCCAGTCCTCTCGGCGGCATCGCGCTCGATTCTTCGGGAAACATCTACGGCACGACCTGGGTAGGCGGGGTCTACAGCTTTGGAACGGTATTCAGTCTTGACAGCAGCGGCAACGAGCGAGTGCTGCATAGCTTTGCTGGTGGGAGCGATGGAGCAAATCCCCTGGAGGCGCCGGTTCTCGACCTGGCCGGGAATCTGTACGGCACCACATCGGCAGGCGGACCTTATTTCGGGACCCTGTTCATGGTCGACGCCTCCGGCAACGAGAGCATCTTATACAGCTTTACTGGGGGGCCGGATGGCGCCTATCCCTATTCGCATTTGCTCGTGGATGCTTCCGGGAATCTGTTCGGCACGGCCTCGCAAGGAGGCTGCTGCGGCCCAGGCACTGTATTTGAGTTTTCGGCTGGCACGTTGATACCGCTCTACGAATTTAGCGCGGCTCCGAATGGAACAAATCCCGACGGACAGATTCCGATGGGCGGCTTGATCACGGATACGGCGGGCAATCTCTATGGAACAGCGACCGAGGCAGGCCCCGACGGCTGGGGCACTGTGTTCGAACTCGAACCC
>Ga0302325_10035063_pt1 | contig 10259 bp, 8 predicted proteins | sample Palsa_T0_2_FD_201948 | JGI IMG/M metagenome (GOLD analysis project Ga0302325, IMG submission 201948) | Peat permafrost microbial communities from Stordalen Mire near Abisko, Sweden - Palsa_T0_2 | ecosystem: Environmental > Terrestrial > Soil > Palsa > Peat permafrost | place: Sweden: Abisko...
CTCGGCAAGCAGATCCGGACGGAGCGACGCCGGGACGCTGGACAGCGCGCCGAGTGTGAATCGTCCCATCGCGTTCATCCTGTCAGTCCGATCGTTGCGCCCACCGCCACCGGTGGCCGTACAGCCAACGCAGAGCGTTGTGCCTGGTCAAGTCGGTGTGCGGGTACGCGGCGGCGGCGCGCTCGACCCCCGGCGCGGTCGCCGCTCCCAGGTAAATCTCAGTAGAAGCGAAGTCTGATGGCGCTCTCGGTCGTCTCACAGTCCTGACTCAGCGGAATTGGCCATTCTTGTAGGTAGTGAGCGAGTACGACGGCCGGACACTCTGGATGGTGCGCCACGGTGAGAGCACGTGGAATAGGCTGGGCCTTATTCAAGGCCACGCTGACGGTCCTACGTTGACTGAGACGGGTCGCAGGCAGTCCGCTCAGGTGGCAGAGCAGTTTCGCCAGGTCCGGATCCGGGCAATCTACTCGAGTGACCTTTGGCGCGCGCAGGAGACGGCGAAATTCGTCGGGGATGCGCTCGGACTTTCCGTGGCAACTGACCCCGCCTTGCGCGAACGGTGCTTCGGATCCTACGAAGGCCTTCCCCAGAGCGCCCTCGACACGGTGGACTCGGGGATATGTGGCGACCGGGTGATCGACGCGAAGGCTCGCCCAGACGGGGGGGAGTCGCTTGACGAGGTCTACGAGCGAGTGGGTTCCTTTCTCGAACGACTCCGGGGCGAGCATCACCAAGGCGACGTCATCCTCGTAACCCACGGCGGGACCATTCGTTCCATGCGCGCCTTCTGCGCCGGGGTCCCGATGAACGGGACGCCGTGGGACATCGTGCCCAACGGCAGCGTCTCGCCTGTCCGCCAGCCGTCCATTTCCCCGTCATCCAAATAACAGCGAACCACGGAGGGTTACATGCGTCCAACAGCCCTACAGCTTCCTGAGAGAACAGAGAAGCCCAGATCGGCGGGCATCACAATGGTGGTCGATGGTGGCCTTCCGACCCGCTATTTCCAAGATGTCGTGGAAAGCGGCGCAGAGTTCCTCGATTTCGTGAAGTTCGGGTGGGGCACGGCGTTGGTGACCAAGGACCTCGAGGAGAAGATCGCCATCCTGCAAAACGTCGGCGTGAACTTCTACTTCGGCGGGACCCTGTTCGAGAAGTTCGTCCTTCAGGATCGACTGGACGATTTCCGCCAGATGTGCGACATGTACTCATGCCAGTTCCTCGAGGTCTCCAACGGGACGATCGATCTCACGAATCACGAGAAGGCCGGGTACATCAGGAAGTTGTCAGACGAGTTCCAGGTCATATCCGAGGTCGGGTTCAAGGACGCCGAGCGCTCCGAGAATCTCCCTCCGAGTCGTTGGATCGAATGCATCCGCGAGGACCTGGACGCTGGAGCCTGTCTGGTGACGCTCGAATCACGGGAAAGCGGCCGGTCGGGGATCTGTCGCCCCAACGGCGAACTCCGCTTCGGGCTCATCGAAGAGCTCTTGACGTGCGGGATTGATGAAGAGGTCCTGCTTTTTGAGGCCCCGTCGACCGAGCTCCAGAACTTCTTCGTGAAGCGGATCGGGCCCAACGTCAACCTCGGCAACGTTGCCGCCACCGCAGTACTCGGGCTCGAGACCATCCGGCTGGGCCTTCGGGCCGATACGCTCACTCGCTTCGAAAGTGGGGTTGCATGAGGGAGACGAGGGACGCCTTCCACCTGGCGATACCTGCGTACGACCTCGGAGACACCGAGGAGTTCTATGTCCACCAGCTCGGCTGCAAGTTGGCCCGGCGATATCCCGACCGGATCACCCTCGACTTCTTCGGTGATCAGCTGGTGTGCCATCTCACCGAGCCACCGGCGGAGCCGCGCCCGACCGTCGAGCTCTACCCACGTCACTTCGGTGTGACCTTCCGTGAGGCCGAGGACTTCGAGTCGGTGTACGACCTCTGTGTGCAGCGCAAGATCGAGATGTTCCGCGAGATCAGCACCCGTTTCGAAGGACTGGTCGAGGTGCACCGGACCTTCGTGCTCCGCGATCCATCCGACAATCTGATCGAATTCAAGCACTACGCGGATCCCCGGATGATGTACTGATGTCGGCGCTGACGTCGGAACTGTCACTACCCTCTGTGCGCCGAACCGCGGGGGGACAGCTCTCAGAGCTGATTCGGGAGCGATCCTCTGCGCTGGGAGCGCAGTCCTACATTGAGCACGCCCGCGAAGAGCGCGGACTCACGTTCCGGGACCTCGAACAGGCGGTGGAGGGTTGGGCGGACACCCTCGAGCAGAGCGGAGTCGCCCCCGGAGCCACCGTTGGTTTGGTCATCGCCGATCCGATCGCATTCTCCATCGCCTTCCTCGGAACGATTGCCTCGGGCCGCTGGGCGGCTCCGCTCGACCCCGGCACCCCCGGCCCCGGCCTCGATGTTGCGCTCGCCCGTGTGCAGGCTCACGTCGTGTTCTCGGACCCGACCACTCCCAGCGGGCTCCGCGCCCAATGGATCGACGGCGAACGCGCCACGCTGGAGACGAGCGCCGGCGACGTTTCCGGGGGCGCGGTACTGGCGTCTTCGGGGACGACCGGGGTGCCCAAGGTGATCCCACTGCACCAGGGGCGCCTCCTGCACACGGCACGCAACGTGGCGGATCACCTTGCGCTCACGCCGAATGACCGGGGATTCAACTCGCTGCCGTTGTTCCACATCAACGCGGAAGTCGTCGGCCTGCTGGCGTCGCTCGTCGCCGGATCGTCCCTGGTCCTCGACGATCGGTTCCACCGCACTCGCTTCTGGGCCCTCATGGCGGAACGCCGGATCACCTGGATCAACGCAGTGCCCGCGATCATCTCGCGGCTGGCCACGCCGGATTTCGACGAGGTGATTCCGTCGCGCATCAGGTTCATCCGCTCCGCCTCGGCCCCGTTGCCCATCGCGACGTCGGCCCGCTTCGAGGAGAACACGGGCATTCCCGTGGTCGAGACCTATGGCATGACCGAGGCGGCCAGCCAGATCACCGCCAACCCCGTCGCAGGCCCTCGCAAGCCGGGATCGGTGGGGCTGCCGGTCGGCATCGAGGTCCGTGTGGTGGTGGGCGGGTCGGCGACGGCAGAGCCCCAACCCGCCGAGGGGGGTGCCATCGGCGAGGTCGAGATCCGTGGGCCTGCGGTGATTGCGGCCTACGCCGGTCAGAACCACCGGGACCGGATTGACTCGCAAGGTTGGTTGCGGACCGGTGATCTCGGGCATTTCGACGAGGACGGGTACCTGTACCTCGACTCCCGAACTGACGACGTCATCAACCGCGGTGGGGAGAAGGTCTTTCCCCGTGAGATCGAAGAGCTCATTCTCGTCGACCCCGACGTCGCGGGCGTGGCGGTGGTCGGCTCAGCGGACCACGAATTGGGTCAGGTGCCGGTGGCGTACATCGTGCTCCGAGGCAGCGAAGACGACGGCGACATCGACACCGATATGGCGGCTCAGGTAGCGGCGCGCCTACGCGATCACCTCGCCCAGGCGCTTGCGCGGAGCAAGCGACCGGTCTCCCTCAGCGTCGTGCACGCGCTCCCGGCCGGGGCGACCGGCAAGGTGCAACGACGCGCCCTGCGTGACAGCGATATCGCGGTCGTCTACCGCCTCGACTGTCGATGACCGTCACCGACGCAGACGCCGGTACCGTCACTGACGAAGGCGCCGTTGCGGACACGGATGCCGCTGCCGCTGCCGCTGCCGCTGCCGCTACCGCTACCGACACGGACACCGACACGGATACAGAATCGCCACTCGCTCCCTCCATCCCGGTGAGCGGCACGCGCAAGCGCCTCGATCATGTTGATGCCATGCGTCCGGTCAAGCAGTTCGGTGTGGTCTCCACCCACACGCTGCTGTTCTTTGCGCCGATAGGGGCGGGGCTGGCCGTGGGGGCATCGTTGCAACTCCTGCACGTGACGCGTGAAGCCTTCCTCTTCATTTCGGCCTGCATGATCGCCTACAGCTTCCGGGACGTGCTGCACTTCGAGCTCCGTCCCTACTGGCGCCGTCGTTTCACTTCGGTCGGCATTCCCTACCTGTGCTGGACTCTCGTCTACTTCCTCATCACCCTCCACGGCACGACCGGGTCGGTGGCGTCGAGACTCGACCATCTGGCCTATCTGGTGGGAACGGGGTACTACCAGCTCTACTTTCTGGTGGTCCTTCTGGAGTTCTACGCCGTGTTCCCCCTGCTCCTGCTCCTGTTGCGGCGCACCGCAGGGCACCACGGTCTACTGCTGGCGGCCAGCGGCGTGCTGCAGGTGCTCATCGTGTCCCTCATGCACTGGGGGGTTCTCCCGCACTTCATGCGGGGCTTCTGGGCCACGCGCGAAGTGACGTCCTACCAGTTCTATCTGATCGCCGGCATGGTGGTGGCCTTCCATCTCGACGAGGTACATCGGTGGGTTTGCGCGCACGTCAAGCTCGTCCTCGCGTTCACTTTGGTCAGCGCAGCCGTGGCCGAAGCCTGGTACTACCTCGCCGTGTACCACGACGTCTCATGGTTCGGTTCCAGCTCCGACCCCTTCCAGCCGATCGTCATCCCATGGAATATCGGCGCAATCGCCAGCATCTATCTCCTCGGCGTCTGGCTGGTCGGTCGGCGGCGCTCGGGCCGGACCCGGATGCTGACCAAAATGGGATCGGACGACTCCTATGGCATCTACCTTTCCCAACTGGTCTTCATCACCGCCTTGGGTTGGTGCGGATGGCGGCACCTCAACGGGTACGTGCCCTGGCCGATCCTCAGCCTGCTCACGGTGGTGCTGGTCTTCACCGCCTGTGTCGTCCTGACCGAGCTCCTGGCCCGCACGCGTTTCGCCAAGGCGTTCACCGGGCGATCGCGGATCGGCCCGAGGCCGTCCGACGTGGGAAAAGAGCGATCAGCCCTCCCTGCCACCCCCAGCTGAGGACGGCATGACGTCTGCCTGACGCCGCCCACGCGGGGCGGACACGTCTGGCGCCGTTGAGGCCCTTGGGCACAGCAGCAGGGGGAATACGGCTGAGCTGGCTGCGCTGATCCCACCCTCGTCACGAGGCCGCCCGTGCCGCGCGGTCGCGGTGGTGCCGTCAGCTGCGCCACACTGGGGGCCATGGCAGCCCAGTTCATCTACACCATGCGCGACCTCAAGCGGTTCTACCCTCCCGATCGGGAGGTGCTCCGCGGTATCAACCTGTCGTTCTACCCCGGAGCGAAGATCGGGGTCATCGGTTCGAACGGTTCGGGGAAGTCGTCCCTTCTGCAGATCATGGCCGGGCAGGACGACGGCTTCACCGGCGAAGCCCGCCTGACCCCTGGGTTCACCGTGGGCTACCTGGCCCAGGAGCCCCAGCTCGACCCCGACAAGGACGTGATGGGCAACGTGGCCGACGGCGTGGGGGAGGTCAAGGGCCTGCTCGACCGTTTCAACGAAGTGTGTGCGGCCTTTGCCGAGCCAGATGCCGACTTTGATGCCCTGATTGCCGAGCAGTCCGACCTGCAATCGAAGATCGACGCCGCTGGTGCCTGGGATCTCGAGCGGACGTTCGAGATCGCCATGGATGCGCTGCGGCTCCCACCGGGTGACGCCGATGTGACGACTCTCTCGGGCGGGGAGCGCCGAAGGGTGGCCCTGTGCCGGCTCCTGCTCTCCAAGCCGGACCTCCTCCTCCTTGACGAGCCCACGAACCACCTCGACGCCGAGTCGGTGGCCTGGCTGGAGCGCACGCTGCAGGACTATCCGGGCACGGTGGTCGCCGTCACCCACGATCGCTACTTTCTCGACAACGTCGCCGGCTGGATTTTGGAGCTGGACCGCGGAGCCGGCATTCCCTGGGAGGGGAATTACTCGTCGTGGCTGGAGCAGAAGCAAGCCCGCCTGGCCGGCGAGGAGAAGGCCGATCGATCACGGCAGGCCGCCCTGGAGCGCGAACTCGAGTGGATCCGGATGTCCCCGCGGGCTCGCCAGAGCAAGGGCAAGGCCCGCATCACGGCCTACAACGACTTGGTGGCGGAAGCGGAGGCGGCCGAGCGCCGGGCGGACAAGGTGGAGATCACCATCCCACCGGGCCCCCGGCTGGGCGATCGGGTGGTCGACGCCGAGGCCCTGGTCAAGGGATTCGGTGATCGCCTCCTCATTGACGGGCTTTCGTTCCTACTCCCGCCCGGTGGCATCGTCGGGGTCATCGGCCCCAACGGGGCCGGGAAGACCACCCTGTTCAAGATGATTGTGGGCGAGGACAAGCCTGACAGCGGTTCTCTCGAGGTGGGGTCCACCGTCGCGCTGGCCTATGTCGACCAGTCCCGGGACAGCCTGGCCGCCGAGGCAACCGTCTTCGACGAGATCACCGGCGGGCAGGACCGGATCGTCGTCGGCAACCGTGAGCTTCACGCCCGGGCCTATGTGGCCAGCTTCGGTTTCAAGGGCAGTGATCAGCAGAAAAAGGTGGGTCAGCTCTCCGGTGGTGAGCGCAACCGGGTCCAGCTGGCCAAGGTCCTCAAGGCGGGAGGGAACGTGCTCCTGCTCGACGAACCGACCAACGATCTCGACGTGGACACCCTCCGTGCTCTCGAAGATGCCCTCTTGGGGTTCCCCGGTTGCGTGGTGGTGATCAGCCACGACCGTTGGTTCCTGGATCGGGTGTCCACCCATGTGCTGGCGTTCGAGGGTGACTCCGAGGTGGTCTGGTGGGAGGGGAACTTCACCGACTACGAGGCCGACCGCAAGAAGCGCCTCGGGATCGACGCCGACCAGCCCCACCGTCTCCGCTACAAACCCCTGGTGCGGGACTGACCCGACGCCACGAGGGCGCGGCGCCGGTCGACCACCGTGCGCCGGGGCCAGTGGACCTCGGTCGCCCAGCCCAGTCGCTCGAAGATGCGGATGCACCTGGCCGAAATGTCGACCTGCCCCGCCTCCACCCCGTGACGGGCTGATCGGGGAAAGGCGTGGTGCGCGTTGTGCCAGGCGTCGCCGAAGCTGAGGAGGGCCAAGGGGGCGAAGTTGGTGCTGCGGTCCTTGTCGCCGAAGGGCTGCTTGCCGAAAGTGTGGCAGAGCGAGTTGGTGCCCCAGGTCACGTGGTGCAGGAGGGCGACCCGTACGACACCGCCCCAGAGCCCGGCCAACAGGGCTCCCCAAACCGTGCCGATCACGATCCATCCGATCGCCATGGGGATCAGGAAGGAGAGCGCGGTCCACACCAGCACGGTCCGTGACACGAAGACGAGATCGGGGTCGTCCTGCAGGTCGCTGCTCCACCGCTCGGCGTTCACTTCGTTGGGGACGAACAGCCACCCGGCGTGGGCGTGCCACAGGCCACGGAGCGCATTGCCCATTCCCGGACCCGTCGGCACCGGTGAATGGGGGTCGCCCGGGCGGTCCGTGTAGGCGTGGTGGCGACGGTGCTGCGACACCCAACTGGTCAAGGATCCCTCGATACCCATTGTCCCGGCGATGGCCAGGGTCACCTTGAGCCATCGTGCGGGCACGAAGGAACGATGGCTGAAGAGCCGATGGAATCCCAGGCTGAGCCCCAGTCCGGTCACGATGTACATGCCGGCGGCCAGCCCCAGGTCGAGCCACCCGATGCCGTGATTCCAAAAGATGACCACGGCGAGGACCACCGCCACCAGCGGGAGGGCGACCACGAGGGTTGCGCTGACGAGTTGGAACTTCGACGCCGGTAGCGGCGGCGCGACGGCCTCCACTTCGGTCCGTGGTGGCGTAAGAACCGGCACTCGCTCTGCTCCGATCGATGATTAGATCAATTGGGGAGAACGGAAGTGTCATCCGGCCCAACTCTGGTCAGCATAGCTCTCCCGATTATCCAGAGGTTGGCGCGAGGTCGGAGGCCCACTGACCTGCCCACCACCCAGGGCATAGAGCCCTGTGCCAAGCTTGCCGGGGCGGCGCCATGGTGAGGGCGCCAGGGACGACGTGCGACAGGAGGGGGCTGTGGGGGGAGGGAGGTCGGCCAGAGCGGCGGCGGCCTCGGTGGCGCTCGTCGGTTTGCTGGCCCTCGCCCTCCCCACCTCAGCCGGTGCAGCCACACCGGTCGATCAGGCCAGCACAAGTGCGCGGGGCGTGACGCAGACCGCCATCAACGTCGTCTTCCCCGTGGTAAATCTGCAAGCCCTGGCGAGCGTGTACGGCTTTGCCGGCGATGTCGAGTACACCGAGCAGGCTAAGGCCATCAATCTCTTCGTGGATCAGATCAACGCGGCCGGAGGCATCAACGGGCGCAAGATCAATCCCATCATCAGCTACTTCAATCCGGCCAGCGAGTCCGATATGCGCGCCCTCTGCAAAGACTGGACCCAGGGCAGCCCGGCGGCCTTCGCGGTGCTCGATGGTGTCGGTGACTGGACGGGCGACAACGAGCTCTGCATCACACAAGAGGGGCACACGCCCTTCATCGGGCAATGGACCACGGTTTCCAACTGGACCGAGGAAGGCTCGCCCTACCTGTGGTGGACCGGCCCGGATGACGCCTCCATTCTGCAGGCGGTGGTGCAATGGGGCCATAGCGCCGGATTGATCGGAGGGCACCGCAAGGTGGGCATCATCGCGGGGGATAGGGCCAGCGATCAGCTGGCCCTCAACGACTACCTCCTGCCCGACCTGAAGCGCATCGGGGTGCAGGCGGTGGTCGAGACGATCCCGGCCCAGCCGGCCGAGTCGGCCGCCACCGGCAGTGATGCCCCTCTCGTCATAGAGAAGCTGCGCGCCGCCGGCGTCGACTCGGTAATCCCGCTCATGCCCTTCAATGCGTTCCTCCCGGTGCTCTCGGCCGAGACGCAGCAGCAGTACTTCCCCAAACTGTTGCTCTCCGACTACGAGAGCTCCATCGAATCGGCGCTGGGACTCCTCCCGGTCCCGTACGAAAAGGCACTCGACGGTCAAGAGGGGGTGACGACCGAGACGTTGGGAGGGATCGACGATTCCCGGCCGGAGGCCCAGGGCGGCTACGACCCCGGAGTGCGAAGCTGCTGGAATACCTGGCACAAGGCGTATCCCGAGATCCCCAAGGGCAACATGAACGACTTCATCGAAGAACAGGGGCCGGTGCAGGGCTGGTGTCAGGAGATCGGTCTCTTCGCCCGGGCGGCCACCATGGCCGGGCCCCATCTCGACCGCCGCACCTTTGTCGAGGCCCTGTCCAAAATCAAGAATTACCCGGGTGGTTACTCCCCCATCCTCAGCTTCGGTCCGGACAAGTTCTCCGGGCCCACCGAGTACCAGGTGGTAAGCCTCCACAACAATGTCCCCCCGTCCGGTCTGTGCGTGCTGCCTGCGGGCACCTTGCCCCCGCAAGGGCGCTGTTGGCACATCGTCCAGCCCTGGAAGGCCCTTCCCCCGAGCTCGTGACCATGAACCTCAGTAGCGAGAAGTCTCGATGGGAGACCGAGAAAACCCAGTGGGAAGAGGAGGGATGGTGCCTCGTCGAGGGCCTCTTCTCGGCCGACGAGGTGCGGGCCGCGCAGGCGGTGATGCCCGAGCACTTCCCGACCGCCGAGGAGTTTGCGTCCGACCTCGACCCCGCGCGCAACCTCCCTTTTCGCGTTGACTCCCATTCGGTGATGCCGACCTTTCCTTTCGAGAGCAGTGCGCTCAATCGCCTGGTCCTGCACGACACGGTCATCGACCTGGCCCAGGATTTCCTCGGCCTGCACGACATCCGCCTCTATCAGGGCATGCTGAGCGCCAAATACTCCCGGGGCGCCCCCGACGACGAGCAGATGCTCCACGTCGATTACGGGAACCACACGTTGGTGGTGCCGCGGGCCGACGTCGGTTACCAGCACCTCGAGCTCTTCATCTACTTGAGTGATGTGACACCCGAGACGGCAGCGACCCGCATGGTCTCGCGTCGCCTGACCACCGACATACCCACCGAGAGGACCTATCTCAGCCCGGCCGACTATGACCATCTGTACCGATCCGAGGTCCCCGCAAGCGGGCCGGCCGGTACCGTTCTGGCCTACCGGCCCGACGTCTATCACCGGGGCGTGCGGATGACGGCTCCCGACTCGGCTCGCTTCATGTTGCACGTGTCGTACAAGCCGACGGACACCGACTGGCTCGGCTCTCAGGCCTGGCCCGGCGCGTGTGAAGGCCTGGCCTGGCACCTCTTTATGCAGCAGGCCAACGTGCGGCAACTCACCATGCTGGGCTTTCCCGAACCGGGACACCGCTACTGGACCGAAGAGACGTTGCGCGGGGTGGCGGCGCGCTACCCGCTCCTCGACATGGAAC
>Ga0302325_10035064_pt1 | contig 10259 bp, 4 predicted proteins | sample Palsa_T0_2_FD_201948 | JGI IMG/M metagenome (GOLD analysis project Ga0302325, IMG submission 201948) | Peat permafrost microbial communities from Stordalen Mire near Abisko, Sweden - Palsa_T0_2 | ecosystem: Environmental > Terrestrial > Soil > Palsa > Peat permafrost | place: Sweden: Abisko...
ACGAATCCTGGCGTATTGCACAAGGGAATATAGCTCGATTGCAAGAACGATATACGATATAGGCTAATAAGCACCGCCGTGTAGTCGATTTTAGAGTAAGTGATAAGGTCTAGGTGACTACAAAGCATTAGAACAACAATCGGCTAAGCTATAAATTAGCATAGCAAATGGAAGGACTATATGAGATTCTAAAACAAATTAGCTATTTATTTAAGCTCAAGTTACTAGAATCGATTAAGGTATACCTAGTATTTTATGCCGAAAAGCTATACAAGGACTTAGGGAACCCATTACCTGGCCAGATTAATCCGGAATATAATCTAATAGAAGTGCAAGAAGGCGAGGAGGAGTACAAGGTATAAGAGGTACTAGCAATAAAGCTTCTTCGTGGTAAACTGCAGTATCGGGTAAACTAGAAGGGCTAAGATCCTAATCCTAATTAGTATCTTGCTTCTTTATTAAGCAATAGCCCTATTGCTTTGCAGGAATTCCATTATGCGTACCCTAATCGACCGGGCCCCCCAAGGAACTTAGTATATTAGCTAAAATGCGCATAAAAGGATAAGTTTCCTAAAGCTAGGGTAGATGATAATTTAGAAGGGTTAAAGCTTAAAAGTTAAGGCTGCCCTAGGAGAGGGAATTCCCCTTCTAAGGGCGGCCTGACATGCGAGGCATCCACGTCATGTGACTCTTGTAGCTTCGAGGACGAATTAGGAGGAAACTACGAAATCGATTGTACAATTACAGAATACAAAGCTCGAGGACGAGCTTTCTCGAAAGGGGGGGTAATGTTACAGTTCTGGCATTCTTCTGGCATTACATGTCACGTGGTCACGTGCACTAGCGCGGCTAGCATAGGCGGTGTGGAGCGGCAGAACTCGAGTATTTGTACGAACCGATCCTTTGTAAATAACCTCTTCTTTCCTTAGCTTTGAATAGTCGTAATTGGGACCATTCAACCAACGCACTTCGTGCTATGAATCTGGCGCTCGTGACAATAAGTAAAAGCTATTATAGCAAGAGCAAAAGGAATATATAAAAAGAATAGCAAGGTTTAAAGGCGCTAAAGGGATTAATAATAAGCTATTAGCGCCTTTAAATAATTAAAACTTTTAGAGTTATAAAGCTATTTAAGATGAAAATTGTGCAATATAAAGATGTTAAATCTTATTTGTTTATGTCTTAAATAAATAGCTCTTCCCCTCCTTAAAATATGCTATATATAAGCCGATATCTCCCTAAATGCTTTTAAAAGTCTTGCCTTCTCGGGGCTTTGTCGGTAGCAAAGTTATATCCTTATAAAGTATAATTAGCTATTGCATTACGCAACGTCTTTAAAAGCCTTCCGGCTAATTTATATGCGTATTATTCTTGCGCTTACCGGCTAATGCTTTAAACGTCTTTAAAGCCCTCTTGCTTGTTATAAAAGCATTACGTTTTAATTGCAAATGCGTGTCCCTTAAAAGTTATTTGTCACGGCTTGCAATAGCTATATTAAATTAAAGATATCGAGAATGCTAAAAGTAAAGGAAAATGCTATTAAATAATATCTTAATATAAACTTGATATAATCTCGATATTTGACGCAAGAGTAAACTAAAACCTTTGCCTCTTATTTAGTTAATTAAAAGGAATTATAGTAGTAGCAAATAAGGCGGCGTATTATTATATATATTAGAACTTAACCTCTCTTTGCTATACGACTAATAATCTTAAAAATAGTGCTCGAGGTAGCTTTCTTTATACCCTTTTAGCTCGAAGACTTTGCAACTATTATAATAAGCATATAATTTATTATATAAATTTTATATACCCTCTAATTGCTTTTAATAGTGCTAAGAGGATTTTAATTTAGTAAAAGATTATATAAAGATCTTAAAGAGTTTAAAAGGTTAAAGAACATGTTAAAGCCTAAATTTATTAGGGTGTTTTCGGCTAGTTATTAGGATTATAAAGCAAATTATAAGGCATTAAGCTTTATTACTCTTATAGCTTGCAAAACGATACTCTTCTTATAAATAATATTCTTATTAACCTTTTAAGTTGCAAATAAGAGATTATAATTAAGCGAGGCTATTTGTTTATAACGTATTATCGAGCTAATGTAATAAGATACTAAAACGGGTAGCCGAGTTATATGTATATCCCTTTATCCGGTAAGATATTATTTGCGCTAGTAAGGGGGTATAGCTATATGCAAGCTATGCGAGGCTAAGTAAATTAAGGTAAGGCTTATATATAGCTATATTCCCCTTATTAGTGCAAATAATGTCTTACTAGATAAAGGGATAATATTAACATATAAGCTACTTTTTGCTATTTAAAAGATTAAAGCTTAAAGTAGACTAGTATATATTTAGTTTAATATCGGACTATTAAGCAAATCAAATAACATCGAGCTTTATTACTTGTAAAGTCCCTTTTTGTCTTATATATTACTTTTACTATTAAGCAAGGGTTAGCTTTTATCGGCTTAGTGTAACTTGTATAAGCTTAAACGTTTGTTACAAGTACCTTCTTAGCTTTCCGAGGTAATAGCTTTTATTATTATAAAAGAGAAAAAGAAAAAAGTAATAAGTTTTAATAATTTTAAAATGTTTAGCTAAATCCCTTTCTTTACTTGAAAATAGTTAATTAAGCACTCTTAATAAATGATATAAGGCCAAGTATTTAAACCTTAGATTTATTTACTTCTTAGTAGTGCTTAACCCTTTGCTTAATCTTTAATACTTAGCCCTTTGCGCTATATATAAGGCATTTGCCTCCTTAAATACCCTTGCTATAGCATGTTTTGCAAAGAGCTATATTTTTAGTTAATAAAGTAAATAATGCGCAACTTTAATATTATTAATGTTTTTTTGAGATATATAAATAAGAAGTGCTATTATATAAAAAGAGATGTTAATTAAAGTAAAAGCTTAACTCTTAGCAAAGTTATAAAGCATTTAAATAAGTTAAAATCTTGCTGCATTTGCTATAAAAGCATCTTCGGCTAATTATCTTTTATAAATTTTATCAAATATTAATTGGCTAAACTACTAATTTAAAGATTAGAATTACCCGGAATGCTTTACTTCTTTCACTTTCTAGTCTTTAACCTTAATTAATTGCCCTTAGCATATTAAACGATATGCGGCTATAATATACTTATTTTGTTTTCTTTTTAACAAGTAATGCATTTTATACTTACTTTAACAAATGCTAAATTAATATTTAATTACTTACAAGTATAAAACTAACTTTCTTTAGACTTTCGAAAGATATTTGTCCACTTAGCTAAAAATATACTAGTCTTACTCGAAAGCAAATAATAATAATTTAAATAGCGATAGCTATAACTTAAATATATATAATAATGCTAAAAGGCTTAAAATAAAGAATAGTTGCGCTAGTAAAACACATAATTGTCCTCTTAAAGATTATAATAAAAACAAATTATTTAAAACCCGATAAAGGCTTTAAAGGCATTTTAAGCAATATAAGCCTTTGCCTTCCTCCTTTAAGCGAGATTTTTAACTTTAATATAAACGTCTAATATAAAGAGGTATACGTGTATTATCGACACGTTTTAAGATAAGCTAAGGATTATATAAGATATGCGCAATAGAATTATAATATAAGCATAATTAAGATTACTTATATAAATTAGATGTATAATAAGTTGCGCAAGCAAGCTACTAATAAATTAAATCTTGTAAAGGGGGAACGTCTTTCCCGCGTTAAGAGGAGTAATAAAAAAGCGCGCGAGGTAAGAGATATAAGCTTAAGGACTTTAAGAGTTTAAAACGCCAAGTTATATAAGGTTAATATTATAAATAAGCTCGGCTTTTAACTTGCTAATAATATTAACCCTTTTAAAATGTCTTTTCTAAGCTTATATTAGACAAGATATATATACGCTAGTCTCCTTTATGCAATTAACTATAGCACTTATGCCTCCTTTAAATATTATTAAACTTATAGCTAGTAATAGCTTTTTGAATATTTTAATAAAGACTTTTTATCCCGGGTTTATTAAAGGACTAACCTTAATTCCGGACGATTTCGGCTTTAATGCTCTTATAAATGGCATTATAAACTAGCTTAAATTATAAATAAGATAAATACAAATAAAGAATGCAGTTAAGAATATAAAGAGCAAAATACTTTAAGTAATAATAGCTATGCGTTTATACTTATAATAAAATCTTTAAATGCAAAGTTTATTCGGATTTTTTAAAATCTTCGATTCTTTAAGTCGCATTACATGTCCTTTACCTTTTATATTAGCTCTAATAAGCCTAGAAGTATTATCTTTAGCTATGTCTTTACTATATCAATTATTGCAAATTTAAATGTAATTGCATATCTTTTTATAATTTTAAAACTAATTCGAGCATCGAAAATTGTTTTAAAACAAATATTAATATATACGACTATATTATAAAGCAAAAACTTACAAGCTGTTATTAGGAAATTCTTTTTCTTTGCATTAGTAGCTTACTTTAGCTAATATAGCTAAAGATATTTCGTATAATAATCTTAGCCCCTTTATAATAAGCAAGATATAGTAATGCAAGCTGCTGCAATAGCTAACTCGCAATCCTTTAGCTAAAAGATAAACTGCTAAAACTTGCTATTTAGCTTTTAAGCTACCTCTTTTAAAGCATAAAATATAGCCCAAGTATTCTTTATATCTTAAGCAATATGCGAGAATGCAAGTCTCGTCGCTAAAGAAGGATTTTATAATAGATAAGACGCGCTAAAAGGCATTAGATAAATATTATAAATGTTTTTGTTATACTTATTATATTAAAGATATATTATTTGCAAAATTTTAAGCTATATTCCGATAAAAACTCGAAGCCCCTCTTATTGCTAAATCCTCCTAGTCTAAGAAGCCTTGCTTAAAAAGAGTCTCTTTTGCGGCCTTTATAATATATATTATAAATGCTATAAGCGCTAGTTGTCTAGTTATATATCAAAATGCAAAGGCGCTTAAAAGGTATAAGGACTTAACTATATTCTCTCGCGGGGTTGTTAGTTTTTAACCTAATATATTAAGCAACTAAGCTAAGACAAATCGTTAATAGCCCGCGGCCTTAATAGCCGTGGGCTATTTGCTTAGTTATATTAGACTTTAAAGACTAGCAAGGTTACTTGTCCCTTTATACTACTTTATTAAGCTCTTTTTCATTGTCTATTACACATTCTTATTTGTTTGCAAATCCTCTTTTATTGCTTAAATTTGATAGTTTAGATAGCTATTACGCCTATTAAGGTTATCTTATTAATCCGTCTATTAAATTCGGTAAGTTGTTCTTAAGGCTTCGGCCTTGCTTATAAATAGCAAGGATTATAACTTATAATATTTACATTACTACAACTCTTGATTTTTATAGACAAGGATTATAACTTGTAATATTCTCTATTTTAATATTAGTAAAGCGCATACCTAAGCAATGCATAATTTTTGCTTATATCCTCGCAAGCTACTTAATATTTGTAATTATATCCCGAAACGGTCTAGTAAACCGAAGCTCTTAAATTAATATAGTAATTAGCAACCCTTTACAAGTATAAATCTAAAGTAGTTTACTAAGATCGAAGAACTCTATTTTAACTTTAAAATACACAAAACACATATATAAATTTTTTTTGCTATAAAATATAAAAATATTAATTCTTTGGAAAATATATGGACTTATTACATTTATACTATTACACACTATTAACCCTATTATTAGGATAGCTTCTATTAAAATTAAGGAACTAGTAAATGCTTATAATTTCAAGACAAGTACTTGCATTAATAAATTTAAATATATATATAAGGAATATAACTATAAGTTAATAACTTGCAAATATTTGTTTAGCTATATACCTCCCTTAGCTTAATAATAATAGAATAAGTAAGTATAATAATTTGCCTTATAAAAAAATGTTAACAAGTGTTAAGTTTATCCCGAATTATAAACTTAAGTAGTAATATAAAGGGTATTTGGTCGGATATAGTTAAGATATTAGTCTTTAAAGTTAATTTAGCTATACTCTTTAAAATAGCTTAAATAAGAAATCCTAATAGCTTTTCGGCATTCTTTACTTAAAATAAAGAATCTTATTTAACAATTTATACCTTATAAAATTAAAATAAAAAATCTCAAATCTTTAATAGCTTATATTTATTATTCTCGGGCCTTATAAACTTAAAATCCTTACTTGTCTAGCTTCTAGTCTTAGCCTTAAAACTTAATTTTTCTCCCTTATATCGACAAGAATCGAAGTCCCTAATAACCGGAGTATCCTTATCTATTAAGATGTTAATCGGGTTAAGATTATAATAAATAAGATTTAAACTATAAAGATGCCAAATACCCTTCCAAATACCTTATAAAAAGAGGTTTATATTAAAAGGGCAAAAGTCCTTAGTTACCCTTTTTAACAAATTCATATTATACTTAACAAAATAAAAGCCCGTTATTTTGTCGTTCTTAATTATACATTTAAGATATTAAGCGATATTAAAATACAAAGATGCTTTTAAAATCTCGCAAACTTTAGCCTTATTTAACAAGAGACTACTTAATTTAGTAAAGGCCTTAGTATCGCTATAATATAGTAAACTAAGTCGCTTTATATAATAGTTTTAAGGTAATAGCTTAAGCGCTTGTGCAAATTATATTAAGAATAGTAGCCAAATTTGCAAAGATAAAATAAGGATAAGGTCGAGTTTAAGTATATTAACTTTAAAAGTAAAGGGGTAATAACGACTAGTAATCGTATAATAATATTAGTTGCCCTCTTTAAGTATAATCTTAGTATAAGAAAATACAAGATCTTTGTGCTTTTCGACAAATGCTTTATTTTATTTATAAACTTTTATATTTTACTTTTATTAAGAAATAATAGTTAATATAATTAAGTGCACTTATTAAAGATTTCTAATAATTATATAAAGACAAATGAAGTTAAGTATAAGAAGGTTTTAAAATGTTATTACTTATAAAGAATTAAGGCATAATCGTTTTAATTACTACCTTATAATAACTAATCCTTTAGTGTTTAGCCTTATAAGCTAAGCTAAACACTAGTCTATTTCAAGTAGCTATGTCGGCTAACGGGGAATATATTACTAGTTATTAACTAATCTTTATTTAGCAAGTTATTAGTTCTATTTTGCTTCTTCGGTAGCATTTATAATAGGGTATATTGTAAAGCTTAGCGAGATAAGGGAAGGCTATGCTATTTAAGATTGTAAAAGGGGAAGGACGCGATATAAAAGGTCCAAGAAAGTATAAAGGCCATGTGGGCCCGCTAAAAGCATAAATTAGTTATTTATTACAACTTGTAATCCCTCTATTAACAAGGACCTTAACTTGTAATATTCTCCACATCTTCGCAGCTACTATAACTTGTAATCCCTCTATTAACAAGGACTATAACTTATAATATTCTCCACATCTTCGCAGCTACTATAACTTGTAATCCCTCCATCGACAAGGACTATAACTTGTAATATTCTCCACATCTTCGCAGCTACTACAACTTGTAATCCCTCTATCGACAAGGACTATAACTTGTAATATTCTCCACATCTTCGCAGCTACCATAACTTGTAATCCCTTTATTAACAAGGACTATAACTTGTGATATTCTCCACATCTTCGCAGTTATTATAACTTGTAATCCCTCTATTATTAAGCACAAAAACTGCATTTACCGATTAGCCCAATGCCCTTGTCTATCTTTGTAGCTTAGCTTTAGCGTCTATAGCTTAGCGAAACTTTAATACCTTTTTAATTCTTGCTTATAAAGTAATTAAAGCATAGCATTTAAACAAAGTGTAAAGTGATGCGTTAAATAGAGATATATTACAATATTCTCTCGCTTTATAAATTATTTCAATTAGTCTAACATGTTAATATATATAAAGACGTTTTATATTAAATAATAGACAAATCAAATAATACTATAAACTCTTTTTTTAGCTATAGCTATAGCCCGTATAAGCACTATTATATAATAAATTAATATCCTACTAACATTTTTCCCACATTATCTTGCAAATATATGCTTATCTTTACATTATTTATATAAGGGTATTATACAAAGAAAGGTCAAATTAGTAGGACTTAAAGTCTTGCTTGCAAGCTATAAAAGACATTAATAAAACTTTATTAATACTTTACTTTAATATATCGCTTCTCTTTGCGTTATTCGCATAATAAAATTAATAAAACTATTATAATTATTTAAAGGCATGCATTATACTTTAATTATAAGCCGCTAGTTGCCTTAGAAATGAAGATTTACATACGAGCTTTGATGCTTTATAATATTACCTTAACCAATTAAAAGCACAAATAATAAAGAGGATATTATATAAAGACATTCCATTTTTAGGAATTGCAAAATTGATATACTATAAACTCTTCCTCTAATAATATCTTACTTCCCTTATATTGCTATATTAGCGAAGCTATTTTAATTATCAAGGCGCTAATACACTATATTACATTTATAAGTTGCAAGTATATCCGAGGGTAGTCGGCTTCCTTTATTAAGAGTTTAGATATTAGCATAGACAGATATATAATAGTGCAACTCTTTTAAAGTTTTTATATAATTGCCCTTTATATTCTTAGCATTTAGCTCTTTAATAACTTTTTTAAACCTTTTTACTTAATATATATTTTGTCTATCACGTATATAAAGCAATCTATTATTTATCTAAAAACATTTTACTACTATCTTATAAAACAAGAAAATAGCAAGATATATTAAAAATAGTTTTATACTAATTTAACTTATCTCGGACACTTAAGCCTCGATTTTAGACTTCTTATTTTTAAAGTTTACTTGTATATTTGCTGCTATTTAAAGGTATTTTACTATTAACTTAAATGTTTATATTCTTTTGCTATATTTCTTAAGGTTACTTGCCTTCGGTTATAAATATATTTGCAAGTACTTATAAGGATTACTTAAAACTTATTATAATAAGAACCCCCTTTATTTGAATAAGACTTTGCCTTTTAATAATTAGTAGCTTTAATTGTTTATCTTCGATATTGTAAAGATGCATATAATATATTTATATTATAGACATCTTCTTAAAGCTTCGCCAAAAACGCTTGCTCCTCCCTTGTTACTACTAACTTAGCCTTTTTATTAAATTGCTTAAGAAATAATCCTTTAAATAGCGGAGATATAAATAAAAAGACCTTATATTATACGCCTTAGAATAAACGCTTTTTTATGCGGTATAAGGGCCGTTTACTTGTATTCCGGCATTAATATTAAGCTAGAAGGTTTAGTAGCTAAGAAGAAGCCTCTATTTCTTGCTTTAGCAAATCTTTACAAATTCTTAAAGAATTACTCTCCGAGTGCTATACTAAGTATATAAACCTTATTTAAGACAAAACTTGCATTTATAAGTATTAAAATAGCTAGTAAACGAGGTTTATAATAGTAAATAGAAAATATATCAAGACAATTATTTTTAATAAGAGTATAAAGGAGAAACTATTAAAATATATTAAAAAATTCCTCGATTAAACATTTTAAAGATAATATTTTAACTATAGCATCTTATATTAAAGGGGTTACTTGTTATATAGTCCTTTAAAGACTAAAAAATCAAGTTTAAGCAAGTTTATTACTAAGTGCTTTAGTTTAAATATTTATATCTTTAACTTCTTTGCTATTAACAAAGCTAGCTTAACAAGTCTATTCGCTAAGCTTTTAAGTTGCTATATAATTCTTTTAAAAGATATTAATGCTATAAGTTTAAATCGAGATGCCGAGACTAAGGACTCTTGCTAAGCTATAGCTCCCTCTTAAGAGCGCAAACTTGCCTCTAAAAAGGTGTCCTTATTTATTATCTTAAATACTATTAACAATATAGCGTTATAAGAAGGCCGGATCTTAATTATAATTACTAATCACATTACTTGCTTTAATAAAGCATTTATATAACTTAGCTATATAAATATAAAAGTCGAGCTTAAGCTTACTAATAATAAAATAATAGCTAACATCTTTTGTCTCGTCTTTAAGCTTATAAAAGGCGATATTGCTCTTTTAATAAACATTTAACTAAAAGAGAATAGAAAAGTTTATAAAGCTTTAACAAGTTAGCGTAAAGAGGCTAAAAGAGTTAAGCGTTTAGCAAAAGAGTTTGCTATTAAGGTGCTAAAGCTAAAATTTAGCCTTATAAAGATTATCTCGTTTCTTTTAAAATATAAGAAATTACTAAAAGAAGCTATTAATAATATAAA
>Ga0302325_10035066_pt1 | contig 10258 bp, 7 predicted proteins | sample Palsa_T0_2_FD_201948 | JGI IMG/M metagenome (GOLD analysis project Ga0302325, IMG submission 201948) | Peat permafrost microbial communities from Stordalen Mire near Abisko, Sweden - Palsa_T0_2 | ecosystem: Environmental > Terrestrial > Soil > Palsa > Peat permafrost | place: Sweden: Abisko...
TCGACACCACCGTCAACCTGATCGCCTCCGGCACCCTGGCGCTGCTGACGCACCCCGGGGAGAAGACCAGGCTGCGGCAGGACCCGTCGCTGCTCCCGGCGGCCGTCGAGGAGCTGCTCCGGTTCACGAACCCGGTGAACCACGCGAACGACCGGTTCACCACCCAGGACGTGCCCGTCGGCGATGTGGTGATCCCGGCGGGCGAGTGGGTTCTGCCCGCGACCAATTCCGCCAACCGGGATCCCGCCCGGTTCCCTGGCCCGGACCGCCTCGACCTCAGCCGCGACACCAGCGGCCACCTCGCCTTCGGCCACGGTGTTCATTACTGCCTGGGCGCTCCCCTGGCCCGGATGGAGGCCGAGGTGGCCCTCGGCGCCCTGCTCACCCGCTTCCCCGGAATATCGCTCGCGGTCCCCCCGGAGGAACTCCGCTGGCGTCCCGTCAGCCTGATGAACGGCCTGGAGTCCCTCCCCGTCCGCCTCGCCTGACGAGGCAATAGAACCCCAGCCGGGCAGCGCGGTGGTATGACGCTTTGTGCTGCAACGGCACTTGGCGCGCGTGCTCCGGCGGCGCGTCATCGTGGTTGACGGCTGGAAAGTGGACGCCCCGGGCTCTGGCTGACATGTCTTCGGATAGGTCAGGCGGGCATTCGGCTCGCTGACCGCGCTACCGCGGGAAGCAGCTCGCCAGGTCGGCGAGGGCCTCGTCGATGGCGTCGGGCACGCCCTGGCGGAGCAGTCGCCCGGACGGCTCGTCTCCCGCGGCGGCCTCGTCGCGGATACCGGCGGCCCCAGCCGTAGGTGCCGAGGAACCGGTCGAGCCGACGGGGCCTGGCCACGAAGTCGGTGAACCCCTCGGCGGCGACAACGTACCGGACGTGCAGCGGCACCCAGGCGAAGGCGGCCAGGGCCAGGTCCCACTCCGGTGTAGCAGGCCCGGCAAAGTCCCAGTCGAAGAACCCGGTGAGCTTGCCCTGGTGCCAGGCGGCGTTGTGGGTGGTCGCGTCGTTGTGGGCGATGATCAGGCCCGGTGACCAGGTGCCGCCCTCACGCCAGACGGCGCCAGGCGGCGGAACGAAGTCCGCGGCAATCTGGTGGTAGTCGCGCATCCAGCGGGCGACCTGGACCAAGGTATCGTCGGCATACACCCAGGCGGGCCGCGGCTTGCGGTGCCCGATCGTCTCGCCCTTCAGGAAGGTGAGTACCTCCCGGCCCTGCTCATCGAACCCGAGCGGCCGCGACGCGCCCGTGAAACTCTGGTCCGCCAGGTAGGCGAGCAGCGCGTGCACAGCTGGTGTCCACGGACCGGCCGGGCGGCGAACCGTGTCCCCGACCCGCACCGCCCCATCGAGGTACCCGCCCTCAAGCCGCTCCTCAGCCATGAGCACATGCTGGCACACCTGCGCCATGGTCAGATAAGAACCACCAATCGTGATGGTCACGGGCTACGTCGAGCGAAGACCCAACCAACTATTTGATGTAGGGCTTTAGCTGGCGATGGGCGGGAGGATCTGGCCGGTGACTTCACCGAATCCGATGCGAGCGCCCGTGGCGCCGGGGGCGGTGGCGGTGATCGTCACCTCGTCGGCGTCCTCGAGGAAGGTCCGCACGGACCCGTCGGCCAGGGTGATCGCTTCGGCGCCGCCCCAGCTCAGTTCGAGCAGGCAGCCGCGCTGGCTCCGGTCCGGGCCGCTGACGGTTCCTGAGGCGTACAGGTCACCGGTGCGGGTCGCGGCGCCGTTCACGGTCAGGTGAGCCAGCATCTGCGCGGGCGTCCAGTACATGGTGGCGAACGGCGGGCGCGAGACCACGTGCCCGTTCAGCCTGACCTCCAGCGCGAGGTCCAGACCCCATTTGTCGATGTCGGCCAGGTACGGCAGCAGCTCCGCGTCGCGGGGCGGCGGGCTGATCCGCGCGTGCTCGAGCGCCTCGAGCGGCACGATCCAGGGCGAGATCGACGTGGCGAACGACTTGGCCAGGAACGGGCCGAGCGGCGTGGACTCCCAGGCCTGCAGGTCGCGGGAGGACCAGTCGTTCAGCAGGAATGCCCCGAACACATGGTCGGCGAACTCGCCTACGGACACCGGCGTGCCCAGCGGTGAGCCCGTGCCGAGCACGAATCCGACCTCGGCCTCGAAGTCGAGCCGCCGCGACGGCCCGAAGGTCGGGGCGCTGTCCTGCGGCCCCTTACGCTGGCCACGCGGCCGGGTGACCGGCGTGCCGGACACCACAATGGTGCCCGAGCGGCCGTGGTAGCCGACGGGCAGGTACTTCCAGTTGGGCGCGAGCGGCTCGGCGCCGGGCCGGAAAATCCGCCCGGCGTTGGCCGCGTGGTACTCGTTGCCGAAGAAGTCCGCGTAGTCCCCGGGCGTGAACGGCAGGTGCAGCCGCACACCGGACAGCGGGTAAAGCGCGGCTTCGACGGCGCCGCGGTGCCGTTCGGCCGTCAGCAGCTCGGTGACCTGGGCCCTGACCTCGCTCCACCGGCCCCTCCCCTGCGCCATGAAGGTGTTCAGCGAGGGGTCGGCGAAAACCGGGTCGGCCAGCACCCGGGCGAGGTCCAGCACCGAATCACCGATGCGGACCCCGACCCGAGGGATCCCGGGACCTGGCTGACGCTCGGCGCCATCGGCGGAAAATACGCCGTAGGGCAGGTTGGCCAGCCCGAACAGCGAGTCAGGCGCCAGGTCGAGCCAGGTCATCGTCGGAAGCACTCAGCCGGGGGTTCCGTCAGGAGTCCCCGTTGAGGTGCCGGAGGGGCTCGCCGACGTAGATCTGCCGAGGGCGGGCGATCTTCTGCTCTGGGTCGTTGGAGCCCTCCTGCCACTGGGCCAGCCAGCCGGGCATCCGACCGATCGCGAACAGCACCGGGAACATCGCCACCGGGAAGCCCATCGCCTGGTAGATGATGCCGGAGTAGAAGTCGACGTTCGGGTAGAGCTTGTGGCTGATGAAGTACTCGTCCTCCAGGGCGATCCGCTCGAGCTCGAGCGCGATGTCCAGCAGCGGGTTGCGCCCGGTGACCTCGAACACGTCGTCGGCGACGCCCTTGATGATCGTCGCCCGGGGGTCGAAGTTCTTGTACACGCGGTGACCGAAGCCCATCAGACGCAGCTCGCCGCTCTTGACCCGCTTGATGTAGGCGGGCACGTTCTCGACCGAGCCGACCTCGCGGAGCATCTTCAGCACCTGCTCGTTCGCGCCGCCGTGCAGCGGGCCGTACAGTGCCGCGGCGGCCGCCGCGGCCGCCGAGTACGGGTCGACGCCCGAGCTGGCCACGCCGCGCATCGCGTTGGTGGAGCAGTTCTGCTCGTGGTCGGCGTGCAGGGTGAGCAGCACGTCGATGGCGTGCTCGAGGACCGGATCCGGGATGTACTTGGGCTCGGTCATCTTCCGCATCATGTTGAGGAAGTTGCCTGCGTAGGACAGCTCGTCGTCCGGGTACGCGTACGGCAGGCCCCGGGCGTGCCGGTAGGCGAAGGCCGCGAGCGTGGGCATCTTGGCGATGAGCCGGACGATCTGCTCGTCCTGGTTCTCCCGGTCGTGCACCTCCTTAGCCTCTGGGTAGAAGGTCGACAGCGCGGCCAGGGTGCTGACCAGGATGCCCATCGGGTGGGCGTCGTGGTGGAAGCCGTCGATGAACTTCTTGACGTTCTCGTGCACGTAGGTGTGATGTGAGATCTGGTGAGCCCAGGCCACCGACTCGCTCTTGTCCGGCAGCTCACCGTTCAGCAGCAGCCACGACACATCCAGGAAGGACGTGTGCTTCGCCAGTTCGTCGATGGGGTAGCCGCGGTAGCGGAGGATGCCCTTTTCGCCGTCGATGAAGGTGATCGCGCTGCGAACGCTCGCGGTGTTCTGGAAGGCCGGGTCATAGGACAGCAGCCCGAAGTCGTCGTCGGATGTCTTGATCTGCCGCAGGTCAATCGCGCGGATAGCGCCGTCGACGATAGGGAGTTCGTAGCTGCGGCCGGTTCGTGAGTCGGTTACTCGCAGCGTGTCGTTCGTGGTCATGTCTAGACCATAGGCCGTCACGGCAGGTGCTAAACAGACCCCTAAGATCATTTGCCTCGGCAAAGTAGTCTCTCCGGCGATTTACCCGGACCCGGACGTGAGATACGTCTCACCACCGGCATCGGCGGCTACAGGTGCCCTCATGCTAGCCGCCACGGGCCGTGGGCCGTACGCTGGGCATGCGGTGGAAGGAGGGACGCGCCGGACCATGGGCGAGGGCACTGTGGTGATCGGGTTGGACCCTGGCACGGAACCGGAGGGGATGACAACGTGGCCGTCGTCGAGTTCTCTCCCGCTCGGCGCCCTGGTGACAGCGACGCCCTGCGCCCGGCTGCACACTCGCGCCGTGCTGGCCGAGTGGGGACTTAACGCCCTGGCCGAAGCGGCCGAGCTCATCGTCAGCGAGCTGGTCACGAACGCGGTCCGGGCATCGACCGGCCCCGATGGCCACCCTCGGTATGACGGATCGGGGCTGCCGGTCGTGGTGGTGCGGCTGGGCACTGACCAAACGCGCGTCCTGATCGAGGTCTGGGACGTCATCGCGGGGGCTCCGGTCACGGAGCAGGCCGGCCCGGATGACGAGAGCGGCCGCGGCCTGGTCCTGGTCGAGGCGGTATGCGAACGGTGGAGCTGGCAGAGCGTCCCCGGCTGGCCCGGCAAGGTCGTGTGGGCCGAATTGCGCGTTCACTTACTGCCCTCCTCCTGCGGTAATTCCCACGCAGAACGCGGGCGTGTCAGCGGGATGTCAGGGGCGTCAGCGGGATCTCGGTGAAGTGTCAGCGGCGGGCGGCACGCTAGCCGCATGACTTACGCAATCATGGCCGAAGGGCTGGTCAAGCGGTACGGCGCCACGGTCGCGCTCGACGGGATAGACCTGGCCGTGCGCACCGGCTCGGTGTTCGGGCTGCTCGGGCCGAACGGCGCGGGGAAGACGACCGCGGTACGGATACTCGCCACTCTGGTGCGGCCTGACGGGGGGCACGCCAGCGTGTGCGGGTACGACGTGGTGAGCCAGGCTCATCAGGTCCGGCAGCTCACCGGGCTCACCGGGCAGTACGCGTCGGTGGACGAGACGCTGACCGGGACCGAGAACCTGATGCTTATCGGGCGGCTGACCGGGCAGTCGCGGTCCGCGGTCCGGGGCCGGGCGCGCGAGCTGCTGGCCGCGTTCCGGCTCACCGACGCCGCCGACCGGGCGGTGAAGACCTATTCGGGCGGCATGCGCAGGCGGCTGGACCTGGCGGCCAGCCTGGTCACGAGCCCACGGGTGCTCTACCTGGACGAGCCGACGACCGGGCTTGACCCGCTCAGCCGCAACGAGATGTGGGACGTGGTCCGCGGGCTGACCGCGACCGGCGTTACCGTCCTACTCACTACGCAGTACCTGGAAGAAGCCGATCAGCTCGCCGAGGATATCGCCGTCGTCGACCACGGGACGGTCATCGCGACCGGGACGCCGGACGAGCTCAAGGCCAGGACCGGGGCGCAGACGCTGAGCGTCCGCCCGGCCAGCCCGGCCGATGTGCCGGCCGTGGTGGCGATCGTGGCCGGGCTCTCGCTGGCCGAGCCGGAGATCCGCCATACCACCGTCACGGTCCCGGTCAGTCAGGAGGACGTGCTGCCCGGCGTGATGCGGCGGTTCGAGGACGCCGGGATCCGGGTCGCCGAGCTCAACCTGCGCGGCTCCAGCCTGGATGAGGTGTTCCTGTCGCTGACCGGCCACCGCACCGAAGCCGAAGTCCTGGAAGGGAGCGCGGCATGACCACCGCAATCACGACCATGAATAGTACGGTTCCGGATCATTCGGGGGCGGCAGGCGCGGCGGGGGCGCTGACCGCGCTCAAGCCGCTGGGGCCTCTCGGGCCGCTGTCGCCGCGGGTCGGGCCGCTGCAGGGACTGCGGCAGACGTTCTCGCTGGCCTGGCGAACGCTAGTGCAGATCAAGCACAACCCGGCGGAGCTGATCGACTTCAGCATCCAGCCGGTGATGTTCCTGCTGCTGTTTACCTACGTGTTCGGCGGTGCCATCGGGGGCTCGCCGCACAAGTACCTGATGTTCGCGCTGCCCGGCATCATCGTGCAGAACTCGCTGTTCACCACGCTGAACACGGCGACCGGCCTGTCGACCGACCTGGAGAAGGGGTTCTTCGACCGGTTGCGCTCGCTGGCGATCGCCAGGTTCGCCCCGCTGTCCGGCCGGATCCTGGCCGATATCGCCAAGCAGGCCTGGGCGGTCATCATGCTGCTGGGGATCGGGTACATCCTGGGCTTCCGGGTCGACACCGGACCGCTCGGCGTGCTGGCCGCCTTCGGCCTGGTCCTCGTCAGCACCCTGGCGCTCTCCTGGGCCCTGGTGCTGGTGGCCATGCTGGCAGCCAACCCGGAGAAGGTGCAGATCTTCGGGTTCGTGGTGCTGTTCCCGCTCACGTTCACCAGTGACGCCTTCGTCCGCACCGCGTCGATGCCCGGCTGGCTACAGGCCTGGTCGAAGGCGAACCCGGTCTCGCTGGTCTCCGACGCGATGCGCGGGCTGATGGTGTCAGGCCCTGCGGCGCGGCCCGCGGTGGAGTCGCTGCTCTACGCGGCCGCGTTCACGATCGTGTTCGCGCCGCTGGCGGTGCGCGCATTCAAGCGCCGGGTGTGAGCGCGACCATCGTGGCCAGTGTGTCCAAAGTGACATGCTGGCCGCGTTGGTATGCCCTGTCGTATCGTTCCTCCCCTAGCACCGCCCGGGCGTCGGCCGCCACCCTTTCCTCCTCTAGGACGGAACGATCCGTGGTTCCCCGGACCGCCAGGCTGGCGCCGAGCAGTTCGGCGGCCCGGTCCGGAGCATCTTCGCGCAGCGCGAGATCCGCGAGACCGGTCAGGGCCTGTGCGATCACCGGCGCGTCGGACGAGGACCGGGCGACATCCAGGGCCTTGACGTGCCAGCCGCGGGCCGCCTCCAGGTCGCCGTCAGCGGCGGCCAGGTAACCAAGCCCGGTGGCAGCCTGGGCGCGGATCTGCAGCGCCATGTCCAGCGGGCCGTGCTGTTCTACCACCGACCTCAGGGCCGCGCGCGCGGCCTCGGGCCTGCCCTCCAACCGGGCTAGGTCGCCTGCGGTGTAGGCGCCCAGGGCGATGACCTCGGGCAGCCGGAGCCGTTCGGCGTCACGTTGCGCGCGGACGAGTTCGGCGTGCGCCACCTTCCGCTCGCCGAGCAGCCAGAGCTCCCGGGTCAGGAAAAGGCGGAACACAATCTCGTCTTCGGTGGTGCCGAGCTCGGTGGCAAGTTCGATGGCCTGCCGGTAATGGCCGGCCGCGGCGGCGTACTCGCCCCGCCATCCTTCCAGCATGGCCAGGCCACCCAGGGCGATCGCCAGGCCCCACCGCTCCCCCAGCGCGGTAAAGATGCCCGTGGCGGCCAGGAAATCCTCTTCCGCCTGGACGTGCTGGCGGCCGAAGTTGACCGTCACATGCCCCCGCAGAACCCGGGCGACGGCGCTGACCCACGGCTCGGGGTCGGCCACCGCCTCGTCGAACACCGCAGGCGGCGGCTGCCTCCGCCCGGTGGCGAACGCACCGAAGAGGGCCCTGAGCGGGCCGATCAGCCGGAGCACGGGCTCGCGCGAGTCCGGTATCGCCGCGGCGAGGTCAGCCGCGGCCGCCCACCAGTCCTGGATGCGGCCGGCGAGGGGGGTGTCCATGGCCAGCAGCCCGCCCATCGCGTAGGCCACGGCGAGCCGTTCGCGGTCGGCGCCCGCCGGGCCGCGGGGTGCGTCCACCGCCATGGCAATCAGCTCGGCCCCTTCCACCTTCATACTGCGCAGCGACCAGTACCAGCCGAGCGCGCCGGCCAGCCCGACGGCGGCCCGGCCGTCACCGGCCGCGATCGCACCGCGGATCGCCCCGTGCAGGTTGTCCTGATCGTCGGACAGCTTCCGCAGCCAGTCCAGCTGCTGGGAGCCGAGCAGATAATCCATGCTCGCCTCGGCCAGCTGGGTGAAGTGCCGCGCGTGGGCTTGGCGCAGCTCGTCATGCTCCCCCGCCTCGGTCAGCCGTTCCTGGCCGTAGGCACGGATGATCTCCAGCATCTGGTAGCGCGCCCCGTCGGGTCCGTGCCGGACCGTGAGCAGCGACTTGTCGGTGAGCGCGGTGACCAGAACGAGCACCTGGTCCGCGCCGATGCCGTGGCCCGCGCATACCTGCACGACGGCTTCCAGGGTCGCGCCGCCGGTGAAGACCGAGAAGCGGCGCCAGAGCAGCCGTTCGGGTTCCTCCAGCAGGTCCCAGCTCCAGTCGACGACGGCGCGCAACGTCTGATGGCGCGGCATCGCGGTCCGGCTGCCGCCGGTCAGCAGCTGGAACCGGTCATCGAGGCGGGCCGCCACCTGTTCCGGTGTCAGCGTGCGCAGCCGGGCCGCGGCCAGCTCGATGGCCAGCGGCATGCCGTCCAGGGCGCGGCAGATCCGGGCCACGGCGGGGGCGTTGTCCCCGGTGAGGCGGAACTCAGGGAAGACGGCGCGGGCTCGCTGGACCAGCAGGCTAACCGAGGCGCAGGCGTCGATACCGGGGGGCGTCTCAGCTGGCCTGGGGGCAAGCGGGCCGGCCCGTTCGGCATTATCGGACGATACGGCGGGGGCCGGGGGCAGCGTCAGCGGGCCTACGGTCCACAGCGTCTCCCCCGTGATGTTCAGCGGCTCGCGGCTGGTGGCCAGGACGCGGACCTGCGGGCAGGCGGCGAGGATGCGGTCGGCCAGCGCCGCCGCCGCCTCGATCAGGTGCTCGCAGTTGTCCAGGACCAGCAGGGTTCGCTGTGCGGCCAGCGCGGTCAGCAGCCTGCCGAGCGCGTCCGCCTGCTCGTCCGGCGCCGCGGCCTGACCGGGCGGCAGCCGCGCGGCCAGCGGCTTGCCGCCGTAGAGCAGCGCCTGCTCGCGCAGGCCGAGCACGCTCAGGACGGCGGAGATCAGGTCGGCGGGGTCGGTGACGGGGGCCAGCTCGACCAGCCACACCCCGTCGGGCATCGCGGCCACCTCGGCGCGGGCGGCCTCGACGGCCAGCCGGGTTTTGCCCGCCCCGCCGGGGCCGGTGAGCGTGACCAGGCGGTTCGCACGCAGGAGTCCGGCGACGTGCGCGAGCTCATTGTCCCGGCCGACAAAGCTGGTGAGCTCGGCGCGCAGGTTGGTGTGGCTGGTGCTGCGGGCGGGGCTGGCGTCGGGAGCGGAGCGGGCGGCTGCCGGGGGCTTGGCGGGCGGGTCGTCGGCGCGCAGGATGGCCAGGTGCAGCGCGGCCAGCTCGGCCGAGGGCTCTATTCCTAGCTGGTCGACGAGCCGCTCCTTGGTCTGCTCGTAGACCTCGAGCGCGGCGCCGCGCCGCCCGCAGGCGTGCAGCGCGCGCATCAGCCGGGCGGCCAGCGGCTCGCGCATCGGATGCGCCACCACCAGGCCCTCGAGCTCGGCGACGAGGGTGGCGGTGACGCCGGTGCGCAGATCGGCGTCGATGCGGTTCTGGGTGGCGAGCAGGCGGAGCTCATCCAGGCGGGCGATGACGGCCTGGCCGAAATCGCTGTCGGCCACGTCCACCAGGGCCGGGCCGCGCCACAGCGCGAGCGCCGCGCGCAGGGTCGCCGCCGCGGCGGCCGGGTCGTCGCGCAGCTGCGTTCTGCCCTTGGCGGCGAGTTCTTCGAACCGGACGATGTCGGTGCCGCGGGGATCGAGTTTCAGCTGGTAGCCGGCGGGCCGGGATTCGATGACCGCGTCTGGCAGCGCCCGGCGCAGCCGGGAGACCAGGGCCTGCAGCGCGTTCGCCGGGCCGGCCGGCGGCTGGCCGGCCCACAGCCCGTCGATCAGCTGGCTAGCCGGGACCAGCTGGCCGGGGCGCAGCGCCAGCATGATCAGCAGCGCGCGCAGCCGGGCTCCGCCGACGTCGAGCATGATCCCCGAGTCGTCATCGGTGCGGACCTCGAGCGGCCCGAGCATGGCGACCTGCACAGCTCAATTGTGCCTGAACCCGCGGGATCGGCCGCCTGGCTCGTTTGTGGTGGCGGCTATGCGAGACGATGCGGGTTTGACATCCTCCCTCACCTGAAGAAGGCGAGGGATTCCAGCTACTACCCCGAGTGGAGCAGCAGTTGAGGTTCACGGTTCACAGGCCGGGTAACCCCGTCGCCTCCCCGCGCAGTCACGGCGTGCCCCGCCGCGATGTTGATGGCCGCGTTCACGTCAGCGTTGGCGGCGAAACCGCAGGCGGTGCACCGGAACACGGCTT
>Ga0302325_10035067_pt1 | contig 10258 bp, 6 predicted proteins | sample Palsa_T0_2_FD_201948 | JGI IMG/M metagenome (GOLD analysis project Ga0302325, IMG submission 201948) | Peat permafrost microbial communities from Stordalen Mire near Abisko, Sweden - Palsa_T0_2 | ecosystem: Environmental > Terrestrial > Soil > Palsa > Peat permafrost | place: Sweden: Abisko...
ACCACGTTCCCTTTATCGAGAAGAGCCAGACGGTTCGAAATCGTTTTCGCGCTGTGCAGATCGTGGGTCACAACGATAGAGGCCATGTGGTGCTCCTGCTGGAGTTTGAGAACCAACTCGTTGATTTCGCCGGAGCTGATGGGATCGAGACCGGCGGTCGGTTCATCCAGCAGCAAGATGTCCGGTTCGAGGGCCAGCGCTCGCGCCAGGCCCGCTCGCTTTTGCATGCCACCGGAGATGTCAGAGGGCATCTTGTCGTACTGTCCATCCAACCCCACTTCGGTGAGCAGTTGCCTGGCGCGCTCGCTGCGCTCGTTCCCGGACATTTCCTGTTTGTGGTGCAGCAGCGGGAAAGCCACATTCTGTTCGACGGTGAGCGAATCGTAGAGAGCGGCGTGCTGAAACAGAAAACCCATTTTCTTTCTGATTTCGCCCAACTCATCAAGTGATAGTCCGGTGATTTCCTGACCATGGATGCGAACCGACCCGGAATCGGGCTTTTCCAATCCGATGATGATTCTGAGCGAAACGCTTTTACCCGTGCCGCTGCGTCCCAGAATCGCCAAAGTCTCGCCTCGGTTCACATTAAGGCTGAGTCCGTTGAGAACCTTTTGAGGTCCGAAGGACTTGTGCAGATCTTCGACGGAAATGACGGGAGCGTTGGCACGGTTCGCAGTGTCCGGTGGATTCAGCGCAATTTGATCGGCAGTATTCATAGTTCCTAGAAGATCCGTCTAAACCCAATCCGTCTGATCTGAACCCTATGATCAGGGGAAAAATATGAGGATGAACTTCACCAGCACCACATCGGCGAGGATTACGAAGAGCGATGAAAGAACCACCGAACTCGTCGCGGCGCGGCCCACCCCGGCAGCACCGCCCTCGGTACGCATCCCCTGGAAACAGGCGATCAGGCCGATGATCAGGCCAAATACGGCGGTTTTGAAGGTCGGAGGCAGGAGATCGTTGAAATCGGCGCCCTTGAATCCGCTATTGATGAACTGATGCAGAGAGAGCGGCTCCACCAGAGCCTGGGCTACCCAGCCCATCAGTAATCCGCAGGCATCGCCGGCGATAGTCAGCAGGGGTAGCATCAGGATGCACGCCACGATGCGGGTCGCAGCCAGGAGCCGATAGGGGTTGACCGCGGAGGCTTCGATGGCATCGATCTGTTCGGTCACTTTCATCGACGCCAACTGCGCGCCGATGCCGGCACCCACGCGGCCACTCACCACCAGACCCGTGATAATCGGGCCGGTCTCATGGATGACCGAGAACACGATTGCGGCGGGAAGTAGAGACTTGGCGCCGAAGCGGGTCAGGCTGTAGCGGGCCTCCATCGAGAGGACCACGCCGGTTGCGGCGCCGGCCAAGGCGACGAGTGGCAGGGACTTTGATCCGATCTCATCGAGTTGGACAAACAGCTCGCCGAACTCAAAGGGCGGCGTGACGGCGGCCCGGGCAACCCGCCAAAAGAAAATTCCGAGGTCGCCAAACCATTCGAAGAAATCGCCGATAAAGTTGGTTGGAGCGGTCAAAGTCGAAGCCATCAGCAGACCTTTTTGCAGCCGGGGAACTCACCTTGACACTGATTTTACGCTCAATCGTGAAAGAACCTGATAACATTGGGGCGAAAAGTACACCAAAGATCGGAGCTGTTAAACGCTTCCGTTGAATGTAATTTGCAGCCGGTCACTTGAACCGGATCGGGATTTCGTGTAATACGGTGTTGTGTGGTGGCGGTTTATTCGAGAGTGTAAGAAAGTGGCAACTATTTCCCGCACTCCAACATCACATGGGCATTTCGCAAATCCGGCGCCTACGGAACTCCCTCGCTGTGGTTCCGCCGGTGTAAGACTTCGAACCTCCTAGCCAATATTTGTTGGAGTTCGGATGCAATTCAGCAGCAGGTCGGAAGTGACAACGAGGACTTCTCGTCCCGGCTTGCCTCGTTCTGTGCCTTGGCTCGTAATCACCAATCCTTCACGCAGTTCAGACAAGCGATCATTCCGACCGCTTCTTATCAGGTTTGCAATCGGAAATAAAATCCACCATACCGCCGGAGGACCCTATGGCGACGAATTTTGTCCAAATTGAGAATGATTCTGAAATAAAGAAACGCCTGGAAGCCGAGCGCATACGCTTGCGCAAAATTGCCGGACTTGACCAGTCCGAGCACTTCCATCGTCCGATCGAGCGGGCTTTTACTGCCGAAGAGCGCAACCGCGTGACCATTCTATTCGGCGGTTTTACCTGGAAACACGAGGACCTGATCCGCGCCGTCTTTCAAGGATGCGGTTATCGCTGTGAGAAATTGCCGGTGCCAAACGTCGCCGCCTTTCAGACCGGCAAGGAGTTTGGAAATAACGGGCAGTGTAATCCGACCTATTTCACGGTGGGCAATCTGGTGCAATATCTGCAGTTTCTCGAGAAAGAAGGTCTGCCGCGGCAGCAGATTCTGGATAACTTCGTGTTCTTCACGGCAGGATCCTGTGGCCCGTGCCGCTTTGGCATGTATGAAGCCGAATACCGGTTTGCGCTGAAGAACGCAGGCTTCGACGGCTTTCGCGTTTTGCTGTTCAAGGACAGTGACGGAATCAAGGCGGCGTCGGGAGAACCGGGGCTCAAGTTCACGATCGACTTTGGCTTCGGCATGCTCAATGCCATGCACTTGGGCGATGTGATCAACGATCTCGTTTACCAGATTCGTCCGTATGAGGCAAATAAAGGTGAGACCAATCGCGTGTTTCAGGAGGCGGTCGATGGCTTGTGCGAGGACCTGAGGAATCGTGACTCGTTCGAGATTGAAGAACGAGCACCGGAATGGGCAAAGCCAAAGTTCAAGCAGAACAAGGTGCTGCGGAACACATTCAACGTGCTCGGGAAATGGCATGAGCATATGTGGGGCAAGGATTATCTGAATGCTCTTCACTCGGCGCGGGAAAAGATGGACTCGATCGAAGTCGACCGCACGCGCGTAAAGCCGCTCGTGAAGATCACTGGTGAGTTCTGGGCGCAGATCACCGAGGGCGATGGCAACTTCCACATGTTTGATTTTCTGGAGCGTGAGGGGGCACAGGTGCTCGTCGAGCCTATTGCTACCTGGGTTGCGTATCTGATGTACCAGGCCAAGGCGCACGCCATCGCGAAATGGCCGGTGAATCGTCCGCATCGTAATCCGGAGTGGTACGAGGTGAAGAAACAATTCGGCAACTATATCGGCTTGCGCAAGAAGCTGTGGGGGCTGGGCGCGGGCGAACACATGTGGAATTTCTTCTACCATCGCACCATCAAGCAGCTGGGAGGAATTACACATCATCTGGTGCCGCAGACGGAACTGGCGGAGATGGCGCATCCCTTCTACAACCAGTTTGCGCGCGGGGGCGAGGGGCACTTGGAGGTTGGCAAGAATGTGTACTACACGGTGCACAAACTCTGCCACATGGTGCTGGCGCTGAAGCCGTTCGGTTGTATGCCATCTTCGCAGTCGGATGGCGTGCAATCCGCGGTGATCAACAAGTTCAAGGACATGATCTTCCTTCCGATTGAAACCTCGGGTGAGGGCGAGGTCAATGCCCACAGCCGAGTGCAGATGGCGCTCGGCGAGGCCAAAGTGAAGGCGAAGACGGAGTTCGAGCAGTGCCTCAAGTCGACGGGCAAGAGCTTGAATGAAATCCGCGAATACATTGATGAGCATCCCGAGCTGAAGCGGCCGTTTTATCACGTGCCTCATCGCGAGGGGGTTGCTGGAACGGCGGCGCAGTTTGTGCTGCACGTGAGCGATCGAATCGACAAGCACACGCGGTTCTCTAAGCGGGGCCGCGTGTCGGTTGCCGTGCCTGCCACTGCGAGTGGCGACTGATTTGATGAAGCGGCGCGGCTCACGTCGCGCTACCCACACGAGGTTGATGGGGCGCGTGTCGAAACATGCGCCCCAGTGCAAGAAAGGAAGAAATGCACGATCACAAAGCTTCACCGCTTGTTCAAATCGCCGGGATCGAACCGAAACCCAAGCCGCTTCCGAAAAAACCGCACGATCATCACACCAAATTCCTGGTCGGGCTCGACGTGGGTTCGACCACGGTCAAGGCGGTGGTTGTCGACGCATCGAGCGATCAGGTGCTGTGGCAGGACTATCAGCGCCACGAAACCAAACAGCCCGAGAAAACGCTCGAGTTTTTGAAGCGGATGGAGGCTGAAGCCGGAATCAACGCTCACAACACGCGCATGTTTATGACGGGTTCTGGTGGCGGTACGATCGGCGATCAGATCGGAGCGAAATTTGTCCAGGAAGTCACGGCGGTTTCTCTTGCCGTTGAAAAGTTGCACCCCGAAGTTTATTCGGTGATCGAACTCGGCGGACAGGATGCCAAGATCATTGTCTTCAAGGATGACGAAGAGACCGGGCGAAAGAAAAAAATCCCTTCGATGAACGATAAATGCGCCGGGGGCACGGGCGCTGTCATCGACAAGATCAATGCCAAGCTGAAAATTCCTACCGCAGAGTTGGCGGAGCAGAAGTATCAAGGCATCAAGCTCCATAAAGTTGCGGGGAAGTGCGGAGTGTTCGCCGAGACCGACATCAATGGGCTGCAGAAAGTTGGAACGCCCCCGGACGAGCTGATGGCGTCTCTGTTTGAAGCGATTGTGCTGCAAAACCTGAGCGTGCTTACCCGCGGCCACACGTTGCGGCCGCATGTGTTGCTCCTGGGCGGACCGAACAGCTTTATTCGCGGGATGCGCGAGGCCTGGCAGGCGAATATTCCGCGCATGTGGCAGGAGCGGAAGGTCGCCATTCCCGACGGTGCAAAGCCGGAGGAACTGATCAAAGTTCCCGAAAATGCCCAATATTTTGCGGCGCTCGGCGCAATCGAATTTGGACGCGCGGAAGATGACTGCATCGGTTGCTATCGCGGTTACGAGAATTTGATTCACTACATCGACTTCGGACGGCAGGAGGAGAAAGCGAAATCCGGCGGCAAGGGACTCATCGAGAATCACGACGAGTTTGACGCGTTCAAAGAAGCCTATCGCCCCAAGAAATTTACGCCGGCAACTTTTCAGAAAGGCAGCACGGTGGGCGGATTCATCGGGATTGACGGCGGTTCGACCTCGACGAAGGCGGTTTTGCTCGACGAGAACGGCGACATCCTTTGCAAGACGTATCAGCTCTCGAACGGGAATCCCATTCAGGACACAATGGAGATGTTCGAGAACTTGCGCGGCCAGGTCGAGGCGCAGCACGCGAAACTTGAAGTGCTGGGAGTGGCTACCACCGGGTACGCCAAAGATATTCTCAAAGACGTTCTGAAGGCCGACGTGGCGCTCGTCGAGACGGTGGCGCACACGGAATCGGCGCTGAAGTTCTATGAAGATCCACACGTGATTGTCGACGTCGGCGGGCAGGATATCAAGATCATCATTCTGCACAACGGACGAGTGAAGGATTTCAAGCTCAACACGCAGTGCTCGGCGGGGAACGGGTATTTCCTGCAGTCCACCGCCGAGGGCTTCGGGCTGAATGTGAAGCAATACGCGGATCTCGCTTTTTCCGCGCAATCCATGCCCGTGTTCGGCTACGGGTGCGCCGTCTTTATGCAGTCCGATATTGTGAACTTTCAGCGGCAGGGTTGGCGGGCGGAGGAGATTCTGGCCGGGCTGGCGGCGGTGTTGCCGAAGAATGTTTTCCTGTACGTGGCCAGCATTCCTAACCTTGCGGCGCTTGGCTCGCGCTTTGTTTTGCAAGGCGGAACGCAAAACAACCTTGCCGTGGTTAAGGCTGAGGTTGATTTCATTCGTAACAGCTTCCGCGCGGCTGGCCGGCAGCCCGAGATCATCGTGCATGAACATTGCGGAGAGTCGGGCGCGATTGGTGCGGCTCAGGAGTCCCTGCGTCTGTGGCGCAACGGGCAGCGGACCACCTTCGTCGGCTTGGACGCGGTGCGAAGAATCGAATATCGCACCACGCGGAATGAAGCGACGCGCTGCTATTTCTGCAAGAACAATTGCCTGCGTACTTTTATCGACATCCGGACCGAGCCGGTCAAGAACCTGGTTCCGATCGAGAAGGTCACCAAGGTGCCGCTCATGCACGGCGAGCAGCGGCTGATCATTGCCACCTGCGAAAAGGGATTGGTCGAAGACGTCAATGACATGAAGGACATCAAGGCGGGCCTCGATCAGATTCGCGACAAGCATCCGAATTTTGTGGATTTCGCGTCGAAGGAAGTGTTCCGGCCCGCGAATGCCAAGAATGTCGCTGATCCTGTTCCAACGCGCGCTTGGACTAAAGCGACGAAAGAACGCGTTGCTCTCATGCAGAACCGGGGAAAACTGCGCATCGGGATTCCCCGCGTGCTCAACATTTACACCTACGCGCCCCTGTTCAACGGTTATTTTGAAAGTCTTGGCGTCGAGCCGGAGAACATTATTTACTCCGATTACACGAGTTCTGAACTTTACCGCGCTGGCGCGAGCCGCGGTGCGATTGATCCCTGTTTCCCGGCCAAGATTGGCATTTCGCACGTCTACAACCTGATTCAGGAGAAGCATCGCAAGAAACCCCTCAACGTCATATTTTTCCCGATGTATGACGTGCTTTCCTCTCCGCTGGTAAAACTGCAGGGGACGAATGCCTGCCCAACGGTGACGGCGACGCCGGAGACGGTGAAGGCGGCGTTTACCAAGGAAAACGATGTATTTGCCGAGCACAACGTGAAATATATCGATCCGGTGCTCAATTTTGCCGACCGGAAGCTGTTCGCGTTTCAGATGCTGCAGGCCTGGCAGCCCATCATGGGGCTATCGCAAGAGGAAAACGACCGGGCGGTCGAATCCGGCTTTGCGGCGCTGACGGCGTATGAAACCGGCATTCGCCGGCGCGCGCGGCAGGTGCTTGATCAGCTTGAGCGGGAGGATCGCATCGGAATCGTCATGCTGGCTCGACCCTATCATCACGATCCCGGGCTCAACCACGAGATTCTCGACGAATTCCAGAAGCTTGGCTATCCCATCTTCTCGCAGAACACTTTGCCACTCGATGACGATATGCTGGAGCGTCTCTTCGGCGACGAGGTGCGGGCGGGTGTGATCAGCAATCCGCTCGATATCACCGACGCCTGGAAGAATTCTTACTCTTGCAGCACAAACCACAAGGTTTGGGCGGCGAAGTACACAGCGCGGCATCCGAATCTGGTGGCGCTCGAAATTTCGAGCTTCAAGTGCGGACATGACGCCCCGATTTATGGCGTGGTTGAAGGAATCATCGAACAGTCCGGGACGCCTTACTTCTCTTTCAAAGATCTCGATGAGAATAAGCCTACGGGGTCGATCCGGATCAGAATTGAGACCATCGATTATTTCCTGCGGCGCTATCGCGAAGAGGTCATTCGCAAACGCAAAGCCGGGCAGGATATCGAGGCGCAGCTGGCGGCTCTCGAAGCCGAGTTGCGGGGCGAAAGCGGTGCGGCCGAAGTAGGGGCGCCACTCGAAACTCCGGAGCCAGAGATTCAGGAGATGGCGGCCGACTAGTCGCATCTATTCCATATCGAATGCGAGCCAGCGAAAGCCTCCGTCTCGCTCCACTTGCAGAACGACCGCACCACGGGGCGTTACCTGCGATAGAGCTGCACGAAGAGAAGCGATGGAGTCGACCGGCACCTGATTCACGCTGTGGATAACGTCTCCGGTTTCGAGACCGGTCACGGCACTTCTGATGTCCGCTACTTTCGCTACCACGATTACGCCAGAAGGGTTGCGTAACGTACCCAGCATCGACCTCAAATCATCACTCAAGCCGAGCGCCAGGATGCCCAGTCTCGCAATCAGGTTATCGTTTGAATTTGCCAGACTGGGCAGGGCGTCCATGGGCTCTTTCATCTCCAGCGCGACCACGTAAAGTGTTTTTCGCTCACTGCCGCGAAGGATTTCAAGTTTGAGCGAGTGATCCAGAGGGTGCAGGTAGAGCGCGGCGGTGAACGCCGGTAGCGTGCCGATGGGACGGTCGTCCGCGCTGATTACGATGTCGCCAATCTTCAAGCCACCGGCATCGGCGGGGCCTCCGGGCGTTACGTCGTCGATGATGACTCCCCAGTTTTGCGCGAGTCCCAATCCTTTGGCCAGACTGGAAGTTATGGTCTGTGCGCCAGCCTGGACCTCGATGCGATGCACGTGGCCGTACTTGCGGAGGCTCTCGTAGACAAAATGGACAATCCTTGCGGGGATGGCAAAGCCCAGTCCCTCGCTCCCGCCGGCTTCGGAAAGAATGAAGGTGTTGATTCCGACCACATAGCCTTCGGAGTCGACCAACGGGCCGCCGCTGTTTCCGGGATTGATGGGAGCGTCGGTTTGAATGTAAACCACGGGACGGCTGGGATCGGCCTGTCTGGCAACCGAACTCACCACGCCCATCGTTACCGAATTCTCAAGTCCTTCAGGACTGCCCATAGCAAATACCAATTGCCCCTGGTGGACAGGTCGCCCGGTTCCGAGCGAGAGGGTCGGCAGACCGGTCGCGTTGATCTTCAGCAAGGCCAGGTCGGTCTCCTTGTGCAGGCCGATCAGTTGGGCATCGACCACTCGTTGCTTTCCGACAGGCGCGATCTGCTCCGGATGATCGACAGACGGCATGGGCAACGCGACGTGGATGATCTGGGCACCCTCGACAACGTGAGCATTGGTCATGATGTAGCCGTTCGGGTCAACAATCACCCCGGAGCCGATCGCGTGCTCGCGGGATACGAGCGCCGTTTGACCGCGGCTGTTTTCTTCTACAGCGCCGTAGCCAGTGACAAGGATTTGAACCACCGCTGGCGAAATTCGGGCGGTGAGCTGCTCGATGGCGGAATTCAGTTGCTGGAGCACCGGTGGCGGTTCGGCTGGCCGCGCCGCGATCGCTTTCGCCTTGTCAGTCTCGGGCATTGTCTCTTGCTGAGGAGTTGGGGTCGGCGCCGGTTGAGCAAATCCTGGCGCCAACCGGCAGAAAAAGCAGAGAAGCAGCAAAAACCACGCCCGAAGCGAATTTTTCTTCGAGCCGCGAAATAGGAAGGCCATAGCTTTCAAACTCCTCGGATGCACCTTTCTGGTACGGATACTCAGATGATTTTGCGGCGAAAGAGGCTGCGAGCATGCCTCTCGGTTCGGCTTTAAAGCCCCGGACTGCAGGTCTTGAATCAGCTGAATCCGAGCACCGGGTGCGGCGTATACGGTTCCTCCAGAGCGGTAATTTCCTGGGGAGTCAGGTGAACCGAGAGCGCCGCCACGGCGTCCTGAAGATGATGAGGCTTGGTTGCGCCGACAATAGGGGAAGTGACCGCCCCCTTGCTGAGCAGCCAGGCAAGAGCAACCTGCGCCCGGGGAATGGAACGTTGTTCGGCGATCTGACCCAGGCGATCGACGACTTTGCGGTCGGCTTCTTCAGACTGGGAGTACAGCTTCTGTCCGAACTGATCCGTTTCGTATCGTTTTGTATTTTCGCTTTTCCACGGACGGGTGAGACGGCCGCGCCCGAGAGGGCTCCAGGGAATAACGCCGATACCTTCAGACTGGCAGAGGGGCATCATTTCGCGCTCTTCTTCGCGATAAAGCAGGTTGTAGTGATTCTGCATGGAAATGAAACGGGTCCAGCCATGACGATCGGCAAGACAGAGGGCTTTGGTGAATTGCCATGCGAACATCGACGAGGCGCCGAGGTAACGCACCTTGCCGGATTTCACCACGTCGTCGAGCGCCTCCAGAGTTTCTTCGATCGGGGTTTCATAATCCCAGCGGTGGATCTGGTAGAGGTCTACATAGTCGGTCTCGAGACGACGGAGGCTCTGGTCGAGTTCGTAAAAGATTGCCTTGCGGGAGAGACCCTTGCCGTTCGGTTCGTCGCGCATCATGCCATGAACCTTGGTCGCGATCACGACGGCTTCGCGCCGAGTGTTCGCTTTAAGAAATCTGCCGAGCACCTCCTCGCTGGTCCCGGCTGAATAGACGTTTGCCGTATCAAAAAAGTTGATTCCGAGATCGAGCGCCTGACGAAAGAAGGGCTCACTCGCTTTTTCGTCCAAAGCCCAAGCATGGCTGCCGGGCTTTAGTTCCCCCGTGGCAGGCGCTCCATAGCTCATGCAGCCGAGACAGATGCGGGAGACCTTTAGACCTGTTTTTCCGAGGTTGACGTAATCCATTTTTTCTCCTGAGGTTCCAGAGGGTTTCGGGTGCTTGTGAGGCGAGGCCTCAACTCCAATTCAATAAGAGCACCCGTCGGCCTCGAACG
>Ga0302325_10035071_pt1 | contig 10258 bp, 10 predicted proteins | sample Palsa_T0_2_FD_201948 | JGI IMG/M metagenome (GOLD analysis project Ga0302325, IMG submission 201948) | Peat permafrost microbial communities from Stordalen Mire near Abisko, Sweden - Palsa_T0_2 | ecosystem: Environmental > Terrestrial > Soil > Palsa > Peat permafrost | place: Sweden: Abisko...
CCCGGAACGCCACGATCTCCGAGTTCGTCGACGCCCTCGCCGCTGCATTGGGGCTCGAGACCCCCCAGTCGTGGGACGACCTTATCTCCGAACTTGCCGATCGAGAATCAACTGCGCCAGTCGTCATCGCCGTCGACGCCCTTGACGAAGCGGCGGTCGACGGCGACCTTGGAGAGTGGCGGAACGCGCTCCAGGGGCTCGCCAGCCTCGATTCTTTCCGAGTGGCCGTCGCCACACGCCCATTGACCACCGACGGAGACGCCTTCCGGCAGGGCGGCCACCTGTACCGACTCGGTGTCAAGCGACGGGAGGGCAGCCCGAACCTGGTGGATCTCGATCTCGCCCCCTACTTCGCGGCCTCCGACTTGGCCGCCTACGCCGATGTGCTGCTGGCACAAACGGGAGTGCCGAAACCAAGGCCGCCCGGGGCGGCGTGGGAGCGGTACCGCGTCCAGGACGACGTGCGCGCTCGCTTGGCCGACGTTGTCGCCGCCCGGGCCGACCGCAACTTTCTGGTCGCGGGGATGTCGGCCATCCAACTGGCCAGGAAGGAAGCAGTCGTCGATCCGCGTTCGGACCATTTCGCGGAGTCCCTGGTGCCGAGCGGCGTCGGCGAAGCACTCGACAAGTATCTCGACCCCCTACCCAAGGCCGAGCGTAGACGGGTGACGGCCCAGTTGTCCGCCCTTGCCTATGGTCGCGGCGCCGGCCTTGACGACCAACAGTGGCTGGCGTTTGCCAAGGTGCTCGGCGGGGACGACATCGTGGCGAGTGACCTGGACAACCTGCGGGACAGCCCTGCAGCCGACTATCTCCTCCAGTCGTCCAGCGGCGCCGAGGGGACATTGACCCAGTTGTTCCACCAGGCGCTGGCCGACCAATTCGTGGCGGGCCGTAGGAGCCCCCACGACGACGAGAGGCGGTTGGTCGCGCTCCTCAAGGACGAATGCGGTAAGGACGAACGCGGTCAGTCCGGCTGGGTGCGTGCGTCGCCGTATGGTCGCCGGCATGCCCCCAGCCACGCGGCGGCGGCAGGTCAGCTCGAGGAGCTCATGAACGATCCCGAATTCCTGGTCGCCATGGCTCCCGACGCCCTCGGTTCGGCACTCACCACGCTCACGATCACGGGAATCCACACCCCTTCCGCCATCTACCACACCGCCCTCCCGTTCCTCGGAAACGACCCCGGCGCCAATGCCGCGGTCCTGGAGGTCGTAAGCCGCGTGCAAGGAAACGACGCCCTAGCGAACCGGCTCGGTTCACTGGGTGTCGGGCGCCCGTATCGGGCCGTCCCCAAGCTGCGTCCGATGGACCGGCCCCTGGCCCGCCTCGACGGACACACCGACCGGGTCCGCAGCGTGGCCAGCCTCGCCTGGCCCGCCCTCGACCACCCAGCGGTGGTCACTGGCTCCGACGACGGGACAACCCGAGTGTGGGATCCTCGGCGACCCGACGGGGAACTGGCCCGTCTCGGCGGTCGCACCGCTTCGGCGACAAGAAGTGCGGCCGTTCACGGTATCGCCAGCCTGAAATGGCCCGGCCGAGAGTTTCCCGTCGTCGTCACCGCATGTGGCGACGGGACGGCTCGGATCCTCGACCCACAGCCTCCCGAAGGTGAACTTGGCCGCTTCGACGGCCACGGCAAGGCACTCTGGGGCGTGGCGACGTTGTCGTGGCCCGGCCGCGACCTCCCCGTTGTCGTGACCACCTCCGAGGATGGGACAGCCCGTGTGTGGGACCCGCAGCACCCCGAAACGGAGCTGGCCCGCTTCGATGGCCATGCTAGGGACAAGCCGGTGTGGGCGATCGCGGTGCTGCCCTGGCCGGACTGGGATCATCCGGCGCTGGTCACCGGGTCCGGAGATGGGACGGCCCGAGTGTGGGACCCGCAGCACCCCGACACGGAGCTGGCTCGCTTCGATGGCCATGGCAAGAACAAGCCGGTGTGGGCGATCGCGGTGCTGCCCTGGCCGGACTTGGACCACCCGGTGGTTGTGACGGCCGGCGAGGACTACACGGCCTTGGTGTGGGACCCTCGCGACGATTCTAGGGAACTGGCTCGGTTCGACCGGCACGCGGCCGGTGTCTGGGGTGTGGCGCCGCTGCCGTGGCCGGGCCGGGGCGACCCGGTCCTCGTCACCGTCTCGGATGACAACACTGCCCGAGTGTGGGATCCGCACAATCCCGAGGTCGAACTCGCCCGATTCGACGGTCATACAGGCGGAATCCGGAGCGTGACCACCATTGGTTGGCCCGGTGTCGACCATCCGGTCGTCGTCACCGCCTCTGACGACTGGACGGCGCAGGTCTGGGATCACCAGCATCCGGCGGGGGAACTCGCCCGCTTCGGTGGCCACACAGACGGGGTTTGGTATGCGGCTCGGCTGGAATGGCCGGGGCGACAAGACCCGCTTGTGGTCACGGTCTCCGCCGACCACACGGCGCGGGTCTGGGATCCGAAGCACCCCGAACGGGAAATGGCCCGATTCGAGGGCCACGATCAAGCGGTATGGGGCGTAGCTACCCTGAACTGGCCGCATGTTGACCACAAAGTTGTGGTCACGACATCCGACGACTGCACGGCGCGCGTCTGGGATCCGCAGCCTCCCGTTCGGGAACTGGCCTGTTTCGACGGCCACGATCAGGCGGTATGGGGTATCGCCACGCTTGCCTGGCCTGGGTCGACCGACCGTCTGGTCAGCGTCTCGGCCGACGCGACGGCGCGCGTCTGGGACCCACTGCCTCCCGTCCGGGAACTGGCCCGTTTCGACGGCCACACTGGGCCCCTGACCGGGGTGGCCACCATTCATTGGCCGAACCTCGGCCACAATGCCGTGGTGACGATCTCCGAGGACTGCACGGCGCGGATCTGGGATCCGCAGCCTCCCGTTCGGGAACTGGCCCGCTTCGACCGCCATACGAATGTCCTGTGGGGCGTCGCGATCCTGCCGGACTGGCGGGGATTGGGCCATGCCGTGGTGGTCACGGCCTCCCTCGACGGGACCGCCCGGGTGTGGGACCCCCTCGACGCGGACCGGGAGTTGGCGTGCTTCGATCGACACACGGCGGCCGTGTACGACGTGGCCACAATCGAGTGCCCGAGCTTGGGGCATCTGGCCGTGGTCAGCGCCTCAGACGACGGTTATGCCCGAATCTGGGACCCTGAAAATACCGACGACGAGATCGCGCGGCTGCCGTTGCTCAGCCAGGGGATGGGAATAACCAGCATCGGCGCCCAGCGCCCGGTTATCACGACGACCCGAGGGTTTCTGTCCTTCGACCTCACCAGCGACGCACAAAGCGATCGACCGCGACGAACACTTGACGGGTCCGGCGTCAGCACCTTCCACGAAGAAGATAGGCGCTCCCCAGGGAAAACGGGCACTTGATCAGCGGCATCAATCGTCGCGGATCAGGCCGGAGAGACCCGCCACGGCCAAGGTGGCGAACAGCCATCCGAGGGCCGTGGCGGTCCAGACGAACCATTGGTATCGGCTCCTCGCGTCAGCCGGCCGCCAATATTCGGTCTGGCCCAGCCTGACAAGGGGGAGCACCGTCTCGGCGGAGTAGATCAACGGGTCGAAACAAGGGTAGTCGCGAGGACAGGTCACGCCGGTCGGCGCCGCCGGAAGGTTCTGCGCCGACCGATCGGTGGGCAGCATGGTCGCGACCATGGCCTGGCGGCCAGATCGGCTGCCAAGAAGAGCTGTCAACGCCACTACCAGGACAACCACGGCGAGGACTGCCCGTCCCGGCTTGTACCCATGGGCGATCGTCGCACCCAGGAACACGCTCTTCAGCCGTGGCCACCGGGTCATCGGCGCCCGCTTGCGGGCGTCAGTCTCGCGCGCTATCAGCACGTCTCGAGCCCTCTCCTGGTGGCCCGCCCTTCTGTACACTGCCGCCAATTGGGTGTAAGGCTCGGCCGCATAGCCGGGCGCGAACCGGATCCATGCCAGGCGGGCCGCGACGCTGTCGTCAGCGCCGCGTTCGAACGCTCCGTAGCGGAATCCATTCAACAGCGCCCCACCGGCGGGCTCGGGTGGAGCTTTCCCGTGGTCGCCAAGTCCCTTGAGGGCACGGCGGCGGGGCGCGGGCACGGCCTTCCAATCATCTCGGAGCCGGTTGACGGTGGTCCCCTCCAGGTCCAGAACGCCGGTGAAATGCTCGAAACTCCATAGCAACTCGTCCATGGATGCGCCTCGAAAGCTGACTCGTCCGGTCGCCGCCAGGACTTTGTCAAACAACACGGCGCCTTTTATCCTGGCTTCCTCGGCGGTAAAGACGTCTGTGTCCGTGCGTCTCATGGTTGCCCCGCGCCCGCTCAGTTCGCCTCCGATGTCGGCACCGAACAGGCGAATCTCGCCGCTGACCTCGGCCTCGTCGAAGAAGACGTCTCCCTTGACCACCGACCCATCCGCAGACAGGGCGACGTCGCCTGCGCCCGTCAGCACCGCCCGCTTGCAACTCAGCTGTCCGCCGACGTGAGTCCCCGAAAGCCGCACACGACCCGTCGCGCAAAAACTATCGAGGAGAATGCTGTCCCCGACTGTGGCGCCGTCCGCCGACAGGGCGTCGCCACTCGGACGACCAGATATCTTCGCACCCACACACGTCAGCTGACCGCCGATGGTGGCGCCCGTCAGCCACAGCCCGTCCGCCCTGACGCCGTCGAGATGAATGCTCCGGCTGATCTTCGCCCGCTCCATGTGCAGGACTGGAACCCTCGAGCCGTTCAGCGAGAACCATGTCAGCTCTACCCCCTCGGCGAGAATTGGATCGTCGAAGTAGCACTCCACCAAAGAAACGGGATGGATTGACCGTGCCGACGAGACATCCACGGTTCCCAGGATCCTTGCCCCTCTAACATGCAGACCCGATCGATGCACCGGCCGGCCGCCAGAAATTAGGTCCTCGATCACCCCTGCTCGGAGCGTTCGTTCCGGACCCCAACGGGCGCCGCCCGATACGTCGATGTCCCCACCGTTCGTGGCGTCGAGTTGTCTGCCGGTGGAGGCCGACGTCGCGAGATCCTCCTCGAAAAGGGTCAACCCCACGAGACGCCTGCCATCTGGTGCTCCGAACGCCTCCGCCTGGAGGTACAGGTTGTCAGCATCTCACCCAGAATGGCGTCTCGATCTCGGGCGAATTGGGCAGAGCCGCGAGTTGCCATTCAAGACCATTTCATCACAGCTGGCGTCCTGTCGCCAGTCGAGGCCTAATCTAATGGGCGACTGGTGTACGGAGCAGCGTTGTTGCTGATCGCCGGCAGAGCCTCTTGGAAACGGATCGGCCGCAGTCGGTTGTGAGCTGGCGTTCGGCCTCGATGCCATTGTGGTTTCCTGACCCCAGTCCAGGTCGTTCCCCCGCTCTCGACCGGGACCCGAACCGGGCGGCAGGGCTGGTATCAGGATGGAAGCTATTCTCAGCTAACTCTGCCGACGTGTCGCCGGTGATCCCCGGATAGGGATGCCCTAAGCAACTCGGCCGACAGCGGCGGCTGGTCGCATAGCGGCGCCTGGTCCATAGCGTGTAGGGCCACCGCTCCTTACGGCCCATCACAATTGTCGAAGACTATGGCCATCAGCCATTCTGACGATCTGTCCAATACTGAGGGCGCGAGTCGGCGTTATCGACGTCGGGATCGCCCGGGAGGGGTCATTGATGGATTCCGGCGATTCGCTTCGGGCGAACTTCGTGGCCGGCAGGCCGATCACCGACATCTGGGGCGCCCGGCTGGCATGGCGATGTAGTCTTGAGGCGGCGATGACAGCCCCCATTCATCATCCGAATCTGACGTTCATTCGGAACGACCGTTCTGATTGCGACCTTGACAACCTCGCCTACCCAGTCCTGGCCGTCTCGGGATGCGCCACCTGCGAGTCCATTTGGGCCACCGTCACCGGTGGACCCGTTGAGGGCGTATGGATCATCAACGAGGTGACCCCTCCTCCGCCGCCGGCCGAAGCGGTCTCGATCTGAGTGGAGGGCGCCCAGTGTGTCGTCTGTCGCTGACCGGCTGTCATTGGCGAGTTGGCCGCCGCGCAATTTGGACGGGATCGAGGAACCGGTCGGGCTCTCGCTCCAGTTCGACGCGGAGCAGGTTCCGGTCGTAGAGATGAAGCTAGGAGGGTCCTATCAAGAGGCTCATAGACGACCTTGGTCCATTGCTCGGTGAGCGCATCTGGCAACGGGCGCATCGTGTCCGCAGACAATCGAGTCAACGAGCTGGGCGTCAGGGCCCCACCAACCCAGCGGTCGGGGAGTGCTCGTAAGCGTGTGGTTACTCTGAAGGCCTTGATTAGACCGCCCAGCGGAATCATCCCGCGTTCATCCCGCGGACGAGATCATTCGCTGGCATCCACGGCCGACGGCACACCCCCTCTGACCAGCCACTTTGCACCACAGACGTCACCCAATATCCACCTGGGCAGCCTTCACACGACAAGGGTCGTATGGTGGGATGGACCGTTGAGGAAGGTCCTGTCGGTTACAACTTGACCGTTACGCGACCTGGATGGCGTCTTTTAGGTCGGTTGGCACTTCGACGGGGAACGAAACGACGAGGTGTCGGTCGAGGGCCGTTGCTACTCGGGCGAGCGTGTCGAGCCGATTCCGGGCGGCCCCGCCTTCCTCGAGGCGGGAGATGACCGACTGCGTGGTGCGCATCCGTTGCGCTAGTTCACGTTGGCTCAGCCCCGCACAGGTGCGCAGGTCGTAGATCAGTTGGCCGAGGGCGAGATCCTGGTTGATCTCCGCCCGTACCTCGGGATCGACAGGAATCCTCCGGTTCTTGACGTCCTCCCAGCGGGAATAGTTGGCCATCACTGCCTCCTTCATGGGTGCCGTCCAACTCAGTCCTCGGCGGCCTTGCGGGCACGGGCGACTTCATTCCGTTCGTTGATGCGTGCCGATGGTCCGAGGTCAGCCAGGCGATCAATCACCACGACGGCCCGGTCCCACTCAGTTGCGACGAGCGAGTCGAGCCATGCCACAACCTCTTGATGTAGCTCGACTTCGGCCACAGAGACATCATCGCATACAAGCTATCATCGCATTTGGGCGATGATGGTCAAGACCGTCAGGGATTCTTCAGAAGCCCGCCTTGGGCCTCGTGTTGCCTACGCCGCTGCACTATCAGGGGCGGCAGCGAGCCTGCGCATGCGGCAGGTTCCAGTGCCGCCACCGATTGGCAACCGGTACGTGCAGCACATGACAACTCGATCCCTCTCAATGACTTCGACGATAACGGTCGGGTACATGCCAGCAAGGTCGGTGCTCCACCTCGCCCGGACATGTCGAGCCGGCCGGGGCCTGCAGGAAGAACCGGCGGGCAGCAGGAAGGTCACGCCGGTCGGCCAGCATGACGTCGATGACCTGGCCGTGCTGGTCAACAGCCCGGCGCAGGTACATCCAGCGGCCCGCCACCCGAATGCAGATCTCATCGACGAACCACCCATCCCCGCGACCATGACGACGCCAGCGGCCGCGTCGACCAGCATCGGGGTGAGGGTCCGCACCTACCGGTAGACGCTGACATGGTCGACGACGACACCTCGCTCGGCCAGCAGCTCCTCGATGTCGCGATACGAGAGGCCATAGCGCAGGTAGCATCGGACGGCCAAGACGAACACATCGGGCGGGAACCGAGGTTTCATCGCGCGTTCATCGCCTGGACGAGGACATCCGCCCCCCGCCCGCCGTTGGCGGCTCACCCGCAAGCCAGTTTGCGTTGCAGAAGTCCATCGTCATCCCGGCGTTGTGGTGGGGTGGCGGGCGGCGGCGGTCCGCGTCCCCGGTTTGCATGTCAGCTACCGTCGATGGACAGTGGTTGGTGACCGTGCCGATTGGGCCGGGTGGTGTCGCGTCCATACCTGGTTGGCGCTCCGTGGGCGGCGGTGAGTCGCCGCCGTCGCTCCCGTGGCCGGCGACAGGCAGCCAGCCGCCGTATCGGGGACCTGCCCGACGACGAGCTTTTTCCCGGCTGGATCGACTGGGGCGGCAGGCGAATGTTCGTTGTCGATTTCACCTCCGCCGGGTTTCCCATCGGCGTCTTCGAAGACGAGATGGACCTCGACTGGGGAAGCGATACCCGCAGCTGGGGTGGAGCAGAGCCGTTTTGACCACGGCCACAGCGCCGCACAGACAACCGCGGTTGGGCCGACGGGGTCCGGTCCATCGGGCAGCCGGGTCGGATCGCAGACCGTGGCGCGACGGCCCGCTGGAGGACATCCACGCTGGTGTGGGCCGGCCGGGAGGTATCGCCGACGCGGACATGATGCTGGGGAACGTCGTCACCTCCCGCCTCGTAGCCGGCACGCTCGGCGCTGACGGCTGAGACTGGCGGCGACTCGCGACCGAGCTCACCGACGTCGACCGGCTCATCGGCGACCTGGCTCTGTCGGATGCCCCTTCGGCCCGTCTCATTGCTTTAGCGGGCCCCGTTCGCCCCGGCCATCGCCGGAATGTCCGGTGCCTCCTTCATCGGTGCCGTCGAGCGCAGTCCTCGGCGGCGTTGCGGCACGGGCGATTTCGTTCCGATCGTTGTTGCGTTGCTTCGCGAATGTCGTGAGGAGCACAATCCGCCGTCATCGGTGAACCGGTACCTGATCCGGCTAGAGGGCCTGTCTGCAGCAACGGCCCTTTCTCTCTCGCTTCGGCCAGAGAGCTCCGCCGGACGCCTCGCAGGTCCCGATAGGATGGAGACATGCCTCGATATGGTCATGTGGAGGCTGTGGCCTGTTCCTTCTGCGATCTCCCCAAGCTGCCGGGGGGCCTGCTCATCGCTGGTCCGCGCATCTACATCTGCGACGCCTGCATCGCCACGTCAGACACCGTGATTGCAACTGGCAATCCCATGCCGACCGGGCGGATTCGGATCCCGCTGATCACGATGGCGACGATCCAACCCGTTCCCAAGGCGACAGGCGACCTTCGATGCAGCTTCTGTGGCAAGTACCGGGACACGGTCGATGGCATGGCCGCCGGCGACGAGTCGTGGATCTGCACCGAGTGCCTTAAGGCGTGCCGCGAGGTCGTGGCCGCACAACAGGCCTGACCTCAGGCACGGGATCGTACAGCCGGGAGATCCCGGCGGCTGCCCAGAGACATCCGGCCAGCGGTGCGAGGTGAAGTGACCTGCATTTGGGCAGACTGGTGTTGTGTTCGAGCGGTTCACTGACCGAGCCCGGCGCGTCCTGGTGTTGGCGCAGGAAGAAGCACGCCTGCTCAACCACAATTTCATCGGCACGGAGCACCTACTGCTTGGTCTGATCCACGAGGGCGAGGGTGTCGCCGCCAAGGCCCTGGAGTCGTTCGGCATTGCGCTGGAAGCGGCCCGTCGAAGAGTCGAGCAGACCATTGGTCCGGCCGGTTCGACCACGTCCGGCTCGCCGCCGTTCACGCCACGGGCGAAGAAAGTGTTGGAGCTGTCGTTGCGCGAGGCGCTGCAGCTGGGGCACAACTACATCGGCACCGAGCACTTGCTGCTTGGTCTGGTCCGTGAGGGTGAGGGTGTGGCCGTTCAGGTGCTGGTGAGCCTTGGGGCAGACCTGTCCCTGGTGCGTCAGCGGGTGATCGAACTGTTGTCCGGCTACGACCCCGCCAGCCCGACGGCTGTCGGCGGCGAGCTAGTGCAGAAGACCGACGTTCCCGTTGGCGCCGCGCTGTTGCTGGGCTGGGACGACGCGTCGGCGGTGGTGCTCTCGGGGGTCGATCTGGCCGATGCTCGTACGCTTCGTAGAGAAGTCGACGGGGTCGTCTACGAGACCACCACGTACCGCGCGGGGCCGGCACCGGAGATCTCGTTGTCGGTGGCTGGGGCGAGTGTCACTCGAGAAGCGTTCGACGAGTACAGCGGCCGTCTCGCAGACGCCGAGCGAATCGATGGCCTGGGTGATGCCGCGACCTACAGCAGCGCGCGGGGTTCGCTTCGGGTTCTGGCGGGTGCCACTTTGTTCGTGATCCAGGTCCGCCATCATCCCCGACCTCGGGAGGCGGCCATCTCTGCCGCCGAACGAGCCCTTGCAAACATGCCCCCGGCACGGCACGCGAGTGGTACTGAACCGACCGTCTTGACCTGAGGGCCATGACTCTCGCTGTCGGCCGATTCATTGCGTCGGGTGGCCATGTTCTTTGGTGTTTCTACTAACAATTGGTTCGTTGTTGTTGCTCAGCCACAACAACCATACAATTGTCACTGAAATCACCACAGAACGGCGCGCTTCAGCCCTCGCGGACCCCCCGCACCTCCACCCCT
>Ga0302325_10035072_pt1 | contig 10258 bp, 4 predicted proteins | sample Palsa_T0_2_FD_201948 | JGI IMG/M metagenome (GOLD analysis project Ga0302325, IMG submission 201948) | Peat permafrost microbial communities from Stordalen Mire near Abisko, Sweden - Palsa_T0_2 | ecosystem: Environmental > Terrestrial > Soil > Palsa > Peat permafrost | place: Sweden: Abisko...
TCAGGTACTCTGCGAGTCGACGCAGCGGATCGACCAGTTGCACAAACAGCGGCATACCGAGATCAACTGGGCATCGATAGGTGGCATGCGAAATGTCCTGGTGCATGACTACTTTGAAGTGGACTTTGAGACGGTCTGGCTCGTCGCTACGCGAGACCTCCCTCCCCTTGAGAAGGCTATGCGCGCCATCCTGGCAGCGTTGGACCAGCAACTTAGCTGATCGAGTTGCGGCCGGCGCGGGAGCGAAAGGGTCGGGCTCAGTAGGCGGTAAGGTTCAGCCGAGCTTTCCCAAGCGAAGTTTCCGTACTCGGGCGCTTCCCTTGAGCAGCGCCGGTAGGGAACAATGGGAGATGCTGTGCTGACGTCCCATGCCGCAAACCGCCATCCGACGCCGATCCGCCCTGGCATTGATCAGTGCCAGGCTCCTCGCCTTTATGGCGGTATTGGGGCCTGGCTTCATCACCGCCAACGTCGATAACGATCCGGGCGGGATACTCACGTATTCTCAAGCGGGCGCCAAATTTGGCTACTCCCTGCTTTGGACTTTGATTCCGACCACCGTCGCGCTGATCGTGGTTCAGGAAATGGCTGCCCGCATGGGCGCGGTGACGGGCAAGGGCCTGTCAGATCTGATCCGCGAGGAATTCGGCCTGCGCGCCACGTTCTTCACGATGGTGGTGCTGAGTCTGGCCGACTTCGGCAACATCGTCTCGGAGTTTGCCGGCCTGGCCTCAGGCATGGCGATTTTCGGAGTGATCAAATATGTTGCCGTGCCGCTGGGCGCGGTCGCCGTATGGATGCTGATTGTGCGCGGGCGGTACAAGCCGGTCGAGCGAATCCTGATCGTGTTCTCGCTGATCTACTTCGCGTATCCGGTGTCGGCATTCATGGCCAAACCGGACTGGCATCTTGCGCTGAAGAACTCTTTTATTCCGACAAGCTGGAGCAACGATCCGTCGTACCTGGCGATGGTGGTGGGGCTTATCGGAACCACGATCACGCCTTGGATGCAGTTCTATCTGCAAGCGTCCGTGGTGGAGCGTGGTGTGGATAAGAAGCACTACCCTCTCTGCCGGCTGGATGTGATCATTGGCTGTATCGTCACCGACGTGGTCGCTTACTTCATCGTCGTGGCCTGCGCGGCGACGATTTATCATTCGAAGAATCCGGAAATCACCGATGTGGGGCAGGCAGCGCTCGCGCTGGTGCCTTTCGCGGGCAAGTTTGCAGCGATGCTCTTCGCGATCGGGCTGATTAACGCTTCGCTGCTGTCGGCAGCCATTCTGCCGCTGGCCACGGCCTACAACATTTGCGAAGGACTCGGATTCGAATCGGGAGTGGACAAGCGCTTTTCCGAAGCGCCGATTTTCTATTGGTTGTACACGCTCTTGATCGGCGGGGCTGCCGGCATTGTGCTCATCCCGCACCTGCCGCTATTGCAAATTATTCTTTGGTCGCAAGTGGCCAATGGCATTCTGCTGCCGTTTGTGCTGATTTATATGCTGATGCTGGTGAACCGCCCGCGCCTGATGGGCGAATACAGAAATTCCATTGTCCAGAACGCCGTGGCATGGAGCACGACGGTGATCATGATTCTGCTGACCGTGGCGCTCATCTGGACATCGCTGGCGGCTTAACGCGAGCCGGATGACCGGCTAATGTCACTTAATTTTCATGGAGTCGCGAATTCTGGCTTAATTGTGGGGCGGACCCCCTGGTCCTGCGCGGGTCCCCCGGACCCGCTCTTCGCCAATAGTCAGGCGCATCGACGTGTGAAAAGGCCGACGAGGGCGTCGGCCGCGGACCAGGGGGTCCGCCCCACAACGGATCCGCAGGTCCGGCAGTGGGATGACCAGGTGACATTGGGTTGACCGGGCGTGAGTGGAAAAGCGCGGTCTACCATGAAGAAAGCCGGCTGCTCATGCATGCCGGATGGGAGATCATGAACGCACTCGCCGCTAGCCTTCTCGAATTGATTACTCAGACATCCACAAATCTTCCGCCCGATGTGCGGCAAGCGATGGGGATGGCTCTCGAAGAGGAGACGCCCGACACCCAGTCTTCGCAGGCGCTGCACATCATCGCTACCAACATCGACATGGCCGCCGGGGATGTTGGCCCGATTTGCCAGGACACGGGAATGCCGACGTTTCAGATCCACACTCCGGTGGGAGTGAATCAGATCCTGATCAAGAAGGCCGTTCTCGAGGCTGTCGCCGAGGCAACCCGGCTCGGCAAACTTCGGCCGAACTCGGTGGATTCCATTACTGGGAAGAACAGCGGCAACAATCTGGGCGCGGGGACGCCGGTGGTGCACTTCGAGCAATGGGAAGAAGACGACATCGAGGTGAAACTGATTCTGAAGGGCGGCGGCTGCGAGAACAAAAACATCCAATACTCGCTGCCGTGCGAGCTGGAACACCTCGGCCGGGCCGACCGTAACCTGGCCGGCGTCAAGAAATGCCTTTTGCATTCCGTGTGGCAGGCGCAGGGGCAGGGCTGCGCGCCCGGCGCGATTGGCGTCTGCATCGGTAGTGACCGCGCGCATGGCTACGTGCTTGCCAAGGAGCAGTTATTCCGGCTGTTGGATGATGTGAATCCCAATCCGGCGCTCGCCCAGCTCGAAGGCGAAGTGATGGAAGAAGCGAACCGGCTGGGCGTCGGCGCGATGGGGTTTGGCGGAAAGGTGTCGCTGATCGGCTGCAAGGTGACCGCGGCCAATCGCCTGCCTGCCAGCTTCTTCGTGTCGGTGGCGTATGACTGTTGGGCTTTCCGGCGTTTAGGCGTGCGCCTCGATGCCGGGACAGGCGCCATCAAGAAGTGGCTGTATCGCGACCCGGCCGAGATCGTGAAGCGCATGAGCTTGCAGGAAGATTTTCCGTTGACGGGCAGGGAAGTGATTCTCACTCCGCCGGTTACGGAGGAGGAGATCCGGCGGCTGAGGGTGGGAGATGTTGTCGTGATCCGCGGCGACATGTTTACGGGCCGGGACGCGGTGCATGCGCACCTGATGAAGTCCGCGCCGCCGGTGGATCTGCACGGCGCGGTACTGTATCACTGCGGGCCGGTAATGCTGAAGCAGGGAGAGCGCTGGCTGGTGAAGGCGGCGGGCCCCACCACCAGCATTCGCGAAGAGCCCTATCAGGCGGAAATTATCAAGCGTTATGGCGTGCGCGTGGTGATTGGCAAAGGCGGCATGGGCGCGAAAACGCTTGCCGCGCTGGCCGAATCGGGCGCGGTGTATTTGAATGCGATCGGCGGCGCGGCGCAAGTCTATGCGCGCACGGTGGTGGAAGTCCCGGATGTTCATCTGCTGGAATTCGGAATTCCCGAAGCGATGTGGCACTTTCGCGTCAAGGATTTCCTCGCGGTGGTGACCATGGATTCGCACGGCGGCAGCTTACATGCGGACGTGGAAAGTGTCACCGGCGAGCGCCTCGAGGAACTCCTGCTGGGCGCCCGGAAGTAGGCTGCTTCGTGCCGTTTGTGCGCAGCCAAAGCAAGAGTCCGCGGGCTGATTCATCGCGTAGTTGCGCGAGTTCTTCAAGAACCAGCCTTTGATAGAATGAGAATTCCCACCGGTAAGGCCAGGTAGCTCAGTTGGTAGAGCGCAGCCCTGAAAAGGCTGGCGTCGGCGGTTCGATTCCGTCCCTGGCCACCACATTCGAGGCTCGCAAGAGCTGCCTCTGTTCATATCCCATTACGGCCCTCGGGTGGGGTCGAATTTATGTACCTCTCCCGAAATCTCTCTTGGGGAGTAATGGCCGCCAAGTGCACGGAGCAGTCTGCAGGTTTCGCGCTCTGAAGCATGTGCCGGCGGCCGGCACTTAAGCAAGCGACTTGAGCCACTTGAGCCGGTTGCTTGTTCGATTATCTTCTTACGCTTTCCGGCAATGCAGCGATGGATCGTCAAGTATTTTTTTCAGGTCCGGCCCCTCCAGCGCGCCGGACTCGATATCGACGTGCCAATCTTCTGTCATGAGTCGCGATTGATTCAAATCGAAATACGCGACGTGCAGCGCCGGGCCGTTAAATGAAAGGTTGGCGTATCCGTTATAGCCAACATCAATCTTCTCGTCGGTGGGATAGCGCCTGTTATCCCATGCGAGCCATCGACAATCCGGGATGTCCGGAGTCGCGCCTCGCGCGACAGGCATGCCGGCGTGGCCCACGCATCGCCCGTACGCCTCGATGCCGTCCTTAACGCTGAACTTATCGTAAATCGCCAGCCTGTGCTCGTGTCCCCAAATCCAAATGACCGGGCGGTGAATGAGCGCGGCCATTTGCCTCGCCGGAATTTGATACCAACCCTCGAACGCGGAGTGCGGGCCATGATGCGATAGCAGGATCAATCCACGTTTGTCTCCGTCCGGATTCACGGAGGATCTCAGCCAGGCGAGCAGGGGTTCGGGAAGGGCGCAATCCGGCTTGAACAATGTCGCCTTGCGAAGCCATTTGCTTCGCTGCAGCACCGGCACTTTGTCCCATTCAAAACGAGTGGAATTGTAGCCGGTGTCCAGTCCGATGATGCGCCAGTGCTTGTTTTCGAGGCAGAAGAAGCTCGCCCACTGTCCCGCGCCCCATTCGCTGCCGCGTTCTCTCAAGCCCATCCTTGGCAGGACCATTCTCCAGTAGCCGTTTCCGTCAGCGTACATTTCGTGATTGCCATTGAGCGCGAAACTGCCCTTCGCGCCCATCGGCCACTTTACCGGCGCATAAGGACTTGTTTTCTCGCCAAGGAAGTTTTCCCGCACCTCGTTGGCGTCACCCACGTAATACACATCGCCCAAATGAATCGTGAAATCCGCGGCGGATTTTTCTATTGCCGCCGCAACCACTCGCGCCTCGTCCGTTCCTGTGCCCCAATCGCCCGCCAGGCTGATCTTCACGCGGTCCTCGATCGGATAAATGCCTGTTCCCTTGCCGTGAGTAGTGTAATCCCGGAACGGGTGCTTCTTGTGAAACCAGTATTTCGCGACCTGCGGTACCCACTTGAAGAGCCTGCCCGGAAGGAAAGCCCCGATGGGATCGTAAGTCGCGGTCGAATACGCAGCACCCGCGGCATGGAAATGAGCCGAGATTTTGGAATGAGCGAAGCCTGTAAAGTTTCCGAGGTCTTTGCTCGATCCTGTCTCGTCGAGCGTCCCATCTTGGCGCCTGCCGCCGGCTTTGGTCTTGAGGGGCATCCTAGCTTGTGATCAACCCCCGCCGGAGCAAGCGGGCCGCGGCCGGCGGTGGCTCACGACCCTCTTGTGAACGAATCTGTTCCGGCGAAAGGCGGCATCAGATCCGCCCGGAATCGGATTTCCGGACACCGACACCGGTCTCCGAACATGTCGCGCGAGTATGCTCATGCCAGGATGATGCCTAGTCTCCTTCAGATGCCCATCAGGGGCAAACGCAAGAATCGCGGTTCTGCGTAAGATCAGTGCTTAGCCGCGGTTGCTGCTCCGGCCCCGACAAGCTGACTCGCGCCTTCCATCAGGCGTTGCGCGATTTCCGTGAGAAGCTTGTCGGCCTTCTCCTCCTCGGCTTGGGTCTCGCTTAATAGTCTTCCAACCTTTGAACTGCCGATCTGGCCGGCGATAGCGCGCGCCGATCCGTAACCCGACATTTCATAGTGTTCGACCTTTTGCGCGGCGACGATCAAGGCCAAATCCGCGACGACTTGATCTTCTTCTTTTCCTTCTGCGATCGTCTCTTCTCCCTCCGCCACCAGGCCCTGAATGGCCTTGCAGGGTTTGGCTTTGTTCTTGGCCTCCAGCAGCTCGAAGGCTTGATTTAACCTTTCGACGTGGCCTTCAGTCTGTCTGAGATGCGCTTCAAAAGCGGACTTCAGCTTCGCGTCGTGCGAGGCTTTGGCCATTTTGGGAAGCGCTTTCAGGAGCTGACCCTCTTCGCCGTCAAAGCGCGATCGGAGGCATTCATTTTCTGTTGATCCGCGGTGGCTTCTCCGGAGTCTCTATCTCGCTGGTTGACCTTGGTGTTGTCAGGCTTCGCCTGGCCGTCAGATTGAGCTTTGCCCGGGACGGCTAGGCAAGTAGAAAAAAGCAAGACCATCGCCGCGGCGATGATGCTGGGGGGTTTGTGAAGCTTGCATACAAGGTTTCCCTAGCATCTCGATGGCCGCCCGCACGAAAGCGCGGCTAATTAGGATGTAAATCATAGCGGCTGCGCGCCGCGCAAGTGGATCAAGCTATGCAAAGAAAAGCTATTAGCTCTGAGAAAAACTGCGCGACGCGAGCGGAAGTGACCATCCGGGATCACACGACCAAGTCAACCACGGCGGACCCGAAGCGGTGAACCGCCCTGCAGATATTGCGCGACGCATGATGTTTTGCATAAGGCAAAAGCCAAGCGGTTGGACCACGCGCGACGGTGGCGCCGATTTAGGCCGCGCATGTGTTTGAACTGACTTTGCCGCTCTTTTTTCTTCGCTTTTGGGCCAGATCTCCGAATCTCCTATACTTCTAAGAGTGACCTGCAGTGGCCGGCGATTTGGTTCACACCGTACTCCGGGCGGCCGGCTAGGATGGGCCGAAGCGGGGATGGGAAGCACACGGGAGCAATCCGCGGCCAGGCGTGACGAGAGAGGGGGCAAGGACCATGGACGATACCTCCGAATTCGTGACTGCTGCGCTGGGCGCTTCGGCTGGCGGGCTTGAACCCCTCGAAACATTCTTCAAGCAGATGCCGGCCGAGCCCGGTATCGCCTTTGTCATCATCCAGCACCTTGCACCCGATCACGAGACTGCCCTGCCGCAGTTGCTGGGCAGACACACCGAAATGCCCGTCGAGCAGGCTCAGGACAACACGCAGGTAGTTCCGAACCGGGTTTATGTGATACCGCCGAACGCCACCCTGACGATCAAGAACGGCGTATTGCATGTTGCGTCTCCGGCTCAGGCGCGCGGCTCTCGCACGCCCATTGATAGTTTCTTCACCTCCCTGGCGGAAGATCGCGGCGGGAACGCTGTCTGCATCATGCTATCGGGCACGGGCACGGACGGAACGCTTGGCCTCAGGGCGATCAAGGAATACGGCGGCATGGCCATGGCCCAGACCCTGGATACCGCCAAGTACGACGCGATACTGCGGAGCGCGATTTCAACGGGGCTGGTGGACCATGTGCTCCCCGTGGAGGCGATGCCGGCGAAGCTCCTGGATTATGCCGCGCACTTGGCGTCCGCCAATGGCAATCTTCGCGACATCAGCGAACAGATCGTCCCGCACATGACCAGAATTCATGGCTTGCTCAAGCGCCGGACCGGCCACGATTTCAGCCAGTACAAGGAGAGCACGATCGCGCGGCGTCTTGAGCGCCGCATGAAAGCCCTGCAGATTGAAACCGTCGAGCAGTATGTGCAGGCTTTGGAGCGCCAGCCGGAAGAGGCCGACCGGCTGTTCAACGATCTGCTGATCGGCGTGACCCACTTCTTTCGTGATGCCCAGGCCTTCGCGGCGCTGGGCCTCGAGGTGATCCCGAAGCTGTTTGAGGGCAAGGGCGCCGACGATCAAGTCCGGGCATGCGTCGTCGGCTGTGCAACGGGCGAAGAAGCCTACTCGGTCGCCATCCTCCTCTGCGAGCATGCGTCAACGCTGAAAGATCCGGTCAAGATACAGATCTTCGCTACCGATATCGATGACCGGAGCCTGGCAGTGGCCCGCAAGGGCCGCTACCCCGAGAGCATTGCGGACCATGTGAGCGCCAAACGTCTGGAGCGGTTCTTCGTCAAGGACGATAACGCGTACCAGGCCAAGCGGGAGCTGCGGGAGCTGTGTCTTTTCTCGAGCCACAGTTTTATCAAGGATCCCCCGTTTTCCCGCCTCGATCTGATCTCCTGCCGCAACGTCATGATCTATCTCGGGCCTGATCTGCAGCAGAAGATACTGCCGCTCTTCCATTACGCCCTGCGCGCCGGAGGCTATCTGTTTCTCGGTCCCTCGGAGAATGTCACCTCCCACCGGGAACTGTTCCAGACGGTGGACAAGAAGCACCGGATTTTCCAGCGCAAGGCGAGCCTGCCGCGCCCCGCGGTCAGGTTTCCACTCGGAGACACAAACCGCCCGCGACAGGCCGTCTGGAAAACGCTGCCCGAAGTGGACGAGCGAAATCTCCCCAAGCAGCTCGAACGCCTCCTTTTGGAGCGCTATACGCCGGCCTGCGTGATCGTCAAGGAAAATGGCGATGCTGTCTATTTCTCCACGCGCATCAACCAATACCTCCGGCAGCCTTCAGGCAGTCCCGAGGCCAATGTGGTCAATATGGCGCGCGACGGCCTCCGTATTCCGTTGCGTGCCGCTCTCCATAAGGCGGTGACGTCCCGCGAGCGCGTTGTCCAGAGGCAGATTTCCGTTCAGACCAATGGCGAGTCCAGTCCCGTGGACATTGCCGTGGAGCCGTTAACGGCGTTTCAAGCGGACCTTTACCTGATCGTGTTCGAGGAGGCTGCTTCCGGCCGCGTCCCACAACCCAGCAGTACAGCCTTCAATCTCAGCGCGGAAGAAACCATCCGGCAGCTCGAAGACGAACTCCGTTCAGCCCATGAGCAGGCGCAATCGGCTTACGAAGAGCTGGAAACTTCGAATGAAGAGTTGCAATCCGCCAACGAAGAGTTTCAGTCCACGAACGAGGAGCTGGAAACGTCCAAGGAGGAGCTTCAGTCGTTCAACGAAGAGCTTGAAACGGTCAACAGTGAACTGAACCGCAAAGTCGGCGAACTCGATCATGCCAGCAGCGATTTGCGGAATTTGCTCGATTCCACCCAGATTGCCACAGTTTTTCTTGATGCGGAATTGCGCATCAAAAAGTTCACGCCCGCCGCCGGCGCGTTGTTCCGATTCATTACCGGGGATATAGGCAGGCCGATCACGGATATCGCGGCCCAGTTTCTCGAGGTGGATCTTATAACAGACGCCAGGGAGGTGCTCAGAACACTATCCTCGTGCGAACGCCAACTGAGCACGGCGGGAGGCCGGCATTTCCAGATGCGCATCCTGCCGTACCGCACGGTCAACGACGTGATTGACGGCGTCGTCATCACGTTCACAGACGTTTCGCAAATAATGCAGAGCGAGCAACTCGCTCAATACGCGAAGACCTATGCTGAGAACATTGTCCGCACGATACGCGAACCGTTACTGGTGTTGGACGGCGGCCTGCGCGTGCAGGCGGCGAACCAATCCTTCTATGACGCGTTTCAGGTTTCGGCGAGCGAAACGGAAAACCGGATTATCTATGAGCTGGCCGACGGACAGTGGGACATCCCGGACCTCCGGCGGCTGCTGGGCGAGGTGCTTCCCGAGAAAAAGTTCCAGGAATTCGAGATCGAGCACGCATTCCCACGTTTAGGACAGAGAACGCTGTTGCTCAATGCCCGCCAGATTCAGGCGAAAGATGGAGACGTGCCGTTGATCCTCTTGGCGATCGAGGACGTCACTGAACGCAAACGCGCGGAAAACCTCCAGACCAGGCTCGCTGCCATCGTTGAATCCTCCGACGATGCCATCGTCAGCAAGGATCTCCGCGGGATCATTCTGACCTGGAACCGCGGCGCGGAACGGATATTCGGCTATTCGGCGAAAGAGGCTATTGGAAAGCCTATTTCCATCATCGCCTCGCCGAAGCACCCTGACGATATGCCAAACATCCTCAGGCGCATTTCCCGCGGCGAGCGGATCGTACACTACGAGACCGAGCGGGTAACGAAAGATGGCCGTAGGATTTCGGTATCGCTGACGGTATCGCCAATCCTGGACAGTTCGGGTAGAGTCATCGGCGCTTCGAAGATCGCCCGCGACATCACCGAACTGAAGCGGACACAGGATGAGCTGCGGAGCCTCAACGGGGATCTTCAACAATTTTCCTACGCGGCATCCCACGATCTTCAGGAGCCACTACGCATGGTAATGAGCTACACCCAGCTACTGGAAAGAGAGTACAAGGGCAAGCTAGGCCCGCAAGCCGATAAATTTATCGCTTACGCGGTTGACGGCGCCCTGCGCATGGAAGCGCTACTGAGAGACCTGCGCGAGTATTGGTCGGTGAATGAACAGAAAGTAGAAAAACTCGCTTCGGTTGACTGCAACACCGTTCTCGACAGAGCGCTCGCATATCTCGAGGCCTCCATTCAGGAAAGCGGTGCGGTTGTAACGCATGATCCCCTGCCCGCGGTGATGGCCGAGGAGCTTCCGCTGGCGATGGTGTTCCAGAACCTCATCGGTAATGCCATCAAGTACCACCGGCCCAGCGCATCGC
>Ga0302325_10035073_pt1 | contig 10258 bp, 7 predicted proteins | sample Palsa_T0_2_FD_201948 | JGI IMG/M metagenome (GOLD analysis project Ga0302325, IMG submission 201948) | Peat permafrost microbial communities from Stordalen Mire near Abisko, Sweden - Palsa_T0_2 | ecosystem: Environmental > Terrestrial > Soil > Palsa > Peat permafrost | place: Sweden: Abisko...
TGTGGCCCGAGAAGTGCGCCGGCGCCGCCACGATGCGGTAGTCGCTGCCGTCGTGCGCCGTCACGGAGGGCATCAAGTCGTTGGCCTCGACCTGTGGATGCGTGTGCAGTTCGGACGGGCGCAGGACCGGGGCCCAGACGCCGCTGAAACCGGTGAACTTCTCCTTGACGTCGTCGAGCGTGAGCGTGCCGAAGACCGCATCGAGCTCGGTGACGAGCGCCGAACGGTTCTCGAAGCGATGGGTGACGTTGTCGTATCGAGCATCGGTGATGAGGTCGGGGCGGCCCAACAGCGTGCAGAACTCGTCCCAGAAGCGGTCCGGTTGCAGGCAGACGAAGTAGATCCAACGGTCGTCCTTCGTGGCGTAGCCGTTGACCAAAGGGTTGGGCGCCTGCGTCCGGTCGCCATAGGACCCCCGGTCGCCAAGGTACGGAGACCCGGTGATGTCGGGCGACAGCGCCCACATGCCAACGTGCAGCAGCGACACGTCGACGACCGATGTCTCGCCCGTGTTCGACCGCTTGAACAGAGCGAAGCCGATGGCGCCGGCGATCGTGTTGGCGCCCTGCAGATCGAAGAAGGCCGCGGGCTGGGGCAGCGGTTCGATCCCGCTCGTGCCCGGTGTCATTTTGTGGGCCATGCCACTACTGGCCCACCCGCACGCGAGGTCGTAGCCACCGACCTCGGCCATGGGACCGTCGTTGCCCCAGCCGGTGCCACGGACGTAGATGATGTCGGGGTTCACGGCCCGGATGTCCTCGACGTCGATGTGCAGCTTGGTGCGAACGGGTGCGAGGTTCGACGTCACGAAGACGTCGGCCGTGCGGACGATGGCGGCCAGCGCGTCGCGGCCGGCCTCGGTGGTGAGATCGCATGTGACGCTGCGCTTGCCGCGGTTGGGGATCTCTATGAACGGGTTGGGCCCGCCCACGCCGAGGTTGAGCATGTTCAGCAGCGCCCGCTGGGGGTCCCCGTTGGGAGACTCGACCTTGATGACGTCGGCGCCGAGGTCGGCCAGCACGGCGCCGGCCGCGGGCACGAAGGTCCAGTTGGCGACCTCGACGACGCGTACTCCATCCAACGGGCCAGCCATGATGTCCCCGATCTGCTCTGCTCGAATGCTGCCTGCTGCGACCCGGCCTTTCGGGCACTGCACCCGGGACCCGGTCGGGAGATGGGTGTACCCTATTTCTGCGGGCGAGGTCAGGCCAGCCCGGCGGGCTGCGCGGCGCAGCCCGTGGTCGTGGGGGTCGTTGCTCAGGTACGGGGAGACCGCGAGAACCTCGAGGCCCCGGTCCAGATCCTCCGGCCGGTCGTCGACGAACACGGCGTGACATCCCCCGGTGGGGAGGTGGGCCGTCCGGTAGCAGCCGTTGGCATCCGGGCTTTCCTTGGCGAAGAAGCCGTCGACGAGGTTGTCTAGCCCGAACTCCTCGGCGTGGGCTCGCGCGTACGCGTCGCCCCCGGCGCTCCAGAGGATGACGCGGTGGCCTCCGCTGCACAGGTGTTCGAGGATGTCGCGGCGCCGTCCGCAGGCACGAGCCCGTCAGCGAGTCGATCAGGCAGCCGTCCACGTCGAAGACCAGCACTCGGGCCCGGCTGCGGGGTTTCGAGTTCCGACCAGCCCGTCGGATCGTCGCTGGCCAGGCGATCGGAGGACATTATTGGTATACTCTATTCGCCATGCAACACCCTTGGGATCGGCGGCTCGGATTCTGGTATCTCGCCGAGGAGCACCCCGATCAGCCAGCGGTCGTGGCCTGTCCCTCGGGCGTCACCCTCACGTTCGCCGAGCTCGCCGGGCTTGCCCACCAGCTCGTCCATGGGCTGCGGGCGCGGGGGCTGGGCGCCGGCGACATTTTCGCCTACGCCCTGCCCAATGACGTCGACATGCTGTGCTGGCAGCTCGCCGCGCAGGAGGGCGGGTTCGCCTCCATCGCCCTCAACCCTGCGCTGTCCGGGGCCGAGGTCCAGCGCATTGTGGACCACTCCGAGGCGGTGGCCGTGGTGCTGCACCACGATTTGGCCGAGCGGGTCGCCCAGATGTCGGGCACGGGTTCGATCGGGCTGCGGGTCTCGGTGGGGGGCAACATCCCCGGCCTCACGAGCGAGGCCGAGCTCGTCGCGGGCCAGCCCACGACGGAGCCCTCCGAGCGTGTGCTGGGCGTGCCGATCAACTACTCCTCCGGCACGACGGGACAGCCCAAGGCCGTGATCCGGCCGCGCACGCACACTGTCGACCCCTCGGCGGCCGCGGACAGTGCGAAGACCTTCGGCCACGCCTTCCAGTTCCAGCCCCTGACGGGTGTGCACCTGATTTCAGCCGGCATGCACCACGGAGGCTGCCAGGGCTTCTATCTCGGCGCGCTGAACGTGGGGCAGGCGGTCGCCATCCTCGGCAAGTTCGACCCCGAGGAGACCCTCGCTGCCATAGCGCGGTATCGGGTGACCACGGCCTATATGGTCCCGACGCAGTTCGTGCGGTTGCTGCGCCTGCCCCAGGAGGTGAAGGACCGCTACGACGTCTCGAGCCTGGAGGTCGTCGTCCATTCCGCGGCGCCCTGTCCCCTGGAGGTCAAGAAGCAGATGATGGAGTGGTGGGGCCCGGTCATCTGGGAGACGTACGGCGGCATAGAGGGCGCGGCCACCATCGCCAAGCCGTACCGCTGGCTGGAGAAGCCCGGCACCGTCGGGCGGTCCGTCGCCGGCATGAAGGTGCGAATTCTCGATGAGGACGGCAACGAGCTGCCGCGCGGCGAGGTGGGCGGCGTCTACCTCGAGCCGGAGAGGGGGGCCACCTTCGCCTACAAGGACGACCCCGAGCTCACCGCGTCGGTCAGCAAGGGCAAGGCGTTCACCCTCGGGGACGTCGGCGTCATGGACGAGGACGGCTACCTGTTCATCCGTGACCGGGCCAAGGACATGATCATCAGCGGCGGCGTGAACATCTATCCCGCAGAGGTCGAGGGCGTGCTGTCCGAGCATCCGGCGGTGGGTGACGTGGCCGTCATCGGCGTGCCCGATGCGGAATGGGGCGAGCAGGTCAAGGCCGTCGTCGAAGTCGTCGAGGGTGTGCAGCCCAGCGACGAGCTGGCCGCCGAGCTGATCACCCACTGCCAGGAGCGCATCGGCCGCTACAAGTGCCCGCGCAGCGTCGACTTCCGGGACCACCTGCCGCGCACCGACGGCGGGAAGCTGTACAAGAGGTTGTTGCGCGACGAGTACTGGGCTTCGGCGGAGCGCAGAGTGTGATGGGATCCCGCTAACCGTGGACTTCGGGTTCTCCGAGGATCAGGAGCTCTTGCGCGCGACGACGCGCCGCTTCCTCGCCGAGCACCAGTCGCTGGCTCAGGTACGGCGCTCCATAGAGCAGCCCGACGTCTTCGATGCCGGCCTCTGGCGGCTGGGCGCCGCGCTCGGTTGGACCGCCATGCTCATCCCACCGGAACTCGAAGGGGGCTGCGTCACGGAGCAGCCGCTCGTCGACCTCGTCGTCCTGGGCGAAGAGCTCGGCCGGGTCCTCAACCCCGGCCCATTCGTTCCGTGCAATGTGGTCGCCGGCGCTCTCGCCCGTTTCGGCACCGAGGCCCAGGCCCGGGAGCACCTGCCCCGGCTGGCGAGTGGCGAGGCCACCGCCGCCTGGTGCCTCAGCGGCGACGGTTCGCCCGAGCCCGGCGCCGTGGAGGTGCGGGCCGGGCCGGAGGACGACGGATGGAGGCTCGACGGCGTGGCCCGCTATGTGCAGGTGGCCGCGAACGCTTCCCTGCTCCTCGTTGTCGGGAAGAGCCCTGAGGGAGACGTGCGGAACTTTCTCGTCCCGCGCCCGACCGCCGGTCTGGCCGAGCGGACGGTGTCGGGCCTGGACGTGACGCGGCGCTTCGCCGAGGTCCGCTTCGACGGCGTGACGGTGCCGGCCGCCAATCTGCTGTCCGGCGGTCAAGCTGCGGCGGACCTCTGCCTGTCACTCGCCACCGTGCTGCAGTCGGCCGAGTCGGTTGGCGCGGCCGGCCTGTTGTTCGACGAGACCGTCGACTACGCGAAGAGCCGCGTGCAGTTCGGCCGGACCATCGGAAGCTTCCAGGCGATCAAGCACCGGTTCGCCGACCTGCTCATCGAACTCGAGGCCATGCGGGCAGCGGCGTACTACGCCGCGCTCGCGCTCGGGGACGGACTGGAGGACGCGGCTGCCGCCGTCGCCACGGCCGGGGCCTACGTCGACGACACGTTTGCCCACATCTGTGGCGAGGCGTTGCAATTGCACGGCGGCATCGGCTTCACCTGGGAGCACGACGCCCACCTCTTCACCCGCCGGGCCAAAGCGAACCAGGTGCTCTACGGCGACGGAGCCTGGCACCGGGAGCGCCTCGTCCGTTTGAGCGAGATGGGGCTGGGGGACTGACGCCATGGACGTGCTCGTGCCCCCGATCCCCGACGACTACGACGAGTACAGGGCGACGCTCAAGGCGTTCATTGCGGACCACAAGCCGGTATTGGCGTGGAAGCAGCGCACCGGGTTGCGCGGGCCGGATCAGGCCGGCGACATTGCACTGCTGCGCGGCTACGTGCGCGACCTCTACGAAGCCGGTTACCGCCTGGACCGCTTCTCGACCGAACGGAGCGACCCGTACGAGCAGCGCATTCTGGAACAGGAGCTCGGCGCAGCCGGTGTCGCGCACGTGCTCGGCAACCCGCTCGTTGCCGGCGCGCTGAAGCACTTCGGCACCGACGAGCAGCGCGCCACGTACTACCCACCCATGGCGCGAGGCGACCACATCTGGACGCAGCTCTTCAGCGAGCCCGACGCCGGGAGCGACCTGACGTCACTGCAGACACGGGCGACCCTTGTCGGCGACGAGTACGTCGTGGTCGGGCAGAAGGTGTGGAGCACGTGGGCGCAGTGGGCGGACTACGGGTACCTACTGGCCCGCACCGAGCCGGTGGACGGCGCCGGCGGCATCACCGCCCTCATCCTCGACATGCACAGCGAAGGTGTCGACGTCCGTCCCCTGCGCGAGATGACCGGCACCACCGACTTCAACGAGGTGTTCTTCGACGACGTGCGGATCCCCGCGGCCAACGTGATCGGAACCCCCGGTGAGGGCTGGCGTGTCGCCGGAGCGAGCCTCGCCGAAGAGCGCACCGGCGTGGGGTCCGCCGGCGGCGGGGTCGACGCGGCGGCGCGCCTCATCCGCCTGGCCCGCCGCTCGCAGCGATTCGGCCGGCCGGCGATTGAGGACGGAGCCGTGCGCCAGCAGATCGGGGATCTGGCGGCGCGCGCTCGCATTCAGCGCCACCTGGGGCAACGCATAGCGACGAAGGCCGTGAAAGGCCAGATCACACCAGCCGACGCCCCCATTGCCAAGATCTGGTTCAGCGAGCTCAATCTCGAGACCACCGAGGCCGCCCTGGCCCTGCTGGGTGCCCGTTCCATGGCGGTCGAGGGCGACGAGCTGGCGGAGGAGGATGGGCGCTGGCAGGACGCCTTCCTTTACGCTCGTGCCTGGACCATTGCAGGAGGATCGAACGAGATCATGCGCAACCTCATCGCCGAGCGCGGACTGGGCCTGCCCCGGGAGCCCCGCGGACAGCCCCAGTCCCAGTCGTGACCGAGACGTCGCGCCACGAGCACAAGCACTCGCGCCCGCAACCCGGTCCACCTCATGCCCAGCGCGCCCGGGGCGCCGCCGCGGCCAACGACCCGTTCCCGGGTGTCGAGAAGGTCAGGGACGGGCTGTGGAGCATCCCGGTGCCGCTCCCGAACAACTCGCTGCGTTACGTCCTGGTCTACGTCTTCGAGACGGACCGGGGGCCCTATTTGATCGACGCCGGCTGGAACACCGACGACGCCTTCGGGGCGCTGTCGGCCGGCCTGAAGGAGGTGGGGTCCGACATCGCAGACGTCCAGGGGGTCATGGTGACGCACATCCACCCCGACCATTACGGACTGGCGGGGCGGATCAGGGAGGCCTCGGGTGCGTGGATCTCGCTGCACCCCGCCGATGCCGAGCTCATCCATGACCGCTACGACGAACCCGACGACCTGTTGGACCGGGTGGCGGCCGCGCTGCGGCGTATGGGCGCGCCGGCCGAGGAGCTGGAGCCATTGCAGAACGCCGCCATGCCGGTGCGGCAGCTGGTCGACGCGGTGGTGCCCGACATCCTCTTCGAGGACGGGGCACGACCGGAGGTGCCCGGTTGGGACCTGACCGCCATTTGGACGCCGGGCCACTCGCCGGGGCACCTGTGCTTCTACGAGGCGACGCAGGAGCTCATGCTCTCAGGCGACCACGTGCTACCCCGCATCACGCCCAACATCCCGTACCACCCCCAGGCCGGTGCGAACCCGCTCGGTGACTACCTGGCCTCCCTCGACAAGCTCGAGCCGTACGAGGTCAGCGAGGTGCTGCCGGCCCACGAGTACCGCTTCGACGACCTCCACGCCCGCCTGGAGGAGTTGCGCCAGCACCACCATGAGCGTTTCGGTGAGGTCGTCGCCATTCTGCGGGAAGGCCCGCACACCGCCTGGGACGTGGCCTCGCACATGAAGTGGTCCCGTCCCTGGGACGACATCGCCGGTTTCATGCGCCGGGCGGCCGTGGGTGAGGCCGTCTCGCACCTGCGGGTGTTGGAGATCGACGGCGTGGTGCAGGTCGAAGACGGCGAGCCGGCCCTGTGGTCGCTGACGGAGCACGCCACGCTCTGACGCGGCCGGATCGGGGCGATGTGGGTCGGACCCGTCAGGCCCCGGACGCCATCCCCAGGGCGCGACGGCAGAAGGAGCGCGCCTGGTGCGCCGCCTCGGCCCGGGACGAGGGACTGGTTCGCGCCGGCTGCAGGCCCGCGGCCGACCAGACCACCGACTGAATCAGGGGCGCATCCGCGGCCGGGTCCGTCAGGGGAAACGAGCCGTCGGCCGCCCCCTCGCGCAACAGTGCCTCCAACGGCGCCGTCAGGACCTCCGAGGCGTGGCGCATCTCCTGGGCGTAGCCGTCGGCTTTGATGGCGCCGAGTGAGCCCAGGACGCTGACGCGAGCCGCCTTGACCCGGTCATGGCCGAAGCTGAGGATCTCGTCGATCCAGGCGTCCAAGGCATCTCGTGGGTTCGCCGCCGCCGCGACCTTGGCGCGCAGGCGTGCCGCCGCGGCGTCGGCCTCGCGCCGGAACAGTGCGCACAGCAGCTGGTCTTTCGATTCGAAGTGTCGGTAGAAGGAGCGGGTCGACAGCTCGGCCTCGCGCAAGATGTCCGCCACCGCCGCATCGGTGTAGCCGTTGCGCTCCATGACCACGAGCGCAGCGTTCAAGAGGATGCGGAGTTCGTCCTCGGTCTCGAAGCGGCGGGGCCGCCCCGCCCTCGTCGCCGGCGCTGTCTCGGGCACGGTGCCTCCTGCGCGTTGCGCGTCTAGTCCGACAGGGACGAGGCGAGGATGGGCACCTCGGCCAGGGAGCGCAGCCCGTCGTTGAGGTGGGTGCAGCAGTCGGCGTTGCGCAGCCGCGCCAGGACCTCCTTGCGCATCGCGCGCAACTCGGTGCCCTGCATCCACGCCGCGTTCGGCGCCGCACCGGGACACTCGGCGTAGGGCAGCACGCGTGGCACGGCGGTGACCGACAGCAGGACGCCCGATGCGCGGTCCGCCTCACCGAGGATCTGGTATTCGTGGACCACCAGCTCCCGGCCGTCGGGATCCCAGGCGCTGTCGCGGAACATGGCATCGATGCCGATGATGCCTCCGTCGTCCCACACGTCGATGCGCCGGGCGCGCCGCATGGCGGGGACCGGAGGCTCGTCGAGCTCGTGCCAGCCCAGAGGGTCGGACGGATCGGCCAGCGGACCGGGGTATGCGGTGTTCTGGTTGTGGACGATGGAGCCGTCGCTGCGCAGGGCGCCCGAGCCGGTCCGGAACCCCGAGCAGATGTCCGCCATCTGCTGATGGACCGGCGCCCTGGTGAGGCGCTCGCGCATCTCGGGAAGGTGGTCGAGCCAACGGATGAAGACGAAGCCGGAGATCAGGGTGGACCCGGCCAGGTCGTCGAGCAGCAGGTGCAATGGGCCGCCCTTCGCCGCCTCGTCGGGCAGTTCGGCAGCGATCGCCTTGCGCAGGTTGCCGCCGGCCCGGCAGCCCACCAGACGTTGCAGGCCGGCCGGGGCGGGATCCGCTTCGATCCGCTGGATGTCGCGCTCGCGGCCGGTCACCGCGTACAGGTCGGCCCGATCGACGACGACGGGCTGTCCACGGACGGGCGTGAGCAGGTCTCGGGCCCGGCCCTTGAGGTGCAGGTCGGTGCCCATGCCGTCGGGCCAGGACATGAGCACGGTCGACGTGCGACGCACGGAGCCGGGCCGGCGCGCCGGCGGTGCGGCGACCGGATCAGAGGGAGGGGGACTCAGCTGCGACAGCGCCGGACCTCCTGTTCGCAAACCATGTTTTCATGTTAGGTGGGCAGCCGGCAGCTGCAGTCTTTGGGATCACTCTATTTGTGAAGATGCAGGTCAAAACAGCTGAGACGCCAGATTCCATGGATAGTGTGGCCTCATGACGACGCCGACGGCGGCGCGCGAGATGACGCGCCCGGGCAGCGAATCGAACGCCAAGCGCGCCGCCAAGGTGGCCGATTCCATCGTCGAAGATGTGATGGCGCTGGGCTGGCCCGTCGGCGAGGTGCTGGGCTCGGAGGCGGACCTGCTCGAGCGCTATCACGTGAGTCGCGCCGTGTTCCGGGAGGCCGTGCGCCTGCTGGAGCATCAGCAGGTGGCGCGCACTCGTCGTGGCCCCGGCGGCGGCCTGGTGATCACGGAGCCGACGGTCGGTGCCGTCAGCGATGCTGTCGTGCTCTACCTGCATCGCGTCGACGCCACGCTCGACGAGATCTTCGAGGCCCGCATCATTCTGGAGGAGCTGGCCTGTCGGCTGGCGGCGGAACGGACCGACGAGGCAGACCTGGCAGCACTGCGGCGCTTCGTCGAGGAAGGCCCGATGCTCCCGGGGGGCGATCCTCGTGGGTTGCACATGCTGGTGGCCGAGATCAGCCGCAATCCCGGGCTCGAGCTCTTCGTCGACGTCTTCAATCGGGTTGCCCAGCTGTACTCACCCGACTGGCAACACTTCGGGAAGGCCCTCGGCCGTGAGACGGAGCACGCCCACGCCAAAATCGCCGAGGCCATCATGGCGGGCGACGCCGGCTTGGCCCGCAATCGCATGCGGAAGCATCTCGAAGCGGAGGCCGAATTCTTCCGCCGACGCCGCTCCACGCGCCAGCTCCTCCCGGACTCGGTCGTCTTGGCGGAGTCGCCCCAGGGCAAAGGCGCCGAGGCGGTGGCGCGCCACATCACGCAGACCGTGGTGGCCGAGAACCTCCAGCCGGGCGATCTGGTCGGGACCGAGCCAGAGCTGATCGCACGCGAGGGGGTGAGCCGGGCGCTGCTGCGAGAAGCGGTCCGGCTGCTGGAGTACCACCACATTGCACGCATGCGCCGTGGTCCCGGGGGCGGGCTCTTCGTCATGGCCCCGAGTGCCAACGCCGTGACCGAGACGGCCGCGATCTACCTGGCGCGTCGGGGTATGACGCTCGCCGACCTGTCCGAGCTGCGCACCGGCGTCGAGGTGGCGATCACCGACCTGGCGGCGCAGCGCATCGACGATACGGGCACGGGGGTCATGCGTGACGCGCTCGTCAGGGAGGAGAGCGCGACCGACGTCGAGCTCGTCGAGGCCGTGCACGATCTGCATGCCGCCGTCGCGGTCGCGGCCCACAACCGCGTCCTGGAGCTGGTGGCCCTGGTGTTGATCCGCCTCAGTCGGCTGCATCAGATTGAGCGGCTGGCTCCGAAGACCCGCAACCAAATCAAGGCCGAGGTGCACCGGACCCACGAGGGCATTGCCGCCGCCATTGACGCCGGTGACCGCGAGCTGGCGCGCCATCGCATGCGCCGCCACCTCGAGGCGCTCGGCGGGCTCGTGCGCTGAGACGGTCCGGCGGAACGGCGTCAGCCCGCCGGGAAGCCCTGCGCTGGTGGTCGACCCGGTGACCTTTAAGTATACTCTTTAGGGCACACAGAGTCCTGACCTGGCAGCAACCGGAGGGGAGCGATGGCGACCACCACATCCGCAGAGTTCGAGAAGGCGACGGACTACCGGTTCAAGGAGGAGGACATTGAGCGGGCGCAGGCGTTGGCCGGCCGCTGGTCGCCGGTGGGGGGCCGCGAGTTCCTGACCACGGCGACGCCCGACGCCATGCGCAATTTCGCGCGCAGCTACGGCGA
>Ga0302325_10035074_pt1 | contig 10258 bp, 5 predicted proteins | sample Palsa_T0_2_FD_201948 | JGI IMG/M metagenome (GOLD analysis project Ga0302325, IMG submission 201948) | Peat permafrost microbial communities from Stordalen Mire near Abisko, Sweden - Palsa_T0_2 | ecosystem: Environmental > Terrestrial > Soil > Palsa > Peat permafrost | place: Sweden: Abisko...
CGGTTCGCCCATCTGTTTTCATTGAGCGGGCGGCTACGTGCGAGGGAGCATGACTCTGGCTTGGCAGCCGCTCTGGCCAGCACGGTTCCGAAGTTCGATGGAACCGCCGTGGGCTTCGGCGATTTGGCGCGAAAGCACCAGGCCGATTCCGCTGCCGGAAGGCTTGGTGGTATAGAAGGGGACAAACACGTTCGACGGATTGCCCAGCCCGGGGCCGTTGTCTTCGATGGTGAGGACCAGATCTTTCTCGGTCAATTCCCAGCGTACATCGACGACAGGCTTGCGGGGCGGTGCGTTCGCAGCTCCGTTATGAGCGGGAGCCGGGTGCTGTGGTTCCATCGCCGCTTCGACGGCGTTGCGCATCAGGTTGATCAGCATTTGCTCGAGCAGATCGGGATCAACCATCAACTCTATCGGCGGACTGGGAAGCACCTGCACTGGCAGGGCGGCCTCGAGGGCGGCGACACGTTGAACGATGGGAGCAAGCTCGGTCTTACGCGCAACGGGCGGCGGCATCTGAGCGAGTTGCCGGTAGGCCTGCAGGAAACGATTGAGGGAGTGGGCGCGAGCTTCGATAATCGAGAGGCCGCGTTCGAAATCTTCGCGTTGATCGGAGCCGAGCGGGTTATTGGAAATTTGTGCTCGCAGGGTTCCGGCGATTGATTTGATCGGAGTGAGCGAGTTGTTCAGTTCGTGGCCCAGCACGCGAATCAGGCGCTGCCATGCGCCGCGTTCTTCTTCGCGAAGGGCGCGGCTTACATCCGATAAAACGATAAGAGTGTGAGGCACGCCTTTCTGGCGAAAGGAACTGCGCCGTACTTGCCAGCGCGCGTTGGGACCCTGGAAGTGCAGCGGGACCACGGTTTCACTTTCCGCATTCATGCAAGCGGCCAATCCGATCTCTTTCGCGGTGCGACCGAGGAGCCTGACGGCAGGCTGCTGCAGGAGGCGTTCTCCGGCGGAGTTGACCAGGCGCAGAATCTGGTCGGGGTCGAAGGTGAACAGGGGGACTTCAATTTCTTCGACCACGCGGCGTAACAGAGCAGTGGCTTCAATAGCGCGAATCCGCTGGTCGGAAAGCAGATCGGCCAGGGCGTTCACTTCGATAGAGAGTTCGCCGAGGGCGTCATCGGTGGCAGCGCCACGGGCGCGGAACGAGTAGTCTTCTTCGCGCAGGGCGGAGATCACATTGGCTAGAGTCTGCAGGGGGCGCGTGGTTTGTTCCTGCAGCGCCATGGCTAACAACCACCACACGAATAATTCGGCGAACAGAAGCGCCAGTTTGGATTCGAGAGTCCAGGATTGCAGCCAGATGAAGATGCCGCTGGTGACCAGGGCGGGAAGTGCGACAAGCAGCGCGAACAGACTTACGCGCCGTTCATAGAGGAGGCGAACGCGCTTTGGTGGAGGCTTGCGCCCGCCGGGATTTTTGATCCCGTGCGGGCTAGAGGCCATATTTCTCCATTCGGCGGTAGAGGGCGCCGCGGCTGAGGCCAAGGGTTTCGGCGGCCTGGCTCACGTTTCCCTGGGAGCGCTGCAAGGCCTTGCGGATGAGAATCGCTTCCACGGATTCGAGGCTGAGCTCTTCGAGATTCTGGCTTTGCGGGCGCAGCATGTCGAGCCCCAGGTCGGCGCGCTGAATCTCAGTGCCGCGGCACATCAGGACGGCGCGCTCGAGCGTGTGTTCCAGTTCGCGCACGTTGCCCGGCCAGGCGTATTGCAGGAGCAATTGCAGGGCAGAAACTTCGAAACCTTTGATTGGACGGCGGTAACGCGAGGCATAGCGCGAGAGAAAGTGTCCGGCGAGCGCGGGAATATCCTCGCGGCGTTCGCGCAGTGCGGGCACGTGAATCTCGACTGTGTTTAAACGGAAGAGCAAGTCTTCGCGAAACTGGCCGGAAGCGCAGGCGGCGCGAAGATCGACATTGGTGGCGGAGACTACGCGCACGTCGACGCGCAGTGCGCGGGAGGAGCCGACGCGCTCGAGCTCGCCGGCTTCGAGCACGCGCAGAAGTTTGGCCTGCTGGCGCAGGGGAACATTTCCGATTTCATCGAGGAAAATTGTGCCGCCGTCGGCGAGTTCGAAGCGTCCGATGCGGTCGAAGCGGGCGTCAGTAAATGCGCCTTTCACGTGGCCGAAGAGTTCACTTTCAAATAAGGCTTCAGGAACAGCGCCGGTGTTTACAGAGACCATGAGACGCGAGGCGCGCGCGGAGACGGCATGGAGGGTGCGCGCCACGACTTCTTTTCCGGTACCATGCTCGCCCGTGATGAGGACGTTGGCATCGGAAGGTCCGACGCGGGCAATGGCTTCGAGAACGGGCTGCATGAGCGGGGCGCTGGCGATGAACTCGGGACGTCCTTCGGCTTGCAGCAGGCGATTCTGAGCGGCAAGGCGCTCGGCGCGTTGTAACGCGCGTCGAAGTTCAACTTGACCACGAATGATAGTGAGGAGCCGCGCATTTTCCCAGGGCTTCTGGATGAAATCACGTGCGCCGCGGCGCATTGCTTCGACCGCTAGTTCAATGTTGGCCCAGGCGGTCATCACGATGACGGGGATGGTGTTGTCGAGGCCGACAATTTCGGAGAGGAGGTCGAGGCCTTCCTGTCCGGAAGTTGTGTCCCGCGTGTAGTTCAAGTCGATGAGCAGGGCATCATAGAAGCCTGTGGCCAGCGCATCGCGAACCAGCGCGGGGGATCTCGCGGTCTCCACTTCATATCCCTGAGGGCGCAACAGGAGTTCGAGAGCTTCGAGAACATGCTGCTGATCGTCCGCGGCCAGGATGCGAGGACGTTCTGAAGTGGTCTTTATTGGGCTGACGGCCGCTGGGCTGACAGCCGTCGGGCTGACAGCGGCCGGACTCTCTGCTGTGAGTTCTCCTGATTTGGCGGAAGGTTGCATGACGACTTATGGGTTCGCGGCGCTGATATTATCACCCACCGTGCCGGTCACCGCATTTTGGAGCTGGATGCCATTATGTTCCAAAGTGGCACCGGTTGCGCGATCAAGTTCGACTTTTGCTTTTTCGAAGATGGTCATCGCGGTTACCAGATCGAGTTCAGCCAACGCGAGATCACGCTGGGCTGAGAGGGTCTGGTAGCTCGATCCCGCGCCCAGATCTTGCTCTTTCTTGGTGATGTCGAAGGTGCGCTGCGCGAGGTCGCGGGCTTTGCGCGCAGCCTGAACGCGAGCACCGGTCTGTTCGACGGCATATTGCGCATTGCGGACTTCGATGCGGACCTGCTTCTTCAGTTGCTCCAGGCGCAATTCTGCCTGGCGGTACTCGAGTTCGGAGCGGTATTGATCGGCTTTTGCGACACGATTGCGGAGCGGGATGCTGAGGTTCAGTCCCACGTAATAATCGGGGGAAGAATTGTTGAAGGTGTTGGTGAGCGCTCCCCCGAAGTCGACCGGCACGGTTGAGGTGCAGCCTGGAGGTGGGCAAGCTGGATTCGTCGTGCCCGCCAGGCCCGAGCCTGAATAGAAGCCCACCAGCGACAAAGTTGGCAACAGAGCGTTGCGTGCCGCGCGACGGCTGATCTGGCGGTTTACCAGATCGACGTCGGACTCCGCCAGTTCGGTGCGGTCGTGCAGCGCTTCAGAAATCAAATCCTGAATCGACTGGGTGGTCTGAGGCTGCACGCCTTCCATTCGGTCTGTCGGTACAACCGGCATCGCCTCCAGCACCGGATCGTCCAAACTTTTCGTGATGGCATTTTTCATCAGTGTCTCCTGGAGTTCAAGACTGGTACGGGCCACCGTCAAATCCTGGTCACGCCTGGAAACCTCCGCCTCAGCACGCAACACGTCCATCTCCGGAATGCTTTGCAGCTGCAACTGCTTCCGCGCATTCTCGAGGGTTTGCTTGGCGAAGGCGGAAGATTGCTCGTTTACTTGCGTCTGTTCGTAAGCGCTCACCAGATCCCAATACATATTTTCAATCTGGGTGACGGTGGCGATCACCTGGTCCTTGAAAGCGATATCGGATATTTTCTTGTTGTTCCTGGCGATTCGCAAATAGCGCAGGTTCGGCCCCAGCCCAAATCCAGCGAGCAGTTCCTGTTGTATCGTGAAACGATAGAATGAGGTAAGAGTAGGAGACAGATTGAAATCCGGGCTGTTCGTGGTCTGACGCGCATTGTTGAACGAGAAACTGATACTGGTTCCCGTGGCAAACGCTTGCGAGTAATTGACGTTGAATTGTCCCGTGTTCAGTTGCAGTGACGGGACTCCGTAGATCGCCTGGTTGACCACGGGCGAAGTCTGATGCTCGTCGCCGACGCTGGCGAGGATGAGGGGATCGTAGGAAGAAACCACGGTTCCGGTGCCGAGCGTAGACTGAACCAATCCGGACGCGCCCGCTCCGGCACCGCCCGCGCCACTGGTTGTGCCGCCAGCGCCAGCGCCGGGAGCGCCGGTGCCGAAACCTCCGACGCCGCCGCCGGGAGTTCCTTGAACTACTCCGGTATTCACACCGCGAAAAAATCCGCCTGCCTGAGTGCGGAGAATATCGGTATTCGCGATCGGTAGATTGTAACGGGCGATGGCCAAATCCAGATTGTTTTCGAGGGCGAGATTTATGCAGTCTTTCAACGCGAGATAGAGCTTGCCTTCACGGATGAGACGGTCCAGACGCGGCGAGTTCGCCAGCACCGGCTTGGGGACGTAGTCCGGCGAATAGGCACTGATCGGGTTGCGCGATTTCGGCATGTCGAAGTGAACGGGAAGGCTAGTCTGCGTCGCGGTGGACGCCGATGTGGCGGCGGGCGTTGATGGAGTCTGCGCCAGCATGGTCGAAGGCGGCGTCGCATAAGCACAGGCGGCATAAACACAAATGATTGCGATCGAGCGCTTCAAGAAAATCAACCGTTTCAAGAAATTAGGACCCGGAACTGTCACGATGCACTGACCTCCGCCGATTGGCTAAGAGTGGGATTGGCCGTGTCGCCGACCAGCCACCCATCACGCAGTTGAATGGTGCGGCTCCCGAAAGCAGCATTCGCCTCGGAGTGTGTGACCTGCACGATGGTCGTTCCCTGCTGGTTCAGGGCGCGGAACAATTCCATGATTTCTCGCGCCTGGCCGGAGTGCAGGTTGCCGGTGGGCTCGTCGGCCAACAGCAGCGGGGGCCTGTGGATGACGGCCCTGGCGATTCCCACGAGCTGCTGTTGTCCGCCCGAGAGCTGATTGGGATACAGATCTTTTTTCCCTACTATCTGGAAGCGATCAAGAGTGTCGGCGACGAGACTCTGGCGTTGACCGCGGGGAATGTCTTTATAGGAAAGGGGCAGGTCGATATTTTCCTGAACGGTGAGGTCATCGAGCAGGTGGTAGCTTTGGAAGACCATCCCGACATTTTTCTTTGCCAGTTCGCTGCGCTGCTTGCGTTTAAGATCGTGAACCGCTTGTTCGCGAAACCAGTACTCGCCTTCCCACTGGTCATCGAGGAGCGCCAGCACGTTGAGCAGCGAGGATTTTCCTGCTCCCGAGGGTCCCATGACGGTGATGAACTCGCCTTCGCGAATGTCGAGGTTGACGCGGCGGAGAACCCAGGTTCGTCCAGCGCCGGTCTTGTAGCTGCGGTCGAGGTTTTTCAGTTGGATCATTTCACTCTCGATTCATAATTCAGAATTCTTACTCGTACCGCAACGCCACTATGGGGTCTGTCTTGGCGGCCCGCCGGGCCGGGAGCAGGGCAGAAGCAAGCGCCACTACCGCGACCAGCAACGTTACAACGACAAGAGTCAGCGGATCGCTGCTGGAGATTCCGAACAATTGACTGCGCGCTGCGTGCGTGAGCAACAGAGAAGCCGGGAGGGCGAATGCAATGCTGATTCCCGCTAGCCACAGCACTTCGACCAGCACCATCCGCATCACCGAAGTGCGGGCGGCGCCGAGCGCGATGCGAATGCCGATCTCGCGGGTTCGTTGCGCGGTCGAATATGCCAGCACTCCGTAGAGACCGACCGCGGCCATGAGCACGGCGAGTATGCCAAAGCTTGACGCCAGAATCGCGATCACCCGCTCGTCGGTCAGGATGTCATCGATCTGTTCTTGCATGGTTTTAAAATTGTCCAGAACCAGCTTGGAGTCGAGGGTCTGCATTGCGCGGCGGATGGTCGCTTCCGCGCTTTCTGGCGACTGCCATGTGCGCACGTAAAAAACCATGGCGCCTGGATCCGACTCTTGCAGGTACGGAGTAAAAGTAGTGCGGGTGATTTCCTGCCGAACGCCGGTGTGCTTGGCATCCTTCACCACGCCGACGATTTCGGTGTCGATGGATGCCTGTCCTCCGCCCTTGCCATAGTAGTGACCGATAGCCCGCTGCGGCTCTCCGAAATAATGGCGGGCAAAGCTTTCGTTGACCACCGCGACCTTGTGGCTGGAGTCGCGATCCTGGCCGGTGAATTCGCGGCCCGCGATCAAGGTCATACGCATGGTCGAAAAGTACCCGGGACTGACCCGGGGTGATTCCACGTTCATGTCCTCATTTTCTTTTTCGGTGTAGCCGGCCAGCGTGATGTTGTTCGAAATGTTGGTGTCTGCGAGTTCCGGGTCGGTTGTGCCCGCCGCGGATCGCACTCCCGGCAGTTCTGCCAACGTTTGCAGCACTCGCGTTTCCAGATCGCGGGCTTGATCGGGTCGATATCCTGCGAGCGTCGGCTGTACGCCGAAAGTCACGAGATGATCGGTTTCAAAACCAACATTGAGCGACTTGAGGTTGTGCAAGGTACGCACGAACAGGCCCGCGCCCATCAAAACAAGAATGCTCAAACCGATCTGGACTGCGACCGAAAAGCGCCGGAAGCGCAGCGGTCCGCTGCCCGCGGTCATCGCCTGTTGCTTGAGCGCCGGGGCCAGGTTCGGACGCCAGAACTGTGCTGCCGGCGCGAGGCTGAAGATCAGGCTCACGAGCAGAGCCAGGGAAAAATTGAACAGCAATATCCGAAGATCAGGATGCGAGGAAAATGGAAGATCTCCCGTCGTGCGGCTCCAAATCATATTAATGAGCCACGCGGAAATGCTGGGCGCAATCGCGATTCCGAGCGCGCCCCCCGCCAATCCCAGCAAAAGGCCCTCGACCAGCAATTGCTGCACGACGCGTGCGCGCCTGGCTCCAAGTGCATAGCGCACGGACATTTCGCGAATGCGCCCCGCGGCTCGTACCAGCAAAAGACTACCAACGTTGACGCAGGCCATTAGCGCCACTAACCCGACCATGGCCATGATGATCAGAAGCGGTTCCTGAATATGGCTGCGTAACGGAGAGAATCCCTTGGCTCCGTCGCGAACGAAGAGATGCGATTTGGTCAGGAAACTTTCCTTGAAGCTGTCCGAGGTGTGTGCCCGCTGTTTCAACTCTTCTGCCCGGATGGAATACCAAACTGGATTGATGCCCGCTTCGGCCTGTTCGCGCGTAAGTCCGGGCTGGAGCTTGCCGATGATATTGAGCCATCGGGACTTCCGCTCCAGAAGATCCGTGATTCCGGGCCTGATCTCGGATTTCATGGTTATGGGCACAAACACATCCGGAGTGTCGCCCATAACTACGCTGTGAAAGCCGGGAGGGACGACTCCGAGTATGGTGAAAGGACGGCCGTTGACCAGAATGCTTTGATTCACGACGGCCTGGTCCGCGCCAAAGCGGCGTTGCCAATAGTTGAAGCTTAAGACTATGACGGGATTCGCGTCTGGCACTACATCGTCGGATGCAACCAGGACACGTCCCAGCACAGGCTGCACCCCCAGCACATCAAAGTAATTGCCCGAGACCAATTCAGCGGCGACCAGTTCAGGCTGGTTATGCCACTGCACGCCGACTTGCGCCCAACTGGTTGCGATGAGTCCGCTGAATACGGAGTTGTGGTCGCGAAGATCGCGGTACATGGGATACGAAAAAGAGAAGTTCTCATCCGTGCGAGAACTGGTGTGCCCATTGAAACTGCCCAGGGATTGCAGGATCACGAGGCGGTCGGCATCCTTCACCTGCAGATTGCGCAGCAGCGCCTGATCGAGCAGGCTGAAGATGGCCGTGTTGGCTCCGATGCCGAGCGCCAGCGTGATGATTGCGACCGCGGCAAACCCCGGCGCCTTTCCCAACTGCCGCAACGCATAACGGAAGTCTTGAGCGAGTCCGGTCATCATTCGTTTCGATCTCCTCTATTCGTAACGCAGAGCCACCATGGGATCGACCTTCGACGCTTTGTTTGCGGGCAGGTAGCAGGCGAGCAAGGCCGCCACAAAGAGCGCGGCCGCGACCGCGCTGAATGCTGCCACATCGATCGTGCCTACGCCATAGAGCAGGCCACGCATGGCGCGGCCGACAAAACAGGCGCCCACGAGTCCGATGCCCGAGCCGATCGCGGCCAAGATGACGCCTTCTTTCAGGATCAGGCCGAGTACATGATCCTGACTCGCACCAAGTGCCATGCGCAGTCCGATTTCGTGCGTGCGCTGCGACACGGCGAAGGCCATGACGCCGTAAATGCCGATGGCGGCCAGCAGGAGGGCGACGGACGCGAAGCTAACATATAGAGCAGTCGTGAACCGATCTCCCACCAGAGACTGGCTGACTATCTGGTCCATCGTCTTGACGTCTGCCAGAGCCAGCTCAGGGTCGATCGTGTGCACCGCGGCGGCGATGCTCTTCGCCATCTGGGCGGGATCGCTGGTAGTCCGCACCGCCATGGAAGCTTGCGGCCACGGGCTTTGCGCGAAAGGAACATCGATCTCAGGAAAGCCGTCGCTGCGAATGCCGCCGTTGTGAATGTTTCGAAACACCCCAACGATCTGCCACTCGATGGGTGGGCCCAGCTTGGTCACTCCGGGAATCAATTGCTCAACCAGAATGCGTTGTGTGAGCGGGTCCACTCCCTTGAGGTAGCGGTCGGCGAACGTCTGATTGACGACTGCGACTCGAACGCTGTTCGCAGTGTCCTGGTCGGTGAAGGCTCGCCCCTTCGCCATTTGGATCGCGAAGGTCTCGAAGAATCCGGGTGTGACCATCTGGAAGCCGGCTCCGGGACGAGCCGATGGGTCGGCAACCGGCTTGCCTGCGATGGTGAAAGGCATTCCGAAGTTCGTGCCTTGCAGAGGCATGCCCGTTGCCGCTTCGGCGCGGATCACACCCGGAAGAGTTTCAATCTTCTCCACGAGCAGCTTGTAATACGCGACCATTTGTTCGGGTTGCGTCAGCCGCTTCTCGGGCACCGGAAGGCTGAAAGTGAGAATGTGATCGGTGCGGAAACCGGGGTCGACGCGCACCAGGTTCCAGAAGCTGTGAATGGCGAGACCCGCACCGGCCAGCAATGTAAGGGCCAGGGCAAACTCGGCGATGACGAGAGAACGGCGGAGGCGTTGGCGTCCGGCGCTGGTCCCGGAACGTCCTCCTTCTTTCAGGGTCTCGTTCGGATCGACGCGCGAGGCGTGCCAAGCAGGGGCGCAACCGAACAGCATGCCGGCGATAGTTCTGGCGAACAGAGTGAACAGCAGCACGGGGATATTCAGCGTCACGTCTGCTTCGGAAGGAAGCGTGTAAGGCGGCATCTTCGCCATCATGATCCGGACGATCGCCGCGCCCAGACCAATCCCGAGCGCGCCGCCGAGCACCGCTAAAACCAGACTCTCCGTCAGGAACTGACTGAACACCTGCCAGCGGCTCGCGCCCAGCGAAGTCCGCACCGCCACTTCTTTCAGGCGCGTCGTGCCCTTGGCGAGCACCAGGTTGGCCACATTCCCGCAGGCGATCAGAAGGATGAAACCAACTCCGCCCATCAACACCCAGAGCGTTTGTTTGGCCTCCTTGGGGAAAAAGTCGTTGTGGAGTTGCTCGACGCTCGCGCTCCAGCCTTTGTTCGATTGGGGATTGTCTTGGGCGATGCGGCTGGTTACTACCTGCATGTCGGCTTGCGCCTGAGTCAGCGACACCCCTGTTTTCATCCTTGCCATAACCAGCAGCCAGTGAAAATCGTGGTTGATCTGCTCAGGTTTGAATGCGAGCGGCACAACAAATTGCGATTGCAGCCGGTCAGCCTGGCCCGCCGCCAGAACTCCTACCACCGTGTAGGGCTCGCTATTCATCTTTATGGGCTTGCCGATAATGTTGCGATCGCTGCCCAGGTGCTCCCAGAGTTTGTGCGTGAGGACGACCACGTGTTCCTTGCCTAACTCGCCCTCCTCGGGCAGAAAGTCTCGGCCCAGGAAGAAGTCGTTTCCGGTCATGTGCAGGAACCCGGGCGTCTCGGCGGTGCCGTCTAT
>Ga0302325_10035077_pt1 | contig 10257 bp, 8 predicted proteins | sample Palsa_T0_2_FD_201948 | JGI IMG/M metagenome (GOLD analysis project Ga0302325, IMG submission 201948) | Peat permafrost microbial communities from Stordalen Mire near Abisko, Sweden - Palsa_T0_2 | ecosystem: Environmental > Terrestrial > Soil > Palsa > Peat permafrost | place: Sweden: Abisko...
CTGGATCCGGATTCGATGCGGTCGGTGGTGGGTGTGATTGCAGACATGCGCGAGGGCGCGCTGGATGATGAGCCGTGGCCGGCGGAGTACTTCTCGATTTATCACGGGGCCGATGATGGTTTTGCAGCGGCGGTGCGGACGGCGGGCGACGAGAAGGCGCTGTTGCCGGAGATGGTGAAGGCGGTGCGGGGAATCGACGCGAATCTTGGAGTGTATGGTGAGATCACGATGGAGGATCAGATCGGCGGATCGCCGACTGCGATGATCCATCGCTTCTCGGCGTGGCTGGTGGGCGGATTTGCGGCGATGGCGCTGGTGCTGGGCGTGGTGGGTCTGTATGGAGTGGTGGCGTATTCGGTGAGTCAGCGGACGCGGGAGATTGGCGTGCGGATGGCGCTGGGAGCGCAGCGGAGCGCGGTACATCGGCTGATTCTGAAAGAGGCTGGGCTGCTGGCGGGCCTTGGGATTGCGCTGGGGCTGGGATGTTCGGTGGGCGCTGGTGTGCTGATGAAGAGCGTGCTGTTTGGAGTGCGGTCGTGGGATTTGTCGACGCTGGTGGGTGTGGCGGCATTGCTGGGGGCGTTTGCGCTGCTGGCTAGCTTTATTCCGGCACGACGGGCGGCGCGGGTGAATCCTGTGGAGGCGCTGAGAAGCGAGTGAACTGGGTGCAGGGTACAGAAAAGCCAAAACCAGGGATTAGGGTTTAGGGTTTAGGGATTAGGGATTAGCCCCGGGATTAGGGCGTAGGCCAGTTTGTTGGTCTGCGCCCTTTAACTGTGACAGTGTTTGTTACAAAATAGCGCGGATTACGCCTCCGTCTACGCGGAGGGCGGAGCCGTTGGTGGCTGAGGCTTGTTCGCTCGCCACATATGTAACCATGGCTGCTACTTCATCGACGTTGATGAAGCGTTGGAGCAGGGACGAGGGGCGGGCGGTCTGGAAGAATTCCTTTTCAATCTGGCCGGTTGATTTGTTTTGTTGTTTCGCCATGGAGGCGAGGAAGGTTCCTACGCCTTCCGATTCTGTGGGGCCAACGAGGATGCTGTTGACGGTGACGCCCGATGCCGGGACCGATTCGGCGATGCCGCGGGCGATAGCGACCTGGGCGGTTTTGGTCATGCCGTAGTGGATCATTTCGACGGGAATCTGGACGGCGGATTCGCTGGAGATGAAAATGATGCGGCCCCAGTTCTTTTTCAGCATGGCGGGCAGGTAGTGGCGGGAGAGGCGGACGCCGCTCATGACGTTGACCTCAAAGAAGCGAAACCAGTCGGCGTCGGGAATTTCGAGGAACGGCTTTACGTCAAAGATGCCGACGTTGTTGACGAGAATCTCCACGGCGGGGAGTTTCGCGATGACGGCTTCGGCTCCGGCGGCGGAGGAGAAGTCGGCCGCGATGCCTTCGACTTTGGCGTTCGGGACCTGTTTGCGAATCGTGGCGAGGGCGGCGTCGACGCGCTGCTGGGTTCGTCCATTGATGGTGACGTGCGCGCCTTCGCTGGCGAGGGAATGGGCGATGGCGAGACCGATGCCCGCGGTGGATCCGGTGACGAGGGCTGTTTTGTTGGTGAGTTTCAGGTCCACTGTGGTTCTCCGAGGAAGTAAATCTGAAGATTGGATTCACAATGGGCTGGGAGGGTGCGCCTCCGGAACTTCTTTGACGCCTTTGCCGTAGTTCCTGCTGTCGATTGATCTGGAGAATACCCTGCATGCGTAACCGCTTTTGTGTCGCCCTTGTTCTCTCCCTTCCTCTGACCGCGTTTGTTGCGGGCAGTGCTGGCTGCCTTGCGCAGGATTCGGATTTCAACCTCAATGTGCATGCCAATTCGCACGCGACGGCGGAGAAGGTGGGGCTGCCGGTTTATCCGGGAGCAAAGATTTATAAGGACAAGGATGATTCGTCCGCGGATCTGGGGCTGGCGTTCGGGGATTTCCATTTCAGCTTGCTGGCGGTGAAGTACGAGACGGGCGATCCGGCGGCGAAGGTGCTGGAGTTTTATCGCAAGCCGCTCTCGCATTACGGAGAGGTGCTGGAGTGCCTGCATGGCAAGCCTCTGGGGGATCGAACGAAAACCAACAGCGGGCTGACTTGTTCGAGCGAGCAGGGGGATCACCTGGAGGTGAATGGGAGCCCTGATTCTTCGAAGGACCATGAGCTGCGAGCCGGGACGCCGCTGAAGTTTCGGATTGTGGGGATCGACAGCTCGGATGGTGGGAATACGCGGTTTGGTCTGGTGTATTTGGAGTTGCCTAAGGACGATAAGGCGAAATAGGGTTCGCCCCTCGCGAATCCCAACGAGATAACTCGTGGGGATTGCTGACGCTCGGGAGGTGCCGTTCGGCTCGCCTGCTACGTCGACTCGCTCAGGCCAGGCTCTTCGACTGCGTCCGACTCCTGCGGAGCCGGATATCGCTCAGAATGACGGGCACTCCGCATCATTCGATGCGGAGTGCTTCATTCGATGCGGAGTGCTTTTTGGGGATCGAGGCGGGAGGCTCTGGTGGCGGGCATCCAGACGGCGAGGAGCGCTACCGCGCTTAATACTACCGGGACTGTTACAAATACGGTCGGGTCCCAGGTTTTTACTCCGAAGAGGAAGCTTGCGATGAAGCGAGTGAGGCCGAAGGCAGCTCCGATGCCGATGACCACGCCGACGAGGGCGAGACGCATGCCGTGCCAGACGATGAGCGAGCGGATGGTGGAGCGGTCGGCGCCGAGGGCCATGCGGATGCCCATCTCCTGGGTGCGCTGCTGCACGGAGTAGGCCATGAGGCCGTAGATTCCGATCGCCGCCAGGACGAGTGCGGAGGCTCCGAAGATGGTGAGGAGAAGCATGTTGAAGTCTTCGCGCGCGGTGGATTGGCTGACGACTTCGGTCATGGGGCGGACGCGGGCGACGGGGAAACCGCCGCTGGCCTGACGGAGCTGTTCGGAGATGGCGGCGCTGTACTGGTGCGGGTCGCCGTGGGTGCGGACGATCCATGCGACGGGGCCGATGCCGGCGTTGAGGGCGGTCATACCGTCGGTGACCTGGGCCTGGGGAACGATCATGAGCTCGCGGGGATCGCGATTGAGGCCGCCGTCGTGGATATCGCTGGCGACGCCGATGATCAGGCGGGCTGGCTCTTCAAACTGAGGACCGACATTGTGGCCGATGACGATTTGCTGGCCGATGGGGTCTTGTTTAGGCCAGTATTTTTTGGCCATGGTTTCGTTGATGATGACGACGCCAGGCTCGGATCCGTTATCGCGATCGGTGAAGTCGCGGCCGCGGAGAGGAATGCGGAAGGCGGCGAAGTAGCCTGGGGACGTGTTCATCCAGCCAGCGCCGCCGGTGTTGGGATCCTTGCCATGGGGGCGGCCGACGATGTCGAAGGGCAGGCCGAAGCCGCCTTCAAGCGGAAGGCAGCAGGTGGAGGCAGAGACTTCGACGCCGGGAATGGCGTTGAGTCGCTGGCGGCCATCGAGAGAGAGCTGGCCTACGGCGGCAGCTTTCTGGAAGCGATCGCCGGTGAGGGACATTTCCATCGTGAGAACGTTGCGGGGATCGAAGCCGGGATTGACGTGGCGGAGGGCGATGAAGGTGCGGATGAGAAGCGCGGCTCCGATGAGGAGAATGAGGGCGAGGGAGACTTCGCTGATGACGAGCAGGGAGCGTGCTTTGCTCTGACGGAATCCGGTACCGGAGCGGTTGCTGCTTTCTTTGAGGGTGCTGTTGAGGTCGGGACGCGCGGCGCCGATGGCCGGGAAGAGTCCGAAGAGAATGCCAGTGAGCAGCGAGATGGCGAGGGTGAAGAGGAGAACGCGCCAGTCGAGACCGACGGAAGCGCCATTTTCTCCGACGCGGGGGAGATCGGCGGGACTAACGGCAAGGAGCGCACGGACGCCGGCGTAGCCAAGGATGAGGCCGAGAACCCCTCCGGTGATGGAGAGGACGACACTTTCGGTGAGGAGCTGGCGAACGATGCGGGCGCGGCCTGCTCCCATGGCGGCACGGATGGCGAATTCGCGCTTGCGGCCGGTGGCGCGGACGAGGAGGAGATTGGCGACATTGGCGCAGGCGATGAGGAGCACAAAGCCGACGGCTCCGAGGAGGACGTAGAGGGAGGAGCGTGCGCCGGAGACGATGATGTCGCGAAGGGGCTCGACGCCGAAGCTGCTTTTGGGATCGGCGAGGGGCCAGCGGCGGCGGAATTCATCGTAAGCGAGTTTGAGCTGGGCGTTGGCCTGGGCAAGGGTGATGCCAGGTTTGAGGCGCGCCGCTGTCGTGAAGTAATGACCCTGGTTGGTGCTGTTGGGGTCGATCTGGAAGGGGAGCCAGACGTCGGCGACGGGATCGGACTCATAGGATTTCCCGATGACGCCGAGGATGGTGTAGGGCTCGTTGCCGAGGGAGATGGTGCTGCCGACGACGTTGGGGTTGCCGCCGAATTTGCGCTGCCAGAGACCGTAGCTGATGACGACGACGTGCCCGCCGTTAGGGGCGTCCTCCTGGGGCGTGAAGGTGCGGCCGAGGATGACGGGTGCGCCGAAGAGGCGGAAGTAGGATTCCGAGACGTGGATGCCGTGGATCTGTTCAGGGACGGCGCCGGTGAGGTTGAAGCCGGGACCGCCGAAGTCGTAGGCAGTGACGTCCTGAAGGACGCTGGTCTGGGCGCGCCAGTTATTGAATTTGGTGGGAGAGGAGCCGGGCCAGTTGCCGTCCGGGGTGATGTTCATGAGCTGGACCATGCGGTCGGGGTCGGGGTAGGCGAGGGGCTTCAGGAGGACGGTGTTGACGACGGTGAAGATGGCGGTGTTGGCTCCGATGCCGAGGGCGAGCGCGGCGACGGCTGTGAAGGTAAAGGCCGGGTTGGCGATGAGCATGCGGACGGAGTAGCGGAGGTCGGTGAGGAAGTCGCCCATGTTTTTTCGCCTTTGGGAAGTGAGGTCGGGGCCGTATGTGACATTCTACATAGCTAGGCTGAGAGCTGGTTTGATAATGTGACGGATTGTAACACTTGGGGCTGGGGCGTGAGCGGAGTGAGGTTGCTCGGCGGCTGAGGACGATTTTCATGAGTAGGGCAGCCTTCAAAGGCTTTTTGGGGGGGGCGGGAGGCGCTGCTCGGGATTCAAACCCGGAAGATTTTCGTGCTAGGGCTGACTGGAGTCGTGCCCGTTCGCGTTTCGACGGCCAGGGACTCGATGGTGCTGGGTTTTGAGCGGGTCATTTCGGCCGAGCGTTTCAAAACGGGACGGCGCGCCGCTGCAAGCACGGTACTTTCGAGTGCCGCGCGGGCTCATTCTCGTTGAAGTCTGGGCGGAGGGGGCCGATGCTTCTTGCTGTGGGGTGAACCTGGCGGATCCAAGGTTTGGGTTTTGGGGTCGGTTCGGGGTCCGGTCTGCGGTTGAGGGTTTGGGGCTGATTGCTGCGCCGCGGCCTGGGGATGGGGTTGGGCTTGGCGCGGGTGAGACGGGATGGTCCTTTAGGCGGCTCGTCCGTCAGCCCAAGGTGCCGGTGGGCATAGGGACTGGGATGGGGCCGGCTGCCGCGGCGGCGCTGGTGGCCTTGTCGAGCCAGGCGAGGGATGGGAAGTAGACCTGGGGATTTTGCTCCATGACATCGAAGTAGCCGCGGAGGAATTCTTCGGCGATAGTTTGGGGGTTCTGCTCCATTTCAGCGGAGAGGACCTGGCGTGCCATGTCGAGGAGGAGGATGTCGACTTTTTCGCCGAGCCCCTCAGCCTGTTTGATTTCCCTGCGGTCGATGTAGGTGAATGAGCCGCGGTTGGAGAGAACGATCATCTCGGTTTCCTCGCCGATGGTGGGGTCGTACTTGCGGGCGAGATAGTTGAGGTAGGTCATGCGGAGGACGGTGGAGCGGAGGCTGAAGCTCTGGTTGTAGTGAGGAGCGAGGAGCTTGAGCATGGGGTTGATGGAACGGGCGCCGGCGCCAACGATGCAGGGGCCGAAGGTTTCCATGACGGTGGAGGGCGGCTCGCAGAGGAGGATGCGGCCGGAGTTGTCGTCGGTGGAGTTGCTGGTGACGAGGAACTGCATGGCGGGAATTTGTGCGACGCCGTAGGAGCGGAACCAGTCGCCCATGACGCGCTTGATGCCGGGGACGATGTCCTGACGGCTGGCGGCATTGCAGGCGACGGAGGCGATTTCCGAGGCGAGCATTTTGCCGGCGCGAGGATCTTTGGCGGCGTAGGTGATGGCGAAGATGCGTTTGCCCGAGGTGACGGACATGAGGGCGGCGTCGTTCTCAGCGGGGGAAGAGCCGTCGTTCGCCTCGATACGAGAATCGGCGCACAGGATGGATCCGCCTGGAAACGGGACCGCAATGCCCAGGGTCATGCCTCGGGGGCCTTTCGCAATCTCAGAAAGATGAGACAAAACGGGCCGCTGCATGCGTGCTCTCGTTTTGTCCGGTTTAGGTTCGGCTCCCGCAAAGCTTTACTGCGCGTGGGATGTTTCTGCGACACGTCTCCGATGACGGCAGTAACGAAACACCCTTGTGTTCATTCGATACGGTGGGGGGAGATTGGGTCAATGGAGTGGGGAGCTATATTTCGGGTTGCGAACCATTGCGTTCAACATTGGCGGGGACGACAACGTGGGTTGGGAGGAGATGGGTACAGAAAGCAAGAAGAACATCGCCTTCTTGCGGCGACGAGGGGGCTCGTCGGGTGCTCGCCTGGGAGGACATATATGATCAAGAATTGGCTTGAGAGCATTTTGTTTTTCATAGGATGGCGATGAAAACCGGCATTATTGGCCTGCCCCAGGTGGGCAAGACTTCGTTGTTCAAGATTTTGACGCGGGTGAACGTTGAGGACCGCGGCTATTCGCGCGAGGCGCATCTGGGCATGGCGACGGTGCCGGACGACCGGCTGGATCGGCTGGCGGCGCAGTACAACCCGAAGAAGCTGACCCACGCCACGGTGGAGTATTCGGATGTGGCGGCGATTGGGCAGGAGGCGTTGAAGGAGACAGCGTTTCTGACGAGCCTGCGGAATGTGGACGCGCTCATTCACGTGCTGCGCGCGTTTGAGGACGATGCGATTGCGCATGTGGGGGCGATTGATCCGTTGCGCGACGCGAAGAGCGTGGAGTTCGACTTAATGCTCAGCGATTTGACGCAGGTGGAGAAGCGGCTGGAGCGGCTGGAAAAAGATTTGAAGAAGATGCGGACGCCCGATCTGGAGAAGGAGAACGCGCTGCTGATCCGGTGCAAGGCTTCGCTGGAAGAAGAGAAGCCGCTGCGCGAAATGGAGATGACGCCGGAGGAAAAGAAGCTGATTCGCGGCTTCATGTTCCTGTCGCAGAAGCCGGTGCTGTATGCGGTGAACGTGTCGGAGAGCATGACGCTGGGGGCGGATCTGGAGGCGGCGGCGAAGAAGTACGGGCTCGAGGAACTCGCTGCTCGTCCCAATGCTGGGGTGACGGCTTTTTGCGGAAAGGTGGAGGCTGAGCTTTCGGAGATGGAGGACGAGGAGGCCAAGGAGTTTCTGGCATCGTATGGGCTGACGGAGAGCGGGCTGGTGCGGCTGATCCGGCGGAGCTATGAATTGCTGGGACTGATTAGCTTCTTTACCATCGGCGAGGATGAGTGCCGGGCGTGGACGGTGCCGGCGAACTCGCGGGCGCAGGAGGCGGCGGGGGCGATCCACACGGACTTGGAGAAGCATTTCATTCGGGCGGAGACGATCCACTGGGACACGCTGCTGGCGGCTGGGTCGGAGGCAGCGGCGCGGGCGCAGGGGACGCTGCGGCTGGAGGGCAAAGATTATTTGGTGCAGGACGGGGATGTTCTGCATATCAGACACAGCGGGTGAGGCAGCGAGAATTCGGCGAGGGGCGAGCGGAAGGCCAGCCAAAGCCAGCCAAAAGCCAGCGTAAGGCCAGCGAACTGCCAGCGGGAAGCTAGCCAGAGGCGGCATGGGGCCAGCGGTTAAGGGGGAACGGCAGTGGAAAGCAACTCGCGATGATTCTTCCTCTGGTGCTTGGGAGCCTGGCTGCGGTTGCCGACATTGTTGGCGGCGTGGTTTTGGTGCAGCGCAACTGGACGCAGAAGTATCTGCGCTACTCGATTGCGCTGGGCGCGGGCTTCATGATGGCGGTGGCGATTCTGGACATGCTGCCGGAGAGCTTGAAGTTTTCGCCGGTATGGGCGCCGATGCTGGTGCTGGCCGGGTACTGCTCGATTCACTTGCTGGAACACACGATTACGCCGCATTTTCATTTCGGTGAGGAGACACATTCGCACGAATTTCTGCATCGGCGGACGGGGTGGTCGGTGTTGTGCGGGCTGGCGGCGCATTCGTTTTTCGATGGCGTGGCGATCGCGTCGGGGTTTGTTCTGTCGAATGCGCTGGGGTGGATGATTTTTGTCGCGATCATCCTGCACAAGGTGCCGGAGGGTTTCACGATTGCTTCGGTGATGCTGGCTTCGGGGCAGACGCGGCGGACGGCGGTGGTGTCTGCGGTGGCGTTGGCGGCGGCTACGATTGCGGGCGTGCTGATTATCGGGTTTTTGCCGCGGTGGGTTGAGGCTGGGCTCCCGTTGTCGGCGGGCGTGGCGATTTATGTGGCGGCGACGGATCTGGTGCCGGAGGTGAATCGCGAGCCGGGGATCCGGATGGCTCTGGTGTTTTTTGCGGGCGTGGCGATTTTTGTTTTGGTGCGGATGCTGGCGCCGATTTAAAACCAGGGAACAGGAACAGGTTGGGAGCGGAGTCGAAAAGTTTCCACGTCCCGCCACCAAGTGACTTCGCGGCTAGCGGTGGAAGAAGAGACTGTAGAGCAGGATCGCGAGCACGATGGTGCTGATGGCGGTGTAGAGGTGGTCGCGCTCGAAGACAAATCCAACAACGCACATGATAACGCGGGCGATGGGTGTTGCGATGAGGACGAGGAGCCCGAGCATGATGATGCTTTCGGGGTCCAAAGTTGCGACGCCGTGGAGGATGCCGGCGAGGGTCGTGAAGTGCGCGGGTTCGGCGTGGAAGTGGGTGTAATCCGGGCGCGGACCGCGGGCGTGCGCTAAGTAGATGATGCCGCCGAAGAGCACGATCGCTGCTGCCAGCATGACGCCGGTGCGGAGCATGATCCCAACCCAGATTTCTATACGCTGATCGGTCCATCGTCCGGGTGCGGGCGTGGGCGCGGATGGGTTCATGGGTTCGCTCACAGGACACCGCGGACGCTGTTGATGATCATCTCGACGCCGAGGACGACGATCACGAGTGCGAAAACAAGCCGGAGGGTGCGGACCTGGGCGCGGACGAGGATGCGGGATCCGATGAGGGAGCCGAGGAGCACGCCGAGCATGACGGGGAAGGCGAGGGCGGGGGCGATATAGCCACTGCGTAGGTAGAGACCTGCGCTGGCTGCGGCGGTGACGCCGATCATGAAATTGCTGGTGGTGGTGGAGACTTTGAAGGGCAGGCGCATGGCCTGGTCCATGGCGAGCACCTTGACGGCTCCGGAACCGATGCCGAGGAGGCCGGAGAGCGTGCCGGCGAGGGTCATGAGACCGAAGCCGGCGGGAACGCGCTGGGCGACGTAGTCCTGATGCGCGGTGGGGCTCGAGGGGAAGGTGCCCTGGAGTTTGAGACGGAGGGCCAGGGGATCGGGCTGCTGGGTGACCGCCTCGTGGCGTTTTTTGATGGAGGCGTATGCGGAGTAGAGGAGGACGATGCCGAAGATGAATCCGATGGAGTGGGTGGGGACACGGGTGGTGAGCCATGCGCCGAGGAGCGCGCCGAGGGTAGTGGCGATTTCGAGGAACATGCCGATGCGGATGTTGGAGAAGCCTTCGCGGACGTAGGCCGCCGCGGCTCCCGAGGAGGTGGCGATGACGGAGACGAGCGAGGCGCCGATGGCGTAGTGAATATCGACGTGGAAGATAACGGTGAGGACGGGGACGATGACTACTCCGCCGCCGAGTCCACTGAGCGAGCCGAGGAGGCCGGCGAGGATGGAGGTGACGAGGATGATGAGGGAGAAGTCGAGGGCGGTCATTCGCAAAAACAGGGTACAGGGAACAGGGAACAGGGAACAGGGTCAACGCCCGTGTTCCGTTGTCCTGGATTTAGTCCGTCTTGAGGATCGTTATCGAATCTGGCGGGAGGGTGAGGATGCCTTTGTCGAGTTGGATTACGGGGGAAGAGGCGAGGGCGATGGTTGAGTTGGAGCGGACTTCGATTTGGATCAGGTTGAGGGCCAGCGAGAAGGCTACGGTGACGGTGCCGCGTTCCATGACGAGCCAC
>Ga0302325_10035079_pt1 | contig 10257 bp, 14 predicted proteins | sample Palsa_T0_2_FD_201948 | JGI IMG/M metagenome (GOLD analysis project Ga0302325, IMG submission 201948) | Peat permafrost microbial communities from Stordalen Mire near Abisko, Sweden - Palsa_T0_2 | ecosystem: Environmental > Terrestrial > Soil > Palsa > Peat permafrost | place: Sweden: Abisko...
AAGCACTGGAGCCACGGGCCAGGGCGGAGCGACCGGAGCTACAGGTGTAACCGGACCAGAGGGAATAACGGGAGCGACAGGACCTCAGGGAGCGACCGGCGCGGCTGGCGCCAACGGGGGCGGCGGAGCCAATGGCACGACCGGAGCCGGCGGAGTGACCGGGCAAACGGGAGCAACGGGGCCCACAGGCCCAAGCGGCAAGGAAGGAGCTACCGGTAAGAACGGAGCAGCTGGTGCGCGCGGAGCGACCGGAGCTGCGGGAGCGACCGGAGCAACGGGCCCCACCGGCAAAGAAGGAGCGAAGGGCGCGGCTGGAGCGAGCGGCTCAGCTGGCGCAACCGGCACCACAGGACAGGCGGGCAACGCGGCGATCGCTACGTTCGCGAGCTCTCAGGATGTGCCGAGCGGCTACTGCTTGAACTACACAGAGCTCGCTGGCCGGGGCAACGGCCCCTGCCCGCCGAAGACGAGCAGCTACTCCTCAAGCAACCTGCTGACAGGTCCGACGCCCGCCAGTGGGGCGACGGTGACCAACCTGTATGCGGACACGAATGCGACCATGAACAGCAAGGAAAGCGTGCTCGTCTCGGTCATCGACAACACGACCGGCGCGACGCTCCTCTCCTGCACGGTCACCTCCTCGAGCAATCGCAGCTGCTCGAACGCAAAAGAATCGGGTTCTGCGGCACCCGGTGAGAACATCGTGGTCAAGGTGACTGGCAGCGGCTCGAGAAACTGCAAGGCCTGGCGGGTGAGGTTCCGTTACTGACGCTTTGTCTGCGGATGCGCCTAGCGGATGCCCCGTGCCGACATCGAGCACTCGCTGACCAGGCGCGACGCTCGCGAAATCGGCAAGCTGCGGCGCGAGCAGTACCGAGTACCGGCCCATGAAGCGGTCATACGCATCAGGGGCACCGCGGAAGCTCACTCAAGCGAATCTATCGCACGGCTCTCTTCACCCGCTGTGGGAGAACTCGATCCGTCCAGCTGCTTCAGCCGCTCGATCGCCGCGCGGACGTGTGTGAGATATCGCTTGACTGCCTTCTGCACTGACGGCTCCTCCGCGTGATCGGGAAGCGCACGCAGCAGGTTGAGCCGGCTCTGGGCCACCCAGGCTGAGAGGTCGGGCTCGCTCAACCACCGACCCTCCGTTCTCCATGTGCGGCTTGTCATGCGTGGCCAGTCCTTGATGCTGCTGGGGTAGGGGTTGGGTGGGCAAAGCCGGTTCTTGTCCGCGTCGTCGTCTCGGTGGGCCTCGACGAAGCCGACGAGAGCTGCGTTGAAGCACGGCGAGAGAGCCCGCACCTGCTGGAGCACGATCCGACCGGGCTGGAAGATCGGCGTGGCGGGGGCATTGTTCAGACCGAGGGCCGTGCAGTCCACGTGCAGGACGTCGGAGCGCGTCTTGGTCTCCCCGCGCTCGAGCACGATCCGATCGGCCTCGATCCGTTGCACCCGGCCGAGCCTCACGACGTCTGCAATCTGCCGCAGGGCCGCCAGCTCGCGGGCGCTGAGCATCGTGCCGCGGTACATCGTTGCCGGCCACGCCGCGTCGATACGCGCAAGTCGCCCCGAGGCCTCGAGCCGCTCGAAGAGGTCCTCGAGGTTCGCCGCATGGGCACCGGCCTCGGCATCGAGAGAGTTCCCCTCCATGATCGCGTCGACCTGCTCTAGCGGCTGGAAGTGGCGGCGGTCATAAAACCACGCGTCGCGGGGGCGTATCCAACGAATCCGATCCGGCGGTACGTCGTTGTCCAGAAGCCACATGCACGCGTCCGCAGCCGTCTTGCCGGACCCGAGGACCGCGTAGGAGCAGTCCGATTGCGCCGCCGGCAGGTCGTTGACGGAGACGAGCCGAACGCCCGGCGCCACCTGAAACGGTGTGGTGTGGGTCGCCGGGATCGACGCCTCCAGATATCGAGCATCAACGACCTTGCGACGCACAGCGACATCGTGGATCTCTCCGGTGCCCAGGTCTCTGACCTGCTCGCCGTCGCTCCCGGTGCCCAAGTGCTCGTGGCGGGTGAGCAGGCGGCCCCGACCTGTCTCCGTTAGCGGCCCAGCCGCATCGGCGAAGTACTCGACGACCTCGTCGCCCGTCGCCCGCTCGTAGTACCCGGCGTTCTCGCCGACCTGGTCGATGCGATCCTCGCCGAGCGCCAGCGAGTTCACGCCGTAGTACGCGGACGGAGTGTGCAAGCGAACGAACGGATACGCATCCGCCCAGTGACCTCCCGGGGCCCCTCGACGGTCAATCACCGTGACCTCAACGTCCGCCTCCGCTGCCAGCGCATCGGCGAAGGCAAGACCGCTCGCGCCCGCCCCTATAACCAGATAATCGGTGCTGATGAGCATCTTCGTTCCCCTGGTGCCGCGCCGAAAGCGCGGTCATCTCTCGGCCGGGAAGACAATAGCCGAGGGTTGCGTGTCGTGGGGAAAGCACGCCTTTGGCCGTAAGCGCTGCGTGTCGGCGAGCTTCGATGGGTGCTGCTTGTCGTCCAACGCGAGAGCGAGAGCGGCCCTTGCTCGGCCCGCTGTCACGCGAAAGTGGTAGCGCGAAAGTGGCAGCGAGTCGAGCATCGGATAGAGGCTCGCGCAGTTCGTCCGTAGCGTCCCGGTGGCACCGTGGCCCGGCGCCCAGGAAACTGAGAGCATTGGCGGGTGGAGCTCGGGGTCCATTTGCCGTTGATGCAGTTCGGTGATGAGGTGCTCTCTCTCCAGCGGCTGACGGCGACCGTCGACGCCGCGAGAGACTGCGGATTCTCAGCTGTTTCGTCGAACGACCATCTCGTCTTCCAGACACCCTGGCTCGACGGGCCGACGGCGCTCGCGAGCATGATCGAACGCTCGGGGGAGATGGCGCTGGCAACAACGGTCTCGCTTCCCACCCTTCGGGGCCCGGTTCCGTTGGCCAAGGCGCTGGCCGCGATCGACGTTCTCTCCGAGGGGCGACTGATCGCCGCGTTGGGCCCGGGATCCTCCGAACGTGACTACCGGGTTCTCGGCATCCCGTTCGAGGAGCGTTGGAAGCGATTCGATGAGGCGCTCACCGTGCTGCGAGCGCTGCTCAGGGGGCAACGGATGCCCGAGCAGCCACGCTTCTACCCCGTTCCGGACGATCTCGAGCTCGCGCCCAGTCCAAGCCAGCAGGATGGCATCCCCCTCTGGGTCGGAAGCTGGGGCTCAAGCGCAGGGCTCGCCCGCGTCGCGCGGGCGGGTGACGGCTGGCTTGCGTCCGCGTACAACACGACGCCGGAGCGGTTCTCCGACGCCCGCAGTGCCTTGGAGCGTGCGCTCGCGGACCACGGGCGGGAATCCCACGGCTTTCCCAACGCGCTCGCGACGATGTGGACCTGGGTATCGAAGGATCGGGCGGAGGGTGATCGCGTGCTCGCCGACGTCCTGGCTCCAATTCTGAGACGAGATCCCGACGAGCTTCGCCCGCAGGTCTGCGTCGGTCCTGCGGGGCACTGCGCCGAGCTCCTCTCGCGTTATGCCGAGGCCGGCTGCGAGCGCGTCTACCTGTGGCCGCTGGGCGATGAGGCGCGGCAGCTCGAACTGGTGGCCGGGGCGGTGGCGTCGCACCTCCGACGTCGCTGAGGCAGGTCGGACGCGCGTTTCGGCGCTGCGCCAACGACCGCTAACGACTGCTCGACCGGTGTAAGAAGCCATACGTCACGGGTCGTGTGACGTTGGGCATACAGGCCGATCGGAGCAGCGTTGAAGTGTAGTATCAGCCGATGATGCAACAGCAGGGCGCGGGTGCGGTGGCGGTCGCCAACGAGGAAGCGGTGCGTGCATGGAACACCGTCCTGTATGAGCGGTGGAAGTCGAACCGCAAGGTGTTCGTGGGCGCGCTGGCAGAGGTGACCGAGGACGTGTTCGAGCTCTTCCCGCCGCCCGAGCGTGGGTGCTGTATCGACATCGGGTGCGGCTTCGGCGAGACGACCCAGCAGCTGGCTGAGCTCGTCGGACCGGGAGGCTTCGCGCTCGGCACCGATTCCTCGCCGCGGTTCATCGAGGACGCCCGTCGCGAGGCCGTCGAGGCGGGGGTCGAGAACGTTGCGTTCGAGACCGCGGATGCGCAGACGGCTGAGTGGGATCCCACTTACGACTACGCCTTCTCGCGCATGGGGACGCAGTTCTTCGCCGCACCGGTTCCGGCTATGCGCGCGATCCGCGGCGCGCTCAAGCCCGGCGGTAGGCTCGCCAAGGTCTGCTGGCGCCGCAAGGCCGAAAGCCCGATGTGGGCGCAGACCGAGCAGGTCGTTGAACGGTTTCTCTCGCGCCCTGACGTGTTCGAGGCCGACACCTGCGGGCCCGGGCCATTCTCGCTCGGTAACCCAGAGACCACTCGCGGCATTCTCCAGGCGGCCGGGTTCGACCAGATCGAGCTCCATCAGCGCGACTTCGACTACTTCATGGGCGCGGACATGGACGAGGCGATCGACTCCCTGCTCGCGATCGGACCCGGCGCCGAGCTGATCCGCCTGAACGGCGAGTACGGGGAGAGCCGTCGAGGCGAGATCACCGAGGCCCTGAGGGACCACTACGCCGCCTGGCAGAAGCCCGACGGCTCCATAGTCAGCCGCGGAGCCGTCTGGATCGTCGCGGCCACGAACCCCGGATAGCACAAGCTACCCACGTCAAGGAACCGTGCTAGCCGTCTCGGTGCGCCCGGGCGAGGAGACCCGTGCGTCTGATGCGCGCTGACGCGGTCGAGAAGATCTAAGAGCCGGAATCGTGCCCTGCCTACGGGCGCGGCACACCATCGGCGCTTGTGCTTTCCCGGCTGAGCGAGCGTCTGAGCATCGGCCACGCTCACTAGCGCAAGGGACGATGAGCGAGCATGTCGAAAGCGTCGCTCGGCGTTAGTCGCGGCGATGCCTACGCCGGCTAGGAATTGGGACGTCTTGTGATCGTGGGCATGCCGGGCAGCAAGGTCCGGTGTGCATAGGTCCAGATCGTGGTTGCGCGACCGGACGAGCAGCAGGTCTCGTCGGCTGGGCCGTAGAAGAATTCGCTGGCTGTGATCTTTCCGGGCTTGATCGCTATCTCGATCTCCGTCGGCAGCTCTCCTGAAGGCTGCACCTGGGGCGTCACGGTGCCGACCACGGACAGCCTTCCTCCACGCCCGCTGAAGATGACCCATGCGTAGAGGAGCACGCCGTCGGCTGTGCCGCCGCCGTTGTTGCAGTTGACGGCCAGGCCCGCGTCATCGCGCCCGCCACCTTCGAGATCCCCAAAGAGGACTTCATCCGGGAAGCTGTCTACCGTCACGCCTCGCCTGCCAGGGAAGTAATCCCCCGAGAACCGGGCCGGGATCGGGGTGATGAAAGCGCTGCCATGGTGAAGGCGAATCGGCTCTGAGGCGCCACACACCGAGCCGGGCAGCGTGACGCTGCCCCAGCCAACCTTGTGGAGGTCTATCGCTGACGCCGCCAGCCCCGGACGGCTGGGCTCGCCGCCAAATCCAGCTGCGGCACTGCTCAGCAGAGCCGCTCCAACCACCATGGAAACCCATACAGCTCGAAACACCCACGGATGCTGACAGACCAGCTCCCTATAGCGCATGCGATAGCGACCCCAGCACCGGCGCATACGCCTGCCTATCGTCCGTTCCGCCTGCTCGCTCGGTGTCGCTCGGACGCTCGCTTCAGGCTTGAAGACAGCGGGCCGGGATACTTCACCGCGATGTCCGATGAGGAGTCCTCGACGCTCGAGCGCCCCTCGGTTTGATTCGGGTCGGCTGCGCGTGGTTCTGGTCCGGCGGGTGAAGAGCCCTTGCGCAGTTCACTTGGTGCCTCGCTTGATGGCGGCGGCTGCGGATGCCAGCGTCGCGGTCGAGAAGCAGTTTGCCTCGGCATACTCCTCGAGGGTGAGCGACTGCTCCCACGGCGCGTCGACCGCAGATCGCAGCAGCGGCTTGGTCATCTCGAACGCGTGAGGCGGTAGGCGTTCGACTCGCTCGCACCACGCGACGGCGGTCGCGAGCAGCTCGTCGTGTGGACAGACCTCCTGGACGATGCCGAGGCGCAGCGCCTCGTCGGCCTGGACGGGACGGCCGCTCAAATACAACGCGAGTGCCCCTTGGTAGCCGAGGCGCCGGGTCATCAGCCAGCTCGTTCCCACCTCGGGCACGAGTCCGAGCCGCCCGAAGGCCGGGACGAGGACGGCCTGCTCGGAGGCGACGAGGATGTCGCAGGAGAGCGCGAACGCGAGACCGACGCCTGCTGCGGCGCCGTTGATCGCTGCCACAAACGCCTTGTCCGTTGAAGCGATGGTCCTGACGACGCCCCCGAACTGGCGCCTGATCCAGCGCCAGGCGTCGGTCGTGTCGGCGGGCTCATCGAGCGTGCGGATTCGCGTCGAGCCCGTCTCGATCATCGCCAGATCACCGCCCCCCGAGAACGCCGGATCCTCGCCCGTGATCACGATCGCACGGACGCTCGGGTCCTCCGCCACCTCGGCCAACCGCGATCGCAGCTGCAATACCAAACCAGTTGTCAGCGAGTTCAATCGCTGCGGGTCTGACAACGTGATCACAGCTCTTCCTGCCGTGCGCTCGACCGTGACGAGCGAGCGCTCCTGCGCCGCTCCATCTTCGAGTAGCTCCGGGTACGTGCTCATTTTGACCGGTCCCCTTCACGATGCTCCAGGCGGCGTCCGCCAGTGCGCCCACGCGCTCCGGCGGCACCTCGTTTTGGTCGCTGACAACCCAGTGCCGGCAGTAGGCATCGGCGGGGCCGAGCCACAGCGCATGTAGGAGATCGGGCTCCAGATCGCGCAGCGAGCCGTATCCGACGTGCAGGCGCCACCATCGCAGCACCTCGGTGAAGAAGGCTCGGTTCTGTTCGGCTAGGCGCCCTTCGGAGGCCTCGCCGCCCGGACGGCCGCTGTAGAGCAGGATCGCCGCCGCACGGTGCTCAACCACCCAGCTGAGCTGGTGCACGACGGCCGCTCTGACGCCCTGCTCGGCATCTGGGCTATCGCGGAGTCCATCCAGAAGGCCGGCTTGGAACCAGCCCAGAGCCTGCATCCAGGCCTCGGCGTGCAGTGCCTCCTTATCGGCGAAATGGTGGTAGATCGCTCCCACGCTGACACCTGCATCGCGACGAATGTCCTCCAGGCGTGCCCCGAGTGCGCCTTCACGAGCGAAGCTCTGGGTCGCTGCGAGGACGATTCGATCACGCACCACGCCTACAGAATAATATTCGGTGATGCCAGAGAAATACTTGGTGCCACCAGAGATCGCGTTCCGCGTCGCAAGCTGTGAGCCGTCATAACCTTCGCGCGTCAACAGCTGCCTTTCGACCGGCGTCCGTGGAGCGCGGCCCAACTTCCAGCGCGTCGGGCCGGGCCGCTACCCGCTCAATCGCGATTCCTGACGAGAGCCGCCGCGCCAGGGCCATCGCTACCGCTCGTCCGCGAAAGCAGGCGTCAGCCGACCGTCCGGCGACGCGCTCCCAACTCGTCCTGCGCGACAGCGCCGAGGGTGTCGGTTGGGACGACTGCTTTGCCATCCAGGCGCTTGTCACCGGACACCGGCATGTGACCTCCTACTCCGAGAGTCCCGCCGCTTGCAGCGCCTCGCCGTGATCGAGATAGGAGTGCATCCGCGAGATCTTCCCGTCGCGAAGGTCATAGAGGATGTCGAGCGGGGCGCTGACAGGCACGCCGCTGCTCCGTCCTCGTCCCTCAAGCCGCCCGAGCCACAGCACACGGTCGCCGAGATCGCGGTACTCGTCTGCAAGTGCGAGGAACTCGTCCCACGACTCTTTCATGCGTCCGAAGTAGGTTTCTATACCCTCCCGTCCCCAGAAGATCTCCCCCTCGACCGCCGCCATCGACGTGATCCATTCGAAGTCCGGCGTCGTGATCTCGGCGAAGGCCTCGACCTCGCGCTTGTTGAAGGCGTCGACCAATCGCTTGACGGTCTCCACGTTCTCCTGCGACATCGCCTACCCCCGTTCCTCGACGAGGCGCTCGTCCGCAGCGCGGGCCTGGGTGATGTCGGTGTAGGTCGTGTTGCGCACGATCAAACCGTCCGTCCATTGAGCGACAGCTGCGTAGCGAAGCTGAACGGAACCGCTGCTCCCCACGACATGCGCCCTCTCCACGATCACAGCGAACGTGCTTTCGTTGCCCAGATCACGAATCTCCTCGGCCGTCCTCTCGATGCGGTAGTCGGAGCTGCGCCAGTCCTCAAAGAAGCCTCGCACGGCTGTCCCGTCCTCGAAGACGCCCATTTCCCACGGCGATGCGTCCCAGACAGCGTGGGCAGCGTAGAAGCTCAGGGCTGCCTCGAGGTCCTCGGCCTCGACGCTCCTGCGTGCAAGCTCGACCAGGCCGGCGGTCGTGGACTCCTGAGGCATCAGTTGAGTATCGCGGACCGCTGTTTTCGCCGGGCAAGCAATGCACGCGCGATCGGGCCAGTACTGCCCGTCGTCCTTTGCGCAAGCTCGAGTTCGTCGGCGGCGGCCACCACCGAGCCCTGGGTCAGGGCCTGCGACGGGGATGCTGCCGAGATCTGAGTAAGTTGCACGTCATGGCCGCCAGCCCCATTCGCCTATATGGGATCGCGCTATCGCACCCCGTGCTCGGCGTGCATGGAATGCTCACGCGCAAGGGGCTCACGTACCGCTACGTCGAGCTGCTCGGTGGCGCCCATCCGTTGAGCCTTTTTGCGCTGGGTTTCACTCAGGCGACGGTGCCGGCGGTGAAGCTCCCGGACGGCCGCCGTGTGCAGGGCTCGCTCGCGATCGCCAAAGCGCTTGAGCGGCTGGTCCCGACGCCATCGCTCTACCCAAGCGAGCGTGCGGCGCGTGCTGCTGCGCAGGAGGCCGAGCGCTGGGGCGAGGCAGTCCTGCAACCGGTTCCCCGCCGCCTGCTCCGCTGGGGCCTTCGACACCACTTGGAGCAGCGCCGCTGGTTCGCCGATGTCGCTAGCCCTCTCCCTGCACCGGCGCTCATGGGCATCCTGCTCACGCCGGTGGTAGGAGTGTTCGCGCGGCAGGCAGGGGCAAGCGACGAGCGGGTGCAACGTGATGTCGCCGAGCTCCCCGGACTGCTCAACAAGGTTGACGGCCTGCTCGAGAGCGGCGTGATCGGCGGCGAGGAGCTCGGGGCTGCTGACTTCCAGATCGGTTCCTCAGTACGAGTGCTGATCGCGATGCAAGACGTATGCCGCCTCGTGACAGGACGTCCGGCCGAGTCTTTCGCACACAGGGTAGTGCCCGACTATCCCGAGGTGCCTGCCCCGCTGCCGGCGCACTGGCTACCTGCCCATGCCTAGAGAAGAAGGAGCGAGCTATGAACGCTGGCGAGCACCCCTACGTCACCGATAGGGCTGATAGCACCGAGTACGAGCCGATGCTCATAGACGGCGTTCAGGTCGGAGAAGCCCGCTGGCTCAGGGCCGAGGGCTCACACGGGAATGCCCATGAGGCTTGCCTGTGGCGTACGGACGCACCGGCGAGCTACGAGTATTTGTTCACGGGCGATGAGTCATTCCATGTGCTTGAGGGGTCCGTGAGCATAGAGCTCACGGACACCGGCGAGCGCATCCTACTGAGGGCCGGCGACGTCGCCTCCTTCGACGGGGGGACACGATCCGTATGGACCTTCACCGAGCCTTTCAAGAAGTTCACGGTCATCTCGGCGTAGAGAAAGTGCAAGCCCTACTCGGCGAGCTCAAGGGCTTTGAGTGCCTCATCGTGGTCGAGATAGTGCCGCTGTCGGACGATCTGTCCACCCTCGATCGTGTTGACGTTCGTCACGCCAATCTCGGTCTCGATGCTGCTCGTCGTCCAATCCGGTCGTCTGCGCGGATAGCCTTGACACGCCAGCTTTCGGATGCCAGGAGCGGTGCCGCGCCTTCCGCAGACCTGAACGATGCCTTGCTCACGCGGGCCTACACGACGCCTCGTGCTGCCCAAGCCTGGGCGCGGAGCACAAACGGCGCCGCTGGCAGCGCGTCGCGGCAGCGTTCGCGCAGCTGCGCTTGTCGCCTCGCGTCGAGGGCAGCCGTGTAGCTGCCGGCCGGCCCCACGCCAAGGGTGAACGGCCCCCACCAATCGTCAAAGCTCGGATGCTCGACGCTGACTATCAGGACTGACTCCTCGATCTCGCGGTGGGTGTCGCGCAAACCTTCGGGTCTGTCCGGGGTGGTTCGGATGATTCGGGGTATGGCTTACAACTTCTTGGCGTGTGATCGTGAGCAGTCGTTTTTGATGCCGCCGGACCCTCGGGAGTGGC
>Ga0302325_10035080_pt1 | contig 10257 bp, 9 predicted proteins | sample Palsa_T0_2_FD_201948 | JGI IMG/M metagenome (GOLD analysis project Ga0302325, IMG submission 201948) | Peat permafrost microbial communities from Stordalen Mire near Abisko, Sweden - Palsa_T0_2 | ecosystem: Environmental > Terrestrial > Soil > Palsa > Peat permafrost | place: Sweden: Abisko...
GGATCAATCAAGTTTGGCCGGCTCTGCCGCAGGCGGAGTGGAGCGAGACCTGCGCCACGCTGCAACTGTGGATGCAGATCGTGGGCAAGGTGCGGCTGGCGCTGATGCCGGCGATCAACCATACCTGGAATGTGACGCTCTACCCTACAGTTTGCGGCCTGACTACTTCGCCGATGCCGCATGGAAGCCAGATGCTGCAGATCGATTTCGATTTTATCGGGCACGCTTTGCTGCTGAGGACGAGTGAAGGCGGGCTGAGGACTGTGGCTCTGAAGCCGATGACCGTGGCGGCGTTTTACGGGCAGGTGATGGAGGCGCTCACGGAGCTGGGGACTCCGGTGCGCATCTGGCCGACGCCGGTGGAGATTGCGAATCCGATTCCGTTTGAGAAGGACGAGACGCATCAGGCGTACGATGCGGAATATGCGCGGCGCTTCTCAAGTGTTTTGCTGCAGACAACGCGGGTTTTCACGGTTTTTCGGGCGCGGTTTACGGGCAAGGTGAGCCCGGTGCACCTGTTTTGGGGAGCGATGGATCTGGCTTGCACGCGCTTCTCGGGACGGCCTGCGCCGGAGCATCCCAGCATGGCTGGGCTGCCGGATCGCGTGACGCGCGACGCGTATTCGCATGAGGTGAGCAGTTGCGGATTCTGGCCGGGCGCGCCGGGGGTGGAGGCGTTCTTTTACAGCTATGCGTATCCAGAGCCCGTGGCCTATGCGGCGACTCCGATCAGGCCGGCGCAGGCTGGGTTCGATGCGCAGTTTGGGGAGTTCCTGCTGCCGTATGAGGAGGTTCGGACGGCTGACGATCCCGATGCTCTGCTGCTGGAGTTCTTGCAGAGCACGTATGAGGCGGCGGCGAACTGCGCGGGTTGGGACAGGGCCGGGCTTGAAGTTAGTGGGTGACGGCGATGCCGTTGGAGGCGGATGGATTGACGCTGGCCGTGGACGTGGTAGCGCCGACGTCGAGCAGGCCCGCTGAGCCGGAACTGGCGTCGAAGCTATAGAGCCAGAGATTGGGGTTGGCGAGGTTGCCTACGTCCATGACATAGCTTTTGGTGCTGTCTTCGACCAGGGCTACTGGTGACTGCTCGGTGGGGAAGGCTGGGCCGAGTGAGGCCAGTTTCTTGGTGGTGGTGTCGAGCGAAAATCCGGAGATGGTGCCATCAGTGCCGTTGGTGACATAGACGTAGGCGCCGGAGAGATCCGCCAGGACGGCGGTTGGGCCCACGCCTACTGTTTCGTCGTCAAGGTCGGGGGTCAGGTTGGCGGTGGCGATGGTGCGGACGGTGCCGGCGACGGCCGTGCCGGCGGCGTTATTGTTCTGCTCGGCGATGTAAAGGTAGGTCGAGGTTGGATCGACGGCTACGCCGGTGTCGGCGACGCCTCCGTCGGAGGATAGCAGTTTGATCGAGACTCCGGCGGACGGCCATGGGCCGAGGGGTGCGGTGGCGCTGGCTGCGTTAAAGGCGAGACCTTCGGTGCCGGTTGCTCCGAGAGCGACGAAGACCTGATTGTTGGCAGGAGAGATGGCGAGCTGCGGCGCAGCGGTGGCGGGAGGGCTGGAATTGATGGAGAAGACGGCTCCCGTGGGAAGTCCGGTGGTGGGGGTGAGTTGGACGGCGTCGAGAACTTGCGAATTGCGGTAGGCGATGAGCAGCCAGGAGCTGGTGGAGTCGATAACCATGCTCTGCGCGATCAGGGAAGAGTTGGATGCGTTGACGTAGGCGACGTTGTCGCCGTTGCCTTCGGTGAGGGTGCCGTCGGAGTTGATGGTGTACATGAAGACGCCGGTGCCGGTTCCTACATAGAGAAAAGCATTGTTGGGCGCGACGACGATGGAGTAGGGCGCGAGCGGGAGGGTGATGGGGCTACCGCTGAGCTGGGCGAGGACGCCGCTGGTGAGCGAATACTCGGTGAGCGTGCCGCCCAGGTTGGTGACGTAGACGAAGGTCTCGGTACCGGTGCCGACGGTGCTGCCGCCGGTGCCGACGGGGGTGAAGAAGCCGCTGCAGCCGGTGAGGCCGATGGCTGAAACCATTGCTCCGAGGATCAACGCTGCTGTCAACCTGAAAAACCGCATTCTACTTCCCTGCCCCATTGGTAAGACTCCTTGCTGACGCTTGCGTTGACCTGGATGAAGCTGGTTGCGAAAAACAGGCGCACACCTAGGGTAACCCGCTGCAACGCCCCGGATCGAACCCGAATCGAATTGGCAAGCCTTAAGAATCTGACGCAGGATGGGACGGAAGCGCTTGCCCAGGTTGGGATTTACAATCCTGCAATGCGTTTACGACAGTTTGCTTTCCTTCTTTTGCTCCTGATGGCCTGGGGCGGCTGTTCTTTCGGACAAGCTTCGCGGAAGCCTGGTTCCAAACGAGAGACGGGGATTTGTGCGGTTTGCGTCCGGGCGGAGCTTGGGTTTCTGGCCAACGACGAGTTGCATGGGCGCGGATCGGGGACGCGGGATGAGCATCTGGCGGCGCTGTATGCGGCTTCGCTCTTCCAGTCGTTTGGATTGGAGCCGGCGGCGGAGAATGGCGGGTACATTCAGCGGGCTCCGCTGCCCGATCCGATGCCGGAGAAGCTGGCGGAGCGGCTGAAAAAGCATGGTTTCGACCAGAACCAGCGGACGGATACGTGGAATGCGCTGGCGCTTTTGCGCGGAACGAATGCCGCGGCCGCTCCTGGGCCGGTGAGAGACGTGATTCTGCTGACGGCGCACCTGGATCACCTGGGGCTGGGCGAGGCGGTGAATGGCGACAGCATTTACAACGGGGCGGATGACGATGCTTCGGGTACGACGGCGGTGCTGGAGCTGGCTCGGGCGTTGAGTCAGGGTACGCGGCCGCGGCGGTCGATTTTGTTTGCGCTCTTCGGGTCGGAGGAGCTGGGCGGGTACGGGAATCGCTACTTCTTGGAGCATCCTCCGGTGCCGCTGACGGAGATTGTGGCCAATCTGGAGTTCGAGATGATTGGTAGGCCGGATGCGGCGCTGAAGACGGGCGGACTTTGGCTGACTGGCTATGAGCGGTCGAACCTGGGGCCGACGCTGGCGCAGCATGGGGCGGCGATAGCGGCCGATCCGCATCCGGGCGAGCATTTCTTTCAGCGGTCGGATAACTTTGCGCTGGCCAAGAAGGGGATCGTTGCGCAGACGGTTTCGAGCTTTGGGCTGCACAAGGATTATCACCAGCCGAGCGATGAGATTTCGAAGATCGACTTCGATTTTCTTACGCGGTCGATTGGGTCGATGGTGGGGCCAGTGCGATGGCTGGCGGCGACTACTTGGCGGCCGGAGTGGAATGCTGGGGGGAAGCCGTGAAAGACAGTGTGAGTGTGAAGTGTGAGTGTGAAAAACAACTGCCAATCATCCGCGGCCTTTCGCACTCACACTAACCACTCATACTGCTTGCTATTCCAGCGGTTTGAGATCGCCCAAGACTGTGGGGATCAGTTCGGAGACGGTGGGGTGAATGTGCATGGCGCGCTGGAGTGTGGTGTAGGGGCGGTCTGCGTACATGATGTCGAGGATGCAGTGGATGGCTTCGTCGCCGCCGGTGCCGAGGATGGATGCGCCTAGAATTTTTTTGGATTCGGCGTCTACGAGGATCTTCATGAAGCCCTGCGACTCGCCTTTTTCTACGGCGCGGCCTACTTTGGTCATGGGGCGGGTGCCGATGAGGGCCGGCTTGCCGGATTTGCGCACTTGCGTCTCGGTCATGCCGATCTGGCCGAGGGGTGGGTCGATGTAGAGATTGTGCGCGTGGATGCGGTCGCTGACGCGTCGAGGGTCGTTGTCGAGCAGGTTGGCGGAGACGATTTCGAAGTCGTTGTAGGAGGTGTGGGTGAAGGCTCCCTGGCCGTTGCAGTCGCCCATGGCCCAGATGCCTTCGACATTGGTGCGGAGCTGGTCGTCTACCTGGATGTAGCCGTGTTCGTCGGTCTGGATGCCTGCCTTGTCGAGGCCGAGATCCGCGGTGTTGGGGATGCGGCCTACGGCGAGCAGGACGTGGGTGCCGTGGACTTTGGGGTCGCCGGCGTCGCAGGTCATATGGACGTAGGCGCCTTTTTCTGCGGGGTCGAAAGCGATGCACTCGGCGTTGAGGCGGATGTGGATGCCTTCGGCTTCGAGGATTTCCTTGATGGTTGCGGAGACGTCTTCGTCCTCATGCTGGACGAGACGCGGGCCTTTTTCTACGACCGTGACTTCGCTGCCGAAGCGGCGATACATCTGGGCAAATTCGAGGCCGATGTAGCTGCCGCCCACGACGACAAGGTGCTGCGGCAGCTCTTCGAGATTGAGGATGGTGGAGTTGATCAGGTAGGAGATCTTGTCGATGCCGGGCATGTTGGGGATGAGCGCGCGGCCGCCTACGTTGATGAAGATTTCTTTGGCGCTGAGGGTCTCGGCCCCGGCTTGAATTTCGTGGCTGGATAGGAAGCGGGCCTGTTCGTGGAAGACGGTGCAGTTTTCCATGCCGCGGAGCCAGGTCTCGATGCCGTCGCGGGATTTGGCGAGGATGGATTCCTTGCGGGCTTTGACTGCCATCATATCGACGTGGATGGGCCCCGTGATCTGGACGCCGAAGTCGGCGGCGCGGCGGGCCATGTGGGCGGCGTAGGCGCTGGCGACGAGGGTCTTGGTGGGGATGCAGCCGGTGTTGACGCAGGTGCCGCCGAAGAGGCTGCGCTCGACGAAGGCGATGCGGCGGCCGCTCTTGGTGAGACGGCCGGCGAGGGCTGGGCCGGCCTGGCCGGCGCCGATGACGATGGAATCGAATTGCTGGGCCATGCTGTTTGCCTCGGGAGACAGTCTTTTGCGGTTAGATGCTGACTGACGAACGACGGTATCGGATGATCAACACCCTTGCAGGGATTTCCAGACGAGGACTGCGCCGGTGAGGTCTTCGATGGCCATGCCGAGGGATTTGAAGACGCGGCGGCCGGGTGGGATGGGCGGCGCGATGCCTGCCAGAATTTCGCCGATTTCGGCGTGAACTTTGGAGTTGGACAGGATGACGTCGCCGGACTCGTTTTCGGAGCCTTGGCGAGATTCGGCGATGAGGGTTCCCTGCATGACTTCGTCGTCGAGTTCGCGGAGTTGCGGGCCTACCGCGCCTACGGCGACTACGAGCGAGTTGGGTGAGAGCCATTTGCCTTGCAGGACGGGCTCGGTGGATGAGGTGACGGTGACTACTGCGTCCGAGGCGGCGGCTTCTTCAATGCTTGCGGCGATAGCGCCGGTTTCGGCGGCGAGGGCGGCGGATTTTTCCCGGTTGCGGGACCAGATTTGGATGCTGCGGGGGATGCGGAAGGCTGGATTGATTTGGCGCAGGGCTTGGATGTGAGCGCGGGCCTGAACGCCGCTGCCGAGGATGCCGAGGGTTTGCGCATTGGGCGCGAGGGCTTGCACGGCTACGGCGGAGACGGCGGCGGTGCGCATTTCAGTGATCAGGCGGCCATCCATGACGGCTAGCGGCTCGCCGGTGGCGCGGTCGAGGAGTTCGATGGTGGCAAGGTGAGTGTGGAGGTGTCTGGTCAGATTGGCGTTGCCGAGGTAGAAGGTTACGGTTTTGACGGCCATGTATTCGCCGGAGATGACGGGCATCACGGCAAACCAGCCGGTGGGATTGCCGGATGTGTCTTTGACTCGAAGGACTTGGCGGAGAGGTTGTTCGACTTTGCCGGTGGAGTAGTCGATTAATGCCTGGCAGATGGCGGGGATGAGGGCTTCGTAGGTGAGAGCGGCGCGAACCTGATCTTCAGGGATATACATGGGAGAGTTCAGGATACGCGGTGAGACTGGGAAATCGCGTGAGCGAGTATGACCTGAATCGCGAAGATAAATCGGGCCTTCGGCCCTTTGTCCCTCGTTTGGCTCATTACCCAGGCCGATGGCCTGGGCTGGGATCACGACGCGCCGTTGGCGCTGGAATTGTTACCTTGCGACGGGTGTCTCAGTTGGGGCGGTTGCTGGAGTTGGTGCGGCGGCGGAAGCGGTCGTCGATGGGCTGGCGGCCTTGGAAGCCGGATTCTACGGTGTGCCAGTGCTCGATGGCCGGTTCGCCCGACTTCCAGCAGAGAAGGACGACTTCGCCATCGACGTTGCAGGGGAAATCGAGCAGGCCGGTGTCGAGATCTTTGATCTGAACACCGATTTCGTCGATTTCTCCAAGGGATTCGCGGGCGCGCTCGATCTCTTTTTCGAGTTCGGAGCGGCGCGCGGCGACTTTTCTTACGTCGATGTACATGCCTCCGGTGAGGTGAATGCGGCGGGCGAGATTGGAAAGTTCATCGTCGATTTGCTCGGCGGCCCTTTTGCTTTCGAGGGCGCGATTGAGGAGGGACTCGACGAGCGGGAGCATGGATTGAGCTTCGTCTAATGTGAATGTTTTCATTTTAAGAGTCTCTGCTCCTAAGTTTAACGCTTAATCGGGCCGGCTGGATGTGTCGATCAGCACGAATTTGCGCGGCGGGCCCAGGCCAGGGCTTCTTCTTCGGCGGCTTCGATTTCGGATTCGGTAAGGGGTTGGGCGTTTTTGCGGGAGGCTTTGGCGCTTAGGCGCTGGAGTCGTTCGGTATCTGGCTCTTGTTGGATTGGGGGATTGGCCATCTTTTGCATATATTCCTTTGGTATGGATCGATAGGCCGGGCCTTCGGCCCTCTTATCTGTCGTGATACCGACTGACCCAGGGCGATGCCTGGGCTGGGATAAAGCGCGCCTTTGGCGCTCCGATACGGATTAGAGGCTTATGCTGGCGACTTCCAGGCCCGCAACTGTCTTCTTCAGACTTCCAACATGCGGTCGAGGGCTATTCTGGCCCAGTGCTTGACGCTGCGCTTGACCTGAATCTGATTGACGACGCGGCCTTCGACGAGGTTTTCGAGGGCCCAGGCCAGGTGCTGCGGGCTGATGCGGTACATGGTGGTGCAGAGGCAGCCGGAGTCGTCGAGCGTGATGATTTTCTTGCCTTCGGCGGCGAAGCGTTTGGCTAGCCGATTGACGAGATGGATTTCTGTGCCGATGGCAAAGGTCGAGCCAGCGGCCGAGTCTTCGACGATCTTGATGAGGCGCTCGGTGCTTCCGAGGGCGTCAGCCTTCTGGCAGACTTCCCAGCGGCACTCGGGATGGACGATGACCTGGATGCCCGGGTATTTGGCGCGGACCTGATCGATGTGACTGGGCAAGAAGCGCTGGTGGACGGAGCAGTGGCCTTTCCAGAGGAGAATGCGGCTGGCATGGAGCGCGAGCTTGGTTTGGCCGCCTTGGAGAGCCCAGGGGTCCCAGACCGGCATCCGGTCGAGCGGGATGCCCATGGCATGGCCGGTGTTGCGGCCCAGATGCTGGTCGGGGAGGAAAAAGATGCGCCGACCGCGCTCGAATGCCCATTCGAAGGCGGCGCGGGCGTTGGAGGAGGTGCAGACCAGGCCTCCGCGCTCTCCGCAAAAGGCTTTGATGGCGGCGGTGGAGTTCATGTAGGTGAGCGGGACAAGGCCGTCGGTGAGGCCGATTTTTTCGAGCGCTTCCCAGGCGGCTTCCACTTGCGAGATCTCCGCCATGTCGGCCATGGAGCAGCCGGCGTTGAGATCGGGCAGGATGACCTGCTGGGAGATGGTGTCGCCATTCTCGTCAACAAGATCCTGGCGGCCGAGCAGGTCGGCGCTCTCGGCCATGAAGTGGACGCCGCAGAAGACGATGTACCTGGCCTCGGTCTGGGCGGCGATCTTGGAGAGCTTGTAGCTGTCGCCGGTCGAGTCGGCGAAGCGGATGATTTCGTCGCGCTGATAGTGGTGGCCGAGCAGGAGCACTTGCTTGCCGAGTTTAGCGCGAGCCGCGGCGATCCGGGCATCCATGGTGTGATCGGGCAGTGCGAGATAGTTTTCGAGACTGCAGGTTTCCTGAGCGGTCTCACCCGAAATGCCGGGCGCGACCTCAGGCAGGTCTTCTACTAGGGAAATCACCTTTTATTCCGCCTTCAGTCCGATAGCCATATAGCGGCGCGCGGACGGAGATGTTGAAAGCAATACCGGGTTGCAGCGGATTCACTGGTGCTCGGCACCTTTGATCTCTTGGTTGAGACTAGAGGCAACTCTGGAGCACCCCAACCCACGGGGATGTTGCAACTTTCTAACAATGGGATGTCCGACAGGCGAAAACGACTCCTGAAACCGCCGATCGGCCGCATTCTATGGCCCGCACTCGTTTCTAAATTGTAATGTGCGCGGGAGGAGGCTCGGGCGGCCGGCCCACTGCAGGATGCCCAGGTGTCCTGGCGGGATGGGGACTATCCGCGGCGCCTGGAAGCTTGAAATCGACACCTGCGTCGCGGTTGGCTTTTTCGGTGGCGTCGAGGTCGAGCTGGCTTAGGGGGATCTCGCGGGGATGCTGGTCCCAGATGGAGATGCTGTCGCGGCTGAGAAGGTAGTTGTGCACCTGCTCGGAGGGGCGGCCGTCTTTGAAGACCAGCGTGACGACGCTCTGCGTGGGCGGAGCGGGCGAGAGACTGGCCGTCGGCGGTCGGTAATTCGGACGAGGCTGGGGCTCGTAATACGGTTGATCGTACTGTTGGTCTGGCGGCTGCGACTGATCGGCTTGCGGATCGTACCCGTTGTAGGAGGGTCCGGCGTAGTTCTGCGGGGCCTGCGAGTTGTCGTAGCCGTAGTCGCCGGTGTCGGGGTAGTCCCAGTAGCCTAGGCCGAGCCAGGGTGCGTATCCGGCGCCGTAGCCTGGCCAGAACGGGGAGGCATATCCCCTTCGGTAAGGCGAGCGATACGCCGGGCGGTTGCCGTACCGATTCGCGGAATAGGCCGAGGAATAGGGCGGGCGCGCGTAGGGGCTCGCTGGACGGCCCATCGCGTAGCCGCGCATGTTGCCCGGATATCTGTTGGGTGAAAAGCCCGGTGCGCCAGCGAACCTGGACGGAGCCGATCTGGAGGGAGCGCTGAAACCTGAGCGGCTGGATGGCGCGGAGTGAAACGATGGAGCGCTGTGTCCGACGCCGCCGCCATGTCCGAAGCCGCCGCCGCCGTGACCGCCGCCGTGCTGGGCGCAGACAGGAAGCGCTGCTCCAAAAACAACAACCAGCGAAACCATTGCCAGACGTTTCATGGCTCCATCGTACTCCTGCCATGAAAGACGCGGGCTATTTATAAAAGGTTCGGAATTGTGTTTTATGAGAGAGAAATATTCAAGGCGATGGTTGAAGCGGGGAGCCTTGCGACTCCCGCGCCGGTTGTTTGCTCAGGAGTTGGCGGTGGAATGCTTGCCGGGTTTTACTTCCAGTTCGTTGACGACCTGCTGGACGTTGGGAACGGCTTTAGCCAGTTTCTCGGCTTCTTTCTTTTGGGCCAGGGTCTTGACGGAGCCGGTCAGGACCAGCGTCCCGTTTTTGGCGGAGGCGTGAATGCTTTGATCGTTGAGAGCCTTGTGTTCCTTGATCTCGGCCTTGAAGTTGTCTTCGATGGCTGAGTCGCGGTTGGATGCGGCTGAACCGGCCTGATTGTCTCCTGGAGGACGAACGCCGATTTCATCGGCGATGGTGTAATCGGGAGCGGCTTGCTTGGCGAGGGATTCAGCCTGGTTCTTCAGATCCTGGGTGTCGACCGTTCCGGAAAGGGTCATGACGCCTTTTTCGCGGTCTTGCGAGACGTTGACGGCATTGAGGTTGTTGGTGCTGAGCGCGTTGGTCACGACCGTCTTTTCGTCTGGGTGCGAGGGCTTGCAGCCGGCTATGACCAAGGCTCCGAACAGGACGGCTGCCGAGCCCAGCAAGAGCTGGCGCTGCGATTGTGTGAATTTCATCATTTTCCTCTCCTTACTTTGTCGAGCAACTACCGGAACGTGGGATGCGGCAGGTGTGGGCGCTGTTGTCGAGGTGTGTGCTGGAGTGCACACAGGCAAGTGGGGTTGGACACGATTGCATGCCGCTGCCTAGGATGAAATTGAGGTGTGACGATGACTGATTCCCGACCCGATTCTCAGACCGATTCCCGCGAGGTGGTGAAGGCTGCGTATTCGTTCTTCAATGCGCGCGATATGGATGCAGTTCTGAAGACCATGCATGAGGATGTGGACTGGCCGAATGGGATGGAAGGCGGACGGGTACATGGACACGCCGGGGTGCGTGATTACTGGACGCGGCAGTGGAGCATGATCGATCCACATGTGGAGCCGGTGGGTTTTGAGACCGAAGCGGATGGGCGGATCGCGGTGACGGTCCACCAGGTGGTTCGCGAGCTGAGCGGGAAGGTTCTG
>Ga0302325_10035081_pt1 | contig 10257 bp, 7 predicted proteins | sample Palsa_T0_2_FD_201948 | JGI IMG/M metagenome (GOLD analysis project Ga0302325, IMG submission 201948) | Peat permafrost microbial communities from Stordalen Mire near Abisko, Sweden - Palsa_T0_2 | ecosystem: Environmental > Terrestrial > Soil > Palsa > Peat permafrost | place: Sweden: Abisko...
ACCTTTGCGCCGGGCGACCCCGAACGGGAGTTCGCGGTTCCGCGCGCGCTGCGTCCCGGCGAAGCGCTGCACTGCGGCGAATTTTGGGCGGGCTGGTTCGACCGCTGGGGTGCGCCGCGAGACCAGATCGACGAAGACGTGCAAGTGCGCGACCTCGAGTGGATGGTACGCAACGGCATCAGCGTCAACGTATACATGTTCCACGGCGGAACGAACTTCGGATTTTGGAGCGGCACGACCGGGACGGCGGCGCAGCCGTACCAGCCCGTCACGACCAGCTATGACTATCAGGCCGCACTCGACGAAGCCGGGCGGCCGACCGCGAAGTACCATCGGTTTCGTGACGCGATCGCTCGCGTGCGCGGGACTACACCGCACCCGCTGCCCGCGTCGCCCGGACTCATTGCGATTGCACCGTTCGCGCTGCACGAGAGCGTGGCGCTGTCCGCCGCGCTCGGAGAACCCGTGACGAGCCAGCGGCCGCTGTCGATGGAAGCGCTCGGGCACGCCTTCGGCTACGTCTGGTACCGCACGACGCTACGTGGTCCGCACGCCGCAATGCTGGCGCTCGAAGGACCGTGCGACTATGCGGTGATCGCCCTCGACGGGCGGCCGATCGCGCACTTGGATCGCCGGCTCAACCAGACGCAGACGCACGTTGCGATCGCGGGCGAAGGCGCGCGGCTCGACATCCTGGTAGAGAACGGCGGGCGCATCAACTACGGCCCTGGCCTCGGGCACGATCGCAAGGGGATCTCGGGTTCGGTCACCTGGGGACACGAAGAGCTCCTCGAATGGCAGATGTACGCGCTGCCGTTCGATGAGCCGCCCTCGACCGGCTTCGCTGCCGGGTGCAGCGAAGCGCCGGCATTCTACCGCGGAAGTTTCGAGATCGACGCAGCCGGCGACACGTATCTCGACGTGCGCGAATTGCACAAGGGATCGCTTTGGATCAACGGCCACAATGCCGGGCGCTTCTGGGATATCGGGCCGCAGCGCGCGCTCTACGTGCCCGGCGTCTGGCTGCGTCGCGGACGTAACGAGGCGATCGCGCTCGACCTCTTCGGGCACGATCGTGCCCCGGCGTTGCTTAGCGCGGCTTCTCCGGCGTAACCGCAAACCGTTTCGGAAGTTCGTCGAGCTCCTCGAGGGTGCGCGGCCAATCGTCTTTCAGCAAGCGCGAAAGGCTGCGATCGGCGAGCAGTGCGCCGCCGGTTTGACACTTCGCGCAATAGTTCGTCTCGTTGTCCGCGTAGCGAATGCGCTGCACGGGCTCACCGCAGACGGGACAGGGCTCACCGAAACGGCCGTGGACCGCCATGTCCTGACGAAACGCGGTGACGTGTTCGGGGAAGGCCGCGTCTGCTTCCGCGCTCAAGCGGTCGATCCACAACTGCAGCGTCTCGCGCGTCGCAGCGTAGAGGCGCTCCCACTCGTGCGGCTTGAGGCTCCGCGTCAGCGCGATCGGCGACAGGCGCGCCGCGTGCAGAATTTCATCCGAGTACGCGTTCCCGATGCCGCTCAAGATCCGCGGATCGGTGAGCGCTCGTTTGAGCGTGCGGTTCTCGACGCGCAAGGCGTCCCGGAACCCCTCGAGATCCGCCGCGAACACGTCGATCCCGCCCGGGTCGAGCGCCTCGAGCGCCGCCTCGCCCGCGACCAAGTAGAGTGACGCCCGGCGCTTCGAGCCCGCTTCCGTCAGCACCAGCGAGCCGTGCGGAAAATCGAACGCTGCGAGCATGTTACGGCCGCCGAGTTTTGCGTTCTTACCTCGCCAATGCAATCGTCCGGCGATCATCAAGTGCAGCACGAGCCACAGCTCGCCTTCGAGGCCCAGCGCGATGCGTTTCCCAAGCCGCCGCAGCTCGCGCACGGTCCGGCCCTCGGCGCTCGAGAGCGGAGGATCCGCCGTGCGCAAGAGCGCGATGCTCGCCACGCGAACCCGCTCCAGCGGCTGACCGACGATGCGCGGTGCGAGTGCGTGAAGGTAGGCGGCGACATCGGGGAGTTCGGGCATCGATGCGGACCGCTTAGATGACGCGGATCTTCGCCATCATCCCCTGATCTTCGTGATCGAGGATGTGGCAATGGTAGAGAAACGTCCCGCGGATGACCGGATCGCGGAAGTCCATCATGAGCTCGACGTTGCGGTGAGGGCGCACGACGATCGTATCCTGCCAGACGGGATGGCTGACGCGCGCTCCGTCGATGCGTTCGGCGGCGAAGTGAATTTGGTGGATGTGAAAGTCGTGGACTTCATCCGTCTTGTTGACGATTGTCCAGTCCTCGATGGTCCCGGCGCGGGCCACGATCGCGGGCGGTGCGTCCATGTCGAACGCTTTGCCGTTGATGTAGAAGCCGTTCGCATCTTCGGTGAACACGATGGTGTGCTTCGCGGCGGCTTTCGGAAAGACGGCGGCGTGATGGAGTTGCGGCAGCGTCGCAGCGGTATCGAGCGGAGCGAGCGTGGCAACGGCCGGCGCGCTCGCAGGCGCGGCGGTCGCGGCGGAGGTCCCCAAGATCGTGCGCGGATCGACGAGGTCCGCGAGCTCGATCGCGGGGTTCGCGTCGCCCGCGGAGCCGCTGTCGTAGCATGCCGAGCGCAGCACGGTCGGGCGATCGAGTCCGGTCACGACGAACTCGGCCCGCCCCGCGGGCGGCAGGACGATGTGATCGACCGTTCGCACGGCCGGCGTACCCGGATACGCGTCGAGTGCGACGCCGTCGACCGCGATCAGCTGCAAGCGGCTACCGTCGATCGAGAGGTCGAAGTGTCGTGCCGCCGACGCGTTGACGACGCGAAAGAACTCGCGCTCGCCGGGTTCGATGCCGATTCGCGCCCGGGTCAGACGATTGAGCGTCGGTTGCAACCCGTCTTCGGGGCGGCACGGGCTCCCGTTGTTTTTGGCGCGGGGCCGCGCGGCGACGCCGCCGCCCGGTACGGCTTGCAGGGGCATGTCGGAGTCGACGTAGTTGGCGCCGACCGCGACGTCGCGCAAGACGATGATGCGCTCTTTCATCCCCGCGAGCGCCGGGTAGTGTCGCTCCAATCCCTCGACGACGATCGCCCCCGACATCTCGCCCGTGACCTCGCGGTACGCTTCGCCGTGCGAATGCGGATGGTACCAGTACAGACCCGGTTCTTGTTCGGGTGGAATCTTGAGGCGATAATGGATCACCTGATCGACGTGGGCGAGCGTCATCAGCGTGTCGTCCTGCGGCGGGTTGGGCGACACGGTCAAGCCGTGAAAGTGAATGTTGACGGCGTTGATCTGGTTTTGGCGAAACGGAAAGCCGTTGCCGAGCGTAAAGTCGATCGTGTCGCCCGGCGATACCCGAATCGTCGGAACGACGCCGATCGTGCCCTGATACGTGAAGGCGGGCGCGCCCGTTACCGGATCGAGAATCGCGTCGAGCCGGATCGTCGCGACGCCGTTCTGCGCGCGGATTTCCGGAATCGCTGGAAACACGTCGGGAATTGCATCGGCCGCCGCCACGCTTTGCGCGCCTCGCGCGCACGCGGTGACGAGCGCGAGCACGAGCAGCGCGGTATCGCGCCGCGTCCAGATCGGCTTGTACATATGCTTGCGCCGCCTTCGCGAGGCCGACGCGTGCTCCCGCGCCGCGCCCGGCCAGCAGTTAAGCTTCGCTTAACCATCGCCCGCGTCGAGTCGTCGCTGGAGGTTTTGATCTTGGGCTTGCGTAGAGGCACGGTCATGCGCCGTTCGATCGTTTTCGCTCTGAGCCTGATCCTCGCTTTGGGTTCCACCACCGCCGGAGCGCCTGCCGATCCGCCGGCGCCCACGCTAAAGACGGCGATCCAACACGTCATCGTGATCTACCAAGAAAACTGGAGTTTCGACGGCCTCTACGGTTCGTTTCCGGGCGCGAACAACTTGAGCTCGGTCCCCGGGACGGTGCCGCAGCTGGACAAGCTCACCGGCGCGCAGATCATCGCGCTTCCGCAACCGGCGAACGGCGCAGGTCCCGATCCCGATTTTCCCGCCGGGCTCCCCGTGAAGCCGTACGATGCGACGAAGTACATTAAGCCGACGCAGCTCACCGGCGACCTCGTGCACCGCTTTTATCAGGAGCAGGGGCAGATCGACGGCGGCAAGATGGACAAGTTCGTCACGTGGAGCGACAACCCGGGGCTCGTCTTGAGCCACTTCGACGCGACGGAAATGCCCGAAGGTGAACTCGCGAAGCAATATACGCTTGCCGACAACTTTTTTCACAGCGGCTTCGGCGGTTCGTTTTACAATCACATGTGGCTCGTCTGCGCGTGCTCGCCCGTCTTTCCGAACGCACCGGCGAGCGCCGTCGCCACGGTCGATCCGGCAACTGGTTTGCTCGCGCTCGACGCGAGCGGCAAGATCGTGCACGACGGCTTCGTGACCCCCGACGGTTACGTGGTCAATACGGCGTTCACGGTGAACGCGCCGCATCCGGCAAGCGCGGCGGCTGCGAGTCTCGTGCCCAATCAGACGATGCCGACGATCGGCGACCGCCTCAGCGCAGCAGGCGTTTCGTGGAAGTGGTACTCGGGCGGCTGGAACGATGCGCTTGCCGGAAATCCCGACCCGCTGTTCCAGTTCCACCACCAGCCGTTCGCGTATTTCCAAAGCTTTGCCGACGGCACGCCCGCGAAAGCCGAGCATCTTGCCGACGAAGCGAACTTTCTTGCCGACCTGAAGGCGGGTACGCTTCCGGCCGTCTCGTTCGTCAAGCCGCTCGGCAACGACAACGAGCATCCAGGCTATTCAGCGCTCGCGGCCGGTCAGCAGCACGTCGCGGATCTCGTCGCGGCCGTACAGAACAGCGCCGCGTGGGCGAGCACGGCGATCATCATCGCCTACGACGAGAACGGCGGCCGCTGGGACCACGTGGCACCGCCGGGTCCGTTCGATCGCTGGGGACCCGGCACGCGCATCCCGGCGATCGTAGTCTCACCCTTCGCCAAACGCGGATTCGTCGATCACACGCAATACGAAACCGTGTCGATCCTTGCGTTCATCGAACGGCGTTGGGACCTCGCGCCGCTCGGTACGCGCGACGCGAAAGCAAACCCGCTTGCGAACGCGTTCACCTTCCCGGTGGGACGGCAAGCGCCGACGACGTCGCAGCGATAGCGATCGTCACCGGCGCCGGGAATTACACCGCGCTCGTTGCAGCCTCGGCGCGCTTCTTGGCCTCTTCCTCGACGAGGACGGCCTTCTGAATCTTTCCGACCGGCGTCTTGGGCAGCGCGTCGCGGAACTCGATGATGTGCACCATCTCGTGCTTGCCGAGCTTGTCGCTTAGGAACGCCTTGAGCTCCTCGAGCGTGAACTGCTGCGCGCCGGGTTTGAGCGTGATGAACGCCTTGGGGCTCTCGCCGCGGTATTCGTCGGGAACGCCGATGACGCAGACTTCCCCTACCGAAGGATGCTGGTAGATCGCTTCCTCGATGTTGCGCGGGTAGACGTTGAAGCCGCCGCACAGCAGCATGTCTTTGATGCGGTCGACGATGAAAACGTAGCCGTCCTCATCCATGTATGCGACGTCACCCGTGCGCATGAAGCCGTCGGCCGTCGTGACGGCATCCGTCGCAGCCTGGTTTTTCCAATAGCCCTTCATCACGTTGGGGCCTTTGATGCAGATCTCGCCGCGTTCGCCGAGCGCGACGTACTTCGCCGGGTCGCTCACGTCGGCAAACTTCAGCACGACCTGCGGCACGGGAATGCCGCACGAACCCTTCTTCCGCTTGCCGACCATCGGCGAGAACGTGCCGGCGGGCGACGTTTCGGTCATTCCCCAGCCTTCGTTGATCTTGGTGCCCGTGATCGATTCGAAGTGCGCCTGGAGTTCGGTGGGGAGCGGGGCGCCGCCCGAGGCTACGTATTTGATCGATTTCAGATCGAGCGTCGCCGCCGCCGGATGCTGCAGCAGCGCCGTAAACATCGTCGGGACGCCGAAGAAACAGGTGACTTTCTTCTTCGCGATGTCGTTGAGCACGGCTTCCGGGTCGAAGCGCGCGTGCAAGACGAGCTCGGCGCCGAGTTTGATCGACAGCAGCATCACCGAGCTGAGCGCGTAGATGTGGAAGAGCGGTAACACGAGCAGCGTACGCTCCTGGCCCTCGATGAGGATCGGGGGCTCGATGCGCGTCGTCTCGAGGTATTGCGCGGCGGCCGCCGACAGGTTGGCGTGCGTCAGCATCGCGCCCTTGGGAAGGCCCGTCGTGCCGCCGGTATATTGCAGCACCGCGATCGCCTGGGCGGGATCTCCGATATCGTGTTTGACGTAGCTGCCGTCGTTGTCGAGCAGGTCACAGAACGGGATGTGGGTCTCGTCGCGTTTGACCGTTTCGAGCCGCGGGCATTCGGGGAATCCGGGCAGATCGGCCATGCCGCCGACGATCAGCTTTTTCAGCTCCGTCTTCTCGAGCAGCGTTTCCATCATCGGGAGCAGCATCGGAAGGTCGAGCGTCACGATCATCGACGTGTCGCTGTCCTCGACTTTATGCTCGAGGACTTTCTCAGCATCGAGCGGCGAGTAGTTTACGACCGTACCGCCGGCGCGCAGGACGCCGAAGAATGAGACGACGTAGTGCGGCGTGTTCGGCAAGTAGAGCCCGACATGAACGCCGGGCCCGACACCGAGCTTTTGGAAGCCCGCCGCCGCGCGGTTCGCAAGCGACTCCAACTGCGCGAACGTCGCGCCCTTGCCCATGAATTCGATGGCCGGCCGATCGGGAAAGCGCTTTGCGGCGTCCGCGAGTATGTCTTGTACGGGACTCGGCTCGATCGCGATGTCCCAGCGCACGGGGTGAGGATAGGACGCGATCCAAGGAAAGTCGGCCATCGTTCTTCCTTCTTACGTTATGACGTACGGTGAATGGAATTCTGGTCTAGCGTGCGTGCTCGGCGATGGCCTCGACCACTTCCGGCCAAATCTGCCGTGGGAGCGTGTGCCCCATGCCATCGATGAGGACGAGTTTGGCACCGGGAATCGCCGCTGCGGTGGCTTTTCCGCCTTCGGGTGGAACGAGGGGATCGTTCGTGCCGTGAATGACGAGCGTCGAGAGCTTGACGTTCCCGAGACGCTCGGTACGGTTGCCCGAGTCGAGGATCGCCATCATCTGGCGCGCGACGCCGGCCGGATTGATGCCGCGATCGTAGCAGCGCCCCGCGGTGAGCGTCGTGCGCTCGACATCGAACGGCACCTTGTCGCCGTTGATGACGGCCCACGCCTTGACGTAGCTATCGATATAGCCCGCGCGGTCGGTCGGCGTTTCGCGAGTGATGACGGCGAGCGCCGGCGGTGTCGCTTGCGGCAGCGTGGGATCGCCGGTCGTCGACATGATCGAGGTCAGCGTGCGCACGCGCTCGGGAAAGTTGATCGCGAGTTCTTGGGCGATCATCCCGCCCATCGAGAGCCCGACGATGTGTGCGGTTTTGAAACCGAGCGCCTCCATCAAGCTCGTCGTGTCGAGCGCGCAGTCACGTAAGGTGTAGACCGGGGGCAGCGGCTTTCCGGAAAACGATGCCGCGAAAATGTCCATCATGCCCGGCGTCGGCGAATCGTCGAAACGCGTCGATTTGCCCATGTCGCGGTTGTCGAAGCGCACGACGTAGTAACCCTTAGACGCGAGCAGTTCGCAAAAATCTTCGTCCCACGTCACCATCTGGGCTGCGAGTCCCATGATCAGCATCATGGGCGGATCGGCCGGATTCCCGAATGGTTCGTAACAGATTTTGATGCCGTTGGCGTCGGCGATTGCCGACTTGTCTACTGCCTCGTTCGTACTCATCGCCCGCCTTCGTTCGCAGCGCGGGCCCGGCTTTCATTTGAGAGCGGAAATCTCGTTAAGCACCAACGTTTTACGTCGATGCGGTCCGCACTTATATGCCTCGAAAGAGTCCGAGGTGTCTTACCGCTTTGAGATTTCTGGTCTCGATCGATGGGCTTCGCCGCACCGATTTCACCGGCACGCCTCGCTCGATGTCGAGGTCACGCACCCAGAAAACCGAGGACGCATCCGTCCGCTCCGCGTGCAAGCCCACGCTCTTGGCGAGTCCGCTGAAGGCGACATTTTGGTGCATGGCCTCGGCGACGAACCGGGTGTAGCGTAGCTCCTCGAGGAGCGCCATGAGGGACTGGAGCAGCACGCGGCCGACGCCGCGACCGCGTGCGTCCTCTGCCACGACGATGGCGAGTTCGGCCGACCGTCCGTCGCGCAGAAGCGCTGCATGTGCCACGCCGAGCGGAACGTCGCCATCGAAGCCCATCACGCCGATCATGTCGGAGCGATCCGCCATCATATACTGCGTGTCGTTGGGATCCAGCGCGTCCACGGCGTGGAAAAAGCGGAAGTAGCGGTCCTCGGCGCTCGTGCGTTCGAGGATCGATCGGTAGGCCGCTTCGTCGGTGGGGTGTATCGGGCGAACAAGCATTCTGATATACAGAACGCATCTATATGTTGGATGGTTCTACCGAGACGGGACTTTTGTCGCAGTTTTTGGGCAAATTCGCCGGAAATGTGACGGAGGCGGGGCCGGCCGCCGGATCAGGTCAATCCGTAGGCCGAGAGCCGGGCGTCGACCTTGGCGACGTCGTGACTGAGAACGACGATGTCGTGCTTCTTGCCGTCGCGGTCGCGAACGTGATCGCGCAGCAGCGCCTCCGCGTGGTAGCCCATCGTCTCGAACACCGAGATCGCGCCGGCTTGGTCGGCCGTCATTTGTACGGTGAACTTTTCGATGCCGAGCGGAATGGCGAGCGCGAACGCATCTTGGGCCAAGAAGCGGCCGAGGCCCCGGCCGCGGGCGCTTGGGAGCACGACGATCCGCAATTCGGCGACGTGCGGCGACCACGAGAGGGGCTCGGTGACAATGGTTGCGCAGCCGATCACGATGCCTTCACTCACGGCAAGGACGGTCGTCATCGCTCCGCGCTCGATCTCGCGCAGCCATGCGTCGAGGACTTTGGGCTGCGAGATGTCGCGCGGCAGAAAGAGCAGATCGTGTGCGGGCAGTTCCTGTGCGAACGTCAGGACGGCGGCGCGGTCGTCCGGACCCATGAGGCGCAGCGAGATCGGCTCGCCTTCGCCTGGCACCTCGCGGGGGTAGGAAGCCGTGCGTGACGCGCTCATACCGAGCGCGCCCCGAGCCACGCATCTAGCCGTGGCCACAGTCGCTTCTGCGCGTTGGCGCCCGCGACGAGGCTGATGTGGCCGCCCTTGAGGACGACCTCTTCCTTTTCGGTGGAGCTGACCTGTTCGACCAGCGGGTGCGCGGCGGCGTAGGGCACGATGTGATCGTGTTCGGCGACGACGGACAGCATCGGCGCCGTGATGTTCGCGAGATTCGCGCTGCGGCCGCCGATCTTGAGGTCTCCTTTAAACAAGTTGTTCTCCCAGATCAGTTCTTTGACGGTTTGCCGGAAGTACTCGCCGGCGATCGGCAGCGTGTCGGTCGACCACTTTTCGAACATCCGGTACGACTTGACGTGCTCCTCGTTCCACATCTGCTCCCAAAGCTGCAGCTGGCCCGCGATGCGCGATGCCGGGCGCAGCATCTCGAAGCCGGTAAAAATCAGCTCCGAGGGCACGTTGCCCATGGTGTCGACCAAACGGTCGACGTCGAAGTAGCGCCGGTCCGACCACTTGGCAAACAGTTCCATCGACTGGAAGTTGATCGGCGTCGTGAAGCACACGAGGTTCTTCGGTTGCGTTTTCGGGTGGAGTGCGACGTAGAGCACCGAGAGGACGCCGCCCATGCAGTAACCGATCAGCGTGAGGTCCTTGATGCCCGAATCCTTTTTCACGCGCTTGACGCATTCGGGGATGAAGTCGAGGGTGTAATCCTCGAAGCGCAGGCTTTTCTCTTCGGGCGAGGGTGGCGTCCAGTCGACGAGATACACGTCGTAGCCGCTGCGCAAGAGAAACTCGATGAAGCTCTGGCCCGGCGCGAGGTCGAGAATGTAGCCGCGGTTGCTCGTCGCCATGACGATCAAGATCGGAACGCGATAGACTTCGTCCGCGATCGGCAGGTAGTGGTAAAGGTTGAGCGTGCCGCGCTTATAGATGACGTCTTTGGGTGTCGTGCCGACCGACGGCGCGGGCGCAGAAATATATCCGAGGCCTTTGACGTTGCGCTGGATCGCGCGCTCGACCTCGGCAGCGATTCGGTCGGCAACCGACTCCTGGCCGGGCTCCGTTGCGGTCGCGCTCACGCTTGATCGGCGAGCGACGGCGGACGCTTGGTCCGCGGC
>Ga0302325_10035082_pt1 | contig 10257 bp, 7 predicted proteins | sample Palsa_T0_2_FD_201948 | JGI IMG/M metagenome (GOLD analysis project Ga0302325, IMG submission 201948) | Peat permafrost microbial communities from Stordalen Mire near Abisko, Sweden - Palsa_T0_2 | ecosystem: Environmental > Terrestrial > Soil > Palsa > Peat permafrost | place: Sweden: Abisko...
CGGGAGCCGAATGGACGGTCGAATCCTGCGGGGAGAGCGGCGAGTTCGGGCTCGCCCATGGGGTGACCGTCGAGGATTCGAGCGCCGGTTCGAGCATGCTCATTTACGGAGGCGTGCGCGGCTTGAGGCTTCGCTCAGCCGCCGACGGAAGCGTGGTGGCGGAGCCGTATCTCCTTCTCGCAGAGCGTGCGGTCGTCGAGTAGGCCGTTGTGCGCGGGGCGATGGCGCCACCCCAAAAATCACGAGTTCTTTTCTTCTGTCGTTGCTGTGCATAGTCTTTTGGCTAGCGTGCCCAGCAAGAGAAGCCTTCTCGTCGCCGTCGGTGCAGCCGTCTTTTTGCTCATGCGCCCCGGTGAAGCTGGCGCGCAGCAGACCGCAAGTGGCGTTGCCCTCGATCGATTCAACCCCTCCGAGCGAGGAAGCGATTGGTTCGCCCTCGATTCGCTCGACCTGCGCGGGTCGGTGCGCCCCGCCATCGGAATCGTGGGCGATTACGGCTACCGTCCGCTCGTCCTCTACAATCCCAACGGCTCGATCGCCTCGGAGATTATTCGCGACCAGCTGATCGTCCACGTCGGCGCGGCTCTCAATCTATGGGAGCGCGTTCGCATCGCCGCAGACCTGCCGATCGCCGCTTGGCAAGACGGCACAGGCGGCACAGTGGGAGGGGTGACGTATCCCGCAGCGACTTCGGGAAAGCTCGGCGACACACGGCTTGCACTGGATGTCCGCTTGCTCGGGACGTATGGCGACCCGGCCACGCTCGCCATTGGAGGGCAGGTCTTTCTGCCAACGGGCGATCAGGGCAGCTACCTCAGCGACGGAGCGGTGCGACTGCTTCCACACCTGCAGCTCGCCGGCGACGTGGGTCCAATCGCGTACGCGCTGAGCGGCGGGTACATGTATCACGCGGAGGGCAGCACGTTTGCGGGCTATCCGCTTGGGGGCGAGGTCGTAGGGGCTGCAGCGCTCGGCGTGCGCGCGCTCGATCATGCGCTGCTCGTCGGCGTCGAAGCCACAGGCTCCACGGTGGTTACGAGCTCGAGCGCCTTCGGCGCCTTGCGTCAGACTCCCGTCGAGGGCCTATTCGGGATTCACGGCACAGTCGCGCCCGATTGGCGAATCGGCGTCGGAGCCGGGCCGGGGCTGACGCGAGGCTTTGGCGAGCCGACTCTGCGCGTTCTCGCCACGCTCGAATGGTTTCCGCACATGCCCAAAGAGAAGGTGGCGCCGGCTCAAGGCGACGGCGGCGGGCCCCCACCCGGCGATCGGGACAAGGACGGCGTGCCCGACGACAAGGACGCCTGCCCCGACCTGCCCGGGGTCAAGACTGCCGACCCGGAGACCAACGGCTGTCCTCCAGATCGCGACAAGGACGGCATCGCCGACGCCGACGACGCCTGCCCCGACCTGCCCGGACCGCCGAGCAAAGACCCCAAGACCAACGGCTGCCCGCCGCCCCCACCTGATCGCGATGGTGATGGGATCGCAGACAAAGACGACGCATGCCCGGACCAGCCCGGCGTCAAGACCGACGACCCCCAAACGAACGGCTGCCCGCCGGACCCCGATCGTGACAAGGACGGAATCGCAAACGAAGACGACGCATGTCCGGACCAAGCCGGCCCTGCGAACCCCGACCCGAAAAAGAACGGGTGCCCCAAGGCGTTCATCCAAGGCACGCAGATCAAGATTCTGGACCAGGTGAAGTTTGCGACGGCGAGTGCCGCCATCGTGCCAGGCAAGCAGAGTGAAGAGGTTCTCGCGGCGGTGCTCAAAGTTTTGACCGACCATCCCGAGCTCAGCTCGGTGCGCGTCGAAGGGCATACCGACAACCATGGGGCGGCTGCCTTCAACAAGAGCCTGAGCGAGCAGCGCGCCGCCTCGGTCGTGAAGTGGCTCGTGCAGCACGGAATCGACCCGTCGAGGCTCTCGAGCCAGGGCTATGGCTTCGAACGGCCCATCGACTCGAATGACACGGAAGACGGGCGCAAGAACAATCGTCGCGTAGAATTCCACATCGACAGTTCGTCGACCAAGTAGCCGGGCGGGCGCGCAAGGGAGACGTCAAATGGTTAGAGGAAGGCTGGCAAATAGGGTGCGGAGGCCCGCGAGGCTGGCGGTCGTCGCGATCGGCTGGCTCTCCGGCCTCCCCGTCATCGCCGGCTGCTCGAGCGCGGCTGCCCCCGACGAAAGGGTGGGCCAGGTGTCGAGCGCCATCTTCACCAACGGCGGCTTCGAAACTGGGGTGGCAACCTTGGCGCCGCCGCCTCCGTGGGCAGTTCAATCTTCTCTCAATCCCGCCATCACGGTGCAGACCCCGCAGACGCTCGGCGGCCTCGACCTCGCGGTCGGCGGCGTTGCCAAAACCATCATCGTAAGCTCGGCCGGCGGGCCGGGGACGCAAGCCGATATCGATCTCGGCGCCGCAGCGTCGCTACGCTGGCCGCGTTATGGCAATCAGAGCGCCCTCGTCAACCAGGAGGGAAAGAACAAGAACGTCAACGTTCTATCGCAAACCATGACGGTCGGCGTCTCGGACGTCGACCCCAGCGATGGCCTCGTGCATGTGCGTTTTACCGTTGCGCCCGTGCTGCAGAACCCCGTCCACCTCCCCGACGAGCAACCGTACTATTTCGTCCAGGTCACCGATGTGACGACGAGCGTGGTTCTTTATTCGGACTTCAACCTCAGCGGCGCTGGCATTTCCTGGAAGAAGATCAACGCCGACCTGGCGACAGAGATCGACTACACCGATTGGCAGCTCGTCGATGTCTCGTCGGGCAGCGCGAAGATCACGAGCGGCGACATGGTCAGCCTCGAGATCATCGGAGCCGGTTGCTCTCTCGGCGGTCACTTCGGCGAGATCTACGTGGACGGTATCGGGCCCGTCATTCCCGGGATCTCCGTCGAGGGTGCGGGCCCCGCTCAAGCGAACCCGGGCGGAAGCCTCACTTATACGTTCACGTACAAGAATGGCGCCGCGGCCGCCGAGACCGGCGCGGTGGTGACCATCGCGACTCCTGCGAACACGACGTTTGCTTCGATCAGCGCGACGGGGCTCACTTGTACGACGCCAGCTGCGGGCGCCGCCGGCACTATCGCATGCACGATCGGCAACATTGCCTCCGGAGCAAGCGGCACGCTCATGGTGACCGTCAGCGTAAGCGCCACGGCGACAGGCGCGATTCTGGAGGGGACGTACCAGATTCAATCCGACCAAGAGACGCCGCTCGATGGCCCAGCCGTCCGCACTCTCATCGGGTGCACGACGGACTCCAACTGCCTGGCGGGCAACTGGTGCAACGAGAGCGCGAACAGTTGCACGGCCACGCTTTCCAACGGAACCGCGCTACCCACCGACGCGAGCCATACAAACCCGACGCTCAACGGTGTGTGCACTGCGGCCGCGGGGCTGCTCGTCTGCACGAGCGGTGTCTGCGACACCGACGCCAAGTGCGGCTTTGCGGTGGGCGACGGGCCTTGCACGGCCCAAAACGGCGCGGCGCTGTGCCGCTCCGGAGTGTGCAGCGTCGACGGCGACTGCGAGCCGATCAGCGGTTGCAACGTCGACGGCGACTGCACCACCGGCAATTGGTGCAACAATCTCGCGGGAGCCGGAGCATGTCAGCCGAAAGTGGCAAACGGGCAGGCAGTCCCGGGTGGCAGCTGCGCCATTGCCGTTGCCACTCGCGCATGCGTGTCGACCTTTTGCGTCGCGACCGGAGCCCTCACCGGCACGTGCGAGGCGTGTTCCAGCGATGCGAATTGTGCGGCTTCAACACCCGTGTGTAACCCAGTGACCGCGACCTGCGTCAGCGCTTCGAGCGACGCGGGCCTCGAAGCAAGCGAAGACGCAAGCGAGCCCGCTGCAACCGAAGCCGCGGCTTCGAGCGACGCGGCCGTCGATGGCGAGCCCCTAGACGTGGCCAACACCGGGGTCGCTGACGCAAACGGCGCCGACGCTCCCGCCGATGCCTCTGACGGCGCCACCGAGGCAGCCGACGCCGGCCCCGAAGAAGCGAGCGTTTCCGGGCCCGACAGCGGCAACGCCCAGACCGCTGACGCCAGTGACGCCGAGTCAGACGCGAGCGAAGCCGAAGACAGCGGAGTCGTGACGCCGCCTTCGACCGGCGGGTCGATCGAGGGCGGGGGCCTTTCGTGCTCGATGTCGAGCTTGCATCCCGGGTCGCCCATTGATTTCACGGGCGCGACCCTGGCGCTCGGCGCTTGCGTTCTAGGAGCAAGCCGTCGGCGACGGGCCAAACGGTGAAGCGAGCCCTCGCTGTAGCCGCGCTTTGGGGGCACGCGCCCGACGCACGCGCCCAAGCCGCAGACGATCCACATCGCCGCCGGTCCGACCATGAACCTCGCGAGCGGCGGCCTCGGTGACCTCGCCATGCAGGCGCGCCCTTCTTGGATTCGCTCTTCACAAGTGTCGTACGCGCCCGCACTTACCGGTTACACGGCCGGCCCGAAGAACGCGTCCCTCAACCGGGGATCGCGAAGGGATCGCCCGGTTATGGGCCGCGTTCTAATGCTGAGGCCTGGGCGTGGCGGGATTGACGGGCGGCGCCCCCGGCGAAAAGACAGTGTCTGCGGGCACGTAGAGGTCGATGACGAACACCAGATCCGTCTTGGGCGGGACGTCGGGGGTGCGGCCGCTCTCTCCGAAGGCCAGCCGCCAAGGGACGAAGACCCGGCGCTGTCCGCCGGCGCTCATGCCGATCAAGGCTTTCTCGAAGCCGCAGATCGTCGCCGTGCTCCCGATGATGACCTCGCTCGGTAGCTCTTGATCGCGGGTGTCGTGGAGGGTCGCGCCGTCGGAGGACTGCGCCTTGTAATGGACGCGCACGGTATCGCCGCGCCCGACCGTCCGACCCGTCCCTCGTTCCAGATCCTCGATGTGCAGACCTTCGACGTCTTGCGAGCCTGGTGCGCACCGCTCACCCACGAGCCAGGGGTCGTCGCTACGCGCGACGCTGGCGTGCATCTCTCGTGGGAAAGGCCTGCCCGCACACGATGCGATGACCCATGCCATAACGCCGAGCGCGGCGGCGCGCGCACGGCTCAGCCCGCGACAGGTTGGGCCTTGAAATAGGCCCGGATCTCGTTCGGCAATCATCGGCAAGCGCATAGACCACACGACCGGGCGAAGGGCAACCTCGGGATGAGCGAAGTCTCGCGCGGGGGGTATGCTCGGGCTGTGCCGCGCGCGACTCACTTCTTCTTCTGGGTCGCGCTCCTCGCGGCACCGACGGCGCGCGCTCAGTCTGCCGGCCCTTCGGCCGAGCAAGGCAGCGCCGTGCCGGGCTGCTACGTACTCACGATCTACGGCCTGATGGCGACCTGCACGCTGTCGCCAGCAGACCAAGACGTCATCGCCAGCCGCGCCGCGGCGTATCTGACCGATGGGGCTCGCGTCAATGCCGCGCCGACCACGGGCCCGGCAGCTGCATACTTTCACAATGCATCTCAGGCCCTCGCCGCACCGACGACTTCGTGGGTCCAAACGGTGAGCCCGGACCTCGGCGCAGGGTCCTTCGCAAACGGTAGCCTCGCCCCCGCGCCGTCCCCTCGTCCTTCGGCGGCTGCCGCCAAGCCTTTGCCGATGGTTCACCCGCCACCCGAGCCAACGTCGTCGGCGACGGCTGCCGCCCCCCCACCCTCGGCGACTGCTTCCGCAAGCACGGTGCCGACGCCGGAGGCGCCGGCGGCGACAACCGAGCCGCCGTTACCCTCCGTGATTGGCGCACCCGCGGGCCCGACCACCGAAATCGTTACGTCCGGAGCCGAAGCCCCGATTGCCGTTCCGCAAACGTTCTTTCCTTCTTCGCGTCCCGCCGAAACGAGCGTCGAGCCTGAGGAGCCGACAGCAACCGGCTTTGCTCAGTCCATTGCTTGGGGAGCCATCGGAACCCCAATTGGCGCGCTGCTCGTCTTCGTGGCCGTGCGCGCCATCGCGTTGCGAGCAAGACGCTTCTAAGGCGGCCCCTCGGCCCGCTTTTCACTTGGGCGCATAGGGGACGACCTTGTCGAACTTGCCGTCGCCATTGGTGTCGATAGATCGCTGATCGAGCTTGCCGTCGTGGTTCGTGTCGCGGGTCTCCTCGATAACGGCGCCGTTGGGCCCGTACTTCTTGAAGGCGTCGACTCTGCCGTCGTTGTCCTCATCGAAGCCCCCACCCACCAAGACCCCGTTCGAGTCGTAGTAGCCCAGGTCTTTCCGGCCGTCGTTGTCGAGGTCCACGTGCCGGGGTTCGCCCCATGGATAATCGGTGGGAAGAGGCGGCGCGCTGGGGTCTTCGCGCGACGGGAAATCGCCGCCGTTTACCAGAAGCGGCCCTCCGCAAGCAACGGCCAGAAGAGATGCAAGTGCGACCATCGCTCGCCTTGGTACGCCCTCGCCCGGGATTCGTGCAGTCATGCTCATGAGCATCAATGTCGTCGCGCAAGCCGCCGAGGTCCATCGCAATCTGACGCCGGCCCAAACCACGCCGGTCGCAAAGCCGAAACACAGGTCGTGGTATCGCCCAACTCACACGATCATGGCTCAGCACCACGTCGAGGTCCGTGTCTCCAAGCCCACGTTTTTCGCGAACATCCAGAGCCTTCGCAATCGAGTCGGCGGGGCCGAGCTTTGCGTCGTCATGAAGGCCAACGCCTACGGACACGGCCTAGAAGCGCTCGCTCCAGTGGCCGTCGAGGCGGGGGCTGACTGCATTGGAATTTGCACCAACCCCGAAGCCGAAAAGGTCCGCGCGCTCGGTCTACGTATCCCGCTCCTGCGTCTCAGAATGGCGCTACCGCAGGAGCTCGACGAGTCGCTGTCGGGCCTCGAGATCGAAGAACAGGTAGGAACGGTGGACGCCGCCGAATACCTGTCGCAAGCCGGCATTCGCCGCAGGCGACCGGTCGACGTGCACCTCAAGATCGACACGGGCATGGGCCGCGGCGGCTTCGTACCCGAGCAAAAGCCGGCCATCGTGCACGCGCTGTCGCTTCCCGGACTGCATATTCGAGGGGTGATGACTCACTTTGCGACCGCCGACAGCGCGAGCTTGACACAAACCGAGTACCAGCTCGAAAAGATGAACGCGTTATGCGCGCAGCTCGCGCCCCTTTTGCCGTCGAAGGTCAAGATCCACACCCATAACAGCGCTGCCACTGTGCGCTTACCCTCCTCGTGCAGGAACATGGTGCGTGTGGGAGCTGCCTGTTACGGCGTGCGAACGTCGCGGGAGTTCGACAATCCGCCGGACTTGCGGCCGGTCATGTCGTTTCGGACCTGGGTTGCGCAAGTGCGCGATATCCCCCGAGGGCGCTCGATCGGCTACGGAAGCCTGTTCACGACGGCTCGCGACAGCCGCATCGCGGCACTACCCGTCGGCTTCGGCGAGGGCTACCCGCGTTCGCTCTTCAACAAGGGGATCGTCCTCATCCACGGTCGTCGCTGCCCGGTCATCGGGCGGGTGTCGCTCAACGTCACCACGGTAGACGTCACCGATCTCGATACGAAGGTCAGCTGGGGAGACGAAGCGGTTCTCATCGGAAGGCAGGGGACCGAAGAGGTTACTTTCGAGGAGATGGCCGACAAGTTCGCGAGCGTCCACACGGAAATCAACTTGATGGCCGGATTCATGAACGACGTCACATACGCCTGAAGCGTTCCGGGAGTGTGAAGGCCTTGCGCCCGCGCCCCGAGCCGAAACCCTGAGGAGCCAATGCTTCCATTTCGGGTCGACGTACCGCGAGTCTCCGAGGCGGCACGCGACAAGGCTCGTCGCCTCCTCGAGGCGCGCCTCGGTCCTTCGAAGGTCCTGACGAGCCGCGACGCGTGCGAGCGGTTCGCGCGTGACGAATCCGAAGCCGAAGGAGTGATACCTGACGCTGTGGTGCTCGCCACGAGCGCCGGCGACGTATCGACGACGCTCGCTGTTGCGCTCGAAGCCGAGGTCCCCCTGACCCCGCGCGCGGGCGGCACTGGGCGATCTGGCGGCGCGATCCCAGTGGCAGGAGGCATCGTGCTCGCGACGATTGGCATGGCCTCGATCAAGGCCATCGACCGCGAGGAGGGAGTTGCGATCGTCGAGCCGGGCGTGGTGCTGGGCGACTTGCACCACACGGTCGAACGCGAGGGATGGTTTTATCCACCCGATCCGAACTCACTCAAGAGCTGCGCCCTGGGAGGCAACGTCGCCGAGAACTCGGGGGGCCCGCGTGCCGTGAAGTACGGGGTCACCCGCGACTATGTCCTCGGCCTCGACGCGGTCCTCGTTGGGGGCGAGCCGCTATCCTTCGGGAGGCGAACCCGAAAGGGCGTCACCGGTTACGACGCGACGTCATTGCTCGTCGGCAGCGAAGGAACATTGGCCGTGTTCACGGAAATGACGCTCAAGCTCATTCCGAAGCCTGAAAGCATTGCCACGCTGCTCGTTACGTTTTCGAACGTCCGAGACGCCGCAACCGCGGGTCAGGTCTTGACGGCATCGCGCCTTCTCCCGCGGTGCATCGAGCTCATGGATGGCCAGACGCTCGAGGCGTTGCGGCAGGCAGGCAATGCCATCGACGCGAGCGCGGGGTCGCTCTTGCTCGTGGAAGTCGACGGAACCTTGGCGGAGGTCGAGTCCGGCGCACAGCGCGTCGCGGACCTGTGCGAGCGCGCGGGTGCGCTCGAAGTATTGACGGCGCACGAATCCGCACAGCGCGACCGCCTCTGGGCCGCGCGTCGCGAAATGAGTCACGCAGTCAGGAGGCTTTCGAAGCACAAGTGGGCCCAAGATGTGGTCGTACCGCGGCAACGCGTCCTCGAGCTGCTCGAGGGCGTTTCAGCTCTTTCGGAAAAGCACGCCGTGCGATTCCTCACGTACGGGCACGTGGGCGACGGGACCGTGCACGTCAACTTCCTCTGGGATCAGGACGACGAGGCGGCCGGTGTCGAGCAAGCGATTGCGGCGCTCATGCGCGCTGTCGTAGGCCTCGGTGGCAGTCTGAGCGCCGAGCATGGTATCGGCGTGCTCCGAGCCCCCTACCTCGTGCTCGAGCAGCCCGCGCGACTCATTGCGCTGCAGCGCGAGTTGAAGCGCGTTTTTGACCCGAAGGGGCTCCTCAATCCCGGGAAGATCTTTCCGCCGTGAGGTGACCACCCCGGTCGTTCTACGAAAAGTTCGAGCTCGGGGCGGCCCAGGTTCTCCTGACCCAGCCCCGAGCAGCGACGCTACGCGGTATTGCCACTCAGTCGTGTTCGGAGCTGCCTGCATCCGTCGAGCAGACCAAGCTCGTCAGGTCGGCTTGCCGCCTGCCGAGGTCGTTCAGCGTTTGCGACAAGCCCGTTTGGCCGATCACGGTCGTTCCCGTCAGAAAAGGTGACAGTGTTGCCTGAGTGCCGGGGAAGCGCGGCGTGATCATCAGGAACGGCGTGTTCGTTTCCGGCCCGTGGCAACCGTTGCACGTGTTGAGCGATGCATGAAAGCGCGCATTTTCGCTCGCGATACCGGGGGCGCCCCACTCGATGAAGTCGTTGAAAACCGAGCCGGCCAAGAACGGCGCGCCTTCAAACGAAATGGGGACGGTATTGTCGTTGGCCCCCGGGACCTCGGCCTCGATCGCCGGAGCGTTCTCGTTGACGAAATCGGCAAATGTCGACGTCTCGTTGAAGCTGAGATCCGGCGTCTCTTTGACGGTAGCTTCTTCGAGGAACGTCGCGGTCGGAGATAGGACGAACTCGCGGAGCTCCCACCTCAAGCCATTCGACAAGGCGATCTCGTTAGTTCGCAGCGTAAGAAGCGCGCTGCCGTTGACCGCCTGAGGCGACGCGTTGCGGTCGCTGAAGCGCTTTGTGATGACTTCGAGCGCCGCGTTGTACTCCTCAGACGGAAATGGGTGGGAGGAGAGACCGTGCCAAAGGTTCGCCCAAGTGGAGACGTCTTTCGCGGTCGACGCCGGCAGGTTGTATTCGAGAATCACGGTGAACTGCTGAGGGAACCCGTTGACGTCGTTCACACCGAAGACGAACCTCCCCTCGCCTGCTGACCCGGCGCTGAGGTTACGCAAATCGACGCGGCTAACGATGGCTTGGAGGCGCAGCGGGGCCTGATCGAGATCGAGCTCCCCCGACGCGGTACGCGGCCAGATGTCGAGAAGAAGCTGCTGAATCGCGGGTCTCGCCACGACCGTGAAGGTGTTCACAGTTTGATTGGTCAGCCAGTTGTCGAAAAGGTTCTCCGTCATGGCTGCGGCTTGCGCCTCAGAGGGTGA
>Ga0302325_10035083_pt1 | contig 10257 bp, 15 predicted proteins | sample Palsa_T0_2_FD_201948 | JGI IMG/M metagenome (GOLD analysis project Ga0302325, IMG submission 201948) | Peat permafrost microbial communities from Stordalen Mire near Abisko, Sweden - Palsa_T0_2 | ecosystem: Environmental > Terrestrial > Soil > Palsa > Peat permafrost | place: Sweden: Abisko...
CGATCTCGTATGGCTTAGGCAGACGTCATTTCGCTTGGTTCGCAAGGGTACAGAAGAGCCATGGCGCGGCACTCTCTGCCAGATCGAAGGCGAGTCCTTCTTATTCACCAGTGGCTACGTGCCCTGGTGGGACGAGTTTCCAGGAGCCCATATTCCGGCTCCACTCCAGATCGGATCGGCCGGCCCAACGGACATCGAAGCACGCTCGAGGGAAATACTCACGCTGTCCAAGATGAATTGGAACTCCAGCGACGGCATCACGCGCCTTCCCGTCACCCTGCTGTTTGCGAAGAGGGTGGGTGAGATAATGACGGAGCTTTCCGACAATGTGACACCGAATCCTTCATTCCGTTTTCACACGTAGCGCCGGTTAGCATTCGGCCGGCGCTACCGGTGGGTTAAACGGATTGGCGATGCGCAGCCGGCCGTCGATCACGAGGCCATGGTGCATGTCTTCCGACCACAGGGTGTCGCAGTCGGCGTGGAGCGCCGAGGCGACGATCATGGCGTCATAGATGGAGAGATTGTACCGCTCGGCCAACGCCAGACCCGTTTCGTGGGTCTCGACCGTGACCGGATGGACGGCAAGCAGGCTCCGTAGAAGGTCCAGCGAGGCGTGGGTCTCCGACCACGACATCCGCATCTTGCGGCGAGCCACGTTGGCGAACTCGTTCAGGACCTGCACGCTGATCGCGCCGCCTTCGGCGATGATCGCCTCCGCGCGGTCGGCCTTCACCGGATCGCCGGAGGCGACGTAGAGCACGACATTGGTGTCGAGAAAGCTACCGGCCATTCGCCTCTTCGCGGTCGAACTTGAAATCGGCCGGAAGTCGTCCCCGCAAAGCCCGAAGCCGCTCCAGCAGTTCGGCCCGGCCGGGCTTGCGCGCGACGGTCAGTTCACGCGCGTCGGCGACATGAATTTCGATCTCGTCGCCTTCCTTCAGCTGCAGCGCCTCGACCACGACGGCGGGAATGCGAACAGCCAGGCTATTGCCCCATTTGGCGACCTGCATATTGCCCTCCGAAGATATACGTGTGTTCCGATGTATATCTATAATCTGGCAGCGGCAAGGGCGGCGTGCGGCGCGATCGGGGTCCCGCCTCCGTTAAACACCGTAGAAACGGTGGGCTCTGGCCTATGGTTCGCCAATGTGATATCAATGATAGCGGCAAGCCTCGGGAGTGTTTTCATGGCCGACCTGCTGGTGCGGGGTGTCGACGAAGAGATCGTACGGGCGTTGAAGGCGCGAGCCGGCGCCCACGGCCGCAGCGCCGAGGCGGAACACCGGGCGATCCTGGCCGCCGCTCTCGCACGGCCCCGGCGAAGGAGCTTCGCCGAGATTCTGGCTTCGATGCCGGAGGTCGGAACCGACGCCGACTTCGAGCGCGCGCAGGCGACCGGGGACGCGCCGAATGTATTTGGTTGACACCAATGTCATCAGCGAGGCCCGCAAGAGGGCGAGGGCCGATCCGGGCGTCACGGCCTTTTTCACCCAGGCGGCCGCAGCCGACGAGCCGCTCTATCTCTCCGCCATCACCGTGGGCGAGCTCCGGCGCGGCGTCGAGCTGATCCGGTATCGCGGCGACGGCGCGCAGGCGGACGTCCTCGAGGCGTGGCTGGCGATGGTGTTGGCTGAGTTCGGGGGGAATGTCCTGGCCTTCGACGCGGACGCCGCCCATGTCTGGGGACGTCTCAGGGCGCCCCATCCGGAGCATGAGCTGGACAAGCAGATCGCCGCCATCGCGCTGGTCTACGACCTCACCGTCGTGACCCGCAACACGGCCGACTTCTTGGGAACGGGCGTCAAGCTGATGAACCCGTTCCACGTGGCCAGGGGGCCATGAGCCTGTTTGGATAAGGGACCGGCCGCCTCACGCGCATCGCGGGGAGTTTGCTGGGAGACAACGGGGAGGTCGCGGGAGATCCCTGGGAGGTCCAGGGGCGCTGGCGGGGCGCTTCGTGGGAGTCCGCGGGGAGTCCGAGGGGAGTTCGGAGGGCGCTTTTTGGGCGCCGTGTGGGGAGGTTCGCCAACCCCGTGACCAGATCAAGTGATTGAATTCATTTCACTATCTACTGATTAATCTCCATGTCGACCGCCATTGAGGATACCGACCCCGCCGCCTCCCGCGAGCGTCGGCGCGGGAGGCGTTCGGGTGAGGGGGCGCCGGTCAGTGCGGCGCCCGGTTCACAATGAGAAAGAGTCGATTGGAGATTGCATTATGCAACGTTCACCTCGGTCTCGTCAAGCGCCTTGTGCTTGGTTCCCGTGCTCTCGACAGCTCATTGTGCCTGACAACACCGTCATGGCCTATCGGCGAACCGGATCGTCAACGAGGCGAGGGGGGCGTGGAACGGCCCGAACCCGAGCGAAGCGCGTCAGATCGCAGCGTGGGCGCTGATCGACAGCGATAGGGGCCGGCCGCTCAGGCGAGCACCATTTCGACTCGACCGGCCTCCGCCGGGGCTGGGTGGGGTTCGACGCGAATGATGACATGACCGCCGAGCTTCGCGATGGCGTCCAAGAGCTTGTCTGTCGACATCCCGTCGATCTTGCCGCCGTAGAGTTTGGACAAGCGTGGCTGGGGAATGCCGACCAGCCGGCTGAACGTCATTTGGCTGAGATTGCGCTCCTGCTGATAGCGATGGAGGACGCTGACGAGTTCGGCCTTGTGCGTCAGCCGGTCGGCGGTCGCCGTATCGAAGCCAATATCCTCGAAGACGTTGCCGCTGCTGTCTTCAAACGCGATGGGCTGGGTATCGATCATGGTGTCTTCCTAATTCGTTGCGCGTGAAGCGCTCTGGCGTCCTTGAGGCGGCGTTCGATCAAGTCGATATCGGCTTGCGGCGTCGCTATCCCGCTTTTCGACTTCTTCTGGAAACAGTGGAGAACGTAGACCGCATCCTCCAGCTCCACGGTGTACACCGCCCGATAAGTCTCGCCGTCGTGGTCCTCCGACAGCTGCATGGCGCCACGCGCCTTGCCTTTGAGCGACTTGGCGCCTTCGGGCGTACGGCCGTCCTGAACCGCGTGCAGGGCGCCGCCGAAGTCCCTCTTCACCGCGACGGGCATCGCGGCCAAGTCTTTCCGGCTGCTGGCCATCCATGTGATCAGCTTTCGACTCGACATGTTGACCTATATCAAATTTGATCTAGCGGTCAAGCCTTGGTACGCGGGACCTATGGCGACCGACCGCGCAAGAACGCAATCGCCGCGCGATCGGTGAACCGCAGCGGCATGCCCCGGGCGACGGCGAGGTTGCAAACGATCCGGCGCGGCGCCCGGCGGCACCCGGTTCACAATGAGAAAGAGCCGATTGGAGATTGCATTATGTAATATCTGTCTCGGTCTCGTCAAGCGCCTTGTGCTTTGTCAGTCACGCCGTCATGAGCGCGTCGTGGCGCCCGTCAGGTCACCAAGACGCCAACTCGTCGACCCGGCAGACGAAATCCTGTGGGACCGGAAACGGTGGCGTGCCTGGAACAAGGGGCTCCGACCATCGGTAGGACGATGAAATGAGCAGTCTGCCCGACTTCTCCACATAGTGCGTGCCGCTGTTCGCGAACCCGGTATCGCCGGCGGGAAACGAAATATGGATCTGGGCGAGCTTGGTCGAGATGATGAACGGATCGAACCTCACGCCGAAGACGTCGACGTAGTCCGTGCCGTTGGGGTCGTCGTTGGGCACGCTGCGAAAACCCAGCAGGAACCAGTTCCCGTCCGCGTCCCTGACGAGTTTTGTCTGGGAGGCGCCGCCGATCACCGGAAAGGGAAACATCTCCCGCGGCTTGAACGCGTCCATGTCGAGCGATCCCTCGGCGCAGTCCGGGAAGAGCTCATCGGGCGTGGCCCGGAAGAGTTGGCCCCAGCCCCAATGCTCGCTCGCGACCGCAAGGTAGTAGTAGTCGTCGACGAGATCGAGGAACACGAACTGCGGCCCGCCCTGGCCGCCGGACGGCACGGCGGGAAATCCCGCGAAAAGATGGCCCAGAAGAACGATGTCCTGCTCGATAGACCAGCGGTACACGGTCAGCTGACGGGTGTCGTACTCCTCGATCACGAACAGATAGCCGGCGTCCAAGTCGTTGACGTCCGGGAGGAAGGCGATATCCGACGGATGCTGGTCGGCGCTGAGCAGCAGTTTCCGCAGCGGAACCCGCGGCGTCGGCGAGGTCTTCAGCACATGCTCGCCGTCCGTCGGTCCCGCATAGCGGTACTGGAGAACATTGCCGTGCGCGCCGGAATCGAGATCCGACCGCACGAGAAAATAGTAGATCGAGCCGTCCGACAGCTTGTGCGATCGCGCCACGCCCTGGAAGTGGTTTTCGCCTCCGGTGCTCATGGCTTGCGTCGCGTCGAGATAGAGGCTCGGGCAGTTGCCCTGGTTGGCCGCGATCCCCGCCAGTTCCGCGAAGATGTTGTGGGCGGTCGGATTCGAGCCTGGATATCTACACGGGGGGAGGATGATCCTGGGCGCCGCCGCCTGAGATGAGGAAGCCTCCGACATGTCTCGGTTCTCCGCCGGTGAATGCCGCATTCTTACCGGGGAACGGACGCACGGCAACCGATTGCGGCCCCCGTCTCCACCAGCGCGGGATTGCCGTCAGGCCGCAGCGCGCCGGCAAAATGCGGGGGATAAGTTTTCGGAACGATGTCGATTTGCGACAAGTTCGTTCGTCGTCCCGATCAGGCGCCATAGGGGCCGGCTCAAACAAGGAGACAGACGATGCGGGTGATTGTGTTCGTGAAGGCGACCGAGGACAGCGAACAGGGGACGATGCCGGCGGGGTGGGCGAGCGAGATGATGGCGGCGATGGGCAGATTCAATGATGAGCTGCGCGATGCCGGCATCCTGCTCATGGCCGACGGCCTCAAGCCCACCTCGCAGGCCAAGCGTGTGGCGTTCGATGGTCCCGGCCGTACGGTCATCGACGGGCCGTTCGCCGAGACCCGCGAGCTGGTCGCCGGCTTCTGGCTCTGGGATGTCAAGGACATGGACGAGGCAGTCGCCTGGGTGAGGCGCTGCCCCAACCCCATGCCGGGACCGAGCGAGATCGAAATCCGGCCGTTCAACGAGGCGGCTGATCTCCCATGAGGATCTGAAGCCGGCCGCGACCTGCTTGCCTCCCTTATGGCCTTGGCCGACAAGGCGGCATGACGGCAGGCGAGACGCACCGGGCGATCGAGGCGGTTTTTCGTATCGAACGGGCCAGGCTCATCGCGGGTCTGGCCCGCCTCGTGCGCAACATCGACCTTGCCGAGGAACTGGCCCAGGACGCCCTGGTCATCGCCCTGTCCGTATGGCCCAGGACCGGCGTTCCGGCCAATCCCGGCGCCTGGCTGATGACGGCCGCGAAACGCCGCGCCATCGACGCGATCCGTCGGGGCAAGATGCGCGAGCGCAAGCACGGGGAGATCGCGCGGGAACTGGAGGGCGCGTTCGACGGCGCGGCCGAGGCAGTCGAATTGGCCGTGCACGACGATCCCGGCGACGAGCTGCTGGGCCTGATCTTCACGGCCTGCCACCCCGTTCTCTCGGCCGACACCCGCGCGGCGCTCACGCTGCGCGTCGTCGGCGGTCTGACGACGGACGAGATCGCCCGGGCTTTCCTGTCGAGCGAGGCGACGATCGCCCAGCGCATCGTCCGCGCCAAGAAGACGATCGCCAAGGCCGGTCCCGGTTTCGAGACGCCGCGCGGCGCCGAACGCGCGGCGCGGCTCCCGTCGGTCCTGGAGGTCATCTACCTGATCTTCAATGAAGGCTATGCCGCCACGGCGGGCGACGATCCTGTCCGGCCGAGCCTGTGCCTGGAGGCGCAACGGCTGGGCCGCGTGCTGGCGGGGCTGACGCCCGAGGACGCCCCCGAAAATGCTGAGGTGTTCGGCTTGCTGGCCCTGATGGAAATCCAGGCGTCGCGCCTGGCGGCGCGCATCGGACCGGACGGCGACCTCATACCGCTACCCGAGCAGAATCGCGTCCGCTGGGACCAGCTGCTGATCCGTCGAGGCCTCGACGCGCTGGCCCGCGCGGAAGCGCTCGGGGGGGATGGCCCCTATGTGTTGCAAGCCGCGCTTGCCGCCTGCCATGCGCGCGCGCGCAGTGCGGCCGACACCGACTGGCCCAGCATCGCGGCGCTCTACGACCGGCTGCGAGCCGTGGCGCCCTCGCCGGTGGTCGATCTCAATCGAGCGATCGCCCACAGTATGGCCTTCGGGCCCGAAGCGGGCCTGCGGCTGGTGGACGAGATCGCCGACGCCGCAGCCCTGCGAAGTTATGCGCCATTGCCGGCGGCGAGGGGCGACTTTCTGTTTCGGGCCGGCCGACTGGCCGAGGCCCGCTCCGAATTCGAGGCCGCGGCCAAGCTCACCCGCAACGCGCGGGAAGCGGCCTTTCTCCTCGCCCGCGCGGGCGCTTGTGATTGACAACATCGATCTCTGTGTCCGAAGCACCGCTCGGCAAGACCGAAAGCCGCCAGTCGAATTTGCAAGCATCGATCGAGATCGTCTGGGCAGCGATGAACGCCATCCATGCTTCAGTGTCGAGGCTCCGCTTCATCCGCCCCCTCCGTGTCAGCTTGACGCCGGCGACATTGTCGTCGGGCTTCACACCGAGACGCACGGCGAGGTCGTAGACGGCGGTGGGCAGGCGCGCCCGGTTTTGCTGGTCGGCTTCAGAGATCTTCCATCCCCCCTGCGAGTTGACAACGTGCCTCGCCTGTTGCGCGTCGCCTGAACGTAATGGGCGTGGAGGATCAACCCGCGGGAAAGTGCTGCCGGGCGCAGGACCGGACACGCGTCATATGCTGTTCGGCGGTGGCATTCGGGAGGTTCGGCGCCACTTCGTCGAAATGCAGATGTTCCAGCAAGTCGAACCCCGCCGAACGGAATATATGCGTGTCTTGCAGGACCTGAACGGCATTCCAGTTGCCGCTCGCGACCAGCAGCGGCAAGGGCGCGCCCGAAATGGTAATCAGTACGGCTTTCTTGCCGGCTAAAAGCCCGCGCACGATGCCTTTTTCCGATTCATAGGCGAAGCCGCGCGCGAAGACGCGATCGATATATCCCTTCATCATCGCTGGCATCGACAGCCACCAGAGCGGGTAGATGACGGTGAGAACATCGGCGGCACGGATATCATCCTGTGCTTGCGCCGTATCGGCGCTGGCGCCCGATACGAGTTCCTGGCCGCCGAGAACGGGATCAAACCCCATGCGGTAGAGATCGCAGGTACGTTGGATATGTCCGAGCTTTTCCAACTCATTGGCGTAGGCATGCGTCAATCCCATCGTGAAGCTGTTTTCGACAGGATGAGCGACTATGATGAGATGCTTCATACGGTGCTCCCTTGGATTTGCTGTCATTCAACTTGCGGCGACCTGTTCATGCTGGATTTCGCTGTTCCGGCGACGCGTCCGGAGGACGGAGGTTCTCATGCCGCGCGGCTCCGCCGGGTCGAAACCGCGCCAGCGTGGCCGGCCCCCACCGGAAAACGATCACGCCGACCGCAGGCGCCAGGATCACGAACGTGACGAATGGGTCGTAGTAAGACCCCGAGTTCGGAAAGAGCGCCCCGACCGCGCCCAGAACAAGGGCCGCCCCAAACGCGCCCCGGCGAACTCTGAGACCGGGATAGGCATATCCCTGCCAACCGAGTTCTTCGCCGATCGCCCCGAAAAAAAGCCGAGGAAGAAGAACAACGCCTCGCCGGGTGCGATGTGTGGGAACGGTAGTGCGCTGCCGGTCAACCGCAAGACACCAAATTCCAGAACGCAAACGGTCGGCATGAACAGGATGGCTGTCAGATACCAGCCCGAGGAAGATCGAAGGAGATACGATAAACGCGCTTCCGCTCACATTGCGCCCTATGCCGGCGCCGATGTCCATCACGTATGGCCTTGGGTGACGGCCAGCAGGTCGGTCAGCCAGCCGTGAACCTCGTCCGCCGCCATGACCTCGAAGCAGGCGGAGATCTCCTCGACGTGATCGTCGTACCAGTTCGGGGGATCGGACATCGCCGGGGAGGATAGGGGCGGTTCGCCGGGCGCGCCAGGGTGTGGCAGCTCATGTCGCGACCGCACGGCTTGAACGTGTTCGCTCACTGACCTAAATTAGTCCACAGAGATGGATGATTTAGGAACGAACCCGTGACGGACTTGATCGAAGCACGCTTGACGATTCCCGAAGCGGCCTTTGTGTCCGGCCTGACCGCCAGGGACATCAACCGAGAGATCGACGCCGGGATCATTGGCGTCGGCGGCCGGTCGGAGCGGAAGCTGCGTGGCGGTGACATCTTCTATCTGTTCGTCATCAAGGATGTCCGCACCCAGCTTGATCCGGCCCTGCGCAGGTCCATGCGCAAGGCGATCGTCGATGCGGCGGTCGCCCACCAGCGCGAGGCGAAGGTGCTTCACTTCGTGTTCCGGATCGACGGCATCCGAGACGATCTGCTCGGCCGGTTCGAAGCGCTTGAACGGAGCAAGCAGGACAACATCGAGCGCCGTAAGGACGTCCTGGGTGGCGAACCTGTGATCAAGGGCACGCGGATCGCGGCCCGTCATATCGCCGATCTCGTCAAGCGGGGCGCGTCCCACGCCGAGATCCGTGACGACCTCGACCTGACCGACGCGCAGATCGAGGCGGCGTTGGTCTTTGACCGAACGAGCCCGAAGCGCGGTCGCCCTCCGGTGCGCAAGGACCGGACGGTGCATGTACCTGTTGTTTGACGAGTGCCGCGGCAAGGCGCTCGTCGCGGTCGCCGAGGCGGCTGGTCACACCGCCCAGCGGACGATCGAGGTCGCCGTCCTCGGGCGACAGGCGCCCGACCAGGACATCTTCGATTTCGCCCGCCGCGTTGGCGCGGTGTTGGCGCCACGCCGATAGGCTGGAAGGCCGCGGTGCGCGGGCCGATCTTCCGTGTCGTGCGCGATTTCGATAGCCTGGGTCCGGCGGCGACCGAACGGGGAATGACCCTTATGCTTGACGACGATGTCCGGACCCTCCTGCGCCAGCATTGGGCGGCGTCGGACGACAACGACTTCGACGCGGAGCACGCGATCTACGCGGACCACGCGATCCTCGAGTACCCCCAGTCGGGCGAGCGTATCCGCGGCGCGCGCAACATCCAGGCGTCGCGCATGGCGCAGCCGAACCTCAAGCGTTTCACCGTCCGGCGTGTGCTCGGCGGCGGCGGGCTCTGGATCAGCGAACTGATCCTCACCTATGACGATCAGCCCGTGTTCGTGGTGAGCATCATGGAATTCGAGGACGGCAAGGTGGTCGGCGAGACGCAATATTTCGGCGGACCGTTCGAGCCGGGGCCTTCCCGCGCCCAATGGGTCGAGCGGATCGCCTGACGCATGAGCGGGAGTGATGCATGAGGAATTGAAGTCAGCTTCGGTGAGCGTCTTCCCCAGGTCGACCGCTCCCGCCGATTTCGTTCAGCCGGGCGAGCGCGTCTTGCGGCAGCGCAAGTTCGGCCGCCGCAAGGTTTTCGCGCAGATGATCCAGCGACGAGGTGCCGGGGATCAGCAGGATGTTGGGCGCGCGGTGCAGCAGCCACGCCAGCGCAACCTGCAGCGGCGTCGCATCGAGGGACGTGGCGACATCGGACAAAGCCGTCGACTGGAGTGGCGTGAAACCGCCGAGCGGGAAGAACGGCACATAGGCGATGCCCAGACCCGCGAGCTCGTCGATCAGCGCGTCATCGTCGCGATGGGCGAGATTGTAATAGTTCTGGACACAGACGATCTCCGCGATGCCGCGCCCCTGCGCCAGTTGGGTGGATGTCACGTTGCTCAAGCCCACATGGCGGATCAGGCCCTGGCGCTGAAGTTCGGCGAGCACGGTGAGCGGCGCCTCGATCGACCCTTCGCTCGGACCGTGCACCTTTCCCATCATCCGCAGGTTGACGACGTCCAGCACATCGAGGCCGAGGTTTCGCAGGTTGTCGTGAACCCCGCGCGTCAGTTCCGCGGGCGTCATCGCCGGGTTCCATGAGGCGTCCTCGCCCCGCAGCGCGCCGATCTTGGTCACGATCACGAGGTCGTGCGGATAGGGATGCAGCGCTTCGCGGATGATTTGGTTGGTGACGCGCGGACCATAGTAGTCGCTGGTGTCGATGTGATTGACACCGCGCGCCACGGCCTCGCGCAACACGGCGAGCGCGGTGTTGCGATCCTTGGGCGGTCCGAAGACGCCGGGTCCGGCGAGCTGCATCGCGCCATAGCCCAAACGGTTCACGGTGCGGCTGCCCAGCGGG